>Ga0154589_17_pt1 | contig 170890 bp, 161 predicted proteins | sample RifGroF2_FD_116018 | JGI IMG/M metagenome (GOLD analysis project Ga0154589, IMG submission 116018) | Alphaproteobacteria bacterium GWF2_58_20
AGGAGAAGGGAACCCGCTTCTGTCCGTCAATGGCGGGCCTTGGGTTGCCAGCGCCAGCGTGGTGGATGGTGATGCGGTGGCCCTGCAGGTGACCTCGCCTTCCTTCGGCGGAACGACGGGGATCGCGCGCATAACCGTGGGATCCTCCTTCCAGGATTGGTCGGTATCCACGGTGTCAACCAGTGGGTCATGCAACGTCCTGCCTAGCTGGAGTTCTGTTCAGTCCGAGCTGGTTTCCAGCCGTGATGCAGGGGTTTCCGGGCCTGTGACCATGCGTGCCATTCCTGGATATTCCGGCTTTATCGCAGCCACCGTTGCCGCAAATGGCAAGCTTTATGCGGCGCCTTATACGGCCAGTGGCATCATGGAGATTGATCCGGAGGCCGGCACAACTTCCAAGTTTGGCAGCGTTGGCGGTTCCGTGGCCTATATGGGGGGCGTTTTGGCGCCAAACTGCCTGATCTACCTCACGCCTTATGGGGCGGGCAACATTGTCGAGCTTGATCCGGACGCCAAAATCACCACTACTTTCGGCAGCGTGGGCAGTGGTCGTTATTGGGGATCCGTGCTGGGACGGGATGGACGGATATATGTTTTCCCGGCATTCTTTAGTGCCAATAGCATCTTGAAGGTCGATCCTGAAAGCCATGCCATTGAAATGAAGAATGTCGGCAATGGCTTTTCGGAAGGGGTTCTGTCATCCACTGGGGTCATTTATTCCTTCCCCTATTATGGATCAACCAAAATCCTCAAATACAATCCGTCCACGGATACAGCTACCACCATCGACACCAACAAGACCAAGACCTATGGCTGGGCAGCTGGGGTTGTGGCCCCCAATGGCAAGATCTATTCCTGCCCTTCGATGGAGGCCAACATCATTGAACTCAATCCCTCGAACGATGCCATATCCTATATTCCCTTGCCCTCCGGGGCGGTTGGAAACTACTATGGCTGGGAAGCCTGCGCATTGGCGCCCAATGGCAAGATCTATCTTGCTCCTACCTATCGGGGGCCGGGAATCCTGGAGCTGGATCCTGAAACGCGGACAGTTACAGTCATCGATATTCCCGCAGACTTGCCGCAATATGGCTGGGAAGGTATGACGCTGGCCCCCAATGGCAAGCTCTATGCCATTCCGAGGTTCACGGACAAGGTGCTGGAAATTGATGTTCATGCCAACCGCATGTGGGGTGGCGGCATTGAGAAAAGCGCCTACTTCAACAAGGGTGGGAACTGATCCTGCGACAAGAAGACTGGGAGGGTGCCCCCGAAAGGGGGCGGCCTTTCGGAAACCTGATATAAGACATAAAGAAAACCCCTAGGTTTACCTAGGGGTTTTCATATGGTGGGCGCGACAGGGATTGAACCTGTGACCCCATCCATGTCAAGGATGTGCTCTCCCGCTGAGCTACGCGCCCATACACTTCATGGTGGAGGTTTCTCTATCACCATTCTTTCGGGCATGCAACCCCTTTTGTCAGGTCGTTTTCAGGCGTGAATCCCCTTTTGCGGTTTTTTTGATTTTTTCTTATGTTTGCTGCCCTTTTTCTTCTCCTGTGTGCAGGGGTGGCTGAGGGATATATGCATTCCAAAAGTCCCTGTTGTCAGGAATGCCCTTTGCGTTAAAGGCTGTATCGACGCTATAATGCAACAAGGGGAAGGAGAGGCATCCATGCAGGGCCGAATCATCGCAGATGTTGGAGGAACGAGTCTTCGTCTGGGGCTTGTTCATGAGGATGAGGTTGTCGTTGTGCAGGAAACGGCATGTGATGACTGGCATGATCTTGCCACCGCCATCATCGCTTTCCTGGGATCCCCCAAAGTGGCTTCCCATGCGGCTCCTGTGGAATTGGTGGTGGCTGTCGCAGCGCCGGTTGGTATGGATGGAATGGTTCGGATGACGAACCGGGGATGGCAATTCTCCGGGGATTCCCTTAGGGAATCCTTGCCGTTTTCCCGGATTGCCATTCTCAATGATTTTGAAGCGCTGGCCCTTTCCCTGCCATATCTGGAAGAGGGGGATGTGCATGTTATCAGGCAAGGAAAGCCCCACGCACATGCGCCCGTTCTTGTCATGGGGGCAGGAACAGGATTTGGCATGGCCGCGCTTGTCTCATGTGCAAAGCAGGGGGGGCAGGCCGTGGCGACAGAAGCCGGGCATGCGTCCCTGTGCGCGGAAACCAGTGAGGAACAGGCGATTTTTGCGGCCCTGCATCATGTGCATGGGCATGTGTCGGTTGAAAAGGTATTCTCCGGCCCCGGACTGGTCGCCATGGCGCACATCATGGCGGATCTACGGCAGATTCATGAGGCTCCAGCCACACCGGAAGCCATTGTGGCCGGGATGCATGTCGGCGACGGGTTTTGCCGGGATGTTCTGGCCATGTTTGCAGGATGGCTGGGCCGTTTTTGCGGGGACATGGCGCTGTGCTGGGGCGCGCGGGGCGGGGTTTTCCTTGCGGGGGGCTTGTTGCAGGGCCTTGGTGGCCTTTGGCTTTCGGAAAGTTGTTTCCTGCTGAATTTTTGTGCCAAGGGGCGGTTCTCCAGCTATCTGGAAGCCGTTCCGGTACGCCTTATTACGTGCCCCATGCCTGCGTTTCCAGGATTGGCCCATTTCCAGTTTCCAGAGGATTGACGTAGCCGGGAACCGCTCAAGGCTCTAACCCCAGAGGGCTGACTCCGGGGGATGAAAAATGTGGCCGTTCTGGTGGATGGGGGGATGCCGGTCAGCGGGGCCAAGTTTGGGAATGGCACTGAAATCGACGGCGCGTGCGCCTTGTGCAAGCAGAAGGGCAGGAGCGAGTCCCCGTGATGTGGCTGGCCGCGCGCTGATAATGACCGCAAATCCTTCAGCTTCCGCAGCGGCCTTGAGGGCCAGGGCTTCCGTGAGGCCGCCCGCCTTTTCCAGGGAAATGTTGACGGCGTGGTAACGTCCCTTGATGCGTGCCAGGGAAGCGGTGTCGGTACAGGAATTTCCTGCACAAAGCGGAACGCCCCAATAAAAATCGGACAACCATCCGTCTTCTCCCGGAGGCAGGGGTTGCTGGATGAATTCAACCCCCAGTCCGGCAAGGGGAAGGCTGTTCATGCCAATCTGCTCGGCCGACCAGCGGCCGCAGGCGTCAATGATGAGGCGGGATTGCGGCGCATTGTTGCGGGCGGCCCGGACAATCGACAGGACGGATTCCCCGGAGGGAATGACAAGGCGAAGCAGGGGGGATGCCGAGGCTGCCCGCGCCGCCTGGGCAGTTTCCTCAGGTGTTGTACAGTTCAGGCTGGTGGCGGAAATGATCTGATGGGGTGGTTTCTGGTTGCCCAGAAGCGCCCATACCCGGGTTTGCGTTTTTTTGGCTTCGAGATCCCATAAAGCACAGTCAAGGGCGGAACGGGCGGCGCCTTTGTCCATTTCCATCCGCAATTCATTGTGCGGCATGCCGGCTTCAATCCGGCCCCGCAACGCTTCCACATCGTGAAAAACGGTTTCGATGGTTTCCCCGAAAGCGGCGTCCGGGGTACACTCCCCATGGCCGGGAACAGGGCCCATGGGGGTTTGTTCAAGCAGGTTGACGGACAGGATGTCGAGATGCGACCCATCCAGGACAGGCAGACGTTCCGCCTGAATGTTGAGGCGACGGCGGTTGGTCATCCGGCTGGTGGAAAAGCCGCTGTATGCGGCGGCCGATTCCATGAGACGGGCGAGGATCTGCTGCAGGGTCATGGAAAAAGGATAGCCTGCCTGCCGGGCGAAGGCAACCACCGGATGGTGGGTCGGGCATGTTTGGTATGACAATGCGCAAGCCCCTGTATCCAACTATGGCCATGTTGGCTTGACCAACCAAGGACAAGGGGGCTAATGTTATTCAAGGGATAAGAGGGGGACCTTGAATGAAATTTCCTGAGCGGTTGACGGGTTGGATGGCATTTGGAAGGACGCGCCCTGCGAAAGGGGCGGACGACATGCGGATTTACGCTGTGGGAGATATCCATGGACGCATGGACCTGCTTGAAATCCTGCACCGGAAAATCCTTGATGACTTGGCCGACCATCCCCATGTGGAACCGCGCCTGATCTATCTTGGCGATTATGTGGACCGTGGCCTTGAAAGCCGCAAGGTTCTGGATACCCTGATCAATGCTCCCCTGCCGGGATTTGCCATTGACCATATCAAGGGCAACCATGAGGCGGCGTTGCTGGATTTTTTAAAAGATTCCCGGGCGTGCGCCGGTTGGCTGGCCATTGGAGGCCAGGCAACCCTTTACAGCTATGGGGTACCGGCTCCCCAGGGGGTTGCCAGCTCTGCCGCTCTTGCGGAAATCCAGCGCAAATTTCTGGAGGCATTGCCCCTGCAACATGTTGCTTTTATGGAAAAGCTCAAGCTTTCCGTAAGTTATGGAGATTTTTTCTTTACCCATGCGGGGGTGCGGCCCAACATTCCGCTTGAGGCCCAGGATGAAAGGGATCTGCTCTGGATCCGGGAAGAGTTCCTGCGGAGCAACCAGGCTTTCAGCAAGGTGGTGGTGCATGGCCATACCGTTAGTTCAGAGCCAGAATTCCACGTAAACCGGATTGGACTTGATACCGGAGCCTTCGCAACGGGTATCCTGTCCTGCCTGGTGCTGGATGGCGGCCAGATGCGTCTTTTGCAAACCCCATGAGGATGTGACGTCATGCGGATCCTGATACATGATTATCCCGGCTATGCCTTCCCGGTTGAATTGGCCCGCGCTCTGGCGCATCGCGGCCATGTCGTCTGCCATGTCCATTTTTCGGCCACCATTGGCCCGAAGGGCACCCTCGCCCGCATGCCTGATGATCCTGAAACCCTGGAGTTTTTGGCCATCGGCATTTCCGGTACCTACAGGAAATATTCATTGTTGCACCGGTTCCTGCAGGAACGCGCCTATGCGCGCCGACTGGAACAGGCGGTTCGCGCGTTTTCCCCGGAGGTCGTGATTTCGAATGCCCAGCCCGATATCCAGGCCAGGCTGCTGGCCACGTGCCAGGATATGGGCATCCCCCTTGTCCATTGGCTGCAGGACCTTTACAGTACGGCCATTGGCAATATCCTGAAACGCAAATGCTGGTTGCTGGGTGCGTTGGCCGGGGCCTGGTATCGCCATGTTGAAAAACGGCTCATTTCCGGTTGTGCGCAGGTTGTCTGCATTTCTGACGCCTTTGCATCGGAGATGAAGGACTGGGGCATTCCGGACAGCCATGTTGTGCGCATTGACAATTGGGCCCCGCTTGCCGACATTCCTGTCATGGATCAGGATAATCCCTGGTCAGGGCAGTATGGCCTCGCAGGCGTGGATGTGGTGCTGTATGCGGGCACACTGGGCTGGAAACATAACCCGGCCTTGCTGGAAAATCTGGCTCTGGCGCTCAAGGAACGTCCAAAGACACGCCTGGTGGTGGCTTCGGAAGGGCTGGGGGCATCCTGGCTGGCCGAACGGAAAGTTGAACAGGGGCTTGACAACCTTGTTCTCCTGCCATACCAGCCCGAGGAATCCTTTGCCGCCATGCTGGCTTCCGCAAAAGTGTTGCTGGCGATTCTGGAACCAGATGCATCGGCCTATTCCGCTCCCTCGAAAATCCTGAGTTATCTGTGTGCCGGGCGTCCGGTGGTTGTTTCATTCCCGCCGGAAAACCATTCGGCACAGTTGCTTTCCGGAGCGCGGGCTGGCATTGTATGTTCATCAGGAGATGACGCCGGTTTTATCGCCGCCGTGAAGGATTTGCTGGATAAGCCGGAAAATGCGGCCGATCTTGCCATCAATGGACGGATGTATGCCGAGCGTCATTTCCGGATTGACGAGATTGTTTGTGCCTTTGAAAGGGTTTTGAACCATGCCTGACAGGAAGTCGCATCTGTATTCCATCGCCATGTTGCCGGGGATTGTCCGGGGGCTTGACCTTCTGTGCATTGTGCTGGGGGCCATCTTGGCGCATGGCTTTTATTTCGGCCTCGTCCTTGAGAGGGATGCTTCCCTTGGACATTATATCCTTGTGGTTCTGGCAGCGATCCTGCTCTGGCTCAACGTCACCCAAGATCGTGGCATTTATGATGTTTCAGCCATCAACAATTTTCGCAATCATGCCCGCCAAGCGCTGTTTTCCTGGTGCCTTGTCATGCTTGGTGTCATTTCCATCGGGTTTCTCCTCAAGGTATCCAGCCTCTATTCGCGCGGCTGGGTCATTTTGTGGTTCTTTTTCACCATAGGGTTGTTTGGTGCCAGTCGCTTGGCACTGTTCCATGTTTTCCACCGTTGGCATGGGTTTGGGCGCTTTGCCTTACGGACCGCTGTTTATGGTGCGCCAGAGGATGTCCGCCGCTTGGCGCGAACCCTGCATGTGGAAGGCCGTGCCGGTTTTGTGCATGTCGTTGGCCTTTTTTCCACGGAAGCTGGCGTTGAGAGTGAAAAGCTGGATGGAGGGTTGGCCGAGCTGTTTGCCATGGCCCGGCAGGGGGCGCTGGATAATGTCATCCTGGCCATGCCCTGGTGTGAGGAACATGCGATTCATGATCTTGTGCAACAGTTGCGGAATGTGGCGGTCGATGTGCATTTGGCACCGGAGAAGTCCTTTTTTGAGATGCCGTGGCGCAAGTTTTCCATGTTGGGCGGCATTCCCATGCTGAGTGTGCATGACCGGGCGCTCAAGGAATGGAATGCCCTGCTGAAGCGTCTGGAGGATGTGGTTCTGTCATCCCTGTTGTTGCTCATGCTGTCGCCGGTGATGCTGGTGGCGGCTGTGTTGGTGTGGCTGGACAGTCCGGGGGCCGTGCTGTTTCGCCAGAAGCGGTTTGGTTTCAATAATAACGAGATCGAGATTTTCAAATTCCGCAGCATGCATATAGACAAGGGGGATGAGAGTGGTGCCAAACGCACTGTGCGCGGGGATTCCCGTGTCACGCGGATTGGTGGTATCCTGCGCAAGACCAGTATTGATGAATTACCTCAGCTTTTCAATGTCTTGCGGGGCGACATGTCGCTGGTCGGGCCGCGGGCCCATGCTGTGTCGATGAAGGTGGGGGATGATTATTACCATCACGTGTTTGCCGAATATGCGGCGCGCCATCAGGTGCGTCCGGGCATTACGGGTCTTGCCCAGGTGAGTGGCTGCCGGGGAGAGGTGGATAGCATCGAGAAGGCGCGCAAGCGCTTGGAATATGACCTTTGGTATGTGGACCACTGGTCAGTGGGGCTGGATGCCAGGATTATCCTGAGGACTGTTTGGCAGGTTCTCTTTCCGCGGGATGTCTATTGATGAAGGATGGGATGATGCTGAAGGGGTTGAAAGTGTTTCGCGGGCCGTGGGACCTGCCGGAAGAACCTGGGCATGTTCCGCCGCCGCCGGGTGGCGGGATGCCACCGATTTTCCGGATGCCTTTGGGCGGTGTTACGCTGCCGCCTCCTGGACGGATGGTGGCCTTGTTCCTGGTTGTGTTTTTTGCCCTGTGGGCAGGAAGCGGATTTTTCCTTGTGCAGCCGGATGAGCAGGGTGTGATACAGCGTTTTGGCAAATGGGCCCGGACGGTGGAACCCGGTCTGCATTATCACCTGCCTGCGCCCATAGAACAGGTGGCGCGCCCGAAGGTCATGTTTGAAAACCGGATTGAAATCGGCTTCCGCAAGGAGGCTTCCGCAAAACAGAGCCTTGCGGAAGAGAGCCAGATGCTGACCGGGGATGAAAACATCATCGACGTGAATTTTGTGGTGCTGTGGCGCATTACCGATGCGCGAAAGTTCATGTTCAACATCCGCGATCCTGAATATACCATCAAGAAGGTGGCGGAAAGCGCCATGCGTGAAATCATGGGCCGCATGGAAATCCAGCCTGCCCTGACCGAGGCGCGGCAGAGCATTGAATCTTCCGCTCTGGAGCTGATCCAGACCATGCTGGACAGCTATGAATCCGGCGTTCTGGTCAATCGGGTGCAGCTCCTGCGGGTGGATCCGCCAACGCAGGTTGTCGATGCCTTCAATGACGTGCAGCGATCCCGTTCGGATCGCGAGCGTCTGCGGAATGAATCCGAGGCTTACCGCAACGACATCCTGCCCAAGGCGCAGGGAGAGGCCGAGCGTCTTCTTCAGGAGGCGGAAGGTTATGCGCAGCAGGTGGTGTCGCGGGCCAAGGGGGATGCCGACCGTTTTTCCTCGGTTCTGGAAGCCTATCGTTCGGGGCCGGACGTCACGGCGCAGCGCATGTATCTTGAAACCATGCAGGATGTGTTGTCCCGGAGCCGCAAGGTTCTCATGGATGGCAAGGCTGCCTCGGGCGTTGTGCCTTACCTGCCACTGACAGCCCTGCCTGCGGGCCAGGAAGGAGACAAGCCATGAAGCCGAGGATGATGTTTGTCATGGCGGGTTTTGCGGCGATCCTCCTTGTGGGGGCGCAGAGCCTTTTTACCGTTTCGGAAACCGAGCAGGTGCTGCTGACCCGTTTTGGCGAACCCATGTGGGTTGTGCGGGATCCCGGCCTGCATGCAAAGGTGCCATTCCTGGATGAGGTTCACCGGATGGACAAGCGGATTCTTGATCTTGATCCGCCGGCGGAAGAAGTCCTGCTGTCCGATCAGAAGCGGCTGGTGGTCGACGCGTTTGCCCGCTACCGGATCATGGATCCCTTGCGGTTTTACCAGACGGTGCGGGTGGAGGAAACGGCCGCCAGCCGTTTAGACAACCTGGTGATTTCCGCCATGCGCCGGGTCATGGGCAATGTGGACCTCAAGACGGTTTTGTTCGATGGACGGGTCAAGGCCATGGGAGAAATCCGTGATCAGGTGAATGCGGAAGTCGGTCGTCTTGGGATAGAGGTTGTGGATGTGCGCATTGGTCGTGCAGACCTTCCTGATGCCACCCTGCAATCGGTTTTTGCGCGCATGCGCTCCGAGCGTGAACGTGAAGCGGCGGAGTTCCGGGCCCAGGGGCAGCAAATGGCGCAGGAAACCCGGTCAAAAGCTGAACGCGAGCGTACGGTCATCATCGCCGAGGCGGAACGGGCGGCACAGGTTCGTCGTGGCGAAGGAGACAAGCAGGCGATTGCCATCCAGGCCAAGGCCTTTGGACAGGATGCAGAATTTTATGCCTTCTACCGCAGCCTTGAGGCCTACCGAAAGGGGCTTGCCGGAGGTGATTCTACGCTGGTTTTGGCACCGGATGGAAAATTCTTCCAGTATTTCAATGGGAAAATGCCAAAATAATGGAGAAGGCGCTATGACAGACCTTTTGGTTGCCGTTGGTTTGGTGTTTGTTCTGGAGGGGGCTTCCTATGCCCTGTTTCCGCGGGCCATTCAGAAAGCCATGGCGGCGGCCATGGCCTTGCCGCCCGAACGGTTGCGCATGGGGGGACTGGTGGCGGCCGTGGTTGGAGCCTTGATGATCTGGCTTCTTCGCCGCTGAGAAGATGGAAGGCATGCCGGAAACGCCGTCCGTTCTTGTGATTGGCGGGCCCACGGCCAGTGGCAAGACAGGTCTTGCCCTTGCCTTGGCAGAAAAGTGCCATGGCGTCATTATCAATGCCGATTCCCTGCAGCTTTACAAAGACCTTCCTATCCTGACCGCCCGCCCGACACCGGAGGAGGCCGCGCGCGCTCCCCATCGCCTGTTCGGTGTTCTGGGGCCTTCGGAAACCTGTTCTGCTGCCCGTTGGCGGGCGCTGGCCACGCAGGAAATCCGGCAAGCGCTTGACGATGGGAAACGTCCCGTTCTTGTTGGAGGAACCGGATTTTACCTTTTGGCCCTGATGCAGGGCATGTCGCCAGTTCCGGATGTACCGGAAGAGGTGCGGGCGCGCCTTGCTCTGGACACGGCGGGCATGGATGGCCGGGCGATTCATGACCTTCTGGCTGGACGTGATCCTGTCATGGCGGCCCGGCTGGTGCGGGGGGACCGGCAGCGGTGCCTGCGGGCGCTGGAGGTTCTGGCGCATACAGGGCAAAGCCTGGCCGTGTTCCAGGACATGCCGCGGGAGGGCGCGCCGGAGGGACTGACCTTTGAAGTGGTGGTTCTGGATCCATCGCGGGATGTGCTTTATGCCCGTTGCGATTCCCGTTTTGACCTCATGATGAAGGCGGGGGCCGTGGATGAGGTTGCGGCGCTTCTGGCCTCAGGTGTTTCCGAAGATGCTTCTGTCTTCCGTGCCTTGGGCGCGCGCCAGATAGCGGATGGCCTTGCCGGGCGCATGCCCATGGAAGAGGCCGTGCGGGATGCCAAGGCGGACACCCGCCATTATGCCAAGCGGCAGGCGACATGGTTTCGGCACCAACTGGAAGCTGGAAACGCCATCCGCAATGTGACCCGCCTGGCTGTGCCAGAAGAAGGCCTTGCCTTGAAGCATCTGGATGACCTGCCGATATGGAGCCTTGAGCGTTCATTTTGAACACCCCTGTTGCCTTTTGATGGTCATCCGCCGCGCGTTCAAACCTTGGACGATTCCCGCATCGCCCCTGCGGGCAAGCGCCTTGCGGTCTGGCGCATACCAAGATCAACAGGCATTGTTCAATCCAAACGTTGAATGTCTAGATGGTTTTTGCTCCTGCCACGGAGGACTGGATTGAGTAAGGCCATGAAAAAACGCCCCGGCTTTGGCCGGGGCGTTTTTCATTCAGGCACGGTTATTGCTGGACGGCACAGGTGAAGTCGCCACCTGTGTGAATCTCCTGCACGTTGATGTCCATGTTGGGAACCGCCATGGGAACGTTCTGGTTGATGGTAGTGCCATCGCCCAGCTGGTAGGCGTAATTGTAGCCCCAGCACCAGAGGGAACCATCGGTTTTGATGGCGCAGGTGTGCTGGTTGCGGGATGCGGAAACCGCGCGGGTATTTCCGGCTTCCATCCCCGGCACAGGGGTGGGGACGAACTTGGCCATGTTGTCCCCTACGCCGAGCTGGCCAAAGTTGTTGCCGCCCCAGCACCACAAGGAGCCGTCGGTCTTGATCACGCAGGAGTGTTCCGCTCCGGAAGAAAGCTGGGCAACACCGCCATTGAGGATTTCCAGCGGAATGGCGCTGGACGTGGTGGTGCCGTCGCCAAGGCGGCCGGAACCATTATTGCCCCAGCACCAGACGGAGCCGTTGCTCTTGAGGGCGCACGTGAGGGCGTTTCCAGTGAAAACGGATGTCACGCTGCTGCCCATGCCGATGACGGCCACCGGAGTTGTGCTGTTTGTGGTGGTACCATCGCCGAGCTGGCCGTCGCTGTTGGTGCCCCAGCAGTAAAGGGCCGTATCCTTGATGGCGCACGTATGGGAAAAGCTGCGGGCCACATGGGTAACACCGTTTTCCATTCCGGCCACGGCGGTGGGCGTGTTCAAGGAACCGCCCCAGCAATACAGAGCGCCGTTCTGGAGGGCGCAGGTGTTGAAAAAGCCTGAGAAGACCTTGCTGACACCGCTGGACAGACCACTGGAGTTTGCGGGGGTGAGCTGGTTTGTGCCCTGATTGCCGTCACCCATGGCGCCGAACAGGTTATTGCCCCAGCACCAGAGCGAGCCATCTGTCTTGACGGCACAGGCATGGTTGCCGCCCAATGAGACATTTTGCAGTCCGGCATCCATGCCGATGGGGGTAACTGGTGTCGGGCTGTTGGTGGAGGTGCCGATGCCGAGTTCCCCCGAAGAATTGCGGCCCCAGCAGACGAGGCTGCCCATGGGCAGGGTGAAGCCGGAGGCTGTCCCGGCCAGGGATTCGCTAACCGTGCCGCCCGGTGTGCCAGTCACTTCGATGGTACCGGAATAGGAAACGTCCTCGGTGGAAACGGCCTGGATGAGGATGTCGCAGCTCATGCCTGCGGACAGGGAGTTGCCTGAGCAGTCGTCGCTGTTGATCTCGAAATGGTCGGTGTCGCCCGAGATGTTGACGGAAAGGGGGCCGGTGTCCTGGCCGCCGTTGTTGGTGACGGTGAAGGTGATGCCGGCGCTGGGGGAGAATCCCTCCTCAATGTCCATCGCCATGGGATCGCCCTTGCCGATCAGCATTTCCAGCAGAGCGGGATCGGCGGTTTCCTTGGTGGCAATATCGATGGCGTCATCGCCCCAATTTCCGCCGGACCCCAGAACCACCGTAAGGGTCAGCATGCCGTCTTCAAGACTGGAGACATCGATGCCGGTGATGGACTGGGGGGTGGTTGCAATGGTGCCTGTTCCTTCAACATCAGGTGTGGCGGGATCGGTGTCTTCAATGAAGAATTCATAGTCGGCGCCAACCGTTGCGCCTGAAATGGTGAAGGCAGTGTCATATTGCGTTGTGGCGTCGATGAGGGCGTCGTCAAAGGCGATGGTGTAGCCGGACGGTGCGGCGCTGGCTGCCGGGCCTTTGCGGACGCAGCGGACGGAAAGCCCCGCGCTTTTAAGGCCGCTGCTGCCATGGGTGCCGTCGTTCATGCGGATGCGGATGGAATTGGAATTGCTGTAGGGATATTCCGAGGATGTCCAGTAATATCCGGCATTCCAGACGCCGCTGGTGTCGAAGCTGCTGCGGAACGCGCCGCCGGCGGCAGCCGAGGAATTGTAAACCACGGCCAGTTCGTAACGGGCCGGGAGATACCAGTCATCATGGCCATGGGCTCCCGCATCCCCTGCTGCGAGATTGGCGCAGTAATGGGCGGCCATGTAAGGGGAGGCGCTGTCGGAAAGCGCAACAAGGGCTTCGGTGTTGGCTTGGCCCGTTTTGGTGTTGCTGATTCCGGTCTTGATCCAGATGTTGCCCGCATTGTTCCAGGCGAGGCCAAGCCGTGTTCCGGTGCACGAGGTTCCATCCCACGACATTCCAGCATCGCAGCGGGTGGTGTAGAGGGGAAGGGCGTCATCGGGCGTGATGCCGACATAGATGGTGTCGTCGGGCATGGCGGTTCCCGCCGGAGGTGTGGCAAAGCCGGTTGCTGTGCCCGCCAGGGTGATACCCTTTGTGCCGCCTGGCGTGGCCGCTACCATGAGGGTGGCCGTGTAGCTGCCATCCACATAGGCCACGGGCTGCAGGCTGATGGAACAGGATCCCTGGCCGGGCAGGGGCTGCCCATGGCAGGTGTCGGCGATCTTGCTGAAATGTGAGGTGTTCCCGGTCATGACGACGGTGATGGGGCCAGAAGCTGTTGTGCTGTTGTTCCGTACGGACAGGATGACGGTTTCTCCGGGGGAACTGCCATCGCTGATGTTCATGGCGGCAGGGTTGCCCTGGACGGCGGTAAAGTTGAAATCGCTGGTGCTGCTTGATCCTGAACCGGTCGAATTCCCGCTGTTGCAGTTGTCCGCTATGCAGCGGCGCACCCGGAAACCTTGTGGGCTGGCGTTGGCCATGCTGGCGTTAAGGAAGAAAGCGAGGATAAGAAGATATGCACGGTGTTTCATGACGATCTCCTGCCTTTGGATCTTTTGCTTTGTTTTTATATCTATTTGAAAAAGACGGCAACGGTTTAAAATGGAAGCTGTCCGTTTTTCACTGGACAGCCTCCATATGGAAGGGGAAGGTAGAAATTGCTTGCGGGGGGCGGGCGCATGCCTTAATAATCGCGCCCATACGATTCGTATTGTGTTCCTCAAACTTCATGAATGGCAGCAGCGCATGTTTGGAAAACTTCTTGGCCTTCTTTCCGCCGACATGGCGATTGATCTCGGAACCGCGAACACCCTGGTTTACGTCAAGGGTCGCGGCATTGTGGTGAACGAACCTTCGGTGGTTGCGGTCACAAATTTCCGTGGCAAGCGCCAGATTCTTGCGGTGGGCGAGGAAGCCAAGCAGATGCTGGGGCGTACGCCGGGATCCATCACCGCCATCCGCCCGCTGCGCGATGGGGTGATCGCCGATTTCGAGATCGCCGAGGAAATGATCAAGCACTTCATCCACAAGGTACACAACCGGCACAGCTTTGCCAGCCCACAGATCATTGTCTGCGTTCCGTCGGGTTCCACGGCGGTTGAACGCCGTGCCATCAAGGAAGCGGCGGAGAGTGCGGGCGCGCGCCGCGTGTTCCTGATCGAGGAGCCCATGGCTTCGGCCATTGGCGCTGGCCTGCCTGTGACCGAAGCTACCGGTTCCATGGTGGTGGATATTGGCGGCGGCACCACGGAAGTGGCGGTTATCTCCCTGGGGGGCATTGTCTATTCCCGTTCGGTGCGTGTGGCCGGCGACAAGATGGATGAAGCCATCATTGCCTATATCCGCCGCAACCATAACCTTCTGGTCGGGGAAAGCTCGGCCGAGCGCATCAAGAAGGAAATCGGTTCCGCCTGTCCGCCAGAGGATGGCGAAGGCCGCCTGATGGAAATCAAGGGGCGCGACCTCATGAACGGTGTTCCGAAGGAAATCATCATCAGCGAGCGCCAGGTGGCGGAAAGCCTGGCCGAACCTGTGGGCGCCATTGTGGAGGCGGTCAAGAGCGCCCTGGAAAACACGGCGCCCGAGCTTGCGGCGGACATTGTGGACAAGGGGATTGTCATGACGGGCGGCGGGGCGCTGCTGGGCAATCTTGATCTCGTGTTGCGCAATGCCACGGGCCTGCCGGTTTCGATTGCGGAAAACCCGCTGTATTGCGTGGCGCTGGGCTCCGGGCGGGCGCTTGATGAAATCAAGACCCTGCGCAATGTCATCATCGGCCTGTATTGAGACGGTTCCCTGTGGTAAAATGGCATCCTTGATTCGCAGGTTGTCCTTGGAGGTATAGCGAGTGGTCAAGCGCCGTGGCGCCGTTTCAATTGCCGGGTTTGCGCATCCTGCGCGCGAACTGGCATTTCGATTCGCGCCGCTGATGCTGATTCTCCTCTCTTTCATGCTCATGGTTCTGGGCCGGGCAAACCCGGTGCTGGTGTCTTCATGGCGCGTGACCCTGATTGATGGCCTTTCTCCGGTCTTGTCCATTTTGGCCAGCCCCGGGCAAGCGGTTCTTGATGTTTCGGACAGTGTGGCCGGATACTTTTCCCTGCAGGCGGAAAATGTGCGTTTGCGGGCAGAAAACCGCAACCTCAAGGCCTGGTACCATCGCGCGGAAGACGTTGATGCTGAAAACCATCGTTTGCGCGAACTCCTGCACTTTTCGCCGCCGCCGGAAGCCCGGTTTGTCACGGCCAGGGTGTTTGCCGTCCCGGGAAGCGGGTTCATGGACAGTGTCCTCATTTCCGCCGGAGAAAAACAGGGGGTTGTGGCTGGACAGGCTGTTCTTTCCGGCGATGGCCTTGTTGGCCGGGTTCTGGAATCCGGCACAAAAACCTCGCGGGTCCTCCTGCTTTCAGACATGAGTTCGCGCATGCCGGTGTTGCTGGAAGACAGCCGCCAGCGCGCCATTCTGGCCGGAGGCCATTCCGGGGAACTTGTCCTGCTGCACTTGCGGCCTGATTTGCGCATGAATGTTGGGGAACGTGTGGTCAGCAGCGACAGCGGCGGCATGTTCCCGTCCGGCCTTCCCGTGGGGGTGGTTTCATCGGTGGACCCGCAGGCCAGAAGCGCAACAGTGACGCCTTATGCCGACCTTGGCCGGATTGATGTGGTGCAGGTGGTGGATTTCAGTGCCCTCATGCCACCGGATGCGGAAGCTTCCGAGGGCGAAAGAAAACCATGATGCACGATATGCGGCAAAGGTTGGGAGCCACATTCCGTCGGCTCCTGCCGGTTCTTGTCCTGCTGTTGTTTGTCCTGATGGGAACGGCTCCCCTGCGTTTGCCCTTCATTGAAAATGCCGCGCCGCCACTGGTTCTCATGGGGGTTTATTTCTGGGCGGTTTTTCAGCCTGTCCTGATGCCTTCATGGGTGGTTTTTGTCATTGGCCTCCTGCAGGATTTGTTGCTGGGGTTGCCTTTGGGAATTTCCCCCGCCCTGCTTGTGCTGGTTCACTGGATTGCCCGCGCCCATCGCCGGTTGATTGTGCGCCAGAGTTTCCTGGTGGTCTGGACAGGATTTTTCCTGATGGCCTTGCTGGCCACGGTGCTGGAATGGGTGGGAACCAGCCTGCTTGCCTGGCACCTGGTGCCTGTTCTGCCCATGGTCTTGCGCTTTTTGGAGGCCATCTTGCTGTTTCCTCCCCTGCTTTTGTGGGGGCTGCATCCAGCCAATCGCGCCATTTCCGGGCAGGAGTGAGCGACGATGGAATGGGATACGGACCGTTTCCACAATTTTACCCGGCGGGCCTTGCTGCTGGGTGGGGTGCAGGGGCTTCTTCTGGTCATGCTGGGCGGACGCCTGCATTGGTTGCAGGTCAAGGATGGCCGGCGTTACAGCACCCTTGCAGAAAAAAACCGCATTGATACCCGGCGCATTTTGGCACCTCGTGGCCGGATTTTTGACAGGTTTGGGGTGCCGCTGGCTGTCAATGAACAGAATTTCCGCCTGGTCCTGATTGCCGAAAACACGCCTGATATCCGGGCAGCCCTCGAAGATGTCGGACGGATTGTTCCGGTGGAGAAAGGGGATATCCTGAGGGTCATGCGGGATGTGCGGCGCAAGCGCCCCTTCATGCCGGTCACCGTCATGGAAAATCTGAGCTGGGAGCAGGTGGCCCGCATTGAGCTGGCGGCGCCGGAACTTCCGGGGCTTTCGGTGGAAACCGGACAAGTGCGGCAATATCCACAAGGGAAGGCCTTTGCGCATGTGGTTGGGTATGTGGGAGCTGTCCAGCAGGCAGACCTGAGGGATGATCCGCTCCTTGGACTTCCCGGTGTCCGGATTGGCAAGGTGGGAATTGAGAAGACCTATGAAGAAGCCCTGCGGGGGAGCGCAGGGGAAATCGAGGTTGAAGTCAACGCCCTCGGACGTTCCGTTCGGGAATTGGGTCGCATCGAGGGCAAACCCGGCGAGGATCTTTCCCTGGCGCTTGATGCCGGCTTGCAGGAATTTGTTCAAAAACGCCTGGCCGAAGAAAAAAGCGCAACGGCGGTGGTCATGGATGTCCAGACCGGGGAAATTTATGCGCTGGCTTCGCATCCTGCATTTGATTCCAACATGTTTTCCAACGGGATTCCCGCCGAGGTCTGGGAGGAAGTCCTGGCCGATCCGGCAGCGCCGCTCTCGAACAAGGCCATTGGCGGGCAGTATCCCCCCGGCTCCGCCTTCAAGATGGTGACTGCGCTCGCGGCGCTGGAAAGCGGCACCATCACGCCGGGATACAAGGTCCATTGTCCAGGATATGTCGATGTCGGCAGCCACCGTTTCCATTGCTGGAAGTCTGGTGGGCATGGTGATATCGGCCTTGAGGATGCCCTGACAGAATCCTGTGACGTCTTTTTTTATGACATCGGGCGCAAGACGGGGATCAACCAGATTGCCCAGATGGCGGAGCTTCTGGGGCTGGGCGCTCCCACCGGCATTGACCTGCCCGGAGAACGTCCTGGCCTGGTTCCCAACAAGGCATGGAAACTGGCCAACCGCGATGCGCCTTGGCAGATTGGTGAAACCATTGTGGCGGCCATTGGCCAGGGATATGTGTTGGCCACGCCGCTTCAACTTGCGGTCATGACGGCCCGCATGGTGGGCGGCGGGGTTGCGGTGGCCCCCCATCTGGCCCTGAATGGGCATGGGGATAGGGGGCCCTGGGCTTCCCTGGGGATTTCCCGCCAGAGCCTTGATATTGTGATGGCGGGGATGCGCGGGGTCATGTGCAAGGCCATGGGAACAGCGCGCGATGCCCAGATTCCGCAAGCCGGCATGGAAATGGGCGGGAAGACCGGGACAGCGCAGGTGCGACGCATCACCAAGGCTGAACGTGCGGCGGGCCTGCAGAACAAGGATATGCCGTGGCGGTTTCGTCATCATGCCTTGTTTGTTGGTTATGCCCCCCTTTCCCAGCCACGTTATGCCTGTGCCGTGGTGGTGGAACACGGGGTGAGCGGTTCGGCCACGGCGGCCCCGATTGCACGCGATATCCTGTGGGAGGCACAGAAGCGTGACACGGCGGGCAAGCCCAAGGGGAGCATGCCATGACGCCTTCCATTTTCCGTGATCCTGACCTGTCCCTGGTGGAAAAGCTGAGGCATGTCAGCCTGTCGTTCCTGTTGCTCATGACACTGGTGGCCTGTTGTGGCTTTCTCGCGCTCTATTCTGCCGGAGGGGGCAGTTTCCAGCCATGGGCCCTGCGGCAGGTCTATCGTTTCCTGCTGGGGCTCCTGGTTCTGCTGGGGGTATCGCTGGTGGATATCCAGTTCTGGCTGCGGATGGCGTATCCCCTTTATGGGGTAACGTTGTTTCTCCTGTTTGTGGTGGATGTTTTTGGCCATATCGGCATGGGGGCGCAACGCTGGATCAGCATTGGCGGGTTTCAGCTCCAGCCTTCCGAAGTCATGAAGATTACCCTGGTTCTGGCGCTGGCGCGGCATTTCCATGCGGCCACATGGGAAGGGGCTGGGCGCATCAAGCCGCTGCTTCTGCCTGCCTTGCTGGTTCTGGCGCCGGTGGCCCTTGTCATGAAACAGCCGGATCTTGGCACGGCCATTATCCTGCTCGCGCTTGGCGGCGTGATGTTTTTCCTGGCCGGGGTGCGGCTCTGGATGTTCGGGGCCATTCTGGGCCTTGGGGCCGCCAGCCTTCCATTGGCATGGCGCTTCATGCATGATTACCAGAAGAAGCGTGTCCTGACCTTCATTGATCCGCAGAGCGATCCGATGGGGGCAGGTTACCACATCCTCCAGTCCAAGATTGCATTGGGTTCTGGCGGTTTCTTTGGCAAGGGCTTCCTCAATGGCACACAAAGCCATCTCAATTTCCTGCCGGAAAAGCAGACGGACTTCATCTTCACCCTCATTGCCGAAGAGTGGGGGCTGCTGGGATGTTCCATCCTGTTGTTCCTTTATGCGCTGGTGATTGCTTACTGTTTCCTGATCGGCCTGCGGGCGCGCAACCATTTCGGCCGCCTGCTGTCGCTGGGGCTCGGAACCAACCTGTTTTTCTATGTCTTCATCAATGTGGGAATGGTTATGGGAATTTTGCCTGTGGTGGGGGTGCCTTTACCCTTGATTTCCTATGGCGGAACCGCCATGCTGGCAGTCCTGTGGGGCATGGGCTATGTGATGTGCGTGTCCATCCATCGTGATGTCCGGCTTTCCCGGACAGGGCAATTTGAGGATTGAGACGATGAAGAAAATTCTGTTTTTGACGCTTTTCCTGATAATGGGAGTGTATGCAATGACGACTGAAGCCATGGCCGGAGATCCGGAAAACACCCTTTACCTCGAACTGGCCACTGGCCGCGTCGAGATCGAACTGCGACCCGACCTTGCTCCCAAGCATGTGGCGCGAATCAAGGAACTGGTTCGCCAGAAATATTATGATGGCATCATTTTCCACCGCGTGATCGCGGGATTCATGGCGCAGACGGGTGATCCCACCGGCACGGGCCGTGGGGGGTCTGGCACCAAGATTCCGGGAGAATTTTCAAACGAACTGTTTGAACGCGGCACCATTGGCATGGCCCGCACAAATGATCCCAATAGCGGTGACAGCCAGTTTTTCATCTGTTTCGCGCCGGCGCATTTCCTCAATGGCCAGTACACGGTCTGGGGCAAGGTGACCAAGGGCATGGAGCTGGTGGACGGGATCGCCAAGGGCGAGCCGCCGGCCAAGCCGGACAAGATCGTGTCGTTGCGCGTGGCGGCGGATGCGGAATAAGGCCGAAATATTCCGGCATGGAAAAGGCCCGCATCTGCGGGCCTTTTTCTTTATCTCTTTTAGAGCTTTGAGCGTTCATCTTGAATGCCCCCCCCCTGTTGCCTTGCGGTCTGGCGCGTCCCAAGATCAACAGGAATTGTTCCATCCAAACGTTAAAGCCTCTAGGGATGGGCTTTCGGCGGAAGATAGGATGTTTTTGGAGGTTCGTATTCATTTTCCAGCAGGCTGTCCAGTGCCGCAACTGTGCCCGGAAGATGGTTTTCCAAAACGCCCCAGACCACCGCATTGGAAACCCCCCAATAATGATGGGCCAGCCGGTTGCGAAAATCAATGATGCGGCGGGCATCCGGCAATTTATCCAGCAGGCTTGGATCCAGTTTTTGCGCCTGGTTGAGGGATTCCCCAACGATCTCAAACTGTCGTTCGATCGCCGAACGGAGCAGCGTGGATGACTGGTAGTCGGCAAAGCTTTTGCCTTCGGTGAAGTCCCGGAGCGTCTGGCAGGCTGTCTTGAGTTCCAGGAGGAAGGTCAGGGCGTTACGCATGCCACGCCTCCAGGGCATTCCGGGCAATTTCATCCTTGCGGGCGGACTGGGTGACAGCGCCCAGCTCAATGAGGACAACGCTTTGGCCAAAGATGGCTTCGAGGCCTTCTGAAAGCGCGAAAAAGCGGGAAGCCGCCTGGGAGGGCATGGCAGGGGGCCAGTCCACCACGATTTCCGGCGGCGCACTTGCAGGGATATCGCCCATGATCAACAGGCGGTGTATCGACAGGTTCCGGCACAGGCTGTCCAGCCGGGCCAGGTGGTCTGCGGACAGGGAAGGGGGGGGTGCGGGGGAACGTTGAAGGTTTTCCTTGTCCTGGCGATCTTCCGGATGCAGCCTGATGCCCAGGGTCTTTTCCATTTCTGTGTCTGAAAAGCCAAACTTGCGTCCCATCCTTAGCGCTGCCAGCTGGATCTTGTAGAAGATTTCCGGATTTTTTTCAGCTGTCTCCAGATCATCCAGAAGGGGCTTCTGGGGCGGTTTGTTTTCAAACATGTGGGCTCTCCGGGCGATACTGGGTTTGTAGGGAAAGGCCTGGCCTTCAGGTTTCAGGCCACCTGTTCCCGCGTTTTGAGGAATTTGATTTTCGGCCAGTCTTCCTTGGCCCTGCCAATCTGCCATGCGTTGCGGGCCAGGAAAACAAAGCTGCCATCATGGTCGGTGGCAAGGCTGGACTGGTTGCCATCCACAAATTTCTTGAGGTCGGCTGCGTTATCCGTCTGCACCCATTGGGCCGTATAAAGCCCGGTGTCTTCAAAATGGACAGGAATGTCATATTCGGTGCGGATGCGGTCGGCCAGAACCTCGAACTGCAGGGCACCCACAACGCCCACGATCCACTGGGAATCAATAACATTTCTGAAGACTTGCGCGGCGCCTTCCTCGGCCAGCTGTTCAAGCGCTCGGCCCAAGTGTTTGGCTTTCATGGGATCATCCGCCCGCGCACGCTGGAGGAGTTCTGGCGCAAAACTGGGGATGCCGGTGAAATGCAGCTGTTCGCCTTCCGTCAGGCCGTCGCCGATGCGCAGGTTGCCGTGGTTCGGGAAGCCCAGGATGTCGCCGGGCCAGGCATCGTCGGCGATGTTGCGGCCCTGCCCAAGGAAAATGAGCGGGTTGGCGATGGCCAGCGTTTTGCCGCTGCGCACATGCAGCAGCTTCATGCCGCGCTTGAAATGCCCGGATGCCAGCCGTACGAAAGCCACGCGGTCGCGGTGCTTGGGATCCATGTTGGCCTGGATCTTGAACACGAAGCCGGACACCTTGGGCTCTTCCGGCGAAATGGCGCGTTCAAGGGTGGGCTGCGGGCGCGGTGTCGGGGCGAATTTGGCTAGGCCGTCAAGCAGTTCCTTCACGCCAAAATTGTTGACGGCGCTGCCGAAGAATACCGGGCTCAGATGGCCTTCAAGATAGGACTTGTGTTCAAAAGGCGGGCAGGAGGCGCGTACCAGTTCCACCTGTTCGCGCATTTCGGCGGCGGGAATCTCACCTACGCGCCGGGCAATTTTCGGATCGTCGGTTCCGGTGCAGACATCCACGATGTCGCCTTTGGTGCTGCGGCTTTTTTCCATCAGTACCAGGCTGTCGTTCATGATGTCGTAGCATCCCTTGAAATGCTGTCCCATGCCGATCGGCCATGTGGCCGGCGTAACGGACAGGGCCAGCTTGCTTTCAATTTCGTCGAGGATGTCGATGGGATCGCGGCTTTCGCGGTCCATCTTGTTGACGAAGGTGATGATGGGCACGTCGCGCAGGCGGCAGACCTCGAACAGTTTGAGGGTGCGCTCCTCGATGCCCTTGGCGGCGTCGATCACCATGACGGCGGAATCGACGGCGGTGAGGGTTCGGTAGGTGTCCTCGCTGAAATCCTGATGGCCTGGGGTATCGAGCAGGTTGAAGATGCAGTTTTCGTATTCAAAGGTCATGACGGAAGCGGTCACGGAAATGCCGCGTTCGCGTTCCACCTTCATCCAGTCGGAATGGGCGCGCCGCTGGTCGCCGCGCGCCTTGACCGCACCCGCCAGCTGGATGGCACCTCCGAACAGCAGGAGCTTTTCGGTCAGGGTGGTTTTGCCAGCGTCCGGATGGGAGATGATGGCGAAAGTCCTGCGTCGCAAAATTTCGCTCATGAAAGATCCTTCCGGTAAAAACGCATGTTTCAAACTTCAGAGCGTTTTTACGTGAAACTCCTCCCAACTGCAAGCCTTTGGGAAAAATCCGCCACATCCGTGCATAGGAAAAAGCGTTGCAGAGCTTTGAAGGGAGACAAAAGATGCAAGAAAAGTTTTCACGGATGGCGACCTTGCCGGTTCTGGGGCTGTCGCTCCTGCTGGGGGCGTGTGCCATGGATGGCATGTTCATGCCTGAAGAGTCTTCGCCACCGCCCGCCCTTGATGCGGCCTGGCAGGCCGATGCCCAGCGCCGGGATGCGATGGTGCTGGTTTTTGGGGCCTGCCGTGATGATGCTGTCCTGATGGATTCGCAGGCCCGCGTTGCGGGGGATCCCGCCAAATACCTTGCCAGCGCACGCCTTCTGGAAACCTGTGAGGCAGAGCTGGATGCGGACGTTGCCATGCAGATGGTGGATGCCCGCATGCGCGCCATGGCGCTTTCCATACAGGATAACCTCAAGGGGGGGGATGTTGCTGCAGCCCGTGCCGGGCTTTCCCGTTTTGCGCAGGCCTTTCCTGGTCAGGACCTTTATTATGCGGATGGTTCCTCCTTTCTCGACAGTTTTTCCGTTCTGCTGGACGGACGACAGAGCAGCGGCGAGATGGCGCTGGCCAATGCGGGGGCTGACGTGAAGTCGGAAATGCGCCGTCTGCGTTTCTGGCAGCGGAACTGAAGGAGAAAACCATGCAAAAGACATCTGTTGCCTTTCTGGCCCTCGTGGCCCTTTGTGCGGGAAAACCTGCGCTGGCGGGACTGGCTTCATGGCAGCCCCAGGCTTCGGAAAAACTGGTGCGCATGCAGCCCAGTTATATTGTGAAGGCGGTGGAGCGCGATTTTTCCACCTCAGAGCTTGGTTCGGCGCTGGCGGACATGAATGGCCGCATCCGGGCCAAGGCCGCCACGATTTCCGATGTGTCGGATGCCGTGGCGCGGACCGCAGGCGAAACCGAAACGGAGATGCGCCACCAGCTTCTGGCTGAACGGCAGGCCTATCTTGCCCTGGTGCAGGAACAGCAGGACTTGCGTCGCCGTCAGGCCCGCACAAAGGCAAGGGTTTATGGCGACATGCTCAAGAAATTGGGACGGGAGGGGAATGCCTCGACCGCACCCGGTGATCTGGCGCGCCAGCAGGAAGCCACGCGCAACCGTTTTGCCAAAGCCGATGCGGCGGTGGATGCAAGCCTGATGGGGGTTTCAGCCCAGCCGGGCAGCCGCTATTCGGCGGAATATGCCAAGAACGTGGCGGCCATTGAACATCTGGTGCAGGCGATCAACCAGCATCCGGCCAATGCGCAGGCGGAAGTGGATGGCCAGCCGGTGTCGAAGGAAACTTTCCTGCGCCAGCAGGTGGCCCAGGCCGAGGCGGAACTTTCGCTGATCGACCAGGAAGGGCAGATTGTCGGTTACATGGCGCGTCTGGTGGCGCTTGATGCCATGGCGCTTTCGGAAGCCGTGGCGGGGGAAGACCTGCCGGAAAACCTTGAGGGGATGGATGGGCTGGCGGATGCCGTGAGCCTGTTTGTGCCGGAATGAGATGGGGAAGAAAATGACAATGCGGAAAACCGTCCTGATGGCTTGCCTTGGAATAACGTTCCTGGCCAGTCCTGCCTTTGCGGGCAGTGTGGAAAATCTTGAGCGTGAGCGGGCAGAGCTGGTGGCAACCATGCTGGATCCCGGCCTTTCGGCTGCCGAAAGGCAGGAGACGCTTGCGGCGGGTGCGCGACGCCTGGTGGATTTTGAGCGCATGGTGCTGCGTGACCGTACCCTGCCTGGGCGTGAAACCCCGGCGGTGAAGATGGCTTTTGCCAATGATGACCTGACGTTCCTTGTGCTGGCTTCCGGCGAAAAAGGCTTGTGGATTGTCGATCACTGGCTGGACCATATGGGGCTCTCGAGCGCCTCGCTGGAAACCGCGCGCCGGGGGCGGAGATGAAAGGCCTTCCGGGCTTTGCATCTTCCGGTCTTGCCTTGTCCATCTTGCGGGGGGGAAGCGCCCTTCTGGGAGGCGTTGTCCTTGCCCTGGCGCTGGCCTCAGCGCTTTCCGGGCAGGGGCCGGATGCGGTGCTGCGTTGGGCGTTCGACATTCTGGGGGGTGGGTTCATTGTCCTTTTGTTGACGTTGTCGCTGGTGGCGCTGACCGCATGGGCGCGTCCATCAGGGGCCGCCGATGCCCGCTGGTGGGCGGAAGCCGGCATGCAGGCCACAAATGGCATTGCCGCCCTGGCGCTGACCTATACCCTGCTTGGCATCAGCCTTGGGATTGAAAGCCTGGCAGGCCAGCCGCTGGATGCCCATTCGGCCCCCGTCCTCATCATGGACCTCACACGCCGTTTCAGCATGGCTTTCATGACCACTGTCATTGGCTTGCCCTTGTCCACCTTGTTGCGGTCGATGCTGCTGGTGAGTGCCGCCCGCTCGAAACCTGTATCAAAAATGGGAGATCCCTCATGAAATTCCTTGTCTTCAATCTCGCGGTCATCGCTGCTCTGGCCTATCTGGTGATGGCACACGGGCCCGGATTTCCGGGGCTGGTGCAAACGGCGCAGGAGGCGGTTGCCGCTGTCCAGCCGTCCATGCCTGCCGGGGAAACGGCGGCCAAAAGGGAAAACGATTCCCCCATGCCGGAGCAGGACGCGGAAGGGGAAGCATCCGGTTCCCGCATGGCGCGATTGGAAGAGGCCATGGCGTCTCTTGCCAGAACACAGCAGGAGCTTGCCGTGGCCATGGAAAAGCTGGCCCGGTTGCCTGAAGCCGCATCCTTTCCTGTTGAAATGCCTGCCCGTGTGGCGGATATGCCTCCCCCTGCCCTTGCCGGGGCGGACGTGGAAAACCCGGAAACTTCAATGGCTGAATCCTTGCCCGTGGGGTTGGACCTCTCCGGGCCGCGTTCCCTGCTGCCTTCTTCCGCGCAGCTTTCTCCCCCCGCGCTTCCCATGCTGATGGATGCCTTGCCTGTGTCGCCGGTGGTTGTTGCCGATGACATGGATTTTGGGTTTGCTGACAAGGAGGATGCTCCGGGTCTTTCTGTCCGTGATCGGCAGGTGGCGCTGGGCGCGATGGCTGAAGACATGGAAATGCTTTACGCCCGCAAACTTGGGGAGTGAGGCGGCCATGGCAGGATGGCGCACGCCTGACAGGGTGTCGGTGGGTGTCTCCCTCCTGCTGGGGGGCATCGCCTGTGGCGCTTTGGTCCTGCAGGTTCCATCCCCTGAAAAAACGATGCCGGACGTGCCTGCAGAAAGGGAAATATTCCGGCCCGCGCCGCCCCTGCTTGCGCAGGAGGGGGTGCAAGCGGACGTGTTGCGCTTGCCTCCACCGCCGGAACGGAGCTTGCCACCGCCTGATGCTCCATCTGTCCTTTCTCCTGCGGTCTTTCCTGTGAAGGTTGCTGCGCCCCCCTTGCCAAAAGGGAAGGAGATTGCAAAACGGCGTCCGTCCGTCTTGCCTCCCCAAGAAAAGCCGGCATCCCCGCCTTCCCTGCCTGTCCATTCCCTTCCGCGTCCGGAAAGGAACATGAGGCCCGATCCGGCCCCTGTTTCACCGCCTGTTCCGGAGATCGACCTGGCCCGGACAGCGGCGCCCGAGGTGGTGTCCATGGCGGCGGAGGGACGTGTCCTCCTGCGGTTGCTGGAACAGGATGCGGGGCCGGAGGTGGAGATTGCCTGGCCCGATGATGCTGGCGCGCGTGAACGGCTGTACCAGATGCTGGCCGGGCGGATGGGCATGCGGTCCGGTCTGCTCGATGTGACCACCGGAATTTTTTATGATGCCAAGGGAAGTGGCCCGCTTGACCTTGACCGTTACAGCCGGTTTGTCCGCTATCCGGAAGGGGCGGGAATTGTGGGCGAACAGCAAGCCTTGCGCATGGTCCGTGCGCAGGGGGGCGCGGGCATGGCCCAGCCTGTGCGGGTGTTTCCGCGTGCGGCGGATGCACTCCTGCTGGGGGGGCTTGCCCGTTTGGTGGGGAAAGGTTTCGGGCGGGCGCAGGTCTTGCGTGCCCGTTATCGTTTTTCACCGGAAGGGGTGCTGGTGGGGGATATTGTGGCTGATGGGCGTTCCGTGCCCGGGAATATCCGCCTCATCCGTCCATAAAACCGCATGAAGGGCCGGATGGTTTGGCCCGCATGGCCTTGAGGGAGGTTTTGATGTCCTTGTCCAAACATGTGACCATTCTTGGCGTATTGCTGGCGCTTTCTGCACCTGCCCATGCCCAGCGCACGGCCTTGGTTGTGTTGTCTGGCCCGCAGGAAGAAGCGCTTGCGCGGGCGGAACGCATCCAGGCGGTTTTGCTGGATGAGCGGCCATTTGACCAGGTGGATGTGAAACTCGATGTTGAACCGGCGGAGACGGGTGAGGTCCTTGCGGCTTTTCTTTCCGCGCCCGGAGAGTCCGATGATTTTCGCATGGCCCTTGTGCTGGCACCGGAAGCGGGGCTCTGTCAGGGGGATGATGTTGCGCCAGTGGTTTCGGCGGTTCCCTCCCTTGTGCTGGCACCGGAATGCCTTGTGGATCGCATGGCCTTTCCCGCATCGCCCGCGGTGTATGACATGGATCCCAGCGGTCTTTCGCGCGACCTTTCCGGCGATCCGTGGTCGGGCGAACTTTTTGCTGGCGACATGGCCTTTCTTGCCATTCCTTTTGCGCAGGACATTCTTGCGCCGGAAGTGGAAGGGCTGCTGCTCCAGATGCTGGCTGCGGGCGGCGATGTCTCTCCGCTGGGCCTTTTGGAGATGTTCCGGTTGGGCCTTTCCGGGGATGGCAGTGATTTTACCCCTGTCCTTTATGCCACCCGCGATCTTGTCGCGCGCACGGTGATCCTGTCCGGAAGCCCTGGAATCGGAGAAGATTTCCGGCAACGCAGACAGGTCTGGCCGCAGGTATTGTCCCTGGATGTCTATGCCGCGCCCAGTCTGGCAGAAGGGGCGGTAGCCCAGCTTCATGGAGGGTACAGGATAGAGCCCCTGCGCCGCGACCATAGTGGCCGCATGGTATATGTCCGTACCTTTTCCGGCCATTATGGCTGGGTGCGCGTGAGGGATCTTGGGCGTTCCTGACGGGGATTCATAATTCCCTTGTATGAAGGTATGAAATGGTCATATGCTGGTTTATGACGGTTTCATAGCCATGACAGGGGGGAAAGATGCAAGACCTGCTTGGAAGATATATTGGATTTGTGCTGAGCGATGTTGCGCGGTTGCTGAAGCATGATTTTGACAGGTATGCCGCAGACCTTGGCGTGACCCGGGCGCAGTTCCGGGTTCTTGTTTGCCTGTGGTTTCAGGACGGGGTGCGGCAAAAGGAACTGGCCGACATTCTGGAGATTTCCCCGATGACCCTTGCGCGCCTGCTGGACAGGCTGGAAACCTGGAAATGGGTTGAACGCAGGCCTGATCCTGGTGACCGCAGGGTGCGGCGGGTTCATCTCGTGGGCGATCATCCTGAATTGCGTGGCAAGATGCTCTTTTTTGCGGAAAACATCCAGGCCAAGGTTTTTGGCGGAATTTCCGAGACGGAAAAGGAAAACATGTTTGATGTGCTTCAGCGCATGCGGGCCAATCTGGGAAATCCGGGCCTGATGCCGGACAGCATGTGTGGGGCGCGGCTTAGCGCCTGAGGAAAATGAAATCTCCACCATCATGCCCGGCTGCGGGAATGTTGGCATATTCAGGCTCTTGGCCTGCCGTGTCCATCCTGCCTGTGGCGGAGAGGTAGAGCTGGGTTCCGGTGAGAGGCCCACGGCCCTGCTGCCCGAGGGTTTCCAGAAGCGCTGAAGCAAAGACGGAATGTCCGCCCCGGCCATCGCTGACAGGTTCAAGGCCGCCAGAGGTGAGGGCAATGCGGGAGCGCTGGCGCAGTTTCTGCCCCAGGATTCCGGAAATGTCCGCAGGGTCATCTTTCACGGTCCGGGTCATGGTGCCCGCATAACAGCTATCCGAGATGACCAGGATCTTGCGGGCCGCACTCTGTTCCAGCAGGGCGGTAATGTCTGAAATGGAAATCCAGCTTTCCGGGGAATCCGCATGGGAATCGCGGGGCAGCCAGTAGCCTCCCCCGTGATCCCGTATGCCATGCCCCGCATAGTAGATGACCAGATTGTCGCTGGCTCCGGCGCTGGCGGAGAATTTCCGCAAGGCTGTCATCATCTCCTGCCGTCCGGGATCCGTAAGCAGGCGGGTTTCAAATCCATAATCCTTTTCCAGCTGTCGGGCCACCGCACGCGCATCGTTGCCGGCATTGGCCAGGCGCGGGACAGATGTGTAGGCATCAATGCCAATGGACAGGATGCGGAATGGCCCCAGCTGTTCCGGCGTCAGCGATGCCGACAGGTCAAAGGCCGGACGGGCGGCAAGGGTTCCATCTTCCCGGCCCGTCTCCCCCGTCTCCTGCCGTCCGCCGCTGCCCATCATGCCCCCAAGGCTGCCCCACTGGGCGTGCGCTGGCCATGCCACGGCCATCATGAGGAGCAAAAGCGGGACAAGTACGGGCTTTGACATGATGCGCTTCCTTTCCGGCCTTATTTGCAGCCCGGTGTCCCCTTGATGTAGTCATTCAGGGTGCATTGTTTCTGGGGCGGCGTGGTTGGCTGGGTGGGCTGCACCGGCGGTGGTGTCGGTTTGTCCGGCTTGGTTGGCTTGTCGGGTTTTGTGGGTTTTTCGGGCGGGGGCGTGACGGTGGTGGTGCCGTTGTCCTGTCCAGCCTGTGAAACAGTCACCACATCCACTTCCACCTGCGGGGTCTGGACATAGGTCTGCCCCTGCTGGCTGACCCTGATGGGGGTCTTGGCCTGGCTCATGACGCCAATCCAGGTGGGGTTGTCGCGCGCGCCCTGTTCGTGCAGCGCGCCGAGGAAGTTTATGGTATAGCGGCCACCATTGGTATCGTCGCCCCAGGAGTATTCACCGGGGCTGGAACCGGAGGCGGCAATGAAGCCCTTGTAACCCAGGAACAGGGTACGGTAGCTGGAGGCCTTGGGCTGGCTGGCCCGCGGAATGGCCCGGTTGCGGCCCTCATCGACAAAACTGTTGCAGGAATCGGACGTGGCGATGACGAGGCGCGCGCCCTTTGTCCGCAGCTTTGCCAGAATGTCGGAAAAATCCATGGGCTGGTCCTTGATGTACATCATGGGCCATTTGGTGGGGGTTTGCTTGGTGCGGTACCCGTGCCCGGAATAGTAGAAAAACAAGACATCGTCCTTGCCTGGACTGGCATCGGCAATGGCGCGGGTGATGCCGGCGTTGGTCATCTGGCTTCCCACCAGCTCATTGATGTTGAGGGTCATGCCGGTGGCCTGCGCGATGTTGCGCAGTTCATCCTTGATGTTGCCGGCATCAATAGCCACCGAAGTTCCAATGGAAGAGTCACTGGTGTCGGCGATGACGATGGCGTGCAGGCTGGCGGCGTGTGACATGCCGGACAGGCACAGGGCTACAAGCGCGGAAAGGAGGGGGCGAAGATGTCTGGTCATGTTTAAAACCTGTCAGTTCTGGGGGAAAAGTTCATCAAGAAGGGATTTCATGGTATCTGCGGCAGGATCAAAATCCTCGATGATCGAGCGGTCTTTGTCTTCAAAACGCCATAGGGCGCAGCCGGGCGCGACAAGGATGGAAAAGCTTTCCGCATTCCGCGTGAGGCGAAAGCCATATGTGGGCAGGAAAGGGCAGCGTTTGGAAGCGTCGAGGACATAGCTTGTTTCCGAAGATGCCATGAAGGCAAGCCGGTGGGCCTGTTCCGTGGAAAGGATGGGGCCGGCCTGCAAGACGGTGTGTTCCCCAATTTTCTGTGGGGCATTTTCGTCCATTTCGGCAGATATCCTGAAACTTTCTATCCGGTCGGGCGCTTGCAGGATGCCGGAAATTTCCGGGCCAAGCAGCTTTGCGATGCTTGGCGAAAGGGCCGATGGCGCGCCCGCGCATCCCGGGAGCAGCATGCAGGAAACGAAAAGGCAGCAGAGGGAGGCATGTTTTTTCATGGGAGCATGAACCACTTAACGGAATTTGATGCCATCGCCGCCCCGTGTTCCGGTGGCAGCGGGGGAAGCCTGCGGACGGCCCAGATTGGTGATTTCCACGCGGCGGTTGACGCCGGAGGCCGGATTTTCTGGATCCTTGAGTTTTTCGGATCCCCAGCCGACTGTGGTCAGGCGTTCGGGATCCATGTCAAACGTTTCCACAAGATAGGTCTTGACCGATATGGCGCGCGCCAGCGAGAGCCGCTTGTTCAGATCGGCCGGGCCTGTGGCGTCGGTGTGGCCGGCGATTTCGATTTTGGCGTTCGCAAGGGTTTCCGAGACCAGTGCCATTCCCAGCTCGCCCAGCTGGATGGTGGCATCCGGTGACAGTTCGGCCGAGCCGATGCGGAACCGGATGTCGAGATCAATCGCCTGCCGGATGTCCTGTCCGGGCCGGTTGATGGGAGCGAGACTGCGGATGATGGTGTTGAGGTCGGCCACGCCCGGCTGGACATTGCGTGGGGTGGTGTCCGCCGGTGGGGTGCGGGTTTGCGTCAGGAAGCCTTGCGCGTGGGCCGCCGGGCTGGCCAGCAGGCACATCAGGGAAAAGGCAATCATGCGTTTCATGTCAGGTGTCCTTGTGCAAAGGGTCATGCGTCATCGAACAGGTCTTCGGCTTCGTCGGGGGTGACGGTGCCGTCCTGCACGAGGGCGCGCTTTTTCTGTTCGTCGCTGGGCTGCGGAATCTTGTTTTCCTGCATGTAGTCGCCCAGCATCGACATCCAGTTGCCGGCCTTTTCAATGTGCGAGGGCAGGCCGGTGAGTCCCAGGTCAAGGACGGTGCCCAGCTTGTCGGCATTCATCAGCATTTCGGCAAGGTTGGGGCCCTTCCTGAACATTTTCTGGGCCATGTTGAACGCCTTGATGTCGGCATTGACGGCAAGGCCGACCCGGATCCACGAATTGACCATCTGCACGCCCCCCCTTTCAGCGGGAACCTGCGCAAGGTCCTCACGGCTGATGGTGGACTGGTCGATGACCGCAAAGGCCTTCTTGTAATCCTCGGAGGTGGCTGTGCCGGTTTCTCCGCCGCGCTTGAGCGATGCGGCCTGCGCCATGATCTGCTCGGCCAGTTCCTTGTTGCCGGTGGCCGCCTGCATGTTGGCCAGTGCCTTGAGCAGGTTGACCGTGCCGATGTTCATGTTGCGGATGAAGGCATCCGACTGGCCGCTGAAGGTCTGCGGAGCGCTGTCATCCTCGGTGAAGGCAGAAAACAGGGAGCCAAAGGCCAGGCCGTCATCTGCGGTGTTTGTGTCGCGGGCATCGTCCTGAGGGGCTGTCATGCTCCCCAGAAACGCCGCAAAGGGGTTGAAGTCACTGGAAGGGGCTGACGATCGCGATGGCATGGGCGCGTTGCGTCCGGTGCCCCTGCCGGATGTCATGGTGATGGGTTCGGATATATGGAACTTGTCCTTGGGGGCCCAGCATTCGTTGGCGGAGATGCGTGTGCCACAATCTATCTGGTACCAGTCGCCCTGTTCCGCCACAATGTTTACGGCATCGCCGCCGCGCAGGTCGCCTACACGTCCGCTGCCGGGCTTGTTCATCACCATCACGCTGCTGCGGGCCTTGCCGCGCAGGTTGATGTTTTTTGATGCCTGTATTTTTGGCTGGCTGAGGAGTTCACTGCTGATCCAGCCGGTTTTTCCGGAATCGAGGCAGTTGACCTGCGTCCAGCCCTTTTTCTGTCCAAGGACCGTGACTCTCGCGCCAGCGGGAAGAATGGCAATGGCCGCATTTTCACGCCCCGGGCCGCTCCGCAGGTTGGAGGCCTTGGCAACGGTTGTGCCGGAGGCGGCAGTGCTGTTGCCAAAGTCCCCAAAGCTGGAAAGGGAGAACTGTTCATTCATTTCAGGCGTACAGGCCGCCAGAAAGCCAAGGGCGAGGAGGGCAAGAATGCGTTGCGTGTTTTTCATTGTCTGGAACCTCACAGGGCGTTGGCCTTGGCATAGGAGACAAGGCTGGTGTTGACTTTCTGCAGGAAACGCTGGGATGCCTCGGTGATGAGCCTGGTTTCCAGCTCGCGTTCAAGAATGTCGGGATTGGTTCCCGGAATGGAGGATGAAACAGAGACAACCTCGGAAGCAAGGGTTTTCTCCGTGGCGATATCCGTTTCAAGGAACAGAAGTTCAAAGGCGATGTCAAGTCCGCCTTCCTGTTTTTTTGTGAACTTGTTGTACTTGAAACCGACAAAATCCACGGCATTGACGGTAATGACAAAGCCGCGCGGCATGTTGGCCCTCGGGTCAAGGACAGTCAGGCTGTGGCCATAGGTTTCAAAATCGCGGCGCATGGTGGCAATGAGCTTTTCATGCCGGGTGTCGCCGGGGGAACGGACCTGGAGGGAGAAGATTTCGTGCAGGCCGGTATCTTCCTTGATCATGCCCATGAGTTTGCGCACATCGGCGTCAATGGCGGCAAACTTGATCTCGGCGCTCACCACGCAGCGGAAGCCAATCACCTTTTTTTCCTTGCAGTTCATGTCGAAATCCGACGTGAAATAGCGATCCCTTATGGTTTCGGGATCCCTGGCATACTTGGCCATGAAGCTGTCGCCAATGTCGCCAGCGGCCTGGTCGCCCGCTGCGGTTTCAATGGCCTGGACCAGAAGGTCCCTGAAGGCATTGTCGAGCGCCTGCTCTTCGGTTTTCCCGGTGGCAACGGTTTCCACCATTTCGGTCTTGCTTGTCTGTGCCAGGGCCGGAAAGGCGGAGGCCAGGATCATCAGGACGGCAAAAAAGCTTTTCATGGGGACCTCAGCGGTTGGAGATGGGATCGTCGGCGATGATTTGCATCAGCGCCACAATTTTGGGGGCAAGGTCGTGTGCGGCGGCCCGAATGGCATCCATGGCGATTTCACGGGTGGTTGGGCGGATCACCCCCGTCACGACCTCAAACGCCTTGGCCCCTGAAGCGGTCGGCGTTTTGGCAGCCTTGTTCTCAATGGTCGTTGGCATCAGCTTGGGTTTTCCGCCAGGATTGGGGCGCTGGATGCGGGCCGCAAGGCCTGCGCTGAATTGCATCTGCCGTCCCAGCTTGTTTTCCGCCAGCACGGATGTGCCAGCCTTGGCGAGTCCTGCGGAAATGGTATAACCCAACACCTGGCTTTTGCCTTTCATGCGCAGGGTTCCGGTTTCCTCAAGCGTGGAATCCACATAAAACCGCATCGGTTGTCCGTTGTCCATGCGGCCCATGCCCATGCGGTTGGCCAGCAGGCTGCCCACATTGGCCTGTGCCCATGGCGATGGCGGTGACATCAGGGCGATGCTGGAAAGGTTTTGCCGCCGCAATTCATCGGAAACAAACTGGTGCAGGGTGTGCAGGAGTTCCAGTTTGAAGCGCTCGGTTTCCCAATTCCTGGCATCATCGCTTTCGGCACGGCCTTCGGCGCCGATGGCGCTTTCAACGAGCTGGCGGATTTCCGCAGGAGGGCCGGAGGACGGGAAATTGAAGGCGGTGAACTGAAAAACGGCATCCGCCGCATCCCGGTCCCATGTCCTGTCCGTGGCCACCCGGATGGCCAGCTCATGCAGGGTCTTTGCAAACAGGTCGCGGTAAGCAGTGGCAAGCTCGCTGCTGTTCATGGCGTGGTCGGTTACCACGGACTGTTCGCCGACGAACAGTTTTGAGTAGATGGATTCCAGGCGGCGACGCTGGCTCATGGCCGCCTTGTCGGTAAAGATGTCCATGGTTAGCGCCACGGAAAAGACGGTGAGGAACTGGCTTGGTGTGCCGGGGGCGGAGTAGGTCAGGGTTTCGTGTTGCGCGCGGGAAAGGTAAACGGCCACCGGATTGCCCTTCATGGCCAAGGCGTCGGAGGCATCTGTCGGGGCCAGGACAAGATGCAGCTTTTTGACCAGATCCGTCTCCCGGGAAAGCAGGGATTGGGCCAAGGGAGTCATTTCATCCCCGGCGAGTTCTCCGGCAACCTTGCTGACGGGCCGGACAAGGTATTTGGTCAGCTGGTTGTCGCGTCCCGGAGGCAGGTCAAAAAATGCCCCTGCGAAAAAGGTCTGTGAAATATCGGTGTTTCCGGCAGCGCGTGCCGAAAGGGGCAGGGCGAGGCTCAGGGCGAAGATCAGAGAGGCCAGACGATGTCTCACAAACAGTCTCCTTGGAAGATGGTCGCAGGTGTTTGTCCTCCCCCTTCATAACAGATGGAGAAAAAACTTTCACCCCCGTTCATATGCATGGATGAGGCTAAAAAGATCCGAGCGACAAAAAAAGAAGGAGAAATGAAGATGACAAGGCATGATTTCAGGAAGGTTTCCATGGCTGTGGCGGCCTGCGCCCTGCTGGCAGGATGCGTGACCAGCGGCAACCAGCCCGGGAGCGCCATGGTTGGCGGCGTTCTGGGCGGGCTTGCCGGATCGCAGTTTGGTTCAGGAGAGGGACGGCTGGCAATGACCGCAGCCGGGGCCGCTCTCGGGGCTCTGGCCGGACAGTCTGCCGGGGAATCGCTTGACCGGGCGGATGCGGTTTATTATGGGCAGCAAGCCTATCGCAATGAACGGCAGGACTACCGCTCCCACCACCATCCATCCAGGACATATCGGGCCTGGTAACAAAAAATGCGTCGGGGCTTGCCGAAAGACTCCGGCGCTGGCAGAATGAAGGGTATCCGCCACCATGGTGTGCGGATGCCCTTTTTGTTTTCACGGGATGGACATCATGCTTGTCAGGATGCGTTTTTTCTTTTGTTGCGCGGTTGTTTTGGCGCTTTCGGCATGTGCGGTGCCGGATCAGGGTGCAGGCAGCATGGCGGGGTCTCCGATGGAAAATTCCGGGGGATCCGCGGTTTCGTTTCGTCATTATGCCATAGACTTTGTGGATTTTCGCGGCGATGAACTGGCCGAGGTTTCCTTCCGTCTTGAACAGCTCCCCGGTTATCGCAGCCTGCGCATTGCGGAGAGTACCGGCGCCACCTTGCGGATATGGTATGAAACCACCCTGCCTGCTCCGGTCCTGCGGAGCTTCATCAGCCGCATCATGACGTCCATGGGCCGCAATGTGAATATCCACATGGAAGGCGCTGATCATATCAGGGTGGAAACCCTTTATTAAAGGAGAAGAACCGGCATGAACGGGATCAGGCATTTGTGGCGACAGGGGTTTGCCTTGCTCCTGCTGGCGCTTGTCTGCCTTCCGGCGCAGGCCGCGCCTTTCGTGTCTGGGGTGCGTTTCGGCCAGCATCCCGACAAGTTGCGCATTGTTCTGGATGTGGGGGAAAAGGCCGGATTCCAGCCGGCCGTTTTTGAAGATCCGTGGCGGGTGGTTGTGTCTTTTGATGGCATGAAATCGGCCCACTTGCCGGCCACCCTTTCAGGGAAGGGGGCTTTGCCGGTGCTCCGCTATGGCGCGGATGAAAAAACCGACAGCCTGGTTTTTGAAACGCAAGGGCCAGTGCAAATCCTTGACAGTTTTTTCCTTCCCGGCGAAGGAGAAAAGTCTCCCCGCATTGTTCTGGACATTGCATCCCTTGCCAGCCTTTCCTCTGGAAAAAATGTCCTGTCTCCTGCCGCAAGGGGAGGGGAATCCACATCTTCGTCCCTTTCGCAATCCTCCGCGGGAGATGCCGCTGCGCTTTCGGCCATCATTGGCGGACTGGTGGATGGAGGAAAAGGCCAGGAGAAGACATCCCCGCCTGAACAGGAAGTGGTTCCTGCGCCTGCGGGTCAGGCCAGCATGCCTCCTCCTGCTCCGCGCGCGCGCAAGGTGGTGGTGCTGGATCCGGGGCATGGCGGACGCGATCCGGGCGCCATCGGAGCGGATGGGACATTTGAGAAAACCATTACGCTGGCCGTGGCGAAGTCCTTGCGGACGGAACTGGAGAAAAGCGGCAAATACAAGGTTCTTCTGACCCGCGAGGATGACCGGACGCTGCGCCTGTCAGACCGGGTGAAATTTGCCCGGAATGCCAAGGCCGACCTGTTCGTGTCGCTGCATGCCGATTCCATTGAGGCCGGACAGGCCTCCGGGGCTTCTTTTTATACCCTGTCCGACAAGGCATCGGACGGGGCGACCGCGCGGCTGGTGGCCCGCGAAAATCGTGCCGACATCATTGCCGGGCTTGACCTGAGCGAGGAAAGCGCCGACGTGGCGGGCATCCTGATCGATCTTGCCATGCGCGAAACACAGAACCAGTCGCACCTGCTGTCGCGTCAGGTTGTGTCTGCCATGACGTCGGCGGGCATTACGCTGCTGGAAAACCCGCAACGTTCTGCGGGATTTGCGGTTCTCAAGGCGCCGGATGTGCCTTCGCTCCTGGTGGAAATGGGATATGTGTCCAGCCGCAAGGAAGTGGCGCTTTTAAAAAATCCCAAGCACCAGCACCGTCTGGCCGGGGCCCTGCACAACGGGCTTGATGGATATTTCTCCTGGCTGGAAGGGGTCAGTGGACGATGAGGGTCCGGGATTTTTTCCTTTCCGCAATGTCCTGGGGATTGCTTTGCCTTATCCTGGTGCTGGCCACGGGGTGGTTTGTGCTGGCGCGTTTCACCAGGGACATTCCCGATTATCGCCAGCTTGTAGGGTACCAGCTTCCGGTGGTTACCCGGGTACATGCCGGGGATGGCCGACTCATGGTGTCCTTTGCCAAGGAAGACCGGGCCTTTGTGCCGATTTCCGCCATTCCGCCGCTGGTACGGCAGGCCTTTATTTCCGCCGAGGACAAGAATTTCTATCACCATGCGGGCGTGGATCCGACAGGAATCCTGCGGGCGGTGGCCACCAACCTGAAGCACTTGGGCCAGGCGCGGCGTCTGGTGGGGGCTTCCACCATTACCCAGCAGGTGGCCAAGAACTTTCTCCTGACCAGCGAAGTTTCGGTGGAGCGAAAGGTCAAGGAAGCCATTCTGGCTTTCCGTATCGAGCAGGCGCTTTCCAAGGAAACCATCCTCGAGCTTTATCTCAACAAGATTTATCTCGGGGCGGGGTCTTATGGCGTGGCAGCGGCAGCGCTGGACTATTTCGACAAGTCGCTGGATGAACTGACCATTGCCGAAATGGCCTATCTGGCGGGGTTGCCCAAGGCACCCAACAACTACAATCCTGTCCGTAACCATGATGCCGCTGTCATCCGCCGCAATTATGTGGTTGACCGCATGCGCGAGGATGGGGCGATCAGCACGGAAGCGGCAGAGGAAGCCAAGGTCCAGCCGCTGGGCGTGAAGCCACGCAAGGGGGCGGATACCGTGGAAGCGGGCTATTTCCTGGAGGAGGTCCGGCGCGAGCTGATGGATGCCTATGGGGAATATGGCCTTTATTCCGGAGGACTGTCCGTACGGACCACGCTGGATTCCCGGCTGCAGGATGTGGCCGATACGTCCCTCGCATGGGGACTTGAGGAATATGACCGTCGGCGCGGGACATGGCGCGGACCTGTGGCGCGTCTGGCTAGCCTCTATGATTGGCAGCCTGCGCTGGCCCAGATGGTGGTGCCGCCAGGAGGGGAACGTTTTGCGCTGGCCGTGGTTCTGGAAGTGCGTGCCGACCATGCGTCCATCGGCCTGGTGGACGGAAAAACCGGAAACATTCCGCTGGAGGAGGCCAAATGGGCGCGCCGCCTGAACCGGGATGGAACGCGCGGGCCTGTTCCTTCCAGCATGGACGATGTGCTTTCGCCCGGGGATATCGTGTATGTGCGGGCTGTGGAAGGCAAGCCGGAACAGTTTTCCCTGCGGCAGGTTCCACGGGTGGAGGGGGCGATTGTGGCACTGGATCCACATACCGGGCGCGTCCTTGCCATGAGCGGCGGCTGGAGCTACCGGGTCAGCCAGTACAACCGCGCCATCCAGGCCAGCCGGCAAACAGGGTCTTCCTTCAAGCCGTTTGTATTTCTGGCTGCGCTGGATGCCGGGTTGACGCCTGCAACCCTGGTGCTGGATGCGCCGCTGGAAATGGATCAGGGGCCCGGGCTGCCCATGTGGGCGCCGAAGAATTACCATGATGAATACCTGGGGGCCGTTCCCTTGCGCGTTGGTCTTGAAAAATCGCGCAACCTGATGACCGTGCGGCTGGCCCAATATACCGGCATGGAGAAGATTGTCGATTACGCCAAGCGTTTTGGCGTGGTGCGGAACATGCCGCCCCATTATGCCATGGCCCTGGGCGCGGGGGAGAGCACGGCGCTGCGCATGGCCAGCGCTTATGCCGTGTTTGTCAATGGCGGCAAGCAGATTGTTCCCACCCTGATTGACCGGGTGCAGGACCGGAGCGGCCATACACTTTACCGGCATGACCAGCGGCCCTGCCCGAATTGTGACGATGTGTCGTGGGGGCGGCAGAATGCTCCGGAAATTCCCGACATGCGGGCGCAGATCGCCGACCCGGTGTCGGCCTACCAGATTGTTTCCATGCTGCAGGGCGTGGTGCAGCGCGGTACGGCCGCTTCGGTGGGCTGGAAGCTGAAACGTCCGCTGGCGGGCAAGACCGGCACCACGAATGACAGCCGCGATGCCTGGTTTGTCGGTTTTTCTCCCGATCTCGTCGTGGCCACCTATATCGGTTATGACGCCCCGGAATCCCTTGGCAAGCAGGAAACCGGTTCTTCGGTAGCCGTGCCGGTGTTTGCGCGGTTCATGGAGGCAGCGTTGGCGGATACGCCAGCCACGCCCTTCCGGGTGCCGCCGGGGGTGCGCATGGTCAAGATCAACCATGATACGGGGGAACTGGCCAGGCCGGGAGACAAGACGGTGATCTGGGAAGCCTTCCGCAGCGGAACCGAGCCTGGCGCCGATTCGCCACAGGGTGTTCTTGGGGAAGAAGGATTCATGGTGCCGCAAAAAGGCCATCCCACCATGCGTCCGGATGCAACCACCGGTACGGGCGGGCTTTACTGAAAATTTCCCTTTTCCTGACGGGAAATGCCGGCAATGTTTTCCGGCATGATTCGACGGGCCGCGCGTTTTTCCGGACGTCCTTTCTTTGGCGGCAATGTCAAGAAAAAATTTTCAAAAAAAATGCTTGCAGCGGGCATCATGGCATATATGATGTGTATATCAACTCTTTTGCCATACAACATATAGTAGGTCGTGCAAGCGACGGAAAACTGGAAACCCTTGTTTCCTTATGGTGAATCCCAGACGTACGGGATGCCTTGGTTCCAGTTCTTGTATGTCCGGACAGACGAAGAAGGAGAATCAGGGGTCATGGAAACAGGCGAGCAGGCACTTCTTTTCCAGTTGCCGGAAACCCCGCTTCCCGAGCTTGTTGTCAAGCGTGACGGAACCAAGGTTGTTTTTGATGAAAGCCGAATCCTTGCCACAATCCGCAAGGCGGCTTTTGAGACCCGTGAATTTGGCGAGGAAGATGCCAACATGCTGGCCGCGCAGGTGGTCAAGGTGGTGCGGCATCGGTTTACCGGACGCCAGCCATCGGTTGAGCAGGTGCAGGATGTTGTCGAGCAGTGCCTGATTTCCGCCAACCACATGGAAACCGCGCGCGCCTTCATCGTTTACCGCGAGCAGCACAGCCGCCTGCGCGGTGAGCGCAAGGTGCATGTCGATGCGGTGGCATCGGTCAATGAATATCTCGAGAGGATCGACTGGCGGGTGAACGCCAACGCCAACCAGGGCTATTCCCTTGGCGGGATGATTCTCAACGTGGCGGGCAAGGTGACAGCCAATTACTGGCTCAGCCATGTCTATCCGCCCTATGTGGGCGAGGCGCACCGCAATGGCGATGTGCATATTCATGATCTCGACATGCTGTCGGGCTATTGCGCGGGCTGGTCGTTGCGCAACCTTCTGAATGAAGGCCTCAATGGCGTGCCCGGAAAGATCGAGGCCAAGCCACCCAGCCACCTGTCAAGCGCGCTGGGGCAGGCCGTCAATTTCCTGGGGTCGCTGCAGAACGAATGGGCGGGCGCGCAGGCCTTCAGTTCGTTCGACACCTATCTTGCGCCCTTCGTCCGCAAGGACAAGATGTCCTATGAGGAAGTGAAGCAGAATATCCAGGTGTTCATCTACAACATGAACAGCCCGTCGCGCTGGGGCACGCAGACACCGTTCACCAATCTCACCCTTGACTGGACCTGTCCCGAGGACGTGAAAAACCAGGTTCCGCTCATCGGCGGCAAGGAAATGCCGTTCACCTATGGTGAATTGCAGGCCGAGATGGACATGATCAACCGCGCCTACATCGAGGTGATGACTGCGGGCGACGCCAAGGGCCGCATTTTTACCTTTCCCATTCCCACTTACAACATCACGCCCGATTTTACCTGGGATTCGGAAAATGCGAACCTGCTGTTCGAGATGACGGCGAAATACGGGCTGCCCTATTTCCAGAATTTCCTCAACTCCGACCTCGCGCCCAACATGGTGCGCTCCATGTGCTGCCGGTTGCAGCTGGACCTGCGCGAGCTGCTCAAGCGCGGCAACGGCCTCTTTGGTTCCGCCGAGCAGACAGGCTCCGTGGGTGTGGTCACCATCAACTGCGCGCGTCTTGGCTACCTCTATTCCGGCAATCTTGACGGCATGCTGGAACGTCTGGGCGAACTGATGGACCTGGGCAAGGTCAGCCTCGAGATCAAGCGCAAGACCATCCAGCGCGGAATTGACATCGGCCTGTACCCGTTTACCAAGCGGTATCTTGGCACGTTGCGCAACCATTTCTCGACCATTGGCATCAATGGCGTCAACGAGATGATCCGCAACTTCACCAAGGATGCCTATGACATCGCCACGGTTGATGGCAAGGCCCTGGCCGAGCGTGTTCTGGATTTCTGCCGCGAGCGGCTGGTGGCCTATCAGGAAGAAACCGGCCATCTCTACAATCTTGAAGCGACGCCGGCGGAAGGCACCACCTACCGTTTTGCGCGCGAAGACAAGAAGCGTTATCCCGACATTCTGCAGGCCGGTGAGCCGGATGCGCCCTATTACACCAATTCTTCCCAGCTTCCGGCGGGATTCGGGGATGATCCGATCGCTGCGCTCGACCATCAGGAAACCCTGCAGCGCAAATATACGGGGGGCACCGTGTTCCACATGTTCCTGACCGAGCGGGTGACGGATTCTTCCGCCTGCAAGGCGCTGGTGCGCCGGGTACTGGAGCGTTACCGGATTCCCTACCTCACCATCACCCCCACCTTTTCAGTTTGTCCGCGCCACGGCTACATTGCGGGCGAACACAAATACTGCCCGAAATGCGATGCCGAGCTGATTGCACGCAAGCGGGCGGACATTGCAGCAGCGAGTTCATGACATTCAAGGGAGAAAAAACATGACACCACCCAACCAGAATGGCGCGGTCGAGATTATCCTGAAGGACGAGGAACGCCAGCCCTGTGAAATCTGGACGCGTGTGATGGGTTATCATCGCCCGGTGTCGGAATTCAATATCGGCAAGAAGGCGGAGTTCCGCGAGCGCGTGGCCTTCCGCGAGAGCCGTTGTGAAACCAGCGCCTGAACTGCTGGTTGGCGGGCTCGTTCCGTTTACCACCATTGATTTTCCGGGGCGGCTGGCCGCTGTGGTGTTCTGCCAGGGGTGTCCGTGGCAGTGCGATTACTGTTATAACCGCCACCTTTGGCAGGCTTCGGGGGAGAACATGATCCCCTGGGCTGAGGTTCTGGCTTTTCTGGAAAAGCGGCAGGGCATGCTGGATGGTGTGGTTTTCAGCGGGGGCGAGGCCAGTGTCCAGCCGGGTTTGCCAGAAGCGCTGAAGCAGGTGCGGGCGCTGGGATATGCCACGGCCCTGCATACCAATGGCGTGGTGCCGGAGCGGCTTGAAACCCTGTTGCCCCTGCTGGACTGGGTGGGGCTCGACATCAAGGCGCCCTTTGACCTTTATGAAAAAGTGACAAAGATTCCCGGCTCCGGACAGAAAGCCCGCCGGGCGCTGGATATCCTGTTGCGTTGGGGCGGGGCGTTTGAAACCCGAACCACGGTGGATCTCGCCCTGCTTTCGGCGCAAGACCTTGAAGCCATGGCCCGCGACCTGTCGGAAAGCGGCGTGAAAGCGTGGGCGTTGCAACCCTGCCGCCGGGATGATGGAGTGGCGGTGCTGGATGAAGGCCTGCTCGCAGGGGCACGTGCCTTCATGCCGGATCTTGTTATCCGCTAAGGGGTGATGGCGCATGCCCGAGCTTCCGGAAGTTGAAACCATCAGGCGGGGGCTTGTGGCGGCCCTTTGTGGCCAACGCATCCTGTCGGCTGAGTTGCGGCGGCATGATTTCCGGCGCAAGGCGCAGGCCGATATGGAGGGTCATCTTTCGGGACGTGGGCTTTCCGGCATTTCCCGGCGCGGCAAATACATGATCTTCCATTTTGAAGACGGAGGCGAAGCCCTGCTGGCGCATCTGGGGATGTCAGGGCGCTTTTTGTATTTTCCGCCGGGTGCCGGTGGTGGAGATGGGCGGCACGACCATCTTGTCCTGCATATGTCCGGCGGGGGGCGTGCCGTATTTTGTGATCCGCGCCGGTTCGGTTTTGTGGAACTTGTTCCGGAAGAAAAATTGCCAACGCATCCGGCGCTGGCGGTTCTCGGGATGGAGCCATTGTCCGGGGATTTTACGCCGCAGGCGCTGCTGCGGGTTCTCAAGGGGCGGACGTCCATCAAGGCGGCGCTGCTGGACCAGGGGCGCATTGCGGGCCTTGGCAACATCTATGTGTGCGAGGCCCTTTTTGAGGCAGGGATTTCCCCGTTCCGCATGGCGGGAAGCCTCGGCAAGGCGGAAGGGGACAAACTGCATGCGGCGATTCGGGCGATTCTGGAGAGGGCGATTGCCGCCGGAGGCAGTTCTCTGCGGGATTATGTGCATGCGGATGGGAGTGTCGGACGCTTTCAGGAGCATTTTTCGGTTTATGGACGTACCGGGCAGCCGTGTCCCCGTTGCCATTTGCGGCGCGGAGGGGTAGTTTCACGAAAGGTCCAGTCGGGACGCTCGAGTTTTTTCTGCCCCTCATGCCAGGAGTGAAACGGAAGATGCGCTTTGTTGTTCTTGTTGCTTGCGGAATTTTGTTGTCCCTGTCACCGGTTAGGGCTGGTGAGACGGCTTACCTGTCCACCATGGAAGATGTTCCCCTTTTGCCGGGACTTTTTGAAGTTCCGGAAGAAGGCATGGTGTTTGACCAGCCGGAAGGGCGGATTGTTCTGGCTGTCGCACGCTGCGAATCGTGCGGGGAAGAGGTGGCATCCTATTATGGGGGGCTTTTGCCAGCCCTTGGATGGCAGACAGAGGATGCTTCGGGCGGGCTTGTGTTTCTGCGGGATGGAGAGCGCCTTGTCATTGATGTGCAGGCCGCCGTGGATGGGGGCAGTGTGGTTTCCTTTACCTTGGCGCCGGGGGGCATGTGATGTCTGAAGAAATGGTGGTTCTGGAAAAGCATGGCCGGGTTGGTTCTTTGGAAATGAGCCGGACGCAGCAGGGTGGACAGGTTTGTCTCGAAATGTTGCAGGGGCTGGTGAAGGCTTTTGCCGATTGCGATGCCGATCCGGATATTGGGGCCATTTTGCTGACCGGTTCAGAAAAGGCGTTTGCCACCGGTCCTGATGCGGCAGAAATGCTGGCGGTGGATTTTGCGTCCGGGCTTGTGCGGGATGAGGTCTCTGACCTATGGCAGGCGCTTGCGTCACATCGCAAGCCCTTGGTGGCCGCAGTTTCTGGCTATGCCATGGGGGCTGGATGCAGCCTTGTCCTTCTTTGTGATGTTGTGGTGGCTTCTGAAACCGCGCGTTTCGGGCAGCCGGATTTGACCATGGGATCATTGCCTGCGGTGGGAACCCTTAATCGTCTGGCGCGAATCGTTGGGCGAATCAAGGCCATGGACATGGCCTTGACGGGCCGGATCATGACGGCGGATGAAGCGGAACTGGCGGGTCTTGTGAGCCGGATTGTCCCGGCGCCGGATCTGGCCGATGAGGCCCGGGAACTGGCGGAACGCATCGCCTCCATGTCGCTTCCCCTGGTTCTCATGGCCAAGGAATCCATTGACAAGGCTTCGGAAACCGGCGTTTTGGAAGGGCAGGTTCATGAACGTCGCCTGATCGAGGAATCCCGTGTCCTTGATGACCACCGGGAAGGCCTTTCTGCGGTTTTGGAAAATCGGCAGCCCGCTTTCCAGAATAAGTGACTTGACTTGCGCGGCAACCACCCTGTATAAGCCCCCCCTGTCGCCGCCTTTCAATGTGTGCGGCGGAGTTTTTGGATTCATCTCAGCTATCAAGGGTCAACATGGCTCAACATCAGTCAGCAAAGAAGCGGGCACGCCGCACCATCCGGGCAACGGGCGTCAACAAGGCGCGTGTGAGTCGTATCCGTACCTATGTGAAAAAGGTCGAGGAAGCCATCACCAAGGGTGATAGCGCCGCCGCCAAGGCAGCCCTGCAGGTTGCCCAGCCGGAAATGCATCGTGGCGCCCTCAAGGGTGTCTTGCATCCCAATACGGTTGGACGCAAGCTTTCCCGTCTTGTGGCCCGCATCAAGAAGCTGGGCTAAGGCGTCTTTTCGCCAAAGTGGCGTTTTGCGGAATCCGCGGCACACGCTTGCGTGTGTGCCGCGATACGCATTTAAGTTATTGATAAAAAAATCAAAAAATCACTTGCCTGCCTGTGGATAACTGTTTTATGACCTTTCTTGTCTCAATTTTTTCGGGCAGGTGTTTAGGGGGTCTCTTTCATGCAGGAAACCATCAGGGCGGAATGGCGGCAGGTCTGTGACCTCATGCGCAGGGACATTGGTGAAAGTGATGTCCGCTTTTGGCTTGAGCCGTTGGAAATTGCCCCCGTTGAGAATCAAGATGGCCACCTGAAAGTTGTTCTGCTGGCACCCAATACGTTTGTGCGTGATTCGGTGGACCAGAAGCATGGAGACCAGCTGGGACGTATCTGGCGCAACATCAATCCGGAGGTGGTGCGCGTGGCGTTTGGGGTGCGCGATGCAGGTGCCAGCCCGGATGAGCTTGGCAAGAACAAGAAAAAAGCCCAGCCTGCCGGGAAGAAGGGTTCCGCATTGGCGGATCAGAATGATGGTCTGGAATCCTTCGGGATTCCGGTGGATCCCCGATATACTTTTGCCAATTTTGTGGTTGGGAAACCCAACGAATTTGCCGTTTCTGCCGCCCGGCGCGTTGCCGAATCGCCCGAGATCAAGTTCAATCCCCTGTTTCTTTACAGCGGCGTCGGCCTTGGCAAGACGCATCTCATGCATGCCATTGCCGATTCGGTTCGTCAGCAGACTCCAGAACGTCGGGTGCTTTACATTTCCGCCGAGAAGTTCATGTACCACTACGTGCATGCGCTCCGCTCCAACAGCGCGCCGGATTTTCGGGCCAAGATGCGCAGCGTGGACGTTCTGCTGGTGGATGACATCCAGTTCATCTGCGGCAAGGAAGCCACACAGGAAGAATTTTTCAACACCTTCAACGATCTGGTGTCGCGCAACCGGCAGATCGTCCTTTCGGCCGACCGCAGCCCGTCCGATCTCGACCAGCTCCAGGAGCGTGTCAAATCCCGCCTCAACTGGGGCCTTGTCGCCGACATCCACAAGACCACCTATGAACTGCGACTGGGTATCCTTGCCGCCAAGGCGGATGCGCGCAGCGTTTTTGTGCCGCAGGATGTCATGGAATTTCTGGCCCACCGGATTGATTCCAACGTCCGCGAGCTGGAAGGGGCCCTCAATCGCATCATCCATTACGCTGACCTCATCGGACAGCCGATAGCCCTCTCCACCTGTGAGGAGGTTTTGCGCGACCTGCTGCGGTCCAGCCAGAGGATTCTGACCATTGAGGATATCCAGCGCAAGGTGGCGGAGCATTACAGCATCCGGATTGCCGACCTGTCTTCAGACCGGCGTGCGCGGGCAGTGGCCCGGCCCCGGCAGGTTGCGATGTTCCTGTGCAAGGCGCTCACCTCCCTCTCCCTGCCCGAGATCGGGCGCAAGTTTGGCGGCCGTGACCACACCACGGTCCTGCATGCGGTTCGCAAGGTTGAGGAGTTGATGGAGCTGGATCAAGTCATGGCCTCGGATGTCGCCATGCTGCGTCGAACCCTTTCAGACTGACGTAAAGCCGTTCTGGATACATGTCGCCAGAATTTTGGACGCGCATGGAAACATTTCCTGCCAGGCTGGGGATGTTTTTTCTGGGGTGCGTGGGGGAACCGGATCCGGGATCAGGATTTTATCAGGCCTTTACGGCCATGACGGCGGGATCTTCGGGCTGCTCATGTCGCCGGGCAAAATCCACAACCTTTTCCCGCATGTCGGGCCAGCCTTCCATCAGCGTATCAAAATCATCCAGATCCAGCACCAGAAGCCGGCAGGGACGGGTGGCCGTCACGTTGCGGGAGCGTTTGGCTTCGCGGTCGATCAGGTTGACATCCCCGAAGAAATCGCCTTCGTGCAGCAGGGTGGTGTGTCCGCCGGGCAAATCGATTTCCACCTCGCCGGCGGTGATGAAATAGACGGCTTCCGGTGTTTCACCGCGCCGGATGATGACGTAACGGGCGGGGACGACCAAGGGTTTGAGAAGGCCGGTGATCTGGGTGAGACGGCTGGCATCCAGGTCGGCGAACAGGGGGACGCGGGAAACAATGCTGAAGGTGACGATGAAATTCTGCTTGCCGATCTCGCGGGCGAAACCGGTGGCAAGAATGGCGGCTGGCAGGGAAATCATGCTGACGCCGGCAATGGAGACTATGCCGCCCAGGATCTTGCCCAGGGGCGTGATGGGAACGATGTCGCCATAGCCCAGGGTGGTGATGGTGCTGACGGCCCACCACATGGCATTCGGGATGCTGTTGAAGGCCTTTGGCTGGGCACGGCATTCCAGCCCCCACATGAGGGTGGCAGATGATATCAGGATGGAAACCATGATGAAGCTGGCGGCGATGACCGTTCGGCGTTCGGCCCTGATGACGTCGCCCAGGGTGCGCAAGGCGGAGGAATAGCGGGCCAGCTTGAGCATGACGAAGATATGGCTGGTATAGGCAATGATGGTGTGTCCAGGCAGGAAGATGGCACAGGCCAGGGGTGTCAGGGCCAGCAGGTCAACCAGGGCCATGGGGGTGATGAGGTAATGGAGGCGCCCGGTTGTACGCCGGTTGAAGCGCCTGGAACGATCTTCCGGTGCGCTCCACAGGCGCAGGATGTATTCCAGCGTGAAAACGGTCATGGACATGCTGGAGATGAGGCGGAACAGGGCCTGCCAGATGCCGCCAAGAGCATCGGATGTGCCGATGATCATGGTGGAGATGTCCACAAAGATGAAGGAAAAGATGATGCCTGTCAGTCCCCATTCCAGCGGTGTCTCAATGCTGGTGGGGTCCAGGAGTTCAAAAACCCTGCGTCTCAGGCGTCGTTTCATGGCGCCGACTTTGGAAAAACGTGCATCATGCAACGATTTTTGCCCTATTTTCCGCCACTTGTCCAGACTTCTCCGGAAATGTGGAAAAAAAAGTGGTTTGAATGTGGAAAATCGTAGGCTTTTGATGCGGGTGTGCTATAATGGCAAACGTTAAGGGATGTTATTCACTAACATCCTGTAAAACAAAGATAAAAGACCTTCTTTTCTGGATTGTGACATTCAAGGTGACACAGCATGAAAATCACGATTGAACGCGAAGCCCTTCTCAAGGCCCTTGGCCATGCCCAGAGCGTTGTTGAACGCCGGAATACCATTCCGATCCTTTCAAACGTCCTGCTTCGGGCAAATGGGGAAAAGCTGGCCCTGACCGCCACCGATATGGATATCGAGATTGCCGAGGCGGTTTTGTCTCAGGTGGATGAGGCGGGAGAGACGACGGTTCCTGTCCACATGCTTTACGACATTGTCCGCAAGCTGCCGGATGGTTGCCAGGTTGGCCTGGAAGGTGATGACGCGCATGGCATGAAGATCAAGTCCGGCCGTTCCAACTTCCGTCTTGGGTGTTTGCCGGTTGCGGATTTCCCGCAGATGGCAGGCGGCGAGATGTCACACAGTTTTGTGCTTGCGGCCACGGAACTCCGGGCGCTCATTGATCGCACGAAATTCGCGATTTCCACCGAGGAAACGCGCTATTACCTCAATGGCATCTACCTGCATGCGGCCACGGGCGGGGAATTCCCTGTCCTGCGGGCGGCGGCCACGGACGGCCATCGCCTTGCGCGTGCGGAAAGCCCCTTGCCGCAGGAAGCTGCGGGCATGCCGGGCATCATCATTCCGCGCAAGACCATTCAGGAATTGCGCAAGCTGGTGGAGGATGCCGGGGGAGAAGTGACTTTGTCCCTGTCGGAAACCAAGATCCGCTTCGCTTGCGGGGATACGGTGCTGACATCGAAACTGATTGATGGGTCGTTTCCGGATTATGAACGGGTCATTCCGACAGCCAACGACAAGCAGGTCGAGCTGGATCCGAAGGTGTTTGCGGCGGCAGTGGACCGTGTGGCCATCATTACCTCCGACAAGTCCCGGGCGATTCGCATCAGCCTCGATCCGGGGCTGCTGGTGATTGAGGCAACCAGCGCGGAAAATGGCAGCGCCCGCGAGGAAATCGACATTTCCTATGATGGTTCGCCCCTGCAGATCGGGTTCAATGCCCGCTACCTGCTGGAAATCATGCAGCAGGTGCAGGGGGATGTGTGCCGCCTGTCCATGGCGGATGCTTCCATGCCGACCATCATTCAGGATGTTGCGGACGAAAGCGCGGTTTATGTCCTGATGCCGATGCGGGTTTAAGAAACCGGAATGTCGCTCCAGGTCTGTCAGGCAAATGGGGGAGCGCCAGTGTGCGCGAGTGCAGGGCGGGGGGTGTTTTTCTCCCGCCTGACCCTGACGCATTTCAGGAATTATGCCTTTGCACGGATTTTGGCGGATGGTCGTCCGCTGATTTTCACCGGACCAAATGGCGCCGGGAAAACCAACATCCTTGAAGCTGCCAGCTATCTCGTTCCTGGCCGAGGCCTGCGGGGATCCGAGTTGTCGGATGTGCGTCAGGCCGGGCAGGCATCTCCCTGGGCGGTGGCTGCGGTGTGTGATGGATTTTGTGGCCCGGCTTCCATCGGGACGGGTCTGGATGAAAATGGCCGGCGGGTGGCCCATATTGGCGGCGTTCCGGTGTCAGCCCTTTCCGCTCTTGGGGAACATCTGGCCATGTTGTGGATAACTCCGCGGATGGACCGTCTTTTTTCCGAGGGCGCATCGGATCGCCGCCGTTTTTTTGATCGCATGGTGGCTTCGTTTGATCCGGCCCATTCCGGGCGTCTGGCCCGCCATGAAAAGCTGTTGCGGGAGCGTTCCAGGCTTCTGGAGGCAGGCAGTCATCATCCGGCCTGGCTGGATGCCCTGGAAGCCGGTCTTGCGGAAACCGGGGTGGCCGTGGCTGCCGCGCGGCGCGATCTTGCCGAACGGCTGACAGCCGTTTTGGCGGCCTCAGGCGGAACTTTTCCGGCACTGAGCCTGGAAATGGTCGGGGAAGTTGAAGAATCCCTTGGCCGTGAACCGGCGCTGGCGGTGGAGGACATGTTGCGCATGCGGCTACGCGATGGACGGGCGCAAGATGCATTGACGGGCGGGGCCTCCTGTGGGGCGCACAGGTCTGATCTTGCGGCTGTGCATCTGGAAACCGGCATGCCGGCAGAACTTTGTTCCACCGGACAGCAAAAGGCGCTGGTGGTCGCCATGGTTCTGGGACAGGTTCGCCTTCTGGCTTCGGTTCGGGGGCTTGCGCCCATTCTCCTTCTGGATGAAGTGGCCGCGCATTTTGATGAAAAGCGTCGTGAGGCGCTGTTTGATGAAATATCCGGCCTCGGTGTGCAGGCTTTCATGACGGGCACCGATGCAGGCATTTTTTCATGCTGGGGGGATTCCGCCCAGCATTGGCGTGTCGAGGACGCGCATCTTTTTCCACGATTGCAGACAGTTTAAGAAAAGAGGAAGACATGTCCAAGGAGCAGACAGCGGAAATTATGCAGCAGGCGGAAGATGAGTACGGCGCGAACGCGATTCAGGTTCTGCGCGGGCTCGACGCTGTTCGCAAGCGCCCAGGCATGTATATCGGCGATACCGATGACGGCACGGGCTTGCACCACATGGTGTATGAAGTGGTGGACAATGCGGTTGATGAAGCCCTTGCGGGCCATTGCGACCGCATCGACATCATGCTGAACGAGAATGGATCCTGTACGGTGATGGACAATGGCCGCGGCATTCCCGTGGACATGCATGCGGAAGAAAAGGTGTCGGCAGCGCAGGTCATCATGTGCCAGCTGCATGCGGGGGGCAAGTTCAACCAGAATTCCTACAAGGTTTCCGGCGGCCTCCATGGCGTGGGCGTCTCGGTGGTGAATGCGCTTTCGGAGGTGCTTGACCTTACCATCTGGCGTGGCGGTCATGAATGGCACATGCAGTTCCGTGACGGCAATCCGGTGGCACCGCTCAAGGATATGGGGGTGAAGGAGCATCGCCACGGCACTTCCGTGACGTTCCTGCCTTCGCGGAACATTTTTACCTTTACCGAGTTTGATTTTGGCACGCTGGAAGCGCGCCTGCGCGAATTGGCCTTCCTCAATTCCGGCGTTCGCCTGGTGTTGACCGACCAGCGCGGCGTTGAGCCGAAGAGTGTGGAACTCCAGTATGACGGTGGTATTTCGTCTTTCGTCCAGTGGCTGGATCGTTCCAAGAATGTGCTGCACCAGCCCATGATCACCTGTGTCCGTGAACGGGACGGCATGATGGTGGAAGCGGCCATGGAGTGGACGGACAGCTATCATGAAAACATGCTGTGCTTCACCAACAACATTCCCCAGCGCGATGGCGGCACGCACCTTGCGGGCTTCCGTGCGGCGCTGACCCGCACCATCAACAATTACGTTGCGGAAAGCGGACTGTGCAAAAAGGAAAAGGTTCAGCTCTCTGGCGAGGATATGCGCGAAGGGCTTACCTGCGTTTTGTCGATCAAGGTGCCGGATCCCAAGTTTTCCAGCCAGACCAAGGATAAACTGGTGTCTTCGGAAGTCCGCCCCGTGGTGGAATCGGAAATCAGCGAGGCCCTGTCCATCTGGCTTGGCGAGCATCCCCAGGAAGCCCGCCGCGTGATTGGCAAGGTTGTGGAAGCGGCGACCGCCCGTGAGGCGGCGCGCAAGGCGCGTGACCTGACCCGCCGCAAGGGTGTGCTCGATATCGCCTCCCTGCCGGGCAAGCTTGCGGATTGCCAGGAACGTGATCCCGCCCTTTCTGAACTGTTCATCGTCGAAGGCGATTCCGCCGGCGGTTCGGCCAAGCAGGGCCGCAACCGGAAATCCCAGGCCATCCTGCCCTTGCGTGGCAAGATCCTCAATGTGGAACGTGCGCGGTTTGACAAGATGCTCTCTTCGGCGGAAATCGGCACGCTGATAGCCGCCATGGGAACCGGCATTGGGCCCGAAGATTTTAATGTGGACAAGGCCCGTTACCACAAAGTCATCATCATGACCGATGCCGACGTTGACGGCAGCCATATCCGTACGCTTCTTCTCACCTTTTTCTTCCGGCAGATGCCGCAACTCATCGAGAAGGGGTATGTCTATATTGCCCAGCCGCCATTGTTCCGGGTGCGGCGCGGCAATTCGGAGCTGTACCTCAAGAATGAAAAGGCGCTGGATGATTACCTGATCACTACCGGGCTGGATGATGCTGTCCTGGTGGATGAGGCTGGCATGCGGCGGACTGGAAAAGACCTGCGCGCGCTGGTGGATGATGCGCATGTTGTCAAACTGTGCCTGCCAAACATTGTGCAGGCGGTGGGACATGCCGGGATTGTCGAACAGGCTTTCCTTTCGGGGGCGTTTGTTCCCGGAATTCTTGCGGATGAGAAGATGTCCGCCAAGGTGGTTGAAGAGGTCGTGGTTCGGCTCAATGCCATGGAAGACGAGTTTTCAAAAGGCTGGTCGGGGGAGGCGCAGGTGGATGGATTTGCATTCCAGCGGACCTTGCGCGGCGTGACCGAAAAATATGTCATGGATGCCGATGTGTTTGACCATCCTGAATCCCGCCGTCTTGCTGGTCTTCTGACCCGTCTTGCGGGCGTGTTTGATGGGGCGCTCCGTCTTGTCCAGAAGGAGCGTGAGCTGGCCGTTGTCCGTGGTCCGGTTCTCCTGTTTGATGCCGTGATCGAGGCAGGCCGCAAAGGGCTTTCCATCCAGCGCTATAAAGGTCTGGGTGAAATGAATCCGGAACAGCTTTGGGAAACCACGCTGGATCCCAATGTGCGTTCCCTCATGCAGGTCAAGGTGGCCAACCAGGGCGAGGCTGATGAAATCTTCTCGACCCTCATGGGCGATGTGGTGGAACCCCGCAAGGAGTTCATCCAGACCAACGCCCTCAACGTTGTCCATCTCGACGTCTGATTCAAAACGGGCTGGTTTGTGACTTGCAAAAAAGGGGAGACGGCTTGCGGGCCATCTCCCCTTTTTGTTTTCTTTTAGCGCAGGTTGGATCAGGGCGTGTCCAAGTGGCTCGCTTCATCCGGCGTTGGTGGGTTGTTCAGGGCGCAGCGGCAACCCGCGCTTGTTACGGCATAATCGGCTGTGAAGGCGAAAATGCCGCGGGAGGCACTAATGCCGCGGGTGATGTAGGCATAAAAACCTGCTGCAGTGCATGTTGACCGTTGATAGAAATTGCCAGCATTGTTGGCAGTTGTATAGCTGCTGGAAGGTTTGCAATCTGTCGTGGAGGGAGTGAAGGGAACTGCGGATGTTTCCTTTGTGGTGGCTACTGTATTGGAATAGCAGCGGCAATTGTATCCGGTGTAATAGGTGGAATCAGCCACACATCCTGTGCTGGCGTTGTTGATGCCGACCCGGATCTGTCCGGTGCCCGTAGCTCCGGTACGGCCATCGTCGGCGTAAGTCCATTCGCCCCGACCGCCAGCGATATCCCAGAGGACTTCGCCGGTGGAAGTCACCATGGTGCGGCGGTTGAACTGGTCATAGCCTGGTGTGGGTGCATTGTGGTAGCCATTGACGTCATTAGTCGAGGAAGCTTCCGCGGTGGACAGGCCATAGAAGAGCTTTCCTGAGCCAACGGCACCTCCGCTCCAGTTGGCGGGCTGATCCACAATATCCTGGGTGATGCGGTTCCATTGGCTTTCCTTGATCATGTCATAGCCGGGACCGATGGCCTGGCAGGCGCTGCGGCAGCTGGCCCAGCTATAAGTGTCCGAAAGCTGGCCGGCGGCAGGTGTGGCAGGGGAGGTGCCGGACATTTCATATTTTGAGACGGCAAAGGCGGGCACGGTAAAGCCACTGACGTTGCTTTCCGGCAGATACACCCACTCGGAGTGGGTGGGGGTGGTGACTGTCAGGGTGTAAGCCTGTTCAGCGGATTGTCCCAGCTGGTTGGAGACCCGCAGGCGGACGGGAAAGGTTTCCTGCGCAAGGGCGGGCAAAGCCGCCATGGCGATGCAGAAGGTGCTCGCAGCGAGAACGCTGGAACGAAGCCGATGGGACATGGGACAATCTCCTGTTTATTCGACCGTGATGGTGAAAATTTGTGTGGCAGTGGCACCGGATGCGTCGTGGATCGTCAGGACAACCGAATGGCTTCCGGCCGGGGCATTGTTGCCGGAAAGGGTTCCCGTGCGCAGCCAGTTGCCGTTGTAGGTAAAGGAAAGCCATGCGGGCAGGGTGGTGGCTTCCATGACCACAACGTCCACGGTGTTGTCGTCCTCGGCGCTGGCCGTATAGTTGAAATCGCTGCCAATGGCAACGGTGCTGGATGGCGCGGAGCTGGTGAAAGTGGGCGCGGTATTGGCCTCGGGCGGGGTGGGGGGAACACCGGCGATGACCAGCTTTCCAGCCTCGTTGAAATCATGCGCGAAGCTTTGCTGGATACCCAGCCATTCCGGCGCTTCAACGAGGTTGGCCATGAGGAGGATGTCGGCGTGGCCGGCATTGGCCGTGAAATCATATGTGTATATTCTGCCATGCTGTGCGGCGGTGGGCGCGGATGTTGTGATGGTGGGGGCATCCGTTCCGACAAAATTGCGTTGGGGGATTCCCGAAATTACGAAGTTCCCGGATTCATTGAAATCACTTCCGAATGTCTGCTGGATATGGAGCCATTCCGGTGCTTGTACCAGTGTCGGGAACAACATGGCGGAGGTGCTGCCAGCATCGGCCGTAAAATCATAGTTGTATGGCATGCCTTCCTGTGCAGCGATGGGCGCGGATGTTGTGATGGTGGGAGGGGAGAGGGTGAAGGGCACAGATGGGTAGGAGCCGGAGAGCTGTGCCGTCCAGTCGCCGTTGTCGATGAAGGTGAGCCATGGAGGGAAATCGAGCGCTTCAAGGGCCAGGATGGCAGCTGGGTTTCCGGAATAGGCTTCAACCAGATATCCATAGGGAAATCCGGTATAGGCCACGGTTTGCGGTGTGGAGGCAAACATGATTCCGTCTTCCGCCAGTGTGGAGACCAGCCATGTTGCGGTAGTGCCGTCGCCAAGGTGGAAAAGGATGGTGAAGCTTGTGCCTCGCGTGTCGGGGCTGGTGGCTGTCAGCATGACTACGGATGATTCCGTAATATCCACCGGAGCATCCCCTGCTGCGTACAGTGTGCCATCCAGAAGGAAGGTGGCGGTGGCTTCGGCAGGGGCTTCAAGCCAGGCTGTGGTCGGTGCGGCAAGGCCGGTCAGATAGGTGTTTTCAGAGGAGACAATGCTGGAAGGAGTGGGAGATATGGCCGGTGGGAAGACAAGCGCGAATCCTTCATCCTGTGTGTTCCCGGCACTTTGTGGGCAAACAGAATCCGTATTGTAATCACAGATCTTTTTGCGGATGCGATAGCGCAGGGATGCGGCTTCTGATGGTGTGGATAATGCTGCGGAGAGCAGAATGATTATCAGCACGGCCTTGAGTGAAGATTTCATGCAACTCCTCCCATCTGTGATGGAAATCATAGGAGGTTTCCAAGAAAATCACAAGCGATGAAAAACATGGCGGAAATGATCACGCAAGAAAAAAGGGAGCCTCAGGTCTCATCCTTCTTTTCGCGGGCTTTTTTGGTTTTGTCGGCAGGCTCTTCGCGGCCGGAGAGTTCCGATGACATCATGTCGGCCAGAGCCTGGAGTTGGGCCTCGATTTCCGGGGCAAGTCCGGCGTCTTCTGCCGGACGTGATGTGGACGGTTTTTCCGACGGTTCTGTTGTTTCCTGCGCGGCAAAAAAGTCTTCAGGTGCAGGGGTTTCTTCCGAAGGCGCGGGCTGTGCGTTTTCCTTTGGCGCAGGCGCGTCTCCGGTTTCCGTTTCGTCCTCTCCGGTTTCCTCGTCCGTATCCGCATCATCCATGGAGGCGCCCAGCAGTTCGGCCCAGTTCAGGGGACCGCCTTCCAAAACGGGTTTCGGTTCATCCTTCATGGCCGCCCCCATGATGTCGGCCCAGCTCAGGCTGCCCGCCGGGGTTTCCGCGGCAAGGTTGGCGCTGGCTTCCGCCAGGGCGTCTTCAATCCCCGGCTTTTCGGTGCCGGCATGTTCTTCCGCCTTTTTGTGGATCATGTGGCTGACCGATGCCACCGAAAGGGCACCACATGTCAGGGCACCTTCTCCGGCCTTCTGTCCCGCCTGGAAGCCTGAAATCAGGGTTTCGATGATCTCGTTTTCCGGGGTTTCCGGGCCTGATGCCGCCACACTCCAGCGGGGGTTGTGCATGTTGCGGTCAAGCTGGTCAATGGTTGGCGAACTCGGCTGGACGCGGACATCATTGGGAGAAATGCGCAGGTAGTGCTGGACACGCAGGGCCTTCACCTTCTTGGGATCGGAATAGAAGATGTTGGCAGCCCATGAAGAGCCGTTGAACAGCAGGATGATCTCGCCCTGCTTGAGTTTTTTGAGGTCGCTGTAACCAAAGGCCGTGATGCTGCTGACCGAAGTGGCTTCATCCTTCAGGTTGTAACCGCCAAAGGTGCCATCGCTGAAGGCGTAACTCTTGGTTTCTGCGATCTTGATGTTGTTGACGGACTTTTCAAAAAATTCGCGGGTGGAGCGCGGATCCTCGATCTTGCCGAAAATCTTGAGGTTGCAGTTGGCGGCGATGGAATAGGCTTCTTCCTTGATGCGCTTTTCCATGGCGGCCATGTCCTGCGCGGCGAAAATGAGCGAGAAGCCAAGGCTTCGCGCCTGCGCCGCCATGACGCCCATGCCGGAGACGGTATAGTAACCGACTTCGTCAAACACGGTCATGAACGGGGTGGAGGCGTTGGTGGGCTTGTTCTCGATGACCGATCCCCACTGGCCTTCCACCGAATTTCCGAGGGTGGATCCCATCATGCCCTTGAGCGAAGCGACAGCAATCTTGCCAAGGTTGGCGGCCTCGTCGCCCGATTTTTCCAGCGCCGGGATGAGGACGACCAGGAGGCGGCGGTTGAGCACCACGTCGGTCATGTCGATGTCGGCGAGCTGGATGTTGAAGATGTAGCCGTAGTCATCCGCCAGCGATCCCAGCGAGCGGGTGAACTGCATGGACAGGTAGCCATGCTGCTGGCTGGGCGTGGACATGTCCATCATGGGTTCGCCCGGGCCGGCCGGCTTCTGGTTGCCTTCGTCGTCATAGGCCTCGTCCACATAGCCCGGCAGGGTGTCGAGATAGCCGTGCAAGGCGCGGCGAAGGCGCTCCGGCAGTTCCTGATCACGCGAGAGCTTGATGATGGCAGGCAGGGACAGGTGGTCGCGCACCACGCCCACATCCAGCAAAACGCCCTGGTTGTCACGTTTCCAGGTGAGGGCGGGCATCATGGCGCCCATGAGGGCCACGGCGCGCTCTTTCCACATGGCGTTGTCGCCCTGCACTTCCGGCATCAGGCTGACCATCATGTTGGTGAGGTAGGAAGCGGAGCCCGAGGAAAACGGGTTCATGGTGTTGGACATGGCCGGCATGTCGCTGTTCGCGGTCATGTAATTGAGGACCAGAAGGTCGTCGTCACGGCCAAAGCGGCGGGCCAGGGCGTAGAGGGAAGCCCACAGGTTGGTATCGGCCTTGCCGTCGATGTAGATGAATCCGCTGCCCCAGGTCATGGCGTTGGTGACAAGGGATTTGAGGCCTTCGGTTTTGCCGGCGCCAGTGGTGCCGAAGAAGAGGATGTGCGTGCGGGCATCGCTGTTGGAAACCCACATTTCCGTCTTGTCATCGCTTTCATTGCCGAGGAAGAGGATGCCATCAGGCTTCTTTTTGTCGGCGTTCTTGCGTTTCATGAAAGACGGCATCTTGAGGGGGATGCCGAATTTCTGTTTCATGATCCAGCGGAAATAGAGCAGGCCGATGAAAAACAGGACATCGGCGATGCGGGCCATAACATCAAGATCCTGCAGCAGGCTGGTGCCAAGGAGCAGGCCGCCGGTGGCGCCAAGGGCGACCGTGGCGTTCTGGGGCTGGGCGATGGACTGGAAGAATTTTGTTGTTGATGAACGGGTGTCGCGCATGAGCGCGTTGCCCTTGACATGATATTTCTTCTCAACGCCTGGCATGGTCAAGCCCTCCCGGCTGCAGCCAGAGGCGGCAGTTTGATTTCAGGGTCTTTCATGTAGCCCTGCATGGCGATGATGGCCGCATCGAGTTTTGGATTTGGCAGGGGGCGGCCGGATTTCTGCTCCGCCATGAAGTGGGTGACGGAAGCGGCTGCTTCGGCATGGAAGGAATGGCGACCGAGGTTGTTGAGCGGATACCAGAGTGGACGGGCAACGGCCCGCAGCCAGAGGAACTGGGCAGGCGCGAGGACGCCGCCATTGGATCGGGCCCATTCCAGCACGGCCATCATGGCTGTGGTGAGGTAAGCATGGGTGGCGGCAATCTTGAGGGCCTTGCCACCCACTTCCGGATCCTTGAGGATTTTGGTGATGCGGCGGCGCAGGTTGCCAGGAACGGAAAGTCCTTTTTCCGGCGACCAGCAGGCGGAGATTTCACCCAGCAGGTCATCACTTTCCTGACGTTTGCAAATGCCCTTGAGCGCGAATGCGGCCAGCAGGCACTGGGCATAAAGCGGCATGCGTTCCGGGCCGCGCCAGCGGGGGCCAATATCGCGCAGCATGGCCGTGCGCATGGCATCGGGATCAGGTGTGTTGCCCATCATGGGGATATGGTTGAAAACCAGCCATTCTTCCGGGGAAAGGGCTTCCGCGAAGGGGGGGAGGACATCCGGCACCGGGGAGCCTGGCGAACGGGCGTTCTTGTCGCCGGGATTGAACTTGAGGATGGGGGTGATGATCGGGAAGGCATCGGCCTGCTGGGAAATGAAGCTTTCAATGCCATACTGGCGGCGCAGCAGGTTTCCGGGCGCGCGGAAGGTTGCCATGACAGCCATGCCGATCAGGGCGAGGCCGATGGGCCAGCGCAAGACATTGCCGACGATGAGCGAGGCTTGGCCCAAAATGGTGGTGGTGAGGGCGCGGGAGGGGATGGTGGACAAGGTATCGGCCATCTCGGCGTATTTTGGCGAGAAAAACCCCAGCATCGACAGCTCGCCGACCTTGAGCCAGCGCAGGGCATTGAGGATTTGTTCATGGCCAGTGAGCCAGATGGCCCATGAACCACCGACAATGACAATGAACAGGAGAACGATGATCATGATGGTATCATCGCCTTTTTTGCCGGATGAGGGCGCCACCGCTTCAATCTCCGTATAAATTAATCCAGTGTTTCATTCTCATAAACGATTTTGGGTCTGGATGGCAATGATTTTTGCATGTTGGCCGCGGCTTTTCCTGCCGGCGGTTTCCCTGCCGGACAAAAGAGGCTTGCCTGACGGCTTTTTTCGGGGTATTGCAGGCGTGTGCCGAGTTAGCTCAGCTGGTAGAGCAATCGCCTTGTAAGCGATAGGTCGTCGGTTCAAGTCCGACACTCGGCACCATTTTTTGCGCATTTGTTGCCATTTGGGAAAAATCCATATAGAATGTAATCTGTCATACCGGGGCCTACCTTTCAGGGAGTTTTTTTGCGCATGTCCGTTTTTGTTTGCCGCCGTAGCGGGGGAGTTTTCTGGGGTGTGCTGTTTTTGTCATGCCTTGCCATTCTTTCCTTGTCCGGATGCTCCGGGGTTCATGATCCTGAACTTGGCCTGAACCGGGACGCCTATCGCAACATGACCGATCCTGTGCCGGATGCGTTCAAGACATCCCGCAAGGAAGCGCCTCCCATTCCGGATTTGTCCCCAACGATTGCCCGCCCGGCGATGCCGTTGCTGACGCCAAACCGCACGGTCAGCCTTTCCGTGACAAGCGCATTGTCCCTCAAGGATGTCATGTTTGAGCTTGCCCGCCAGGCGGAAGTGGATATTGAAATTGACCCGCGGATTGCCGGGGGGGTGGATTTTTCCGCCCACAACCGGCCTTTCCTGGATGTGATTGATCGCCTGTGTGACCTTGCCGGCCTGCGTTTCCGTATCCGCAACAATGTGGTCCGGGTGGAAATTGACGATCCCTATGTTTTCAATTATGAAGTTCCTTACCTGTCCATCATCCGCCAGACCCGCAGCAATATTGGTGTTTCCACGGATGTTGTGACGCCTGGCAGCAGCGCGGGGAGCGGGGATACCCGTTCAACGGCAAGCATCAGCGGAGAATCGGATTCCAATTTCTTTGGGGAACTGGAAACCGGTCTCAAGGCCCTTCTGGCCAACACCACTCCGGCCGGCCTTTCTGCAACGCGTCCGGCAGACCAGCCAGCGGTTGTCCTGCACAAGCAGACAGGTATCATTTCGGTTTTCGGAACCCTCAAACAGCATCAGGCCGTGGCGGAATATCTCAAGCCACTGGTGGAAGCCTCCATGGCGCAGGTGCAGATTGATGCCCGGATCATCGAGGTCAATCTGGATGACCGTTACAAGAGCGGTGTTGACTGGACTTTTGTCATGCAGCAGGGGACCATTTATACGCTGGGGTCAACCCTGACCAACTTCAATGACCCGAGTCCGCTCAACAACACATTTCAGGCGACGATTGACGGTTCGGATGTGGATCTGCTGGTCAACCTGATCCAGAAGTTTGGCACCACGCGCACCCTGTCCAGTCCGCGCGCCACGGTTCTCAACAACCAGTCCGCCATTCTCAAGGTTGCCCGGAATTATGTGTATTTTGATGTGCAGGTGGATCGTGAAACCACGACGGATACCACGACCAGCAACAACCTGCCCCTGCTGACCGTCAGCAGTGACATCCGCACCATTCCAATTGGTCTTGTCATGGCGGTCCAGCCTTCGGTGGATATGCGCACCAATGAAATTGTCCTCACGGTGCGTCCCACGGTGACAGAACTGGATTCAACCGTCTCGGATCCGGCCGTGCAGTATATCAACAGCACGCTTGATCCCAATGCGGTGCGTGTGGAATCCCAGATCCCGGTCGTGCGCGTGCGGGAAATTGACAGTGTGCTGCGCCTCCAGTCCGGAGAGGTTGCCGTTCTGGGCGGCCTGATGCAGGACAAGAGTGTCCTGGATGACGAGGGGCTGCCCGGTCTGGGAGAAACCCCGGTTCTGGGCGATCTGGTCACCAAGCGTGAAAAGCTGCGGGATACCACGGAAATGGTGGTGTTGCTCAGGGCCCAGGTCCTGAAGAACGCATCTTCTGGAGTGACCGATGCCGACCGCCACCTTTACAAGACATTTGTCCGCGATCCGCGTCCGTTCAACTTTTAAAGAGAAGGGGCGGAGATGCTGCCGACACTGCGCTATCTCTTCCTGACGGCACGTCGTGACCGGTTGTTTCTGGCCATGATGGCGGCTTTTGGCCTTGTTGCCCTGCTGGGGAGCTTTATTGGCGACCAGTCCGTGATTGAGGGGCGGGAAGCGACAGCGGCGTTTGTCGCATTTTCCGGGCGCATGGTGCTGGTTTTCGGCATGGTGCTTTTTGTGGCAACCCATATTCGTCGCGCCTTTGAAAGCCGCGAAATCCTCATGATCCTGTCCCGGCCGGTGTCCCGCCATGGGTTTGTGCTGTCCTGCTGGGCAAGCTTTTCCATCATTGCCATCCTCCTCCTGGCTGTCTTTGGGGGGCTTCTTTATGTTGTTGCCCATCCGCCAGCGATGGGGCTTGTGTTGTTCATGGCCGGAATGCTGCTGGAAACCACCCTGATGATCGGTGTGGCCCTGTTTTTCTCCCTGGGCATGGAAAGCGTGGTTGGGGTTGTGTTCTCCAGCTTTGGTTTTTATATGCTGGCCCGCATGATGGGGGTTCTGGTTGCCATCGCCAATTCCGAATTCCGTGGGGTTGAATTGCCCATGGCGCTGGCGCTGGACCAGGTTGCCAACCTGATGTCCTTCATTTTTCCAAGGCTGGACCAGTTTGGCCAGTCGTCATGGCTGGTGTATGGCCGTGGACTTGACCTGTCTCTTGCGGGCATGGCCCTGCAGGTTGGGCTTTATACTGCCCTGGTGCTTGCTGCCGCGATTTTTGATTTCCGGCGCAAGCGGTTTTGATGGTTTTTCGCATGCGGTCATCGGGGAATGTTGTGTTGGGCTTCCTGCTGGTGGCCCTGACTGTGGCGCAAGGGGGGCTTGGATACCTGCTGCGCAAGGTTCCGCCCCATTACCACACGTTGTCTGCGCCTCCGGGGCATCAGGCCTTCGTGGCGCAAACCCTTGGAGATCCACAGTTCGGTTTTCGCATGGCCGGCTTGCGCCTTCAGCATGAGGGAAACCTGGATGGACGGATTTTGCCGTACAAGTCCATGGACTACAAGAGACTGGCGGACTGGTTTTCCTTGCTGGACAGGATGGATGCCACTTCCAGCGTGACGCCAACCATGGCGGCGTTCCTGTTTGTTTCATCACAAACTCCGGAAGACACCCGTTACCTTGTGGATTACCTTGAACGGCATGCCATGCGCGATCCCCAGCACAAATGGCGCTGGCTGGCCCAGGCTGTGCATATTGCCTGGTATCGTCTTGGGGATCGGGACCGTTCCCTTGGCCTGGCGAAGGAACTGGCCGATCTTCCAGTGTCCGACCTGCCTTACTGGGCGCGCCAGATGCAGGTGTTTATCCTGATGGATTTGGGGGAAAAGCCGTCCGCGCGGGCCATTCTGGAAAAAATTGCCGAAACAGACCATAACCTGCCGGAAAATGAACGGTTGTGGATGCAGCGGTTCATCCAGCGCCATCTTTCAGATTGAGGGAATGATGGAAGGGCTGCTCAATCTTGCAAACGGCCTTCAGGTCGCCGGACTTCTGGAAGGGTTGGTCCTGCTGGCTTTTATCCTGCGGCGCATTTGTGACCGGCGTCTCCTGGTTTTCCCTGTGGCGTATGTTGTTGCGGTTTCGGCGGGGTTCCTCATGCCGCTGTCGCAGCGTATCGACATGCAGGTGCCGGAAGCCGTCCTGATTGTCCTGAATGCCACCCTGTCGGGGTTCGGGTACCTTTTCATTCTCCAGCTTCTGGATGGACAGCCGCCGCGTCGCCTGCACCTGCTCGTGCTGATTCCGGCCTTGCTGGTTGTTCCTGGGGCGCTGGTAACTGCGGCCTCAAAGGGGCAGATGATGTGCTGGGGCGATGTCTGCATCATCCCGGCCGATTTTCTTCGGGTTTATGATGTCCTTGCAGGGGGGATGCTGCTTTTGGCCCTGCTGCTGGTTGCCGGGCGTCGTCTGGAAGCGCTGGTGGGGCGTCCCATGGGGCGTGAAAAACAGGCCTTGGTTTTGGCCATTGCCATGATGCAGGCCGCCCTGCTGGGGTTGGGGCTCGTTTTCCTTTCCGGCAGGATCGACCGGGCTGAAGCCGAAGTGGTGGATGCCATCTTGCGCCTGACCTTCCTTTATCTTCTGGCGTCTTCGGTGTTTCGCGTGTTCCAGTCGGCGTTTGACTTGCCGGAGCTTTCGGGGAACGAAAACCAGGAACATGCGCCGGGCCTGTCGGATGAGGATCTCAAGGTCATGGATGCCATCAGGGCGCTGATGACCATGGACAAGCTTTATCAGGAACAGGGGTTCAGCCGTGCGGACCTTGCCCGTGAACTCGCCCTTCCCGAATACCAGGTGAGCCGGATCATCAATGCCGGATTTGGGCAGACTTTTTCCGAAATGGTAAACGGGTATCGCCTGGACGAAGCGCGCCAGCTCCTGAAGGAAACGGAGCAGCCTGTTGGCAGCATCGCTTTTGATGTCGGGTTTAATAGTCTGGCCTCCTTTAACCGGGTTTTCAAGGTGGGCACAGGCCAAAGCCCCACAGCCTTCCGGCAGGGCATCAAAATGGAATCGAAAATGGAGACCCCGGGTAAGTCTTGAAAAGCGTTGGTTGCAAGAGATTTTGGGATATCCTCAGGCCGTGGTTTTCCGGTAGCCTTGCGGGTATGGCGAGGGGTGTCGCGGGAAAGAGCGCAGGGAAGGGAAGAAGGACATGAATCCGTTGAATTTGGCTTGGGGCGCGGCCTTTGCCCTTTTAGGTATGGTTTTTGGGAGTTTTTCCAGCCTTCTGTCCTATCGTCTTCCGCGCGATCTGCCGGTGGGCATGACCCGCTCGGCCTGTCCCTCCTGTCATCATGTCCTTGCCGCCCGCGATCTTGTCCCTTTGCTGGGATATGTTTTCCAGCATGGGCATTGCCGCTGGTGCCAGAAGGCGATTTCGCGCCGCTATCCCCTGATGGAACTGACCTGTGCGCTTCTTTTTGTCGTGGCATTCATGGCGTTCGGGGCGTCCTTGTCCGGGGTGCTTTTTGCGGGGCTGTCTTTTGCCCTTCTGGTGGTTGTGGTCAGTGACCTTGAAACCTATATCATTCCGGATACCATGGTGATTCTGGTTGGTGTGCTGGGGATCCTGTGGCGCTGGAAAGTTGTTCCAGGCTTTGGGGATGCGTTTCTCGGGGCTTTGTTGGGGGGAGGGTTGACCCTTGGGTTGCGTGCCTTGTTCCTGCTGCTGCGCCGCAAGCAGGGGTTGGGGCTCGGAGATGTGAAATTTATTGCGGTAGCCGGGATCTGGCTGGGATTTGAAGCCCTTCCATGGCTTCTGGTTCTGGGCGGGAGTTTCGGCGTGGTGTTTGGCATGGCATGGCAGGCGCGCAACAGGCTGTGCAGAAAGAAGCGGACATCCCGTCGCAAGCTGCCATCTTATTTCCCGTTTGGCCCCGCCCTTGCTTTTGCGCTTTATCTTCTGGTCCTGATCCAGCAACGCGGTTATCCATGGTTTTGAAATCCTTTTTCCACACCGTGTGGCAAGGTTTTTTTTGAGGGAACTTTCCAAGGGAAACCGGTGCAGCCTGCATTCCTCATCTTGTAAAATGACGGATTTGGCACGCATTTTCCCAAGACAGCCCCGTTTTTTTGCGATATGATGCGGCCAGATTAGGTTTTGTGCGCAAGCGTGCGCATGGCGTTTGTGGGTATGCGGGGCCTTTCTCCGCAGAACATTTTGAGGAGAGTAACATGACGACAAATGGCAAGCAGACACAGGCTGGTTTCAGTCTTGTCGAACTGGCAATCGTGCTGATCATCATCGGTCTGATTGTTGGTGGCGTTCTGAAGGGGCAGGACCTTGTGGAAAGCGCCCGCGTGAATTCCATCCAGACACAGCTGAACGAAGTTCGTGTCGCATCTTCGACCTTCCTGAACAAGTATGATGATCTGCCGGGCGACATCAGCGCTGCGGATGCGGTGCTTGTGCAGGCGGGCCTCAGCAGCACGGGTGACGGCAATGGCCGCGTTGGTGGCACGGGCGTCAATCGTCTTGGCTCCACGGCAACGGAACCCACCTGGTTCTGGCAGCATCTGCGCGCCGCCGGTCTTCTTGGCGGCATTGCCACGGAATCTACGGGCGTTCTTCCGGCGTCTTCCGGCTTGCAGAGCCGCGTGGGTGGTCTTTACACCATCAATTATGAAACCATCAATGGAATCAGCAGCCACTGGATCCGTCTTGGAACCACAACGGGTGCGGCGCCGACCGACAACAATGTTGCGGTTCTCTCGCCCAACCAGCTGCGCAGCGTCGACACCAAGGGTGATGATGGCCTGCCGAACACCGGCAAGGTGGGTGGCGCAGGTTCAGGTACCGCTTGCGCGACAGGCGTGACCTCCACCAGCACCTACCAGACCACCAATCCGGATACGGTTGCCTGCTGGGGTCACTTCCAGCTCTAATCGTTCTGTTTCCTGAACAACAGGAATGGGAAAGGGCCCTGCAAATGCAGGGCCCTTTCTTGTTTTTTTCGGGAATCCTTGCAAGGATAAGGAATCTTCCTGCCGGATGTTTTGGGTTCCCCCTTTTCAAGGGCAGACATTCAGGGTAGAGTAAAAATGTGATATTGTGCGAAACTTGTGAATGGTTTGTAATGGGGGGATGACATGAAAGAATTTCAAAGGCGCGGGCGTGATGGGATCGTTTTCCTGTTTGCGGCAGGTGTGGTGATTGCTGTGGGGGCGATGGCCCTTCTCGGACGCACGGCATTGGACCAGGCACGCCAGGAAACATCATCCCGCATTGTGACTTCCAAGGACATGTTGCGCATTCAGGATGCGATGCGCCTGTTTGTCAAGCGCAACCAGCGCCTGCCTTGCCCGGCTGACGGGGCGGAATCCCTTTATTCGGATAATGGCAGTACGGAACGCTGGACGGCGGGCTACCGGAAATGCACTTTTGCCAGTGGCCATGACATGAGTTATGGTACCTTGCCGTGGCGGACGCTGGGCCTTCAGCCTGAGGATGCGCTCGACCGTTGGGGCCGACGCATTTCCTATCGCGCCTATGATGGCGATGGGGCTGGCATTGGCAGTTTGACATACGGGGAAGACATTTCCCCGACCTCCATCAAGCGGGGCATGAATTTCCTGGCGTGTGCCAAGGAAACCCTGGTGAGGGATCCTTCCCAATCCCCCACCTCCTCATTTAATACAACCATGCCGCCCACCAGCCACTGCGCCCAGGCGGCCATGACCGTTTATACAAATGATCTGGACAATCTTGACTTGTCCCTGCCGGCAACGGATCCCAGCTACGATGCGACCGGCTATGGCTGGCTTTACAACGAATTCCAGCGGCAGGAACTGATTGTTCCGCAGGTGGGGGGGCATGTCATCATCGGGACGGATGACCTGACCAGTGGAACGGAAGCCAATGATTACCGGCCCGCACTCGGCACCGGCACCGCCTACATGCTGATCTCGCATGGGGAAAACGGTCGTGGGGCCTGGCAGACATCCGGTGGGCAGAACAAGATGCCGGATTCTACGGATGAAAGCGAAAACGTGAATGCGAACACGGATTATATCGATCCGGGGTTCCGGGCCATCCACACCCTCAATGGAACGCAGGCGTTTGATGATATTGTGTTGACGGTTTCCGTTGAAAACCTGGCCAAGGAAGCTGGTCTCTGGATCAGCGATACTTATGATCCGGATGAATGGTCGCAGGCCATGCTGGACTATCTGGAAAGTGGTGGTGGGCCACAATATTTCGAAGACATGGATTTTGTGTATTTCCGAAAATCGGGTACGGCAAAGTCCGACCAGATCTCCTTCAATGAGAGCACCAGTCCGGAGGAGAACTTTATTGATTTTGGTTCGCCGACCACCGTGGGAACCAGCAATGACGGAATTGGCAGCGAGGTGATCCTGCGCAATTACCAGAGTGGCTGCGTGTGGCTGGACTTTCCTTTCCGCTGGACCCGGCAAACCATGAGGGCTTACTGGGAATTCCGGGTTTATGGTGGATCGGATTCGGCTGACGGTTATACCTTTGTCATGGTGCCGGGAACAACAGTGACAACACCGGATGATTCGCCGTGCGGCAATTCCAAGGAAGGTGCGCTGTTTAGTTATTCGGATTATGTCAATGGCCTCATACCGCCGGATTATGATCCCGCTCCTCCGGGCTATTCCTGGCCACACAAGCCGGTTGGTACCGATCTTGGTGCGATTGGTGCCAAGCCGTCAGATCCCCGCTACAGTCCGCTTTATGAAGACAAGTTTCCCCAGCGGAAGATGGGGGTGGAGTTTGACTTTTACGCCTATGGCAATATTCGCAATGACCCGGCGAACAACCACATCGCCGTGTTCCGGGAAAACTCCAACATCCATGGCAATCGCCTGTGCAGTGTGAATGCGCCTGGTTCGCCGCCGCAATCCTGCACGAATGACTGGACCTGGCAGGAAATATGGGGCACCAATCCCACCTGCTCTTTCGTCAGCAGTACGCCAGGGCAGCGCGGATGCGATATCGGCAATAATACCACCTGGATGGAAGATCGTGATTATTGCAACATCAGTACGGATTTTTGCTGCATGCCGGGCACGGCAGGGAATAGCTGCAGGCACGATCATCCCAGCTGGGATGCCTGCAATTGCTGCATGGAGGACGATACTGCCTGCATCAATTATTTCAAAAGCCTGCGTCGTCCGCGTGTGACGCCGGACATCAGCGAATATCCCTACCGGGTGCGCATTGATGCCGACCGCTATTGCAACAGCAATTGCACGGTGTGCGGCGGCAGTGGCGGAGAATATGTCCATTTCAAATTGTGGACGGATTGCTCCACGGCAGCATGTGCAGACATCCATACCCCTGCCAGCGCGTCCTTCGACAGTATTCCCGGCGTCAAGAGGCTGGATTATTGTTTCCGCGATCCGGGGATGGATGATGGCAACATCAACCTGTTTGACACAGTCAAGGTCGGCTTTACCTACGGGACGGGTGCCAATATCAGCGGCATGCAGCTCAGCGGATTCAAAGTGGGGTCTGAATGAGGATACGTAAACGCAAGGATGCAGGGTTTTCGCTGGTTGAACTGGCGGTGGTGCTCATTATTGTCGGTATCCTGACCGGTATGGGCATTACCAGCCTTTATGCCTATATGGAACGGGAAAGCCGGGCCACCACCTTTGTGCGTCTGGATGCTGTTGAACAGGCCTTGTACCTTTATGCGGCCCGCAACAAGCGCCTGCCCTGTCCGGCAGATGGATCGCTTGCGGAAACCAATGCCAGTGCGGGGATTGAACAGCGCAGCGGCAATGTCTGCACCTCCGGTCTCCAGTACAGCACGGTTCCGTGGCGGGATCTGGGTCTTGCGCAAGGCGCCAGCTATGACGGCTGGAACCGCAAACTGACCTACCGGGTGTTTTATGATGCCACGGGAACGCCTGCGGGCCAGCGCGGGCTTGTGCGGCCGGGCGGAATGGACATGTCGCAGTGTGTTGCCAGTGCGGCCGACGATGGTGGGGCCATCACGGATTGTGCATCTGATGGCAGTACAGCCCCCATTGAGTTCCTGCGCAACAAGGGGTTGACCATACGCACCAATGTTGCACCGGCCGGTTCGGTCATTCGTTCGTCATCCACACCGGAATATGGTGGGGGGGCGGCTTTTGTCCTTGTCAGTCACGGGAAAAACGGCACTGGGGGGTATATCAAGTCGGGTGCCAATCCGGGACGGTCGGAATCCCCGCCGCTGAGTTCCCTGTCAGGGTATGTGATGGAGCTTGAAAATCTCGATTTTACAACGGATGACATTTACATTGATAGCCGCATGAGTGATGCACAAAATGCCGTGCCGGCGAATTTTTTCGATGACATCATCCGTGCCCCCAGCATTCACTGGGCGTCCGACAAAGCCAATTTGGGGCCGCAATAATGAAATGTCTTCTTGCCATGGTGCTGACGCTCCTGGTTCTGGAATCTGCCCCGGCCGTGGCCCTGGATGCGGGCATGGTCTGGGATGTGGCGCATCGCTGCTTTCGTCAGAAAGATGGCGATGGCTCAAGCTGTGGTCTGACATGGCATGTGGATGTGCGGAACTATAGCGGGGACGAGGTAAAAATCACGCCACCGGAAACCGCCAAGGATATAGGGGCGCGTCTGGATGCCCAGATGGCAACCGAACAGAAACAGGTTGAAACGTTGCAGAAAAATGAAAATGTGGAGAAGGTCCGGGTATTGTTTACCGACGAAAAAATGCCATGAGGCGGGATGGGGTTTCGAAGAAAAACAAGAGTGGATTTTTTTACGAATTTGCTTTAGATTTCAAAAGTTGAGCCATGATGGGATTGGAGACTCATGAGTAGCCTTTTTGATGCCTTGGAAAAGTTGAAAAGAACCGGAAGCCGGGAGGAAACAAATATTTCCTCTCTGGATTATGACCGGCAATCGGCTGCGTCCATGGCGCTTAACATCACGCCAGAACCCCTCGCGCGCCTGAAATGGCGGCGGCGAATCCTGGTCCTTTTGCTGTTTGTCATTGCCCCCGTGACGGTTGCCTATGTGGCGCATGTTTATGATGAAACCCTTCGTCGCCCAGGATCGCCGTCCCTCATGAACCGGATTGTTGCATTTGTCTCCGGAGAAGATGGGGTAAAGGATTATGTCCGCCAAGGCGTTGATTCGGCCAGAAGTGTCGCTACAGGAGTGGTTGGAAACCTTGACAAGCTGGTGGATCCCTATGGAAACCTGCCGGTTTCTGATACCTCTGTTCTGGTTCCGAAACCTCCAGCGCCTTCCGCAGCAGATGTTGCCGTGCCGGAGTTTGTTGTCCAGGAAGTTGGCGTCCCTGTCCAGAAATTGCCCGCGTCTTTCCAGAATGTCACGGCATCCTCCAATGATGGCGCTGCCTCTTCGATGGCGGGACCGTCCCTGAAGCCTCCTGTCCTTCCCGGCACAGCCAATCTTGACATTGACCGGTTGATTGGGGATCTTGCTCCGGCAGAAGATGGATCCGCTTTCGTGCCCACGATGACCGGGGTGCCTTTGCCGGATGCCTATTCTCCCGTTCCGGATCATGTGGAACTGAAGCGCGGAACGGTTCCGGCCATTGGGGGCGAGGATGCTTCCCTTTCCGTTTCCTACCAGAAATCGATTGCCATGCGCGGTCTTTACGAAAATGCACAGGCGGCACTGGATGCGGGGGACAACCTGCAGGCGATGGATTTGTTCTCCCGGATCCTGGAACGCAACCGGGATGATGAAGTGGCGCTCTTTGCGCTTGCGGTTTCGCAGCAAAAAGCGGGCATGCGCAAGGAAGCCATGACCTCTTATGCGCGCCTGCTGTCCTTGGAACCACAGAACCTTGATGCGCAGGCGAACAGGCTGGTCTTGCTTGGCCAGGAGAATCCCGTTGAAGCCACCGCCCGCCTGGAAATGCTGGTCAAAGGGAACCCGGACTTTGTCTCCGGCTGGTCACAGCTTTCCGACCTTTATGCCCAGCAGGGGAATTTTGGGGCCGCCATTGCCGCTCGGCGACAGGTCATGTCCTTGCGTCCCCAAAGCCTTCCTGACCTTTATAACCTTGCTGTCCTTTATGACCGCAACAATGACCGTGATGCGGCCATATCCGCTTATCGGGCCGTCCTGAGGGCGGCGGGACGTGGGGGAGACGGATTGCCGCTGACCGAAATCCGCCAGCGTCTTGGCTATTTGGTGCAATAGATGCTTTATCTTGATCACTTCCGCCTGAAATCCGAGCCTTTTGGCCTGACCCCCAACCGTGCGCTTTATTATCCTGAAAACCATGCCCAGATCCTTGCTGCGCTGATGTATGCGATTGAGCGCGGAGAAGGGATCGTGAAGGTTGTCGGTGAGGTGGGAACCGGAAAAACCATGCTCTGCCGCCTGCTGTTGCAGGCTTTGGATGATTTTGCCGAAGTGGCCTACATCACGGCGCCGCGCACGGATCCCCTGGCCATTGTCAAGAATGTTTGCAAGGATTTCGGAATCAAGGTTTCAGGGCATCAGGATCCGTTTGACCTCCTGTCTCAGCACCTCATTGATGTGCGCAAAACCGGGCGCAAATCCATCCTCGTGGTAGATGAATCGCAGGCGCTGGGCGCCCGTGGGCTTGAAGCGGTCCGTCTTCTCACCAATTATGAAACGGATGATTCCAAACTTTTGCAGGTTGTCCTGTTTGGCCAGCCGGAACTGGATGACCTCCTGCGCCAGCGCGATTTGCGCCAGCTGGCCCAGCGCATCACCTTCAGCCTTTATACCCGCGCCTTTGACCGGGATGCCGTTGGCCGCTACATCCACCACCGGGTTTCCCTCTGCACCTATGCGGAATCGCCGCATTACCTGTTTTCCAAGGTGGCTCTTGACATGATTGCCCGGGAAAGCCGTGGGGTGCCGCGTGTCGTCAATATCCTGGCAGATCGTTCCTTGCTGGCCGCTTATGCCGAAGGGGCCAAACAGGTGCAGCGTCGCCATGTGCGTGTGGCGGTTCAGGAAGGCATGCTGTGGCCCGAGTCTCCGTCCTTCTGGGCCCGCATGGTGGAAGCCATCCTGCCCTGACGGGGAATTTCCCCTTGCTCTGGAGGTAAACCCGTGTTTGCACTTAATGACATCCTGCGTGAAGCGGTTCGGCAAAAGGCATCGGATATCCATCTTTCCAGTGGAAATCCGCCGATCCTGAGACTGGATGGCTTGCTTTCACCAATGCCCGGCGTGTTGGCGCGAACAGATGTCATGCAGGCGCTCAAGGAAGTGGCGACGACACAACAGCTGGAAGATTTTGAAGGTAAGGGCGAGATTGACTTTTCCTTCGATTTTGACGGCCTGATGCGGTTCCGCGTGAATGCGTTTGAGACGCTGGAAGGCCCGGCCATGGTCATGCGGCTCATCCCCATGTCTCCGCCGACATTGCAGCAGATTGGTGCTCCGGCTGTCCTCAAGCAGATGGCGCATTTGCGAAAAGGGCTGGTGCTGGTGACAGGCCCAACGGGGTCGGGAAAATCCACCACGCTGGCCGCGATGATCAACTACATCAATGATGTCCTGCCCAGCCATATCCTCACGATCGAAGACCCCATAGAATACATTCACAAAAGCCGGCGTGCGCTGATCAACCAGCGGGAAGTGGGCCGGCATTCCAGTTCTTTCCATAATGCGCTGCGTGGGGCATTGCGTGAGGATCCCAACGTGATCCTTGTCGGAGAAATGCGGGATCTTGAAACCATTTCGCTGGCGCTTACGGCTGCGGAAACCGGACATCTTGTGTTTGCCACCCTGCATACATCATCGGCTGCCAAGGCGGTGGATCGCATCATTGACGTTTTCTCGGCCAATGAAAAGGCGCTGATGCGTACCATGGTGGCCAGTTCCCTGCAGGCGGTGGTCGCGCAGACACTTCTGCCAAGGGCAGGCGGTGGGCGCGTGGCGGCTTTCGAGGTGCTGGTTGCCAATCAGGCGGTGCGCAACCTCATTCGTGAAAACAAGATTTTCCAGATGGAAAGCATGATCCAGCTGGGGGCCAAGCATGGCATGCAGGGCATGAAGGAATCCATTCAGGAGCTGGTATCTTCCGGACAGGTGCGGGTTGAGGATGCCGAGGATCTCCTGCACGAGATAGAAGCTGACAAGAACGCCGGAGATGACGCCGGGGGCCGTGCGGGCGGATTGCATCAGCATCATCCAATGTCTGGGATGCCGCATCGCTAGAGCCTTGAGCGTTCATCTTGAATACCCCTGTTGCCTTGCGGCGGACTCATCCCAAGATCAACAGGAATTGTTCCATCCAAATGTTAAAGGCTTCAGCGCTTCCGTTTTTCACATTTACGGGATTGACAGCCTTGCGATCATGCATGTTATGCTGATGGCCATGAACATGCATTCAGCAATATCCCTTGCCGGTTTCGGCATGGCGAAGATCTGGTGGGCCTTCTAACAGGCTCGCTGCTTTTGGACGTGTGTACGAATGGCTGCGGGAGATAAAAATTCCGCAGTCTTTTTTTATTTAAAATCAAAGGGAGGTCAGGATGATGTCCGGAAAGAAAGAACAGGTTGAACATGGGTATTTTGGCGCCTACGGGGGGAAATTTGTTCCCGATGCGTTGGCTTCCCTGCTGGAGGGCCTGGGGCAGGTTTTCACCGGAGCCATTGCAGAGGACTCCTTTCGGGAGGAACTGCAGGAGCTGCTGAAAGATTATGTCGGACGGCCATCCGCCCTGACCGAATGCCGCAATTTGTCTGAAGAATGTGGCGGGGGACGCCTTTTCCTGAAAAGGGAAGACCTCAACCATACAGGGGCACATAAAATCAACAATGCCCTTGGCCAGGCATTGTTGGCAAAACGGATGGGCAAGAAACGTCTGATTGCGGAAACCGGGGCGGGCATGCATGGCACAGCCACCGCAACGGTTGCTGCGCTCATGGGGATGGAATGCGTTGTGTATATGGGCGCTGTGGATGTGGCCCGGCAGGCGCCCAATGTGGCCCGGATGCGTGTTCTGGGAGCCAGGGTGGTTGCGGTTCATGATGGGCAGGGAACCTTGAAGGAAGCGGTGGATGCTGCCTTGCAGGCATTCATTCAGGATCCGGAAGCCTTTTACCTGTTGGGTTCGGCGGTTGGTCCTGCGCCTTATCCAGAGATTGTCCGGTATTTTCAGAGTGTCATTGGAAGCGAGGCGCGGGCCGAAATCCTGCGACGGGAAGGGCGTCTTCCCGATGAGGTGGTGGCGTGTGTGGGCGGGGGCAGCAATGCCATTGGGTTGTTTTCCGCCTTCATGGATGATCCGGGGGTTGTCATGACAGGGGTTGAACCTGCCGGGAAAGGGCTCCAGTTTGGGCTTGGCGCACATGCGGCGACACTTTCAGCGGGTGCGCCCGGCATCATTCATGGTTTCCGGACGTATGTTCTTTCCGATGCGGACGGTAATCCTGCGCCCGTTCATTCTGTGGCTCCGGGGCTGGATTATCCCGGCGTCGGGCCGGAACATGCGTACCTCAAGGATATTGGGCGGGCGCAGTATGTTTCCGTTACGGATGCCGAGGCGCTGGCGGCTTTTTCACGCTTGTGCCGGAAGGAAGGGATCATCCCTGCGCTGGAGAGTGCGCATGCGCTGGCATATGCCCTGAAAGTGCTGCCGGAAATGAAAAAGGACCAGATTCTGCTTGTGAACCTTTCCGGTCGTGGCGACAAGGACCTGGAAACGGTACTGCCCATGCTGGGTCTCTGAAAAAGAAGGGGTGGGGCACGACAGGAGAAGATGGCGCGCTGCCCCATCCGCCGTTTCACTCCGGCGTTTTTTCCGAGATGACCTTGAGAAAGGCGCGTTCCAGCGTGGGTTCCCCATGCATGGTGCGCAATTCATGCGGACTGCCAACATAACGGATGCAGCCTTCGTGCAGAACGGCAATGCGGTCGCAGAGTTCTTCCATGTCCGCAAGAATATGGGAGCTGAAAAAAATGCTGTGGCCGGCATTTCGATAGCTGGTGAGGGCATCCTTGAGACCAATGCGGACCAAGGGATCAAGGCCACTCATGGGTTCGTCAAGAATGAGGAGAGGCCGTTTGGTCATCAGGGTGCCGATGAGGCCGATTTTCTGTCCCATTCCCTTGGAGAACGTGGTGATCTTGCGGGAAAGGGCCGTCTCATCCAGTCCCATCTTGTGTGCAAGGGTGATGGCGGCATCACGGTCGAGTGGCAGATGGTAATAGGCAAGGGTCAGCTGCAGGAATTCCCAGCCCCGCAAGTGGAGGGATGGCAGAAACTGTTCAGGCAGGAAAGCAAGGTTTTCCCGGCTCTTCTGATCTTCTGCGCTGTGGGAAAAGACGGAGATTTTTCCGGAATCAATGGCGTGGAGACCTGTCAGGGTTTTGATCAGGGTGGTTTTCCCTGCACCATTCAAGCCAACCAGGCCAAAAATTTCTCCGGGCATCACCGCAAGGTTGACATCATGCAGGATGCGTTTGCGGCCATAACCAGCCACAACATTTTCCATGGACAGGATGCTCATGGGGTGGGAGCCCCTGCTGTCGTTGTGTCTGCGGCGGCGCGGGCATCACCATCCACGATGGCGTCCTGATCGGGCAGGAAAGTCTGCCGGGGCCGCAGGACAAAATGATAGATGCCACGGTACATCACGGGCTTCCAGATCAGTTCCACGCCATGGCGGTTGATGGATACGATTTCAAATTCCCCAATGGGATGGCCGCTGCGCAGACGGGTGTCATTAAGCCAAAGGCTCCAGGTTTCCGGGCCTTCATAAGACATCCCGGCCAGGAAAAGGGGCGGAGGGAGCTGAAGCTCGCCTGGAGCCAGCGGTTTTCCCTCTTCCGACATCGATCCTGCGGGTTCAGTGTAGAGATCCGGGCTCAGGGCATGGTTGATGGCCTGGCGTTCCTGTTCCGTGAACATGAAGTGAAGTCCGGCAAGGGGAACAACCTGCGGGAAAACGATTTCACTGTTGCCATGCCGCTGCGCATTTTCCATCAGCTGCTCATCAAGGGTTTGCTGGGCGAAAGCGGAACTTGTGGCCAGCAGGGCTGCCATGGGCAGGAGGAATTTCCGTGTCATGGCGCACCTCCCGTTCCGGGTTCTCTGGGGGTGCCTTCGTTTGCGGCCGGATAGGCTGCGATGGTGGACCAGTCCAGAACCGCCCGCGCCTCTATGATGGTTGGCCGCTGGCCCCGCATGATGCTGCGGATGGCTTCAGAGATGTCATTGCCGATGCGGTTCAGGGTCAGGGACCGAATGGTAATGAAACCTTCTCCCTGTTTCCTCAAGGCATCAATGAAAGTGAAGACGTCTTCATCTGTCAGGGCTTCGATGTTGAGGGTGAGGGGAACGGTGGAAAGCATGACGCGCGTATCTTCGAGGGCGTTCATGCGGATTTTTTCTTCCATGCCGAATTCATAGGACATCTTGTTGATGGCATATTTGACAGAAAGGCTCTTGATGGCCTGGGTCGCTGTCAAGCGGCTCAGCGGCGTGAGGATGCCCTGGGTCTTGATGGCCATGTAATCCGGGATCTTCTGTTTGAAAATTTCGGAATTGGCGCGGAGATTGCGGATCTCCCGTGTCAGGTCAAGGGTTTCAGCCTGCAGGTTCTGGGCCGTTCCGGTATCGTTTTCCAGCCGGGTACGGGTATAGAAAAGAAGGGGCAGGAAAACCACCAGGACGATGATCATCATGCCGCCGGGCACGATCAGGCGCTTGAAAAGACGGGAGTAGGACCCGAGGGTGATGTGAATGTCCATGCTCATGGCTGTGGCCCCGTCAGTGTGTATTCAGCTTCCACGAAACTTGGCAGGCTGTTGACGTTGCGGTCAATGTCCAGGCCTACAGATCCCTTGAGGAGTTGTCCTGCCGCAAAGGAAAAGGGGATTTGGCTGAGGATGACCTGGTATTTTGGCAGGGTTTCCTGAAGTTTTAGCAGCAGGGTGTTGAATTTTTGTTCGGTGGCTTCACGGCTGGAAAAGGGACCCGGCAGGTAAATCTTGAGGGAGATTTTCATGGGGGTCTGGGGAGGGGCATCTGTCCAGGGCAGGTTTTGCTCATTGCTGAAGAACCGCGCAGGGATGCTGCCATCTCCATCACTTGTTCCGATGTTGACGCGGGTAATGCGCATTTCCTGGGGAACCAGAAGGCTGAATTCGGCCAGCACATTGCCAAATTCCGGCGAAATCAGGCGGAGCCCATCATAAACATTCATGACAGCATTCAGTTCGGATGGGGGGACCTCAAGGGATCCGACATCGATCCTGAGTTCATCGCGGGTGACGATCAGGGATGTACGTTCCGCTTCGTCGCGGGTGATGAGGCTGTCCTGTTTCTGGATCTTGTACCAGTTGATGGCGATGGAAAACATTGTAAAGAGGAAAATGAGGCTTGCCATGGCGTAAAGGGCGCGCGGCAGCAGGTGGATCAGCCGGCTTTGCCGCATCTGGGGCGTGTCAATGACCAGTTTGGGTCGCATGCGGCCGGCAAACCATGCCGCGCACAGGACATCGCTATCGCCATCATTCGGATCTACCGCATGCTCAATGCCAAGGTGCTGGGCAACGTCATATGGCGAGACCGCCCGCAGGGTGCGGATGCGCAGGCGTCGTGGATCTATGCCCTTGCAGACATCCGGCTCGGCAATGATGAGAAGTTCAATGCGGTCCGCTTCGCTGAAAGACAGGCGCCGCAGGTAGCTCACGGTGGAGGCAAATTCCCGCTCAATGTTTTCAATGATGGTGGCGAGCGGAGCCCCTTCTTCCATGCCCGGTGTCAGGCGGGTGAAGACCAGGCGATTGTTGTTGATGATGATTTGCCGGAAGCCGCTGGTGCGGTTGTGCATCAGCAACAGCTTCCATTGGTGGCCATGGCTGTCTGTCTGACGGGTGGGAGAGGGAACGTTTTGGGAGCCGGTATCGAGGGCCGCACTGAGCGCAACGGTTTCCACCGGCAGGAGGGACATGCCGTCAATCGGATTGCCGGCCCGGTCCAGCACATCAAGCCAGAAGGTAATGGCGGCGCTGCCCGGAACGGCAGCCACGAGAAAATGCTGTTCGTTCGAGTCACCGCCGGGTTCATCAAACGGAATGGATCCGGTCAGGGGTTCATCCGGAAAGGTGAGGGCGATTTTGCGGCGCAGAACTTTTGGGCGGTCCAGCATGTTGACGCTGGGGAGTTCGATTTCGCGGTATTGCTGTTCCAGCACATCCACCAGCACAAAGACCGGGCAATGCGGATCTTCGGCCAGCATGTTGAGGACTTCCGTGTCCGATTCTGGTGCGGACATCCGGACAAAAAGCCTGCGGGCCACGGTTTTGCCAGTCATGAGGAGAAGGAGAAGGCCTTCGTCCCCAATCATTGCTACAAATTTTCTTCTTCCAAAACGCAGGTTGAACATGAAGATCCACTCAGATGGGCAGTTGCGAGAAGCTGTTGTAAACCGGGCCGAGAACCGAAACGATAATCCAGATCATGACGGCGCCAACCACAATAGTCAACAAAGGCTGGATGCTGGCCACCATGCCATCCACCGCCTCGTTGACGTCACGGTCATAGAAATAGCTGATATTGCCCAGACTTTCGCCCAGGTTGCCGGTTTCTTCACCAATCCGGATCATGCGCAGGATGAGTTCAGGGAATTCCCCGGAGCTTTTCATGGCGTTGGTGAGGGAATTTCCGCCTTCAACCATTTTGCGGACGATGTCAAGCGAAGTGGCCAGCGAGCGGTTGGCCACCACCCGGCTTGAGGTTTCCAGGCACTGCAAAACGCCGATGCCGCTCTGGAACATGATGGAGAAGAAGTGGGAAAACCGGGAGAGGGCAATTTTGCGCGCCGTGGGGCCAATCAGGGGAATGCGGTACATGTAATGATCAAACGTATAAGCAGCGGTGGGGCTGAAACGGTACAGCAGGCGCGCCCCGATCACCACGACAAAAGGCAGCGAAATCACCAGCCACCAGTACGACTGGATGAAATCGGAGGCCTTGATGAGGATGCGGGTGGAAAGCGGCAGTTCAAGTCCGATGGTGGACAGGAAGCTGGTGAGCTGCGGGACCAGGAAGAACATCATCGACATCATCATGGCGAACATGGTGACAAGGAGGAAGAGGGGGTAACGGACAGCCTTCTTGATTTTCTTGCTGATTTCATCGTTCCACTTGAGGTGGTGGACGAGATGGCCGAAAGATTCCGACATGTTTCCGGTTTGCTCGCCGGCAGCAATGAGGCCAACGAAAACCTGGTTGAATACAGCGGGATGCAGGGCAAAGGCTTCCGAAAGGAGTTTGCCGTTGCCCACATCACGGCAGACATCATTGAGGACGTCCCGCATGCGCGGGCTTTCCGTGGAATCCCGGATGTCCGAAAGGCTGTCCAGAATGGGGACGCCAACTTTTTCCAGTTGTTCAAGGTGTATGCACAGTTCAATGATGTCGCGTGTGCGGATGGGGCGCGAGAGAATGGTCAGAAGGCGGTTTTCCTTGACTTCGCCGGCATCGACAAGGTCAAGGCCAATCTGCTTGAGCTGGAAATAAAGGTCGGTTTCATTGACAGCCGTGATCTGTCCGCTGAGTTTGCGTCCGGCGGCGTTCATGGCCCGATAACGGTAACGTGCCATTGTCAGAGCCTCTCGACCATGTTGATGGTGCCAATGAGTTCCTCAAGGCTTGTTTCGCCTCCCAGAACCTTGCGCAGGCCATTCTCCTGCATGGTTTCAACGCCCTCATTGCGTGCCTGCTTGAGAATGGTGCCGCGGGTGGCATTTTCCGAAACCAGTTCATCGAGGGCGGACGTAAAGGGAACCACCTCCACAACGGCCGTCCGGCCCTTGTAACCGGTGTTGCGGCACTTGGGACATCCAACAGCCTTGTAAAGGGTTGGCGGGGTTGCCGCATCCACCCCGATGATTCCGCACTCCCGTGCGTCTGCCGTGTAGGACTGGCGACAATCCCGGCAGAGCCTGCGGATGAGGCGCTGGGCCATGACCAGGATGATGTTGCCCGCCAGCATGGGGGGCGGCAGGCCAAGGTCCACAAGGCGGCTGATGGCGGAAATGGCATCATTGGTGTGCAGGGTGGTGAAAACCTGATGGCCGGTCATGGCGGCGCGCAGGGCCATGGTGGCGGTTTCCGTGTCACGGACTTCGCCGACAAACACGATGTCAGGGTCCTGTCGCAGGATGGAACGGACGCCTTCCGAAAATCCCATGCCGCCCACATCGCGCACGTCCGACTGGCGAATGAGCGCAAGCTGGTATTCGACCGGCTCTTCGAGCGTCATGATGTTGACGTCCATCGAATTGAGGTAGTTGAGGATGGAATAGAGCGTGGTGGTTTTACCGGAACCGGTAGGACCCGTGACGATGATGATGCCTTCGGGCCTCAGGAGCTGCTTCTTGAGCAGGGCTACAATGCTTTCATCATAGCCGAGGGTCTCAAGCGGCACCAGGGACTTGGCCTTGTCCAGAACGCGGATGACAATGTTTTCGCCATGGATGGTGGGGTGGGAAGCCACGCGGAAATCCACCTCGCGGGAGCCGACATTGAAGGAAAAACGGCCATCCTGCGGGTTCCGGGTTTCCGCGATATTCATGCCTGCCATGATTTTGAGGCGCACGCAGACGGAAGCCCAGTAATCCTTGTGAAAAGTGCGGATTTGCGTCATGACGCCGTCGATGCGGTAACGCAGGCGGACAAACATGGCGTCCGGTTCAAAGTGAAGATCGGATGCGTTGGTCTTGATGGCGTCAAGGATGAGGGCATTGACGAGGCGGACGGTCGGGTTCACGAACCCTTCCTCGCCGGTCATGACGGCGGAGGCCGCATCGCCCTTTTCAATTTCCCTGAGCAACCCGTCAATCGACATTTCGTAGCCGTAATAGGTGTCGATGGCGTCGGCGAGTTCGGTGTCGGATGCGACCAGCGGGATGATTTCAATGCCCTTGGGGAAGTAGCGGCGGGCCTGGTCAATCGCCAGCACGTTGAACACGTCGGCCATGGCGAGGCGAACCTCGCGCTCGGTCAGGGCCACGGGCAGGATCTTGTAGCGTTCGGCGATCTGGCGCGGAATGATCTTGACGATGTCGGCATCCAGCACGGAATGCCGGAAGTCAAAGCGTTCAAGGCCGCTGCTTTCGGAAAGGGTGGCGGCCAACGCATTTTCGGTGATGAACCCAAGGTCCACCATGACTTCGCCGAGCAGTTTCTGGGTGCGTTTCTGCTCCAGCAGGGCGACTTCAAGCTGGTCTCCGGAAATGAGGCCTTTCTCCACCAGCCATTCGCCGATGCGGATTTTCTGGCCCTGGGCGCTGACCAACCCATGGGGGGGCGGCATGTGCCCTGTGAGCGTATGGGGCGTTGGGCGTGCGGCTGCCTGTTGGACATCCTCAATCGAAACAGGAGAAATGTGTTCCCGTTTTTGCGCGCCAAGGCTATTGAAAAGCGATGGTTTTGGGGCATTTCCCGGCGGTTTGCCCGGGGGCGGCGGAGGGGTCATGGCCATGTCAGGTACCGTTTTTCATGCAGCATCATGTGAATATCATACTCGAAAATCCTTATGGAAACAAAACGTTTTTCCATATGGGTCAGAGGACAAGATGTTCCAGCAGGGAAAGGGCTTCCTTGTGAATCCTGTCCATGGTTTCTGCCAGGCGCTTTTTTTCTTCAGGATCAACATCGCGATCAATGCGGATTACTGTTTCTCCAATGGTTTCAATGGTTTTGAGCAACCAGTCTTCCTTGGGGTCGTAGGTTTCCCGCATCAGGCGGGCAATGGTGATGTTGCAGGCCAGAAGGCGGCTGCCCATGTCCCGGGAAATCAGGTCGGGATATTCGTTGTGCAGGTCATAGTGCAATGCGGCGTATTGTTCGGCAGGCCAGGATTGCTGGAAAATGGCGTTGAGCAATTCGGCTTCCTCTTCCGTGATCTTGCCATCGGCGGAGGCAAGATCCAGGCAGATGAGTTTCAGGAAAAGATCCATGTGCTCAACCATCTTGTCGGCATCCATGATGTCTTTTCCGGCAGCAGCACTCAGCATGGCGCACTGTTGGCGCATCGTGGTTTCGGCATTGCTGAGGGTTTTATGGGCCTGGGCGATTACGGGCGGGATATGAGACTGTTCCATTGTTCCTCCGAAAGGATTGTGACGCCGAGGCTTTCGGCATGGTTGCGTTTGGAACCGGGATCGCTCCCGGCCACGAGATAATCTGTTTTGGCAGTTACGGTACTGGCGACCTTGGCGCCGAGGGTTTCCGCCCGAGCCTTGATTTCACGCCGGGTTATGCCGGAGAAGGTGCCCGTGAATACCACGGTTTTCCCGGAAACGGGGCTGGTTTCGGTTTCGGTGGGCATGAAGGGCTGAAGGGTCAGCTGTGTTTCCAGCGCATCCAGGACCTCCCGGTTTTGCGGATTGTCAAAAAAGGCCAGGATGTCTCCAGCCATGCTGTCGCCAATGCCATCAATGGATTTCAGGGCCGAAAAGGCCGATGTCGGATCACCCTGCATGCTGGTCCGGAAATGGGTCCAATCTGTAAAATGCATGGCGATGAGCCGGGCTGTGGCTTCACCAATTTGCGGGATGCCCAAGGCAAAAATGAATCGTTCAAGCGGGATGCTGCGGCGGGCTTCAATGGCGGCCAGCAGGTTCCCAACGGACTTCTCTCCCCAACCTTCACGGGTTTTGAAAAGTTCTAGCCGGTTTTGGAGATGGAAGATATCGGCAGGGGTATGCAGGATGCCTTCTTCCCAGAATTCGGAAATGGTTTTTTCTCCAAGTCCGGCAATATCCAGGGCGTTGCGGGAGGCAAAATGCCGCAGGCGTTCCTTGGCCTGGGCCGGACAGGCAAGACCGCCGGTGCAGCGGTGGGCTACCAAGCCTTCCTCGCGGATGACCGGGCTGCCACATTCCGGGCAGGTATCCGGGAAAGTGAAGGGCTTGGCATCTCCGGGCCGTTTTTCGAGGATGACGCGGACAATTTGCGGAATGACATCCCCGGCGCGCTGTACCACCACCATGTCCTTGACGCGGATGTCCTTGCGGGCAATTTCATCGGCATTGTGCAAAGTGGCGCGGCTGACCCATACGCCGCCCACGGAAATGGGTTCAAGATTGGCGACAGGGGTGAGGACGCCTGTCCGGCCCACCTGCACAATGATGCTGCGGATGAAACTGTGCGCCTGTTCGGGCGGGAACTTGTGGGCAATGGCCCAGCGCGGGGATCGGCTGACAAAGCCGAGACGTTCACGCAGGGCGAGGTCATCAATCTTGTACACCACGCCGTCGATATCGTAATCCAGGCTTGGCCTTCTCTCCTGCATGTCCTGCCAGCAGGCGACAAGATCCTTGGCGCTTTGGCACAGGACATGCTCGTTCGGGGTGAAGCCAAGAGCCTGCAGACGGACAAGGGCTTCTGAATGGGTGGGGGCCAGCGGGACGGACAGCTCCCCCCAGGCATAGGCAATGAAACTGAGCTGGCGCCGGGCCGTGATGCTGGAGTCCAGCTGGCGCAGAGAACCCGCCGCCGCGTTGCGCGGGTTGGCAAAGGGTTTTTCCCCGGCCATTTCGGCCCTTTCATTCAGGGTCACGAAATCCTGGCGTGACATGTACACTTCCCCACGAACCTCCAGAATGTCCGGGGCTCCTGGCGCAAGGGTTTCGGGCAGGCTTTGAATGGTGCGGGCATTGGCTGTGACGTCCTCGCCTTCCTCCCCGTCGCCGCGGGTTGCCGCGTAAACGAGATGCCCCTTTTCGTAACGCAGGGAACAGGACAGGCCATCAATTTTTGGTTCGGCCACATAGGCGATGGGCGCGTGCGCATCCAGCCCCAGAAACCGCCGGATCCCCGCATCAAATTCCTGTGCATCGTCCGGGGAAAAGGCGTTGTCAAGCGACAGCATGGGGATCTTGTGGCGGATTTTGCCAAACCCCCTGGCTGGCGCGGCACCTACCTTGCGGGAGGGGCTGTCGGCGCGAACCAGCTCCGGGAAACGGGATTCAATGGCATTGTTGCGCTGGCGCAAGGCGTCATAGGCGGCGTCGGAAATTTCCGGCGTGTCCTTCTCATGGTACAATCGGTCATGATGCGCGATTTCCCGCGCCAGGCGTTCCAGTTCCCGGGCAGCTTCCTCCGGTGTCAACCCGTCCACCGGAAGGTGGTTTCCGCCAAACAGGTCAAACATCGGCGGGGGCTCCTGCCAGAAGGCTGGCAGCAGCGGCGCGGGCGGCATCGGTGGTTTTTTCCCCGGACAGCATGCGGGCGATTTCCTCATGCCGTTCCACATCATCCAGCCGGACAACCCCGGTGAGGATGGTGCCTGCCGCCCCTTCGCTCTTGCGTACCAGGAAATGCTGCATGCCCCGTGCGGCCACCTGCGGACTATGGGTGACCACCAGCACCTGGTGGGTTTCTCCCAGCCGGGCCAGCCGCTGTCCAACGGCGGCAGCGGCTGAACCGCCAATACCGCTGTCCACTTCGTCAAACACCAGAACCGGAGTGTCGCCGGCTTTGGCCAGAACCACCTTGATGGCCAGCATGAGCCGCGCGAGTTCGCCGCCGGATGCGGTTTTGTGCAGGGGGGAGGGATCCTGCCCCGGGTTGGCCGCGACCTTGAAAGTGACTTCATCAAGACCATGCGGCCCCCAGCTGCTCTCTGGCAACGGTGCGATGGTGGTATGGAAGCGGGCCTTGCCCAGTTTGAGGGGGCTAAGCTCTGCCCCTACGGCTTCGTCGAGGACATGGCCTGCCTTTTCGCGGGCGACATGCAGGATGTCGGCGGCGGCATGGTAGCTGTGGCGGGCCGTGGCCACATCCTTGTGGAGACGGGCAATGGCGCCGTCATGGTCGTCGATCAGGGAAAGGCGTTCCGCAAGGGTTGTTTGCAGGCCGGGCAATTCATCGATGGGGATGTTGTGTTTGCGGGCCAGGGCGCGCAGGGCAAACAGCCGATCTTCCAGCTGGGGAAGGCGCTGGGGATCATCCTCCATGTTCCGTTCCGCATCCTGGATGAGGGCGCGGGCTTCCTGTGCTTCGGCATCCATGCGGTCAAGCGCCTGCTGGATGGGGGAAATGAGGTTGGGTGCAAAGCTTTCCGCGCGGGAAAGGGCCCTGCGGGCCGCATGCATGGGATCATCGTTTTCCAGCGCGGTGCGCACTGCCGTGATGGCTTCCGAAATCCGTGAGGCATTGAGCAGGCGGGACCGTTCTTCGGACAGGAGGTTTTCCTCGCCTGCTTCAGGTGCCATGGCCTCGATTTCACCAAGGGCATGCCGCAGCCAGTCTTCCTCGGCCCGGATGCGCTGGGCTTCGGATGTCAGGTCTGTCAGGCGTTTCTCGTGGGTTTTCCAGGTGGCGAAATTGGCGGAAACCGTATCCAGCAAAGCGGCATGTTCCCCCCAGTCATCCAGCAGGTTGCGATGGGTGGCGATGTCCAGAAGGCCATGGTTTTCAAATTGTCCATGCACCTCCACGAGAAGGTCACCGGCCTTGCGCAGCAGGGTGACGCCTACAGGTTCCTCGTTGAGGAAAGCCTTGCTGCGGCCATCTGCGCCAAGAATGCGGCGGAAGGTGAGGGTGTTTCCTTCTTTGGGAATCCCCTGGGTTTCCAGCAGGTCATGCAGGGGATGAGGTGCTGGAAGTTCAAAATGGGCGGTGACCATGGCCTGGGTTGCGCCATGACGGACAAGGGCCGTGTCTCCGCGCGCACCGAGGGCCAGGCCCAGGGCGTCCAGCAGGATGGATTTTCCGGCTCCGGTTTCTCCGGTCAGCACGGAAAGTCCCTTGTCAAAATCCAGGGACAAGCGGTCAATCAGGACCACATCGCGAATGTCAAGGCTGGTCAGCATGGCTGTCCCCGTCCGCCGGCAGGCGGATGCAGCGTGGAAATGTTCCTGTTGCTGCGGCATGCCATCCGGTTTGGATTCCTTCAGTCCAGAAGGGAATCAAGGGTCTTGCGAACCCAGGATTTGGGTTTTGGTGGTGCGCCCTTTTCCACCAGCAGGCGATAGCTGTCCTCATACCATGTGCTGCCGGGGAAATTGTAGCCAAGGACGGCGGCCACCTTGGCAGCTTCCTCCGTCAGGCCGAGGGCCAGGTTGGCCTCCACCAGGCGGTGCAGGGCCTCAGGAACGTGGCTTGTGGTCTGGTAATCGGCGATCACGCGGCGGAAACGGTTGATGGCGGCCGCATAATTGCCGCGCTTGAGGTAATAGCGGCCAATTTCCATTTCCTTGCCGGACAGATGGTCATGGGCAAGGTCAATCTTGATCTGGGCATCCCTTGCATAATTGGTTTCCGGGAATCGCCGGACAATGTCGGTCAGGGCATTCACGGCCTGGCGGGTTATTTCCTGGTCCCGGTGGATATCGGTGATGCGTTCATAAAGGCAGAGGGCCCGCAGGTAATGGGCATAAGCGATGTCGGGATGCCCCGGGTGCAGCTGGATGAAACGGTCAAGCGCCAGCAGGGCGTCATCATATTTGAGGGCCTGGTACTGCGCATAGGCCGCCATGAGCTGGGCGCGTGTCGCATAAGGGGAATACGGATGCAGGCGCTCCACATCATCAAAGAGGATGGCCGCGTCGGCGTATTTGCTCGCTTCCAGTTTTTGGGAGGCTTCGGTGAACAGGGCATCAGCCGGACGGTCCGGCAGGTCCTTCACGGGAGCAGGTTTGAAGATGCCGCACGCGGCGATGAGCAGGGTGGCGGCAAGGGCAATGGCGCGCAAACATGTTTTCATGTCCATGCTATAGCATGAGATGGCCCACAAGGAAACCCGGTTTTGATGAAAATCAGGCGCAGGCGGCGAGGGGTGTGGAAACCTTCGGGCAGTCCACCAGATGCCACGCATCTGGTCGGGAGAACAGGGTGCGCACCAATTCGTTGTTGAGGGCGTGTCCTGATTTCCATCCATGATAATGGCCAATGATGGGGTAACCAGCCAGGTAGATGTCGCCCACGGAATCGAGGATCTTGTGGCGGACAAATTCATCCGGGAAACGCAGGCCATCCTCGTTCATCACGCCTTCATCGCTCAGGACAATGGCGTTGTCCATGGTGCCGCCGCGGGCCAGGCCCATCTTGCGGAGTTTCTCGATGTCGGACAGGAAGCCGAAGGTGCGGGCGCGGCTGATTTCTGCCCGCAACGCTCCGGTATCGCGGCGCACGGACTGCGATTGGCGTCCGATGGCGGGATTTGGGAACTCGATTTCAAAGCTGAAACCGCTTTCCACGGAGGGACTGAGGCTGGCGGTCTTTTCCGCATTGCCCACAGTAACCGATTTCAGGATCTTGATGGCTTTGCGTGTGGCTTTCTGGGGCACGGTGCCTGTGCATTCGATGAGGAACAGGAAAGGTTCCGCGCTGCCATCCATGATGGGGACTTCCGGCCCGTCGATTTCAATGCGGGCATTGTCGATCTCGCTGGTGGACAGGGCAGCCATGAGATGTTCGATGGTGGCCACCGTGACGCCATCCCCATTTCCGATGACGGTGCAGAGGCGGGTATCCACGACATGGTCATACCGGGCGGGAATGACATTGTCCCGTCCGGAAATGTCCGTGCGGACAAACACTACGCCGGTATTCGGCTCGGCCGGATGCAGGGTCATCGACACCCGCGCGCCACTGTGCAGGGCGATGCCTGAACAGGTGATCCAGCTCTTGAGGGTGTGTTGCTGCATGGCGTGAAAGGGTTTTCCGGCTGGTGGACAAAAGAATGCACAAGATGTTTACCAACTGGATTCTTTCAGGACAAATCACGAATTGTTGCAAATTGTAACAAAGGGTTTGTTTTTCAAGGTTTTCAGGGAAAAAAGGCATAAAAAAACGGGATACCGGAGGCAATCTAGAGCATTTAACGTTCATCTTGAATACCCCTGTTGCCTTTTGATGGCCATCCGCCGCGCGTTCAAACCTTGGACGATGCCCGCATCGCCCTGCGGTTTGTGCCTTGCGGTCTGGCGCATCCCAAGATCAACAGGCATTGTTCAATCTAAACGTTAAATGCTCTAGTTTTGAGGATAATCCGTTTTATGTCAATGGGTTGGTTGAGATTGAGAAACAGGGCGTGGGGAGTCCGTCATGAAGACGGATCTCCCCGCCGCTTGCGGCAGGCCGCGGAGGCGCCTGCCGAAGGGTGTCCTGTTTTTCCTGTTTCGTCAGTTGGCCTGACGACGCAGGAAGGCCGGGATGTCGAGCGTGTCGTCATCGGCCCGCGCGGGCTTGGCGCTTTCCATCGGTTCAATGGAAAGCTTTGGCTGCACATGCACGGTGGCTTGTGGCTGTGCAACCTGCTGGGGCCGTTGTGGAGATGCTATGCGTGAGAACAGGCCACCCATTTTCTGGGCCTGTGCCTGCTGCGTTGCGGGCCGCGCATTCGCAAGTTCCGCTTCGCCAAACGGATCTGCCTGCACCACCACCTGCGCTGGCCGTCTTGTGGCCATTGGGGCGGGCGGGATGAATGTGCTGTTCTGTATCTGGCTGGCCTGTGGTGCGGCTTCCGGAGCCATGGGAGCGGCTGCCGGGGCTGCGGGAGCTTCAACCCTTGCTGCCGGCGGGGTTACGCGGATGTCCTGCGCAAGCCGGTTGGGGGTTGAGGCGCTGGCATTTGCCGGACGGGGCTGGATCATGGCCGGAATTTCGTGGGCCGGTGCCTGCTGTGACGGTGCGGGACGAACCGCTGTTGCAGCGTCAATGCCGGTGGCCACTACGGAAAGGCGCATGGAACCGCTCAGGCTTTCATCAAGGCAGGTGCCGAAGATGATGTTGGCATCCGGATCGACCTGCTCGCGGATCTTGTTGACGGCTTCGTCAATTTCGAACAGCGAGATGTCCATGCCACCCGTGATGTTGATCAGCATGCTGCGCGCGCCCTTGAGGCTGATGTCGTCGAGCAGCGGGTTGTTGATCGCGGCTTCGGCGGCAGCGATGGCACGGCCTTCGCCAGAGGCTTCGCCGGTTCCCATCATGGCTTTGCCCATTTCGCTCATGACGGTGCGGATGTCGGCAAAATCCAGGTTGACAAGGGCCGGACGGACGATGAGGTCGGTCACGCCGCGGACACCCGAATAAAGCACATTGTCGGCCATCTTGAAGGCATCGGCAAAGGTGGTTTTTTCGGTGGCGACGCGGAACAGGTTCTGGTTCGGGATGATGATGAGCGTATCCACGAACTGTTGCAGTTCTTCAATTCCGGCTTCGGCCAGGCGCATGCGGTGCGAGCCTTCAAAGTGGAAGGGCTTGGTGATGACGCCAACGGTGAGGATGCCCATTTCGCGGGCTGCCCGGGCGATGACCGGTGCCGCGCCGGTGCCGGTGCCACCGCCCATGCCGGCGGTGATGAAGACCATGTGGACGCCTTCAAGATATTTGGCGATGTCGCCCAGGGTTTCCTCGGCAGAGGCCCGGCCGACTTCAGGCCGTGCACCCGCGCCAAGGCCACTGGTGACACTGGTTCCAAGCTGGATCCGCGTGCCTGCCAGGTTGTTGGCAAGCGCCTGGGAGTCGGTATTGCAGGCAATGAAGTCCACGCCTTCGAGGTTGGACCGGATCATGTCGTTGATGGCGTTTCCGCCCGCTCCGCCGACACCGATCACGGTGATTTTTGGCCCGAGGTTTTCCTCGGGTTCTGCAACGCGTATGTTGATCATGAGATTCTCCGCTTTTCTCCGCTGTTTTTGATGAAGGCACGCAAGGCACGTTAGGTCAGATGTTTTCCCGCAGCCAGCCAAACGCGCGGCCGACAAGGGAAGAAGGGGGCTCGCTGGAGCCTTGTGACACCGGAAAATCCCCGATGCTGCGTACAAGGTGGACCAGAAGCCCGGTGGTGGTGGCAAAGGCCGGACCGGACAACGCTTCCGGCAGGCCTTCAAGTTTGATGGGGCGGCCAAGGCGTACCTGTTTTTCCAGGATGTTCTTGGCCATTTCCCGTACACCGGGGAGCTGGCTGGCGCCCCCGGTGAGGACAACCTGTCGGCCCACGGTTTTGGAGAGGCCGCTGGCGTCCAGATGGCTGCGCACCATTTCGAGGGTTTCCTCAAGGCGCGGCTGGATAATCTTGTTCAGGAGGGAACGCTGGACACGGTTGACGGTTTCACCATTTTCCTCCCCCACCTGCGGGACATCGATGAGTTCGCCATCATCCATGGCGGCGGGCAGGGCGCTGCCATAAAGGATCTTGAGGCGTTCGGCATGGGCAATCGGCGTGGCAAGGCCACGGGCGATGTCGCTGGTGACATGGCTGCCGCCAATGGGGAGGCATTCGATATGGATGGGCTGATCCTCAAGGAACATGGCGAAGGATGTGGTGCCTCCACCCATGTCGATCACGGTGCAACCCAGTTCCTTTTCATCGTCCGTCAGGCAGGAAAGGCCAGCCGCGAGGGGGGATGCGCACAGGGCATCGGTGTCAAGATGGCAATGCCCGATGCATGTGGTCAGGTTGCGGAAGGCCGAATTTGCGGCGGTGATGGCATGCAGGTCTATGGCCAGCATCTGGGCAAACATGCCGCGGGGATCGCGGACGGTCGTGCTGCCATCAAGCTTGTAGCTGACAGGAATGGTATGCAGGATGCGTTCCTGTCCGGATTCCTCAAAACTGGCGCTGCCCTGGCTCAGGATTCTCTGGGCATCGGCATCGGTGATTTCACGACCGCCAATGGCCATTTCCACCCCAATGGTGTGGGACTGGAGATGCTGGCCGGAAATGCCGGCGATGACCGACAGGATGGATTCTCCGGCCATGGATTCCGCGGTTTCGACAGCATGGGCAATGGCCCCGCGCGCGGCATCCATGTCGGCAATCATGCCATTGCGGATCCCCCTGGAAACCTGATGACCAACCCCCACAATGCGAATGGTTCCGCCAGCTTCGACGCGGGCGATGAGGCAGGCGATCTTCGTGCTGCCGACATCAAGGGCGGCAACAAGGTTGCCCATGCTCCGGTGTTTGGTTTTCTGGCGTGTCATTGTGTTTTCACCCCTTCCTTCCGCGATTGGGATATGCGGAGAGGACTATCCTTTTGCGTTTCCCCGGCAATCTGAAGGCTGATGCGGCCGGGCAGCCGAAGATCGATGACGGCAACCTTCCGGTCAAGGAGGCCCTGTTCTGCTTGCAGGTCGGCAAGCTGTGCCAGGGCAAATCCAGGGTCGTCTTCCGGCAGTTTGACCAGAACGTTGTTGGCCATCTTGAGGTCCCACCTGCGTCCACCAACATGGATGACGGCATCTGTCCGGCGCTCGATTTCCGGCTGGGCCGCCAGCAGGGGCAGGATGTCACGGGCCCGCCTGGCGGCATCTTCCCCGACCACGATCTTGAGGGCGCGGAAGGGATTGAGGTTCTCGCGTTCAAGGACAGCACCTGTCTCATCCACGAGGGCCAGCTTGTGGTGGTATTGCCAAAGGGCATAGGGCTTGCGTTCGGTGATGGTGATGAAAAGGGTGTCGGGCATCTGGCGCTGGACGCGGACCGTCTTGACCCAGGACAGGTTTGCAATTTTTTCGCGCGCCATTTCCGGCGAGAAGGACAGGATGGGGTCGCCCTGTGTCACGCCGAGGCTGGAAAGGAGGTCTTCGCCCGATGTCATGTTGCGGCCAGTCACCCGGATGTTGGCAACCGAAAGGCCAGCCCGGCGCGTCATGTCCAGGGCGGTTTCCGCCAGCTGTTCGGTGGCGGTGAGGAACCAGCCTTCCCACCACAGGTGGATGCACACGCCAGCCGTGACAAGTGCCCACAGGCCAACAAGGGCATAAAATGTCCGCTGCAGGAGACGCGGAGCCTGTCGCCGGGAGATGTTTTTCCGGGGCATTGCGGTCATGCCGGGTTCTCCACCAGGAAAGAGACAAGCTCGGGAAAGCTCATGCCGAGATAGGCGGCCTGTTCCGGCACCAGTGAAAACGGCGTCATTCCTGGCTGGGTGTTGATTTCGAGGAAATAGATACCGCGGATGTAGCCGATGCTGTCATCATAACGGAAATCGCTGCGTGAAATCCCTGAACAGCCCAGCGTGTCATGGGCAAGCAGGGCCAGGCGCAGCACTTCCGTCATGACGGCGGGGGGAAGATCCGCCGGAATGACATGGGTGGTTTTCCCGGAGGAATATTTGTGCTCGTAGTCGTAAAACCCCTTGTGTGGCTGGAGTTCGGTGATGGTCATGGTTCGGCTGTCCACACGGGCGCGGCCCATCACCGCCACGGTCAGTTCACGGCCGGGGATGTAACGTTCCACCATCATGGTTTCATCAAGCTCCAGGGCATCAAGGCGGGGATCATCCGCCCGGCCGAGGATGAGGTGGATGCCAATGCTGGATCCGCCTTCCAGCGGCTTGATGACATAGGGCGGATCCATGACGCGCCCGGCGCGGATGGCATCGGCCGTTGCGATGAAACTTTCGGGGACGGGAACGCCAGCGGAGGCAAGGGCCTTGTTGCAAAGGGGCTTGTCCATGCCAATGGCGGAAGCCATGACGCCGGAATGGGTGTAGGGCAGATGCATGAGGTCAAGGATGGACTGGATGTGTCCATCTTCTCCAAAAGCGCCGTGCAGGGCATTGAACACGAGATCGGGCCGGGGCTCGGAAAGGGCGGCGACAAGGGCTGTCGCATCATGAGGGGGATCAATCTCCCGAACGGTATGGCCAAGACCGCGCAAAGCTTCGGAAACAGCCTTTCCGCTCATCAGCGAGACCTCTCTCTCGCCGGACCAACCGCCCATCAGGACCGCGATGTTTTTGCTCATGTCGCGTCTCCCACAATGCGGACTTCCCACTCAAGGGAAATCCCCGTTTTTTCCTGTACCTTCCTTCGTACCTCTTCTCCCAGCGTTTCGCAATCAAAAGCTGTCGCTTTTCCGCCATTTATCATGAAATTCCTGTGCAGGGGAGACAGATGGGCGTCTCCGACCCGCATGTCCGCGCATCCGGCACGCTCAATCAGCTCCCATGCCCGCATTCCGGGAGGGTTTTTGAAGGTGGATCCGGCAGTGGCTTCATGGATGGGCTGGGTGGCTTCGCGCTTGGCTTTCATTTCTGCCATGCGCGCGCGGATTTCAGAGGTTTCGTCCGGATGTCCACGGAAGACGGCATGGGTGAAGATGAACCCTTCGCCAGCCTGACTCTGGCGATAGGAGAAGTGCATGGCATGCGGGGAAAGTTCATGGCGCTGCCCCTCCCGGTCCACGGCAATGGCCTGGGTGAGGATGCCGGCGATGTCCTGCCCATATGCGCCCGCATTCATGAAAAGGGCGCCTCCAATGAGGCCGGGAATGCCACTCAGGAATTCAAAACCGGAAATGCCAGCCTTTGCGGCGGCTTCGGAGAGGGCTGCGCAGCTGGCACCGGCTCCGGCGGCGATGGTGGCACCAGCAAAATGGATGCCGGAAAAAGCTTTGCCAAGCTGGATGGCAACGCCCCGGATGCCGCCATCACGGATAAGGAGGTTGGAGGTGGCGCCAATCACGGTCAGCGGAATGTCTTTCGGGCAGGCGGCCAGGAAGGACATGAGGTCATCTTCTCCGTCCGGCGTGAAAAGGACATCGACGGGCCCACCGACCTTGAGCCATGACCTTTGTGCCATGGGGACATTTTCCAGAAGGCGTCCGCGTACAGGCGGCAATTTTGCAACATGTCCGGTCATGGTACGGCCTCCAGGGATTCAAGCTGTTTCGGCAGGGCATAGGCCCACTGCGAAATGCTGCCGGCCCCCAGGCAGATGACAAAATCTCCGGGTTTTGCGATGCGGTGGATTTCCTCAGCAAGAGCGTCCGGGCTCTCCAGCGCGGCCACATCGCGGTGGCCATGGGCCCGCACGCCTTCCACAAGGGCGTTCTTGTCCATGCCGGGAAGCGGACTTTCCCCCGCCGCATAAACATCGGCAATGCGCACGATGTCGGCATCATGGAAGCAGGAGCAGAACGGGTCGAACAGGCTGGACAGGCGGGTATAACGGTGAGGCTGCATGACGGCGATGACGCGTGCATCCCCGGCGGCTTCACGGGCGGCCTTGAGAACCGCCATGATTTCCACGGGGTGATGGGCATAATCGTCAATGATGGTGATGCCGCCCACTTCGCCGGTTTTGGTAAAGCGGCGCTTGACCCCCTCAAAATGGGCGAGGCTGTCAAGGATGACCGCATCGGGAATCCCCAGTTCAATACCAACGGTGATGGTGGCCAGTGCATTGAGGACATTGTGCTGGCCAAACAGGTTGAGGCGGACATTCGCAAGGGTGCGGGCACCGCCCTTGCCTACCCGGTCGGAAACCTGCACATCATAGGTAATTCCATTTTTGTCAGGCCGGATGCCCATGGCGCGGATATCGGCCTGGGGCGTTGTGCCGTAGGTGATGATGCGGCGGTCCGTGACCTTGGAAACCAGGGCCTGGACTTCCGGATGGTCAAGGCAGAGGACGCCGAAGCCGTAGAAGGGCAGTCCCGCGACAAAATCATGGAAGGCTTCCCGGATCTTGTCGAATGTTCCGTAATGGTCGAGATGTTCCGGGTCGATGTTGGTGACCACGCCAATGGTGGCGGGCAGGCGCAGGAAGGTGCCGTCGCTTTCGTCCGCTTCCGCCACCAGCCAGTCGCCCTTGCCGAGGCGGGCGTTGGTGCCAAGGGCGTTAATGATGCCGCCGTTGATAATGGTTGGGTCAAGACCGGCCTTGTCCAGCATGGTGGCCACCAGCGAGGTGGTGGTGGTCTTGCCATGGGTTCCGGCGATGGCGATGGACCATTTCAGGCGCATGAGTTCGGCCAGCATGTCGGCCCTGCGCACCACGGGCAGACGACGCTTGCGGGCTTCCACCATTTCCGGGTTTTCCGGGGTGACTGCGGAGGAATACACCACCACGGCCGCATCTCCGACATTTTCCGCCGCATGGCCGGTGGCCACGGGAATGCCGAGATCGCGCAGGCGCTGGCAGTTGGCGTTGTCGGACAGGTCGGAGCCCTGCACCTTGTAGCCAAGGTTGTGCAACACTTCCGCGATGCCGCTCATGCCGATGCCGCCAATGCCGATGAAGTGCATGGGGCCGGTTTCCAGGGGGATGGTCCTCATGACAAGGGTTCCTTTCCGGGCAAGAGGGACAAAACGGTTTCGCAGAGTTTTGCGGAGGCATCGGGCATGGCCCAAGCCTTGGCGGACGCTGCGGCTGTTGCGAGTTTTTGCGGGTTTGTCATGGCATCCGTCAGGAAGTCCGCAACCGCTTTGGTCGTAAAATTCCCATTGGATATGTGCCAGCCGCCGCCAGCTTCGACAAGGCTATGGGCGTTTGCCGTCTGGTGGTCGTCCATGGCGAAGGGATAAGGCACCAGCAGGGCCGGACGACCGATGACCGCCAGTTCGGAAATGGTCGAGGCACCTGCCCGGGCAATGGCCAGCTGGCAGGACGTGATGCGCTCCGGCATGTCGGAGAAGAAGGGGGCAGTTTCTGCATGCACGCCTAGTTCGGCAAGGCGGGCCTTGATGATTTCCATGTCATCGTTGCGGCATTGCAGGGTGAGGCGGATGCGCAGGCGCTGGGCTTCCGGCATGAGGGCAAGGGCTTCCGGCACCACCTGTCCGAAAATGCGCGCACCCTGCGAGCCGCCGGTGACAAACAGGTGGAAAGGTTCGTTGCCCTGTGAGGGAGCATAGGGGATTTTTGCAGCGGCAAGGATGGCTTCGCGGACGGGATTGCCCACCCGGAGGGTGGGGATGCCGCGTGGCATTTTGCCAACATGCGGGAAGGCGGTGGCAATGAGTTTGGCCCACCGTGCGAACACGCGGTTGGTGCGTCCCAGGATGGCGTTTTGTTCCTGCAGGATGAAAGGGGTTCGGGTCAGGATCGCGGCAGCGATGGTGGGCATGGAGGGGTAGCCGCCGAAACCGACAATGAGAGCAGGACGCAGGCGGCGCAGCATGCGGATGGCATGGATGGTGTCGATGGTCATGCCGGCGAGCGCCTTGAGGCGCGTTGCCACGCCGCCGGTGGTGTTTTGCCGGGTCACAATGGTAATATCCATGCCGTCCGGCAGGTTTTGATAATTGGCGCCGCGGCTGTCGGTTGCAAGGACAACCGACAGGCCGCGGGCCAGTATTTCCCTGGCAAGGGCACTTGCAGGGAAAAGGTGTCCGCCGGTGCCGCCGGCGGCAAGAATGATGCACTGTGTCATGACAGGGCGCCTCCGGGACGTTTGCGGGTGAGGGAAAGGATCATCCCCATGCCGAGCCCCAGCGCCAGGAGCGATGAGCCGCCATAGCTGATGAAGGGCAGGGTCATGCCCTTGGTGGGTATGAGGTGGAGCGAGGATCCCATGTGGATCATGGCCTGCAAGGCAAACTGGGTCAGGAGGCCTCCGCCCGCGAGCAGGACGAAGAGGTCTTCACTGTGCAGGATGCGGGACATGCCGCGCAGGACGATGAAAGCGTAAAGGGCGATGATACCAAGCGCCATGATCATGCCGAATTCTTCCCCTGCCACCGAGAAAATGAAGTCGGCATGCGCATCGGGCAGGTGCCATTTCACCTGGCCCTGTCCGGGGCCGGTTCCAAACAGGCCGCCATTGGAAAAGGCTTCAAGGGAGCGCTGCACCTGGTAGGTGTCGCCGGAGGCGGGATCAAGGAAACGGTCGATGCGGCTGGTGACATGGGGCAGGAACATGTAGGCACCACCAATGCCGCCAAGTCCCAGCAGGCCAAGACCGATCACCAGCATGATGGGCATGCCGGCCAGAAAAAACTGGCAGCCCCAGATGGCGGTGACAACGACAGTCATGCCAAGGTCGGGCTGCATGAGCAGTAGGGAAACAATGACGGCATAAAGCCCGATGGATATGCGGGTGCCGGGGAAATTTTGCAGGCAACGCCCCTTGGCGAACAGCCATGCGGCGACAATGGCAAAGGCCGGCTTGATGAATTCGGAGGGCTGGAGGGAAAACCCCATGATGTAAATCCAGCGTCGTCCCCCCTTGACTTCGGCCCCGAACAGCAGGGTTGCGATCATGAGCGGGATGAAGACGACGAGCAGGGCCAGACCCGTGCGCCGCACGCCGCGCGGGGACAGCAGGGAGGTTCCCATCATGAGGATGAAGGAAACGCCCAGCAATACAACATGCCGCTTGATGAAGTAATAGGAGGGCAAACCAATGCGGATGGCAACGGGTGGACTTGCGGCCGCAACAAACATGATCCCCATGGCCATGAGCAGCAGGATGGCGGCGAGCAGCCACCGGTCCACGGTCCACCACCACTGGCCAATCATCGAAGTGTCTGTGCGGGCAAGATGCGGCATCAGGCCTCCCCTGCTTCTTCAAGCTTGTGGACAAGGCTGATGAAGACTTCGCCGCGATGCTCAAAACTGTTGAACTGGTCAAAGGATGCGCAGGCCGGGGATAGCAGGACAACACCATGTCCGGCGGCCTGTGCCATGTCATGCGCCTTTTCAAGAGCGGTTTTCATGGTTTGGCAGCGGGTATGCGGCATGCCGTGCGCAGACAGGTATCCGGCAAAAGCGTCTTCGGCCATGCCAAACACAAAACTGTGGTGGATACGGTTGTTGTAAAGGGCGAGGTTTGCCAAGCCGTCGGATTTCGGTTTGCCGCCGACGAGCCAGTATATGTCTGCAAAGCTGAGCAGGGCCTTTTCCGCGGCATCGGCATTGGTGGCCTTGCTGTCATTGATGTAGGTGACCCGGCCGATGATGGCCACTTCCTGCTGGCGATGCGCCAGACCGGGAAAAGAGACAAGGCCACGGGTGATGGCATCTTCGGAAAGGCCGAGCGCCTTGCAGGCCGCCCACGCAGCCGCAGCGTTTTGTGCATTGTGCCGGCCACGCAGGTGGGGGGCATCCTTCATGTCGAAAACAGCGTTCTCATGGTCGCGGACAATACCGTCATCCAGTACGGAAATACCAGAGGGTTGCGGGGTTTCAAGCGACAGGGGGACGGGGGCGGGCAACCGGCTGGCGATGGTTCGGCAGAAATCGTCATCCACGCCAATGATGGTGGTGCCCTTGCCTTTGGGGCTCCTGAAAACCATTTCCTTCACGGACGCATATCCTGCCATGTTGCCGTGGCGGTCGAGATGGTCGGGCGTGATGTTGGTCAGGATGGCAACCTCAGCGGCCATGGAGGGGGTGAGTTCCAACTGGTAGGAAGACATCTCGATGACGAAGGTTTCGGCATCATCGGGGAAGGCAAGGACAGGGTTGCCAAGATTGCCGCCTACGGCAACCTTCCGGCCCGTGCTTTCAAGAATGTGGGCAATGAGGGCCGTTGTGGTGGATTTCCCGTTGGTGCCGGTGATGGCAACGATGCAGGCCTCCGGTTTTGCCCGCAGGAGCAATTCAATATCGCCAATGATGGGAATGCCAAGGCTTTTGGCCCGGGCCGCCACCGGATGGGGGACAGGCAATGTGTGGGGAATGCCCGGCGCAAGAATCAGGGCGCTGACACCCGTCAGGTCGGTGGTTGTGAGTTTTTCAATGCATGCGCCCAGCTTCCGGGCTTCCGCGCATTTTTCCGGGATGTCGTCAAAAGCCATGACCTTTGCGCCAGCCGAACACAGGGCAGCCACCGTTGCGAGGCCCGATTTCCCGAGCCCCATGACGGCGTATGTTCCTGCGGATATGGCGGAAAGGTTGATCACGTTTTGGTTACCTCAGCTTCAAGGTGGAAAGGCCCAGCAGGGCGAGAACAATGGCAATGATCCAGAAACGGATGACGATGGTGGATTCTGCCCAGCCCAGCTTTTCAAAATGGTGGTGCAGGGGGGCCATGCGGAATACGCGCTTGCCGGTGAGCTTGAAGGATGTCACCTGTACAATGACGGAGACCGCTTCCAGGACAAACAAGCCGCCAATGATGGCCAGCACCAGTTCATGCTTGGTGATGACGGCAAGAATGCCGAGACCGCTGCCCATGGCAAGGGATCCCGTATCGCCCATGAAGACCATGGCGGGCGGGGCATTGAACCAGAGGAAGCCAAGGCTGGCCCCAACCAGGGCACCGCAGTAAATCGCCAGTTCTCCCGATGCCGCAACATGGGGCAGCTGGAGGTAGGCGGCAAAATCGGCGCGGCCGGTGAGGTAGGCAATGATGCCAAAGGCGCCAGCGGCGAACATGACAGGGCCAATGGCCAGGCCATCGAGGCCGTCGGTGAGGTTGACGGCATTGCTGGCGCCCACAATGACAAAAACGGCAAAGGGCAGGAAGAAGGGGCCCAGGGGAATAATGAGGTTCTTGAAGAAGGGAACGGCAAGATCCGTGGCCTGTGTGCCATCGCTGGCGAGCAGGAATGCAATGACGCCAAAACTGGCAATGACAACCTGGCCCAGAAGTTTCAGACGTCCCGGCAGCCCTTTGCGATTACGGGTAAGCTTGAGCCAGTCATCAAGAAAGCCGACCATGCCGGTCATGAGGGTGACAAGCAACACGGTCCAGACATGGGGGTTGGAGAGGTCGGACCACAGCAGGGTGCTGACGGACAGGGTGATGAGGATCATGAGGCCACCCATGGTGGGTGTGCCTTTTTTCTTCAGGTGGGTTTCCGGCACGTCCTCGCGCACGGTGTTGTCAAGGTTCTGGTGACGCTTGAGCCAGCGGATGACGGCCGGGCCAATGAGGAAACTGAGAATGAGCGCCGTCAGGATGGCCCCGCCAGTCCGGAAGGTGATGTAGCGGAACAGGTTCAGGATCTTGAACTGTTCAGCCAGGGGGACGAGGAGGGTGTAAAGCATGGGTTATCCTTTGGGGCTTTCAGGAACTTGGGGTTGGTGCAGGGCGGTAAGGGCTTCCACCACACGGGACATGCGGCTGCCAAGGGATCCCTTGACGAGAATCGTGTCTCCGGGCCGGACGGCCGAAAGGATGATGGGGGTCAGGTGATCGCTGTCGGTGGCATGTCCGCCGCGCAGGTTTTCCGGCAGGGAGGCAAAGAGCGCCGACATGCGCGGGCCGCAGGTGAACACGAGGTCCACACCGGCTTCGAGGATGGGACCCTCCAGGCCGATATGCATGTCGTGGGCATACTGGCCGAGTTCGAGCATGTCGCCCAGAACCGCAATGCGGCGGCCTTCGGGGTTTGGAAGGCGCATGCCAGCCAGAACCTTGAGGGCGGCTTTCATGGCGACGGGGCTTGCGTTCCAGCTTTCATCAATCAGGGTGAAGGTGCCGCCGGGGATGGTGATGTGGCGGCGTGACCCCCGGCCTTCCACAGGTGTCAGGGCGGCGAGGGCCTCGGCTGCGCGGGGAACGTCAACATCAAGGGCCGAAGCTGTCGCCATGACAGCCAGGCTGTTGAGAACCCAGTGCTTGCCCGGCAGGGAAATCTTGTAGTGGAGGATCTGGCCCATGATGTCGGCGGTAATCTCACTGGAATCCGGGGCGAGGGAACATCCCAGCAACCGGCAATCAGCCTTGCCGTGTTCGCCAAAGGAGATGATGCGGCCTGCACCGTTCCGCATGGCGGTTTCGGACATGCGGTCAAACAGGGGCGAATCCCGGTTGAGGATTGCGCATCCTCCGGGGGCAAGGGCCTTGAAGACTTCACATTTTTCATCGGCAATGGCTTCAAGCGACGTGAAGTTTTCGATATGGACCGGCTCCAAAGTGGTGATGACAGCGACATGCGGCTTGATTTGGGCCGCGAGCGGGCCAATTTCACCGGGATGGTTGGTGCCAATCTCGAAAACGCCGAATTCGGCTTCGCGCGGGAGGCGGGCAAGGGAGAGGGGAACACCCAGGTGATTGTTGAAGCTGCGGGCGCTCCAGTAAGTGGGGGCAATCAGTTCAAGGGCTGCACCCAGGGCGAATTTGGTGCCGGTCTTGCCAACGGATCCGGTGATGGCAATAATGCGGGCGTTGCTGCGGGCCCTTGCGGCGTGGCCAAGCTTGGACAGGGCTGCAAGGGTGTCGTCAACCTGGAGAAGGGGCACATTGTCCATGACCCATTTGGGCCGCTGCGAGACTATGGCGGCCACGGCGCCGGACTGGATGGCGGACTGGACATAGTCATGGCCATCGGAATTGCGGCCCTTGAGCGCAACAAAGATGTCGCCGGGGCGGCACATCTGGCTGTTGATGGAAATTCCCGTGGCTTTAAAGGGCAGGGTTGCAACGCCGCCTGTGGTGGTGGCCGCTTCTTCGGATGTCCACAGGACAGGGGGATTGTCTTTGTTCATGGTGTCTCCTGCTCCTTGAGCGCTGCCCGGACTTCGCTGGCATCGTCAAATGGACGTATGGTGTTTCCAATGATCTGGCCCTGTTCATGCCCCTTGCCCGCAATGACGAGGACATCACCGGTTTCCAGCAGGGAAACGGCGTGGCGGATGGCTTCCGCGCGATCGCCCATTTCAATGGCGCCCGGACATGCGGCCAGGATTTCCTGACGGATGGGGGCGGGGTTTTCGCTGCGGGGGTTGTCATCGGTCACGAGGACAATGTCGGCAAGACGGTTTGCAATTTCCCCCATCATGGGGCGCTTGCCACGGTCACGGTCACCGCCGCAGCCGAAGACGACGGCAAGGCGGCCAGAGGTATGCGGGCGCAAGGCGTTCAGCAGGGTTTCCAGGGCATCCGGCGTATGGGCGTAATCGACATAAACCGGCGCGCCGGAAGGATGGGTCGCGGCCAGCTCGATGCGTCCGCGGACGCCGCGCAGCTGGCCGAGTTTGGGAATGACGTCCCCTGGGGACAGGGTTTCGTCAGAAAGGATGAGTCCGAGGGCGGCAAGGATGTTGGAAGCCTGGAAAACCCCTGCCACCGGGACATCGATGCTGTAAGGGCGTCCGAAAACCTCGATATCGAGATGCTGTCCGGCCGGATGGGGAACCGTATGGACAAGACGGAGATCCAGGCCCTTTTTTCCAAAGGTGAGGACGCGGATTCCGCGAAGCCTGCAAGTTTCAAGAATATGCGGGCTGGCCGGGGAATCAGCATTGATGACGGCTGTTGCATTTTCAGGAAGAATCTCTGAGAACAGCCGGTTCTTGGCAACCGCATAGGCTTCCATGGTCTGGTGGTAATCCAGGTGATCGCGGGTCAGGTTGGTGAAAGCGGCGGCGGTCAGGCGCACGCCATCGAGACGGCGCTGGTCGAGCCCATGGGAGGAGGCTTCCATGGCGAGATGGTTCACGCCATGGCGCGTGAGACGGTCAAGGGTTTCGTGCAGCTTGACAGGATCCGGCGTGGTGTGGGTGCCTGAGGCCCCCAAGCCGCCGGGCGCGCTGATGCCAAGAGTTCCGACGGACGCGGCAGGAAAGCCAATGGCGGTCCAGAGCTGTTCACAAAACTGGACGGTTGACGTTTTGCCATTGGTGCCGGTAACAGCCACAAGGGTTGCGGGCTGGGCGGGATAGAATGTGGCGGCCAGATGGGCAAAGGCGCGTCGTGCATCCGGATCCGTGATGAGAGTGGCCCGGGCACCTTCCGGCAGGGTTGTGCCATCAGGGGCGAGAATGGCAATGGCGCCGGCGTCCAGGGCTGCCTGGATGTAGGTGCGGCCATCAGCCTTGGCGCCGGTCAGGGCGGCAAACAGGAAGCCGGGTTTGACGGCGCGGGAATCGCTGGTGATGCCGGAAAGCGGGATTTCATGATTAAAAGACAACAATTTGCCGCCCTCCCTTGGTTGGAGCCGGATCAATGTAAAGGCCGCTGGCAATTTCCGGTGCGGTTTCATCAAAAGGCCGGATGCCCAGCAGCGGTGCCATGCGACCGATGATTTCCCCGATGGCCGGGGCAGCTACCCATCCACCGGTGGTAAAGCCATAAGTTTCCGGGATGCCCTTGGGTTCATCAATCGATACCAGGAGGACATAACGTGGATCCTGCATGGGGAAGGCGGAAAGGAAAGAGGACAGGTTGGCCTTGCGGTTGTAGCCACGTCCTGCGGCTTTTTCAGCGGTGCCTGTTTTCCCGCCCACGACATAGCCTTCGGCCGCCGCCTGTTTTCCGGTACCTTCCGACACCACCAGGCGGGCAATCTTGCGCATGGTCATGACGGTTTTTTCGGAAAAGATGCGCGGGCTTGTGGCATTGTCATTTTTTCCGGCCACCAGCGTGGGAGCGTGCAGGATGCCATCGGTAATGACAGCGGAAAAGGCGGATGCCATCTGGATGGGGTTGACGGCAAGGCCATGACCGAAGGCAATGGTCATGGTGTTGATGTCACGCCAGCGGGAGGGGACCAGCGGGGCTCCGACTTCGGGGAGTTCAACCGGGGCCCTCTGGGTAAGGCCCAGGGCTTCCAGATAGGCGCGGAAAATGGGTGTGGTGGTTTGCAGGGCAATTTGTGCGGCGCCGATATTCGAGGAATACATGATGACTTCCGGCATTGACAGCCAGCGGCTTTCCGGGTGGCTGTCGCGGATGGTGAACCGGTCAACCTTCAGGGGTTTGCGGGCGTCATAAAGGTCGGTGGGGAGGGCCTGGCCGGATTCCAGGGCGGCCGCTGCCGTAAACATCTTGAAGGTGGATCCCATTTCATAAACGCCAAGGCTGGCGCGGTTGAAACGGGCATCATCACTGGCCTTGCCGGGGTCATGCGGGTCAAAATCCGGCAGGGAAGCCATGGCGATGATTTCCCCGTTGCGGGTGTCAAGAACCAGCCCGCTGCCGCCCAAGGCGCTGAACCGCTTGATGGTTTTGCGGATTTCCTCGTGCAGGATGGACTGGATGCGCAGGTCAAGGGAGAGACGCAGGGGCGCTGGATGTGTTGCCAGTTCGTCATTGAAGGATTTTTCAATGCCGGCAATGCCATTGCCGTCAATATCGGTGTAGCCGACAATGTGGGCGGTGAGGTTTCCAGCGGGATAAACCCGACGCTCCTCTTTCTGGAAATCAAGGCCGGGGATGCCCAGGCGCAGGACATCGGCCTGCTGGCGCGGGGTCAGGTTGCGCTTGATCCAGACAAAATGCTGTTTGCCTGAAAGCTTTTTGAAAACATCGTCACGATCAAGGTCGGGGAAGGTTTCGACCAGACGGGTGGTTGCTTCGTCTGCATCGGGAAGGTTGCGCGGATCGGCAAACAGGGAAGCGGTGGCCAGCGATGTGGCAAGGATCTGGCCGTTTCGGTCGGTGATGGTTGCCCTCGGGGTGCCGGGTTTAATGACAACTTGCGTTGAAGTTGTCTTGGCCGGTTTCTGGGGACTTTCCGAAAAGGTGAGCATGCCCAGCCGGCCTGCGATGACAAGCCATGCGCACAGGAAGATGAGGCCGACCGCGATAAGGCGGATGCGTGCCATTTCGATGTCGGAGGTGGGGGCATCCGGCTGGTGTACGGGCTGGCCATGGATGGTCACACGGGATTTGCGGATATGGAACCCCATCAGATTCCCTCCCGATGTGAAGCCAGGCTGGCCAGCAGGGGTTCCGAAAGGGGGATATCGCCAAAGTGGACGATCTGGTGGCCCTTGAGAGGGGCAAGGGTCAGGTATTTCCCGGCCAGTTCCCGCAGGCGGTCGGGATTGTTCACATAGGCCCATTCTGCCTCAAGGATGCGGATGTTTTCCTCGACCGAAAGGGTTTCGGCCTTGATCTGGCGCAGTTCACGGCCAAGGGATTGGACCCGGTAACTGACATGGTATTGGGTACCGGCCAGCAGGGCGATGGCAAGGAACCACACGAGGAAGGACAGGCGGCGGATCATGCGTCACCAGCCTTTTCCGGCATGGTCCGCTTTTCGGCAATGCGCAACCGGGCGGAACGGGCGCGGGGATTGCGGGTGCATTCCTCTGTACCGGGGATGACAGGCTTGCGGCCAACAAGAGTGAGTTCCGGGGCGGTTTCGTGTTTTTGGGGCAGGTGGCGGGAGGTGTTGCCATCGCCGCCGGAGGCCGCGCGCAGGGCATTTTTGACCAGGCGGTCTTCCAGGGAATGGAAGGAAACAATGGCCAGGCGTCCCCCCGGCAACAGGAGGCTGGGCGCGACCTCAAGTATCCGGGTGATTTCGCCGAGTTCATCATTTACGGCAATGCGCAGGGCCTGGAAGCTGCGGGTGGATGGATCAATGCGGCCATCGCCGCGGCCCATGACCTTGCGGATGATGCGGGAGAGGTGTCCCGTGCGGGTGATGGGCGTTTCCTTGCGGGCCTCCAGGATGGCCTTGGCAATGCGGCGACTGGCACGTTCCTCGCCATACTGGAAAAGGATGTCGGCTAGATCCCCTTCGGAGGCCGTGTTGACGATGTCGGCGGCGGTTTGTCCGCCTGTTGTCCCTTCCATCCGCATGTCCAGCGGGCCATCAAGCCGGAAGGAGAATCCCCGTTCAGGCAGGTCAAGCTGGGGGGAGGAGACGCCAAGATCAAGGGTGATGCCATCCACCGGGCCGGGCAGGAGTTTGGTCATGTCACCAAAACGGCCCTGAATGAGGGTGAGGCGGTCGCCATAGGCCGGGGCCCATTCCCTGGCAGCGGAAATGGCGGCAGGATCGCGGTCGATGGCAATGACGCGGCAGTCGGCCGCCGCCAGGATGGCGCGTGTGTAACCGCCAAGACCCAGGGTTCCGTCCACATAGGTTTTTCCGTTGCGGATGTTCAGGGCCTCAAGGACTTCTGTCAGGAGAACAGGATCATGCGTGCCAGCCATGGGAACAAACGGCATGCCGGAGGCAGGAAGGGTTGTGTGGGTGACCGGCTTGGCGTCTGTCATGGCCGGCCCCGTCAAGGTTCAGTTTGGGGCGCCTTGCCGGGAATCGTCAGGCCTTTATTTTTAACGCGCGCCCTTGCGTCGGCCTGGTGTTTTGCAAGGGCTTCCGGTGTCCAGATCTGGAAGGTGGGGCCACGACCGCAAAAAGCTGCGGTTTCCGTGATGCCGGCATGTTCGGCCAGAGCCGCGGGCAGGGTGATGCGGCCATCGGCGTCAAACGCCAGTGGCACGCTGTCGCCAAGAATGGTGGCGGCGAGGTCATCCTGTTCGTCGGAGAAAAGGTCGAATTGCCCGATTCGCGCACTCAGCTGTTCCATTTGTTCACGGCTGAAGCACTCAAGTGCCGGTGCCTTGAACGACTTGAAAACAATAATGCCCTGGAATGTCTGGTTGCCGAGTTCGCTGCGGAATGACGCTGGCACCGAAACACGTCCTTTTCGGTCGATCCTGTTTGTATATGTGGACGTGAAAAGTGCCATGGATACGATGCGCCACCGCCAGAAGTTTGCCCTTGCTTTTGCGCGCCTTCCCAAATTTGCCGTCCTTGCACGGCGGGAGGGAACGCATCCCTTTTGAATGGGATAATATGGGATAACATGGGATGAAATGGGATGTCAATGTTATTTTTGGAAAAAAGTTTGCAATATCAATGGGTTTTGGGGGATGGCGACGCCCGGTTTTGGTTGGGAGAAATATTGATATAAAATAAGGCCTTGGAGATCGGTCTTCATGTGCTGCTGCGCAACGTTCTTCTTGTGTTCTGGTTTTTGGGGGGATACTGAAACCAGTTAACCAATTATGAACGATTTTTGTAATGATAATAAGAATATCGAGTTTGGAACCTGAGATAAAAGGGTGGTGCTTCCATGAAAAAGATTCTGGCTTTCCTGATGTTGCTGTGTCTTGCAAAGCCATCTCTGGCGGCGGCCCCCTCCTATTGGTTGCGGAACAACATCTGCAATCCGGCCACCGATTCTGCCTGCGCTGATTGGGTGGCTGCCCGCGCCCATGCCAAACTGGCCATCTCGGTGGATCCTTCCGGCGCGCCGGCGAATGCCATGGACATTCCAAATGGCGACCTGCCCGGCGCCTCACCTGGTCCAGCGGCCATGTTCACGGTCACCAATGCGGGGGGCGAGGATACGGGCGTTCTTTCCGTTGCGCTGGATGGCGAACATTTTTCCTATGCGGGCATCAACACCTGCACGGGTGCCACGCTGGCCCGCAATGCCAGTTGCAGCATCACCGTCCAGCCCATCGCTAATGACAATGGCACCTATTCCGGCACGCTCACGGTTTCGTCCGCGCCGGGCGGCACTGTGGTTCAGACGCTTTCGGGCACGGCTTCCGATTTCCTGCCGCCCGATCCGTGTGATCCGTTCAATGCTCCGGTGGTTGGTACAACCTGTAGTGACGGTTCGGTTTATGCCGGCGTGCACCTGTCGGTGCCCATGTTTACGCAGCCTTGCGACGAAGGTCAGAGCCTTGTGGGCGGCGTCTGCACCGGAACGCGGCTGTTCCTGCCTTATGGGGCTTATGGCATCATTGTTGGGGCCAGTTCGCTGGATGATGGTCTTTCCAACACCGAGCTGCTTATGGCCTATGATACCCCGGCGGCCGACAGCTGCCGTTCCCATGGCGGGGGATGGTATTTGCCCGCGCGCAGCGAGGCTTATGCGCTTTATACAAATCGTACAGCTATTGGGGGTTTCAGCACGTCCGAGTACTGGTCGTCTTCAGAGTATGCTTCTCCGCTAAATTATGCGTATGTCGTCAGTTTTTCTTCCGGATCCATCAATGGTGGTGATACCAAGACCATCACCAACAATTATACCCGTTGCGTGCGCAAGGGCTGGCCATCCGGCATGCTGTCGGTGAGCGCTTCCTCCCCGTCAAAATTCATGAACCTTTCAGATGGTGTACCCGTGAATGCAGACCTGATAGTAACGGTGGCCAATGTGGGCTTGCAGGGAACGGGAATCCTCTCCTCCACGCTTTCGGGCGATACCGCCCATTTTATGGAGGTGGAAAACACCTGCAGGGGTATTGACCTTTTCCCCGGCTCCACCTGCAGCATTACCCTGCGTCCACAGGGCGTTTATGAAGGGCTGATCTATACCTATTCCGGCACCTTGCAAATCTCCGGATCGGCCGTGGCTTCGCGGAGCCTGGCCCTTTATGGGGAATCTTCCGGCACCTGGCGCGTGGCCTGTTCCACCTCCAAGGTGCCGGGCTGCGAAGCGCCGGATGGTGCGGTTTATGCCGGCGTTTCCGACAGCGCGGACATGTATGTAAAGCCTTGTGATGAAGGCATGACGTCCGGTGGCGGGTATGCTTGCTCCGGCACGCGCCTGAAATTCAGTAGTTTGCAGACTGCTGTCGTGACGGGAGCGTCTTCCAATACCGATGGTTTGGGGAATACCGACATTCGTGTGGGGCATGATGCGCCGGCGGCTGACCGCTGTCGGGCGCTGGGAGCGGGCTGGTACCTGCCCGCGCACAACGAGCTGCAAACGCTTTATGACAACCGGATCGCGCTGGGCGGGTTTGAGCTTTCCACGTCATCCCTGTATTACTGGAGCTCCACGGAATTTTTGTCCAGTTCATACACATGGATCCAGTTTTTCCAGAGTGGAGGGGCAACGTATACAACTTCCACAAATACGGCTCTGATGCGCTGCGCCCGCAAGGACTGGCCGTCGGCCATGCTGTCGGTTTCGGCCACGTCGGGCAATCCGACGACCATGAATGTGGTGGATGGTGTGGCATCGGGCGATGTGGTGTTTACGGTGCGTAATGTCGGGCCCGATGCAACAGGCGGCATTTCCAGCAGTATCGCCGGGGATACGGCCAATTTCACGGAAGTTGCGAATACCTGCACCAGTCTTGCGTCTGGCGCATCCTGCGCCATCACCGTGCGGCCACAGGCGCCGGTCATCGGCCGCATGAACTACAGCGGCACCCTCAACGTATCGGCCAGCCCGGGCGGCACGCATGTGCGCCCCATGTCCGGCCTGAGCAGTAGTGATACCCGCGCGGAATGTGGGGATCCGCTGGTGATTGGCTGCCGCATGCCGGGGGGTGAGGTGTATGCGGGCCTGACGCCGGATGGCAACGTGCCCATGTATGTATCGCCCTGCGATGCCGGGCAGTCAGGCGCCGATTATGTCTGTGCGGGCACCCGTTCCACCCTGGCGTGGGGGCCGGCCGGTGTGGATATCGGCACGCTTGGGCAATATACGGGCAAGGCCAACACCGCAACGCTGGCGGCGCGGGCAGATGCGGCCAGCTATGTTGCCGCCTCCTATTGCGCCAATCTTGTAGCCCATGGGTATGACGATTGGTACCTGCCGGCGCGGTATGAGCTGGCCGCCTTGCAGACGAAGATGTACTTGATCGGCAATTTCGATACGGGTTCCACCCGGTATTGGAGTTCCTCTACGTCGAGTACGTATTCTACAAATCTGCAGTTTAACAACGGGGATGGTTATAGCAGCCCCCGCACCGAGCTGAAATGGATCCGTTGCGCCCGCAAGTAGGCTGGAGCAGAAAGGGTTTGTGGCAAAGGGGGGGCGTTTCGCCCTCCCTTTTTTTGTGGGTGGGATGCCATGTCCGGGGAAGAAGTTTTTCCATCCGGCATGAACGGGCGGTGAGGTGGTGGCATGCCGCCACCGGGGCGGGTTCCGGACCGGAAGGGAAAAGCGCCAGACGGCCTGTAAGCCGGGTTTTGTCTTCGCTGCTTGCGCGGCGATGGATGACCATTCCTCTAGGATGCATGTTGCCATGCACCTCAAGCAACCTACCCGGACGGCACGCGGGAATGCGTGTGGATGCCTGTTTCACATCCGCCGTCCCTATTCGGTCTTGCTTCTGGCAGGGTTTGCCGTGCCACCTCCGTTACCGGAAGCGCGGTGCGCTCTTGCCGCACCCTTTCACCCTTGCCCGCAGACGCCTTTCGGCATGTACGGGCGGTTTGCTTTCTGTTGCACTGTCCCTGGGGTCGCCCCCGCCGGGCGTTACCCGGTACCATATTCCCGTGAAGCCCGGACTTTCCTCCCCGGCGCTTGCGCGTCGCGGCGGCCATCCGGCCATCTGGCAGGTTCGTTCCTAGCGGTTTTTTTCGATCAGCGCAAGCACCTGCCGCAGGCGGGCGATGGTTTTTTCGTCCGGCTTTCCTGAACGGTGTCCTGGCAGGAAGTGTTGCTGGAAAGCCAGAAGGATGGTTTCCGAAGATTCTTCCACATAGCCGTAACCGATGGCCGCCAGCAGGCGGCAGGCCTCTTCCGCAGGATCCGGTACGGAGATGGTAAATGTTTCTTCCTCTGGCCACAGGCCGGTTCCGGCCTTTGCCAGGCGGGCCCAGTCAAACCATTTTCCAGGGTCCTGCTTGCGCAGGGGCGCCACATCGGAATGTCCCAGCACGCGGCCTTTGGAGATGGCATGGCGGGCGATGATGTTCCGCGCCAGTTCTTCCAGCGTCGCCATCTGCACTTCCGGGAAAGGTTGGTTGCCGGAATTGTCCAGCTCGATGCCGATGGATCTTGAATTGATGTCGGATTCCCCAAGCCAGCAGGAGATTCCGGCATGCCATGCGCGCCGTGATTCGTCCACCATCTGGAAGATTCGCCCGTCCTTGCCAATGAGGTAATGGGCGCTGGCCTCTGCGGATGGATCGCACATCCGCGCGAGGGCGGATGTGGCGTCGGGCATGTTGGTGTAATGCAAAACCAACATGTCGATACCCGTTTTCCGTGCATTGTGATTGGGTGACGGATGGGGGATGACAGGCGAATGGGTTTTTGCTACAAGCATGAAAGGATTTTAAAACATTCAGGGGAAAAGTCCATGAAAAAGCTTATGGCATGCGCATTTATGCTTCTTGGCCTTTCGGGCTGCGTGACGGATGGGGCGACACCTGTCGGGCCAAGGCCGGAAACGGTGGAAATGCTGGTACGGCAGGGTGGCGAAGCCCGGTTCCTTGGCCGTGCCCATGGCATGGATGGCTGGCTGGTCAAGCTGGATGACAATGTGCGCGCCATGTATGTGGCGCCGGATGGCAAAGGTGTCGTGGTGGGCCTCCTGCATGATGGAAATGGTGAAAACCTGACCATCCGCCAGATTGAAGCCCTGGCGCTGGCTGACAAGCTTGCCAAGGCGGCTGAAACCGAAACGGCAAGGGGCATTGCCAATGTGCTGCCTGCTGAAAAGGCCGTGGAAGGTACTGCCGTTGCGGCTCCGGTGGCCGATCCTGCGCAGGCAGCCTGGGAAGCGGCGGAAAATCTCACCTATGTTTCCATCGGGGCTGAGGGTGCGCCGGTGGTTTATGTGATGTTCGATCCGCGTTGTTCCTTCTGTTCCATGTATCTGGCCGACCTGCTGGAAGGCCCCATCAGTACCCAGAAGCTCAATGTGCGTCTGCTGCCTGTTTCGGTTCTGGGAGAAGACAGCGTACGCATGGTAGCGTCCATGCTGGGCGCGCCTGTTCCGGCAGAAGCCATTTTGCGGCATGCCATTGGGCGGGGTGGGGAGCTTCCTGCACCAACGGAGGAAAACATGGCGGAAGTCCGTCATAATTCAGAGGTTCTTTCGTCTCTGGGGCTGCGCTCGACACCACGAACCATCTACCGGACACCCGCAGGGGAATATGGGGTTGTTACCGGTGCGCCAAAGGACATGGCGGCATTTGTCGGGCTTGTCACCGGGCCATGACAGACCTTTTCCCTTCTCCAGAAGGTGGGGCTGAACACCAGCGTCTTGGTGCGCGGGTGGCAGCCTTCATGCGCATGGGCGCTCCCCTTTTGGTGGCTGCGGCAGATGCCCGGTTCTGGGGGGATGAAAGTCCGGCGCGCAGCCTGCAAGAGGAGGCTGCCCTGTTTTCGCGCATGCTGGAATCGGCAGTGACCATTGGCCGTGCGGCAGCGGAACGGATTGGTGCCTGGAACCGTCCGGGAGATGATTGGGCGCGCTGGACTCTGGCTTCGGCTGCGGCGGGCCTGGTGGCCGCCCATTACAGGGCAACAGGGAAAGTCCTGGTTGCGTCGGAGGCGGGGCCCTATCTGGATGCGGTGGCCGAATCGGCGGGAATTGCCGGAGCGCGCGCGGATGCGCCGCCGGAACATGGGCCGGGAACCATGGATGTCCCCTTGTGGGTGGATATGGTCAGGGCCATGGGCCCGGTGGTGGCTGCCATTGCCCGCCATGCCTTTGCCCAGGATGAAGAGGCGTTGGCCGTGCGGGTGCTCACCCATTTGCGCAAGGGCACCGGGCGTGCGGTGGATAGGATTCTTGGGGATGCCCCGGATCCCGGGGGACGGGCGACTGCGTTTTCTGCCATGATGACGCTGGCGGGCGAGCTTTATGCCGAGTGTCATTATTCGGAAATGGAACGCATCCTTGCCTTGCCGGAGGATGAGCGTCAGGCTTATGCCGATGCGGAAGGCGAAGAGGAATCGCTGGTCTCCGTATTCCGGGCTTTTGATGCGCGGCTGTCCATGGTGTTTGTCGTGGCGCAGGCCGTGCGGCAACAGGGAGGCCTGTCGTGAGCATTTCGGCAGCTTCGCAGATTTTTGCCAAATGCCTGCTGGTGGCAGCGCAAACCTATAATGTTCCGCCTGCCGTCCTGATGGGGATCCATTATGTCGAGGGCGGGAAAGTGGGGATGCAGACCGGGCCGAACGTCAATGGAACCTATGATCTTGGTCCCATGCAGGTGAACACCATCTGGTTGCCGAAGCTGATGCGGGAGTGGCGGGTTGACCGCAGGACGGCGCATGCCTGGGTGCGGGATGACGTCTGTACCAATGTCGGTGTGGCGGGCTGGATCCTGCGGCAGAAAATCAACGAAGAGGGGGGATCTCTCGCCCGGGGGATCGCTGCCTATCATTCCAAGACGGCGTGGCGGGGAAAAGCCTATTTGAAAAAGGTTCTTTTGTCCATGTCCCGGCATGGCCTCATCCAGTTTGAAACCCGGAAAACGGTTCCGGTTATTCCGGCAAAGCGGCTGGAAGTGAGTGAAAGGTAAAAAAGGGGAGGGTTTTCTGTTGCATGTAGCCCCTTAATCTGCATAATATGTCACTGGTTTTTGGGTTTTTTCACGACAGGAACGGACGCACAGGACAAACCATGAAGCATCGTTCGCTCGTATATTCCATCGTGCCGCTTGCGGCACTTTTCCTTTCCGGGTGTGAGCTGCCTCCTCCGGTTGTCATCCCGCAGAATCCGGTGGAATCCCGGCTGGCGGATGCGGCTGGACGTGCGGCGGATGCCCTGCAGAAGCTGGCGGCTGTTGAGCAGGTCCGGAGTGGCGTGGTCGCAGAAGCGCCGGTGTCCAATGTTCCGCCGGAGCTGATGCAGCAGGTCAGCCTGACCTGGGTCGGCCCGATTGAGCCTGTGGTTCGCCGCATGGCGGAACGCATTGGTTATGGGTTCGACGTTCTGGGCGTTGCCCCACCGGTTTCGGTGGTTGTTGATGTCAATGCCGTTCGCCGTCCAGCCATTCAGGTGTTCCGGGATATCGGCCTGCAGGCTGGCACCCGGGCAGACCTGACCATTGATGCACAAAATCATGTTGTGGAGTTGCAGTATGCGCCGGTTTCTGGCTCGGACCGCTGAGGCTCTGGCCTGCAGCTTCCTGCTGGTTTTGCCAGCCGTGGCTGCACAGCCTGTGCCGCTCTCTTCCCTGCAGGAAATTGAAGCGCCGGCAGGTCTTTCCGAGGAGCTGTCCGGCCTCCAAATCCGCAATGATGCCATTCGGGAAGCCGCCCTTTCCTACGGTGCCCGTGGCGGTCTTTCCGCCCGCACGTTTGAATTGATGCTGGAGGTGGCCAAGTACGATACGGAGATGAGCCGGGTGTTTGATTTCCGGCAGCTGCTGGTTCCGGCTCCATCGGGAATGCTGATTGAACCGCCTGTCATTGATGAATCCCAGTATGCCCTCAAGGTTGCGCCGGAAGGCCAGGAAGCCGCTGTGGCCGATCGGGTGTTTGCGATTGACAAGCCTGCCCGCATTGTGTCCGCGCCGCGTGACTGGCGTTCCTATATTGAGCGGGAATGGGACATGGTGGAGCCGCCTGTTGCGGTTCTCTTGCCGCGGACGGACGAGGAACGGGCCAGTTGGCGCAAGTGGGTTTCTGAGGGCTGGAAAATGGGTTTCCAGCAGGCAGACGAGATTTTCCAGGCTGACCTGGACCGGTTGGTCAAGGATTATACCGGGATGGTGCGGTATCGCATGCTCTTGGCACAGGGCATGGTTTCCGCGCCTTATGCCATGCATCAGGACCGTGGCGTTACCGGCGGGGGCAAGGAAATGCGTGTGGGGGATCGCGCCATACGCATTACGGGCCCGTCACAGTTTGAACCGAGGGCGGAACGTTGGACACCGGCGGACAGGTAACAGAAACGCCGGATCCCGTTCCCGGGACATGGCCAGCTGAACCGCCCCGTATGCGGGATGAAGATCTCGACGCCCTGCTTTACTGGTGTGTGAATGAACGGGCCTCGGACATCACCCTGCAAACCGACCGACCTGTTTATGTTGAAGTGGATGGCAAGCTCCGTCCTGCAACCGTTCGTCCGTTGGACGCGGCCGACCTTTCGGTGATGCTCAACCGTGTTTATGGTGCGGAAGCGCTGGCCAAGCTGGCTTCTGGTACCGACCTCGACCTTTCCTACGAAATCCGGCTGGACCGTAATACCCGTAGCCGTTTCCGCGTCAACATCACGGCCATTTTGAGCCGTGGGCGCGATTCGGTGCAGATCACCATGCGTGTCCTGCCCAGCATGCCCCCCAGAATGCAGGATCTTGGCATCGAGCAGGAAATCATTGACGCGTGGGCGCCGCGGCAAGGCCTTGTCCTGGTTACCGGGCCAACGGGCAGTGGCAAAACCACCCTTCTGGCGGCGGGCTGCCGCATGCTGGTGGAGCGCGAACAGGGCTGCGGCAAGATGCTGACCTATGAAGCGCCGATCGAATATGTCTATGATGCGGTTACAGGCCCGCATAGCCTGGTGTCGCAAAGTGAAATTCCTCGCCATCTTCCCAGTTTTGCGGATGGGGTGCGCAACGCGCTGCGCCGGAAGCCGAACATTATCCTGGTGGGCGAATCGCGTGACCGGGAAACCGTGGCGGCAGCCATCGAAGCCGGACAGACCGGGCATCTGGTGTATTCAACCGTTCATACCATCGGGGTGGCGGCCACCATGCGCCGAATGGTGTCGGTGTTTGAGCCGGACGAGCGTACCGAACGCGCCTTTGCCCTGTTGGAAACAATGCGGCTCATTGTCACCCAGGCCCTGGTACCAAAAGTGGGTGGCGGCCGCGTTGGTGTGCGAGAATGGATGGCGTTTGATGATTCCATCCGTGATCGGCTGTTTGACATTCCGATTGAACATTGGACCACGGAAATCCAGCGCCTTGTGCCTGACCGTGGCCGGAGCATGGCAGAATCGGCCAAGCGCCTGTTTGAGGCCGGGTTGATTGACAAACGCTGGTTCTTCCTGCTGTCGCAGGAAACGGCAAGGGGGGGCTGATCCATGTCGGCAGACCTTCATTGGCGCAACACCATGAAACCCGCCCGGTTTTTTGCCCTGGATGCGCGTGCGGCGGCACCGTTTTTTGTGGTTTTGCTGCATGCCCGCAACTGGACATTTGCCGTGGCGATCATTGTCATCATCGTGTTTGTGGTGGCCGAGCGTCGGGGCCTGACTTTTGAAGCGGCCATCCGGGCCTTGCGTAGCTGGATTGTGGGGAACCGTCGTCCAGCTGTTATTTTTACAGATAAACGGCGCATGACGGAGTATCTTTCCTGATGTGGAAGAAACAGAAAGCCGTTGCATTGAGCGTGTTGAAAACGTATAACATGCAGTGAAGGTTGTGTGGCTGCATTCATTGTGTAGCTGCAGGGGAGTATCAATCATGCAGGAAGTCAGGTTCATGAAGCATCAAGCAGTTTTTTCCTTGGCCACCGCCCTGGCATTGGTCATGGCAGCCGGTACCGCCCAGGCGGGGTTCCAATGGGTTCCCCAGCCGGAAGTTGCAAAACCCGCCATGATGAATGCGCCGGTGGTGGAAGTTATCCCTGCACAGGACATGGCGCCTGTGGTTGAGATTGATGTTCCCGCCATTCGGCCTGCTCCGGCCATGGTGCCGGCAGCTGCGCCCATGGCGGAGGAAGACCTGCCGCCGTGGCTGGCCAAGGAATCCCCCGCTCTTCCCGTGGTTGTGGAAGAGGAGATGACTGTTCCGGAAGTGAAGGGTGTGATTGAAGCCCCCGTCATGGCTCCGGTGGTTGCTGAAGAACCGGCCCTTGAAGGGTTTGGCAAGAACATGCCGCTGGTTATCGCCATGCGGCAGATCGTGCCAACGGATTACCAGTTTGCTTTTGGATCTGGCGTCAACATGGGGGCGGCCATTACCTGGGAGGGTGGAAAGCCCTGGAATGTTGTCCTGAAATCGGTGCTGGAGCCCATGGGGCTTGGCCTGCGCGTTGTGGACAAGGTTGTCTATGTAGAAAAAATGGAAAACGGCAGGCCGGTTGAGGGCATGTTTGCAGCAGCCGTGAAGGCGCGTGTTTCCCAGGAACCACCTGTTATGGTGGAAAAGCCGTTGATTGAGGCTCTTCCTGCCCAGCCTGTGGTGGAAGTTGTTTCCGCCATGGGAGAGCCGATGGAAGAGGATGAATTGATGCCTGCGCTTGGAGAGGCTCCGGAATTGAGCTTCCTCCCCCTGCCTGTGGTGCGTGAAGTTCAGGAAGAAATTCGCGTACAGCCCAAATGGGTGATCGAACCCGGACGAACCTTGCGTGAGGTTCTGGAAGACTGGGGCCAGCAGGCAGATTGGGTTGTGGTCTGGCGCAGCGAACGGGATTACCTGATTGAATCCGGGGCCATCTTTGAGGGGGCTTTTGCGCAGGTCGCTGAAGAAGTCCTGCAGGCTTTTGCCCATGCCGAGCCGCCGGTGCGTGCCACGTTCTATCGCAACAAGACCTTGGTGATTGATGCCGAGGCGATGAGCGACCTGAACTGATTCTTGTCAGGATACGGATGAAGAGGGCGGCCATTTGGCCGCCCTTTTTATGTTTGGAAAGCCGTGCATGGGCCTATGCACAAGGGAATTTGGTAAGTTTTTGTAAAGAAGTTGGTGTAAACTGGAAGGCGTTGAGAAGGGTTCATTTTTTTTGAATGGAGTTGTTGAACAGCTTTTGAATTGTGTGCGTACCGGGAATTTTCCTCCTCCTGTTTGGTTGAAGGGATGTGCTGCATGGCTCGGACTGAACACCATATCAAAGCCCATTTACGGCTTATACCCGTCAAGGCATGTTTGTATGTCGTGCCACCCAAGGCCGAACGCCAACGCATAGCTAAACAGTTTGGCAAGATCCGAAAACAGTTTGCCAAGTTTCTGGCGGAAAATCATTTGGAGGATTTGCGTCGTCTGGGCATTTCCGAGGCCGAAATTGATATCATGCGGGAAACTGGACGGGGGCCAGAAGGATATACCGTCCACCATAAGCTTCCCCGCCATGGTGGCGGTACAAACGACTTTTCCAATCTTGTCCTGATTTCCAGAGCGATCCATTCCGATATCCATTATGAAATGGATCGTCAGCTTTTTGGATCAAAAAAACCGATTTCCCAGATGAAAACCGGGGATAGTTGCTGGATTGATATTCCTACGCCGGAAGGCATGATTTATATTCCGCCGGTTTTGCCCGCCCTGGATAACATCCCGGATTCCCTGCGTTTGAAGCTGCGTTGAATTTTTTGCATGGGCCCATGCGCGGATTTTTTTTAAAAGCGCTGGGCTTTCACGAGAGGCATGTTATGATGCCACCGAAACAAGAAAAATTCATGGAGTGAGAAGCGACAGGACAACCGTTTGTCCGGAGTGACGTGCCTTTCAAGAATCACTAGGAATATCAACCTCTAGCGATTGGAAGGAAAACAGGATGGCTGGGAAGGGCATAGACGTCATCACGACGTTTTGTTGCATGCCCAAGATTAACGTCCGATATACCGTTGCTTCCAAAGAGCAGCGTGATCAACGTCGTAATTATTACCATGATGTTGTTCGCAAGCAGTTTGCCAGTCACCTTGCCACACATCATGCTGAAAAACTCCGCATCCTGGGGATTCCCGAAGAGCAGATCACGATCATGCGTGACCGGGGCGAAGGGCCGGAAGGCTATAATATCCACCACAAGATTCCGCTGCATGCCGGTGGGACGAATGATTTTTCCAACCTGATCCTGATGCGGGCGGATTTGCATTGTCATCTGCACCGGTTTGTGGATGCGAAGATCCTGGGGCTCAAGGTTGGCAAGAGCCGGGATGTTGTCCTGCCTTTTCTGGAAGGGGAGGTCTGTTTTATGCAGCCGTGGAAACAGCCTGGCTGGAATCCCAACGCGCCTCTTCCTGTGCCGCCTTCCTCCTGTTGGGGGTGAGGCAGCATGGTTGTGAATGTTTCGGTGGAGACACTTTCATGGGCGGATGTTCGGGGTATCGCCCGGGCCTTGCATAAGGCTCATCCCATGGTTGACCAGTCACTTTTGACCCCCGAAGATGTGCGGCGCATGGTGGTGGAGCTTCCCGGGTTTTCCGACCTGCCGCAGCCGGAAAATGAAAACATGCTGGATACTGTTGTTTATGCATGGCTTCGGATCGAGAAAGAAGAATGGGAAAACGAATTGGTGGAAGATAATGCATGATATCCTGATGCAGCCCGATGTTCACGAGGAACGCACCCTGTGGGTGCCCTTGGGGGGCAACAACGAGGACACCATCGGCGGCAACAGCCATGCCATCATTCATGAATGGGTGGATGAGAATGGGGAAGGGCATCGTCAGGTTGTTCTGGTGGATGCGGGCAACCTGTTTGGTCGTGGCGGCAAGCATTCCGAATTCCTGCCCGTCCTGGATCCGTTCCTGACCCGGCGGGAGGATGAAGGCAAGGAATTCTCTCCCACCCATCTCCATGCATCGGCCATTTTCATTACCCATGCCCATGAAGACCATATCGCGGCGCTTCAGCATTACATCAACCGTGGCTTCAAGCTGCCGCCCATTTATTGCAGCAAGCTGACGTCCCAGTATGTGATGGATGACCTTGAAGAACTGATTTCCGACCCTGACCAGTGGCCGGAAATCCATGTGATGGAGCCGGGTGAGCGGGTGCAACTTGGAAAATTCACGACACGCGCCGTGCCGGTGAGCCATTCCGTATCGCAGTCTTTTGCCTACCAGGTGAAGACACCGGGAAGCAATCTCCTGTTCACGGGGGATTTCAAGATTGACCAGGATTTGCTTCTTGGGCCGATGACCGACCTCGGCATGCTTGCGGAAATCGGGCGTGAAGGTGTGGATGCTGTCATGATGGACTCCACCCGGGCCGATGTGCCGGGCTTCACCATGACGGAACATGCGGTACGGGAAACTTTCCGGCGGATCATGAAGCAAAATCCGGACAAGCGCTTTATCACGGCGGTCATGGGCCGGAATACCGAGCGTGTTGCGGGGCTGGTGAAGGTGGCAGCGGAAATGGGGCGCCAGATTGTTCATGAGGGGCCTGCGCTCAAGAAGACGCTTTATCTTTGCAAGCGTGCGGGGATTGACCTGCGGTCGTTGCATCCGGATGTGAAGATCCACGATGGCAAGAGCCAGTTGGCCCGGAAATTGGCCCCCAGCCAGATGGCAGGCATGATTACCGGAACCCAGGCCGAGATCAATGCCGCTCTTGATCTGGCATCGCGGGGAGATCACCGTCGTCTGCGGCTGGATCCGAAAACCGATATCCTGATCATTTCTGCCTCGCTCATTCCCGGTAATGAGGCGCGGGTGCATAAATTGGTTGCCGACTTGCGTGCCCAAGGTTTCATCGTCATTGTGTCCCGGGATGAAGACGTCGCTTCATCCGGCCATCCGGCGGCAGAGGATTGCAAGCTGACAGCGAAAACCACAAATGCCCGCATGGTCATTCCGGTGCATGGCTCGATTGCACACCGGACGGCCCAGTGCCGCAACATGGCAGAGATCGGCGTGCCCAGCCTGATGGTGGGGAATGGCAATATTGTGTGTTTCGGAGGGCCGCAAGGCACCCGGATTATCGGGCACCGGCCGCATGGCCTGATTGGCGTTCAGGAAAAGCGGGTGGGTTACAACAGTCCCGACAAGAATGACCCGAACGCGCCCAAGGTCCAGTATGCCTATGAAATGATCATGCAGAAACCGAAGCCTTTGGCCCAGCCAAAACCACCGGCGCCAAAACCGCCACAGCCGCGCTATGCGCCGAAAGACGATCCAGCACTGCTGTGACGGAGCCTTGCATTTTTTGCAGGGGTGGTGAATGAAAAGAACATGGCTGTTTGCGGGTTTTTCATGCGAAAATGTTCGTATGGAAGTTCCCTTTTTGTCCGGGAAAGGCAAAAAACATGTCGGAATGGATTGCATGGGTTGCGCTCGGCGGGACCAATGACCATGGCATCGGCGGCAACTGCGGCCTTCTCATTCATGGAGATGATTCCGGTGCGGCTCCGGAAATCCTCATGGTGGATGATGGCTTCAAGTTCGAGGACGGGCATGGCAAGTCCTACCCGGTTCTGGATGACTTCCTGCCCTATATCAAGGGCGTTCTCCTGACCCATTCGCACGGCGACCATATCGGCGGCATTTCGTTGCGCATGCCCCGGACGGAGGTCTATCCGCCCATCTACGGTTCGCAGATGACCATCAACGTGCTGGAGCACAACATCGAGCGCGAAGTGGATGAACGAATTGTGCGGGGGCTTGCACGCAACGTGGTGGCGCCCAGGGAAAGTTTCCGGGTTGGCGGGTTCGAGGTTGAGCCCGTGCTGGTCAGTCATTCCTCGGTCGAATCCTATGGCTATCATGTGAAGGTGGCGGGTCGGAGCGTTTTCTTTACCGGCGATTTCAAGTGGGATCTTGACATGCCGCTGGATAGCTCCACCGATGTGGCGCGCCTCATCGAGATCGGGAATGCGGGACTGGATGTCCTTTTTCCGGATTCGACGGGTGCCGACAATCCCGGCTTTACGCCCAAGGAATGGGCGGTCGCGGCCGATCTGGAAAAGCTGGTGCGCGACAATCCGCAGGTGACTGAGTTCATCATGCCCATCGGGGCAACCGCGCATCAGCATATTGCCATGCTGGCGGCTGTGGCCATGAGAACGGGCCTGCCCATCGTTTACGAGGGCAAGGGGCTTGATAACAGCCTCTTGGACCTGTTTCGTTCGGGGTACGAAATGGAAAAGAAATATCACGGTTGCCGGATTGTTCCGGCAAACAGTGCGCTTGGGCAGGAAATCATCGGACGGGAAGATCGCCGCCTGTGCCTGGGTACTGGTGCGCAGGGCGAGGAAAATGCCTTTTTCGCAAAGGCGCTGCGAGGCTGCAATTATAACCTGCGTCTGGATCCCGTGCAGAGCATGGTGGTCAACCTGTCGGGGGTGATTCCCGGCAACGAGAAAACCGCAGATTTCATTTTTGAAAAATGCCGGGAGCTGGGGATCCGGCAGGCGTTTGCCAAGGCATCCGGCCACGGGGCGTCGGAGGATTTGCTGTGCATGAGTACGGCGCTGCGCCCGGGAGTTGTCATTCCCCTGCATGGCGACCGGAAAAAAATCGCGGCCCATGTGGCGTTGCAACAGGCGGCCGGGCACGAGGCTGTCGCAACAATCGGCGGGCAGGTGCTGCTGTGGCGGGATGGGGCCGTTTTGCCGGAAACCATCGGTTTTGTGGATACGGCGCGGATGATCGCGCGGGAAACCGGGTTTGTGCGCGGCCGCAACATCTACCAGTACATGCGCGCGGAAGGCTGGTCGAAACAGCCGGAAAACGCCCACAAAATCACGCTTCCCACATGGGCGCCGAAACCCTGACCCATGCGCCCCGCGCATGGCTCCCTTGCGAAATCGGAATACCTCCTGCCCGCCATTATCTGTGATACTGGTTCCGTCAGCATATTTCGACACAAACCCGATGTGAAAGGACATGACATGACCGCACCCTATACCGAATGGGTTTCCCTTGGCGGCAACAATGAAGACGATATTGGCGGAAACTGCCATCTGGTGACATATTTTGATGGCAAACATGCGCATTCCATTCTGGTTGATGCCGGCAACAAGTTCAGCAAGGTTCCGGGCTATGACCAGTTCTTTCCCATCCTGCCCAAGGGCGTGAAGGCGACCTTCTGCACCCATGGCCATCTTGACCATATCGGAGCCACCGCGCACCTGCTCAATCACGGACTTCCGGTTCCGCCGGCCGTTTATGGCAGTTCCATGAGCCTCAATGTCATGCGCATCCAGCTGGGCCGCGTTTATGGCAATGAAAATCCTTGGCCGCACCTGCACGACATGGAACCGCGCGAGGCCGTCAATGTCGGCCATATCCGGGTGGAAGGGGTTTCCGTGAGTCACTCCATTCCGCAGGCTATGGGTTTTTATGTGGTCACGCCCACGGCGCGCCTGCTGTTTACGGGCGATTGCAAATGGGATACCCAGCTGCCCATCAAGCCGGTTACGGATGTCAATGGTCTGCAGCGGATTGGTGATCGCGGTCTTGAAGCCCTGTTCCTTGATTCCACCCGTTGCCAGGTGCCGGGCTTTACCCGGCCGGAGCAAGACGTGCGTGACGAGATCCGCGCGCAGGTTCTGGCCAATCCGCAGGTGGATGAGTTCATCATGCCGGTCATGAGCACCTCGGTGCAGCGCATGGCCGTTCTTGCCGAGCTGTCGCAGGAGATGAATATTCCCATTATTTATGAGGGACGTTCGATCGAGGACATGCTGGAAGCGGCCAAGCGTTCCAAAATCGACCTGAAGAAGATGTATCCCGGTGCGCGTATCATGAATGCCCGCAGTTTTCAGGGGCAGGAGATGATCAAGCAGGGAATCCGGCATTTCCACATGGGTACTGGCACACAGGGCGAGGAAAATGCCTTTTTTGCCAGGGCCATGCGCGGGGAAAGCCAGAATGTTCGCCTTAATCAGGCAAAAACCCTGGTCCTGTTCCTGGCTTCTGTCATTCCAGGAAATGAGGCTGCATGTGAACCGCAGTTCGCCAAATTGCGCGAGATGGGAATCCGCTATGTCCTGATCCACACATCGGGTCACGGCAGTGCAGAAGATCTCTTGAAATACGGGGAAGTGACAAAACCGCGCGTGCTGTTTCCGGTGCATGGTTCCCGCGCCCACATCGATCATCATGCCAGCATCCAGCAGGAAGCGGGCCGCAAGGTGCAGATGGCCATGAATGGTGACCGGTGGCGCTGGGATGGGAAGGGGCAGACCCCTTATTATGCCGGCCACATCGACACCAAGGCCCTGGCCTGCAAGGAAATGGGACAGAAATGGGTCACCAACCCCAAGAGCAAGACGGGACAGGAAGTCTTGCGCAATATCTATGAGTACAAGATTGTAGATAGCTGGGATGCGCCGAAGACGGAAAGCGGCATTGTCCTTCCGGCCAAGAAGAAGATCGTCCTGGCGGGCATGGAACCTGTGGGGCCGAAATGACCAGCCTGAAGACGGTTTTGGAGAAACTTGTTGCTGGTGGGGGGCGCAAGCTGCCCCCTGCCAGCGATGCCGGCCTGACCTCGGCGGAAATGACGCTGGCCGCCCTTGGTGCGCCGGGCCTTCCGCCCGATTTCGTGGCGTTTCTGCGGGTGTCGGATGGTGCCGTTTACCACCATATCCGCTTTTTTGGCACGGCAGATATTGCCATGGCGCAGGAGGATATGTTCCGGAGTCGTCGGCCGCCGCATTTCCTTGGCCTTGGCCAGGCAGATGACGATGTATATGCCTTTGATGCCCGCGATGGCGCCTACAAGATTCTCGACCCCACCGATTGTGAGGATTTTGGCACATTTGCAAGTTTTGCCGAATTGATGGACGACGCTGTCGGGGAATGAAGTGTTTCCCGGCCCGCAAAAAAACCGGCCCTTTGCGGGGCCGGTTTTTTCATGGGGAAATTTCCGGGGAATCAGAGATAGTTGACGAGGCTGGTTTCCTGCATGGAAGAGATGATGCGGTAAGAGATTTCCAGCTGTGTCTGCATGTTTTGCAGGCGAGTCAAAATTTCCGCCGTGTCCACGTCCTCCACCTGGCCGATCATCTTGTCCATGACCACCTTGGTTTCCTCGTGACGGGAGGCGGCATCGTCCATGGCATTGGATGCAAGAGCCAGGTTGGCGACGTCCACATCAAGGGCGCGGCTTCCACTGTCAATAAGGCCCATGGCGGAATCGTAAAGGGCCCAGTAGCCCTCCACATCGTTGCTTTTGTATTCAAGGTTTTCAATGATGGCCAGGCCCTTCATGATGTCCTTGAACCCATCGTTGTTGGCCTTGATGGTATAATCCACCGTCAGGTTGTCATCCACACGGACGGTGGTTCCGCCTGCGGCGGCAAGTCCGCCAGACAGGCCGATATCCGTGTCTGAAAAGGCGTCAATGTTCGCAATGGTGGTTGCCGCATCCTGGGTTCCGGCCTGCCATGCGGCCATTTCCGCCTGGATATTGGTGTTGAGGGCATCTTCATCTGCCATGGGGGCGCTTTCAATGGCGTCGCCGGCAAAAAGCAGTCGGCCATTGAGGGAGGTATTGATCAGGTTCTGAATGGAGTCGAGGGCGTTGGCCGCCGATATGTTGACGCTTTCGGAAACCGCATCGCCGCCGCGGAGCTGGCCAACCAGGGTGGTGAGGACAGCGCGGGCCGAGGACGTCATGTTGTTGACGGCCTTGTCCATGATTTCGGTGTTGCCGAGCGCTGTGTTGATGCTGGAAATGTAGGTGTCCATGCGGGCCAGATCGCCACGCATGGAGACAGAGATGGTGGCATCAGTTCCCAGGCCACTGAAGCTTTCGGATTTCAGGCCGCTGGCCAGCTGGCTCTGGGCCGTGGACATCTGCCCGCGCAGGTTGCGCAGAAGGGCGTTCATGTGGGTGGTCTGGCCGATGTTGGAAGTTGCGATGCTCATGGGATTACCTCACCGTGTTGAGAAGTTCCTCGAAAATCTGGTCCATGCTCTGGAAGACGCGGGCTGCGGCGGCATAATTGCGCTGCAGCTCGATCATGTTGGCCACCTCTTCGTCGAGATTGACGCAGGATGAATCCTGCAGGCGCTTGAGCAGAAGTTCGGAATAGGTTGTTTCCTGCGTTTCCTTGCCTTGTGTGTTGGCGGTTTCCTGCGCGTGCCGCGAAATGATGGTGCGGGCGTATTCCACCAGGGTGGCCGTGCCTGTCATGCCGGTTGTCAGGGTGCCATCAGGCCCAAGGCCGGATGTACGGAAAGGATCATGTGCCGTTCCGGCGGCATCCGCCGTTGTGCCAAAGGTATAGGCCAGGATGTTGTTGATGACGGCATTCGATCCTGCATTCAATCCGCCGGCTCCCGTGCCTTGCTGGATGAGGGAGGAATCCGCCACCACGGCCGGGTTGACGGTGATGGTGCCGGCAAACCCCACATAGGCGGGGGGCGCATCGGCCGGAATGTTGCCGGAGGAGTCGGAAAACAGCCGCAATCCCTGGGCATCAAAACGCAGGGCCATCTTGTGGGCGATTTCGTCGATCTGGGCATTCTGCTGGGGCAGGGTGGTGTCGCGCATTTCGATCAGTGCGCCCAGTTTGCCGCCGGGATTTCCCGCACACAGATCGATGTTGGTGGACGGGTCGCCAACATAGATGCCAGCGGCTGTTGCGGGATAGGCTGAAGTGGTGGTGATGGACGTTGGGGTAAAGGAAAGCAGTCTGGCTTCGGTGTCTGCCAGAAGCTGGCCATCCCGTGTCTGGACCACAAGGGTGCCGTCCCCCTGCTTGTAGGAGGTGATTTCCATCTGCCCTGAAAGGGTGTTCACCAGCTGGTCGCGGTAATCTTCAAGGTCGGCCGTGCTGTGGCCGGCATAGATTTCCGTGACGATGGACTTGTTGATGTCGGCAAGCTCGGTGAGCGTTGCGTTAATTCCCTCAACGGTTGTTTCCATCGCTGTCTGGACATCGCCCCGCAGTTTTGTGAAGCTTTCGGACAGGCGGTTCAGGGTTTCGGCAACGGTTTGGGCCTGACGCAAGGTGTCGTTCTGCAGAACGGTGGAATCCGGAACCGAGGAAAGCTTGATGAAACGGTCATTGAGTGTGCTGATTTCCGCAGCGATGGAGATTTCCGAATCCGGGGAACCATTGAGGTCCTCGATCCGTGACATGTAGGTGGCCCGTGTTCCATAGTAGCTGGCGTTGCTGACCTGTTTCCAGTAGTCCTTGAGCAGGGCGCCATCAACATTGCGGCTGGTTTCCCCAACCCAGACGCCGGAAAACTGGTTGTCGATGAACAGGCTGTGTTGCGGCAAAATTTTCCGGGTATAGCCCGGGGTGGAAACATTTGCCGTGTTTTGCGCCACGAGGTCGAGGCCGCGTTGGGCGACCTTGATGCCGAGAAGGGCAGATTGCAGGCCTTGTATCGCCATGTGATGACTCCTTGCCATAAAGTGGCTCCGCCTGTTTCCATGCAAGTTGCGGGCCAAGTGTAAAAGCGTGTTTGACGCCATTGCAAAATTCTGCGCCCTGCGCCATAATTCCGGCAATCTGGCGATTGCCTTTCTGACAGGAGATCATGATGCGAACGGAAAAATGGATGCGTGCCTGGGCTGTTCTGGTGGCCCTGCCTTTTTTTGCAGGGGCTACGGCACAGGCGGCCTTTACGGTCAATCCCAATGGTTCCATCCTGTTGCGGGCGGCTGATCCGGCCATTGCCTACATGGACCATGCCGATTTTTCACCGGCTGGGGATACAACCCAGTTTTCGCAGCAACTCATCCGGTATTATTCAGACCGCGTGCCTTCGGCCACCACGCTGGAAACCGCCCGACGGGATGAACTGGCCATCTCCACCTGCATGAACAAGTGCGGGGCAACCGGCCATTGCGCCATTCTGGGCACATTCCCGGATTTTGAGGCTGCCAACCTGTTTGGCATCATGGCGGGCAGCTACCGCTATACGCCTTATACCATTGGGTGCAGCCTGCCCAGCCGTTCGGCGCTGGCGGCGTTTGAACATGCCGCCAATTTCGGCAGCGCCATGAACCTGTGCCCGAATGTGGAGGGAACGCGCGCGGAAACCATGTGCAGTCTGGTCACCGCCGATGTGTTTGCAACCCTTCTGGTTGCGCGGGAAGCCGGCTATGATTCCTCGCTTGTGGATGCCGTTCTTCGCGCCCGCAGCCTCATGCCGCTGCAGATGCAAATCGAGTTTGGCGAAACTTCGGCAGCCATCCGCAAGGCTGCGGTGGAGGCAGCGGAAGACAATCCGCGTCTGTCCAACCCTTCCATTTACGACCAGCTCATCGGCGGCATTTTCACCCCGCTGATCGATCCGCCCACCCCCTACAAGCAGAACTGCCTTGAGAACTCGGCCATCTTCACCACCTCGGCATGGCGTATCCTGCAGCCGCGCTTTGCGCTTCTGCGGCAGCCGCTCATGAACAAGGCCAAGGATGCATTTGAAGAAAAACCCCGCCAGATGGATGTGGGGTATCCGTCCATGCTGCCCCGTGTCAATACGCCCGCCGCCGGCAATGCCGGCAACCGCGGCACGGGCACCGCGACAACCACCGAAATCAAGCGGCCACGCCTGGCCACGGGATGTTTCTCGCAGCGCACCAATGACATGGAATATACCGACTGGGAACTGCTGGAGCTGATTTTGGCGGGGGAAAAACCGGAACTGCTGACCGTGCTGAACAAACTCATTGCCAGTATCGAATCCGAGGATCGCGCCCTTTACATCAAGGCACAGCAAATTGCGAAAGACTTTGTCTGGAGCGAGGAGGAGATCACCGAAGCCGCCGATGTCCTCATGCAGGCCGAGATACGTTATCCCGTTGCCGATACGGCCACCGCGTGGATGGCGCGCCTTGCAACTATTGATCCGCTGGACACCTACAGCCCCACAAAGGCGAAATCGGCGGATATTCCCATGCCGGAAACGCTCCGCCGCCTGCGCGATGAGCTGGGCCGCTCCCTTGCGGCTTGTGGCGGCCCCTGATCTTTATAAGGGTTTTTGGTTTGATGGAAAAAGCCCCGCCGCAAGCGGGGCTTTTTTGCGGCACCGGACAATGGGGAGGTTGTGCCAAGGGTGGGGAGGCGTTTCCCTGCCCGCCCCTTGTGGGGGTGCCAGGGTGGCGCGTGGTTGGTCCTTGCGGCAAGCCCGGTGTTCCAAGGCGTTGCCATGCTGCGCGTGGCTTTGGGGACGGCCGGTTTTCTTCCGGGGGCGGGTGCGGCTGCGGAAGGGGCGGGCACAAAAAAACCGGAGCGCGGGGCTCCGGTTTTTTTTTCGTGCGTTTGGAAATCCCTTACTTGGTCGGCAAACCTTCCACCTGGACGCCGGCGCCGCGCGCGACTTCAAGGTCCATGCCCAGCTTGGTGCTCATGACAGCGGTCAACATTTCCATCATCTGGAACTGCTTCCACTGGAGCATGAGCGAGAAAGCCATCATCTGGGCCATCTGGCGCTGGAGGTTTTCTCCGCCGTCCTTCCAGAGTTCGGCATGCCACTTGGGATCCTGAAACTTCTGGTTCATGACGATGTTCATCAGGTAGAACTGGCTGATCTTGTTGTTTTCGACATTCTTGTCGTTTGGATCCATCTGGAAGGATGCGTTGTTGAGGATTTCAGAAACATATTTGGTGTCCACGCTCGGGGTGCGCATGCCCATGCTGAAATTCAGCGGGGCCTTAGCCATTTCTTCGCGGGCCTCGTTCGAGCGCAGGCGGTTATAGGCCAGCTTGCCGGAAAAATCAGCCTTGGACGGATCGGTGAGGGCGGTGGGAGCAGGCTCCTGCTTGATCGGATTGATCAGGTTATCCCTCAGGAGGATGGCGGCTTTTTGCTCTTTGGGGATTTTTGCTCCGGGCGGGTTGGTTTCGGTGACGCCTGTCCGGTCAACATCGGTGTTTTCTCCGATGGTCAGGTTGCCGAAGAGGGTTTTTTCGGGGTTCTTGTCCTCTTCCGTGTTGCGGGTGTCCTGCAATTCATCAAAGCGCTGGACAACGTCATCCTGCGCGCCGACTGGCTCGCCGGGTTTGCTGACAGGCGCTTTGCCGCCGGGAACCCATTTTGTGGAGCCGGAACGGGCGCTGCCTTTCTTGAAGATTTTCTGGATGGCGGCCTTGGTTCCCTTTTCGGCCTCCGTGAAGGCAGTGGCCTGCGACGTGTTGCCGCAGCCGGCGGCGCTGGTCATGTGTTCCTTGATGGATTGTGCCAGGTGTTCTTCCTGTTTCATTTCCTTCATGGAACGCACCAGTCCGTCAATGGCGGCAGCTACCTGCGGCCCCACCTTTTCCACCGCGCCGGTGGTTTGGGCTGCATGGAGCTTCAGGGTTTCCACAAGCTTTTCTTCAAGCTTGTCGATGCGCTTGTTGACCTTGTCAATGGTGCGGGTGGCTTCCTTTTCATCGTTGTCCGTCGGGTCGCACTGGGGGCAGACGCCGCAAGCGGCATGGGCGGACGCAAAAGGGGTTGCCAGGGCCAAAACGGCGGCGAAGGCGATGGCGGAAGTTTCAAGTGTTTTTTTCATGATGTGTGCCTCGCTTCTGGGATCAACGGAACAGGTTGATCAGGTCGTTTTGCTGGGCCGGCGGATTGCTGGATGCCGGGGTGGACGTGGTACCGCTGACCCCGGTGCCTTGTGTGCTGGCAGGTGCCGCGCGAACACTGCGGCTAACCGTGGTCTTGATGATGCTGGATGTGTCGGGCAGGCTGGAGGAAATGGAGCTGCCCAGCCAATCCTGCAGCGCACCGCTGCCGCCGCTGAAGATGTCGCCAAGGCCGGAAGATCCGAGGTTGCCGATGTCGAGGTTGCTCAGGCTGGAAAGCTCGCCGATCTTGTCGGTGAGGGAGCCGAGGAGTTCGTTGGCCTTGTCGCAGGCCTGATCCATCAGGCCGTCGAGCAGGGAATTGCCGTCGATGCTGGGGGCTTGCAAATCCTGCGGCACCTGCATGGTGATGGAGCCAAAGCAGGATTTATCGGAGGATGTGACGGATTCTGCTGGTTTGACGGTGCCGGCCGTGGCCTTGAACTGGGCTTCCATGCCTTCCTTGGCCTTGGCGCAAAGCTCGGCGCATGCGGGGTCGCTGCAATCCATACCGGTGCCGGCGCTGGCGCTTTCCTGGGCGCGGGCTATGGAGGGAGAAGCCAGGATGCCACTGGCGAAAAGGGCCAGAAGGCAGGCGGAAAGGCTTTGGAAAGGAAGATGTTTGCGCACGGCAACCCTCCGGAGTAAGTGTATGGATGCAACATTGAAACATGGGCATCTTAGCTTCCCTTTAAGGGAAAATCAATGGTTCATCTTGAGCTGCGTCCTCATGGTTCCCTCCCGGAATGTCTTGGCGGGCCTTGTGAGTTCCATGTTGACCGGCCATGCCCCATGAGGTAAAACAGAAGGGATCCGGAATCTGTCCCTTTTTTAGGCGGGTGCTGGTTTCATGGTTTTGTGCGGAATGTCCGGGAGGAATGCCGGGTGGTTGAACAGTCTGAAAAAGTGCAGGAAAAATCAGGGGAGATGGCTTCGCCACCCCCGGCAGCACCTGCACACCCTGTTCATGTTGCGCGCAATCGCCGCGCCTTTCTTGTGGATGGATCCCAGAACATTCTTGCCGTGGCGATCATTGAAGCCCTGGTGATTGTGGCACTGGTTGTGGCCTGGGCGGTAACCATTGTCGTCCTCAAGCCGGAGGATCGCGTATTTGCGCTGACAGCGGACAAGCAGATGTTTGCCATGAGCCCCCTTTCTTCCCCCAACATGACCAACAGCGCGCTGGTGGCCTGGGCCGCGCAGGCGATAACCGATGTCATGACAGTCAGCGTGGGAGATTATGACCAGCGGCAAATTGAGCATGAGAAGTATTTCACGCCGGATGGCTGGAAGTCGTTTTCTGCCGCCCGCAAACTTGTGGGGGAGCGTGAGAATGTCCTCCGTAACCGGCAGGTGATTACGGCAGCCCCGCGTGCGGCGCCCAGCATTGTCGAGAAGGGGCTCCGGGGAGACAGCTATTTCTGGCGCGTGCAGGTTCCCATGGTCATTACCTACAACGTGGGGAACTCGCAGCAGGCCTCGGAGCAGGACTATGAAATTCTTGTGCTTCGGGTTTCCACAAGCGTCAACACCTTTGGGGTTGGGATTGATAGATGGCAGAAGATCTGAAGCCCGAAAACAAGATTGAGGCGGAAAAGAAGCCGGCTGCCGGGCATTCTTCGGGGCTTGATGCTGTGGTAACCCGCAATGCTTTTTATCAGGATGGTTATCGGCGGCTGATTTTTCTGGCCATGGTGGAGGCTGTGGCGATTGTGGTCCTGTTGGGGGTTGTCCTTGGTTTTGTCACCATGTGGCGTCCGCAGGATCGCTTTTTTGCAACCACAACAGCTGGACATGTGATTGCCCTGGTGCCTGCCAACCAGCCGGTCCTTGATGATTCCCGGGTGGCGGAATGGAGCCGGACGGCCTTTGAGGACATCCTGCGCTTCAATTACATGGATTACCGGGAACGCCTGATCTCCATGTCGCCCGATTTTTCCGAAAGGGGCTATGCAACGTGGCTTTCCATCCTGAAGCGGGATGGTTTTGTGGATTCGGTTGTCAATCCGGACAATCTCTTTTCTGTATCCACGCAGGTAACGGCGCAGCCCATGATTGTGCAAAAAGGGGTTTCCGGAGGGCTTTACCGTTGGCGGATCCAGATGCAGGCGGTGACCAATTTCATTTCCGCAAGGCCCAACCGATCTTACGCCGTCAAATGGAATGTGACGCTGGAAGTTGTCCGTGTCCCAAGCCTTCATAATAATTCCGGTATCGGAATCGAACAGGTTGTTTTGAGCAAACTATGAAAAAAATGCTGAAAAAGAAAAAAATGTTGAAAAAAAACACGAACCGGAGGACATTCCGGCCCTTGAAAAAGGTGGAGGCCATGAGAGCATCAGGAATTTATGGGGCAGTTGCCCTGTTTGCCCTTTCGGGCATGTTGGCGGTGGGCCAGGCCCATGCGCAGGCGGAATCCATTCAGGTGGAAGCGCCGCAGGTTGAGGCAGCGCGTACGCAGAAGGTCTCTTTTCGCCAGGCTGCGCCCGTCGTGCAGGATTCAGATGTGATCGCGCCGGTATCCCAGGACATGTTCGAGGATGCCCTGGCCGATCTTGGTCAGGACAGGCGTGAAAAGGCTTATGATTCGGCGGTGGATGGCATCATGCCGCTCAGCCCGGAGCAGATCCGCACCTTGCGCACGCATCTTGACGAAAGCCAGGATGCGGCACAGTCGCCCATGTCCCAGCCCAGGGCGGAGGTTCATGTGGAAAGCCTGTCGCTGGATCCCGGGGTTGCGCCGCCGGAAATGAAATTGGCCACGGGATACGTGACAACGCTGACCATGCTGGATTCGACGGGGCAGCCGTGGCCCATCAAGGATTATGGGGTTGGGGGCAATTTTGATGTGCCGCAGCCAGAGGATGGCAGCCATATCCTGCGCATTGTTCCGCTGACACAGCATGGGGCGGGGAACCTGTCCCTGCGTCTTGTCGGGCTGGCGACGCCCATTGCCTTCCGCCTGTCGTCTGGTGGAAATGTTGTTCATTACCGGTTTGATGCCAGGGTGCCGAAGCTGGGGCCCTCGGCGAAAGCTTCGCTGATTGACCGTGGTGTTTCTATGGCAGCCGGGGATGAGATCCTGATGGGGGTCCTGTCTGGCGTTGCGCCCAAAGGCTTTGAACGGATGGCGGTTTCGGGGGCCGATTCGCAGACCTCCGTATGGAAGAATGGGGAAACCATGTATGTCCGCACGCCACTGACCCTGCTTTCGCCGGGGTGGAATGGAAGCGTGTCGTCTGCGGATGGAACCTGTGTTTATGAAATTGCCGCGTCGCCGGTGCTGCTGCTTTCAGACAGTGGTGCCATGGTGCGGGTCCGGATTGGAAGCAAAGAGGCCGTACAATGATTGATCAGATGCCAGAGATGGGAGGCCCGGAGGGCGGTCCCGAGGATTTTGAGGGAATCGCCCCCCCGGTGTCGCAGGGGTTTGTTGCCCGCCAGAATCTTTCCGAAGCCTGGAAAACGCGTCCGATGTTCCGGCTTTTGGTCATCGTGATGCCGGTTGTCGCTGTGGCGGCCATCGCCATGGGGATGTTCGGCGGCAATAACGATGTGTCTGCACCTTTGCCAACACAAGGCTTGCGGACATCGGATATTTCGCTCAATCCGGCCATTCCGACAACGCCTGAGGTGAAGCAATCGGTTGAGCAATATGACGCCCAGAAAATCGACCAGGCCCTGGCAACAGGAACCAGTGCGATTGCCACGCCGATGCGTTCAGACCAGATGGGAAATTCCTCAATCATGGTTGAGGATTCTGCCGCTGATCCGTTGGCGGAATGGCGCGGAGCTTCGGACATGTCGGTTGATTACATGACCCAGACCATGATTGAAGACCAGCGTTCTGCCCGTCCACAGCAGGTGGATACCGAGGCGCAACAGCGCCGCCAGCAGGAAAATGACCGTTTGTCGCAGGCCATGCAGGCACAGATGAATGCTCTGCTGTCGGCCTGGGTGCCCAAGGGCGCCAAGGTGACAATGGTTGAGGACATGAAAAAGGCCGAGGATGCTGCGGCCGCTGCGGCAGCCGCACAGCAGCAGGCGTCTGCGGCTCCGGCCACCATTGATTCCAGCAAGCTCAACACGCTGGCCATGGCGGGGGATGTGGTTTATGCGCAGATCCTGACCCAAGCCAATTCCGATGTTCCGGGTCCTGTTCTTGCCCATATCCTGACGGGAAAGTTCAAAGGCGCACGGGTTCTCGGCAATTTTGAATACACGGAGGAATACCTTGTGGTGCGCTTTACCACAGCCGTCCTTGGAAACCGGGAATACAAGATCGAGGCGGTGGCCCTGGATCCCGACACGACACTGACGGGTGTTGCGACGGATGTGGACAATCATTACTTCAAGCGGATTGTCCTGCCGGCCGCAGGCGCTTTCATCAGCGGGTTTGCCAGTGCACGCGCACAGACGACAACCACCAGCACCACGACATCTGGTGGCCAGGTTGTGCAGGATACAGCCAAAGCCACGGATGAAGAACAGGTTTACAAGGGAATTGAAAGTGCCGCCGACAAGGTCCAGGAAGTTCTGGACAAGGCGGGAGATGTGCGTCCCACGGTTGTCCTGGCGGCCAATACGCCGGTGGGCATCCTGTTCATGCAGTCTGTCCGGGAGATCATGAAATGATCAAGGAAACGGAATACACAGGGGGCGCGCCCCTTTCTGATGACATGGAAGACGATGGGATGGCCGGAGAGGCCCGTCCTGTGCTTTCAGATGAAACCCTTGATTCCCTGCCGGAAGAAGGCGAAGGGCTTCAGGTTCCGCCTCCGGATGAGGACGAGGAAGATTTTGGAACAGCGGAGCCGGTGGTGAAATCCAGCCGCATGCTGCCCCTTATGGTTGGGGGTGGTTTCCTGGTTTTTGCCATGGCAATGGCCTATTTCCAGTTCCGTCCCAAAGCGGTTGAGGAAACAGCTTTTGTCCCGATGGACATGTCGGCCGAGATGCCGATGGCCCTGCCGGAAGTGGTGGTGCCCGGATCCATGGAGAATGATTTCCCGAAACCGTTTGAGGTTTCGCAGATGGGGATGGGAGATGCCGGGATCCCGGCGATTTTGTCCGAGCCGCAGGGTCTGGACGCAAAAGCGCCTGTTGTGGCCATGGCCGCATTTCCTGCTCCGGTGGACAATGTAAAGCCCATGACCATTGATCAGACGCCTGTCAGGGAAGAGGAATCCCTGTCGGACGCCGTGGAAGGCAAGGTTGTTGTTCTGGAAGCGCAGATAAAGGCGCTTGAAGCCCGTCTGACAGAGATGTCCGCTTTGCAGGCGCAGATTCGCAATCTTGAAAGGAAGCTGATGGACATGTCGGTTTCTGAAACCGCACCCGCGCCCATGGTTTCGTCCATGCCGGTTGCCAAGGTTGTGGAAACGCCGAAGGCGGAACCTGCCAAGGCCATGCCCGTTGCAAAAGCGGAGCCTGCGGTAAAGCCCGTGTCCGCCCCTCCGGCAAAAAAAGTGGTGAAAGCCCCGAAATGGGAACTGCGCTCGGTTGCAGGGGATGCTGCCTGGGTTGGCGAGGCCGGGAAAGCGGATGTCAAGCGCGTAATCGTTGGTGACACCCTTGAAGGTCTTGGGAAAATCACGGCCATTCACAAGGTGGACGGGGGTTGGGTGGTTGAAGGCAGCAGGGGAACTCTTAAACCGTAAGGGTTTCAGGATGGAGGATCATCCAAAACGCCTTTTTTACTTGACGTTTTTGCTTTGGTTGCACATATTCGCGCCAAAGGAATGTTTCGCTTGGAAAGATTGAACCAGAATATGCCGGGGAAGGGACATCATCACATTCTTGCGCAGCCTGAGATCGGGCTGCGCATGTTTTCGTGCGCCTTTTTCCTGTTGGCTGTCCTTCTGGCGCTGCCATCCCCGGCCTATGCGCTGGATGTTGGGGGCATCATTTCCAATGCTGGAAACCTTGCAATTTCTTCGCCTGTTCGTATTTTCATTCACGTTGTCGCTTATGTCGTTGGGGCCTCCCTCATTTTTCTTGGCATGTTCAAGCTGGTCAAATATGTGGATGACCCGGCGCGCAACCATCCGGTTGAGCCATGGATGTACCTCATTTCCGGTACGCTGCTCATTTTCTTTGTCTGGTTTGTTTACCAGCGGTTGGTTCCCACCCTGTTTTCGGGGGATCTTAAAGGGGTTGGTTCTGGCGGCGGCATGGCCGGTGGATCGGGCGAGGGGCTGGATGCCCGTTTCATCAGTTTTGTGTCGAATGTTGATGGTCCCCTGCGGGCGGCCATTACAGCCATTTGCTGGCTGATTGGCGTGATCATGGCGTTTAATGGCGTGGTGCGCCTCACCAAGGTTTCGCAGAAAGGGCCCAAGGGCCCTGCGGGTGCTGGTACGCTGATGACCTTCATTGTGGCTGCCATCATGCTCAGCCTCGGCAACATGATGGAAGCCGTGAGCTTCAGCGTTCTCGGCGGCGTGGATTTCAGCACCAGTTATGAGCTGGTCGCCATTCCCAAGGCGCTTGGAAAGCATGGCGAAGCGGCGAAGAATGCCTTCCAGGCCGCGCTGGTTTTTGTCCAGCTCATCGGCTGGATTGCTTTTGCGCGCGGATGGCTGCTCATCCGCGACATTGTGGACGGAACATCGAAATCCTCGATGTTGTCGGGCTTTACCCATGTCATTGGGGGTGCGCTGGCGGCCAATATTGGCAGCGTGCTCAAGGCCCTTCAGGCAACATTGGGCATCACCATCATCTCGTAAAAAAGATGATGTTTTTTATCTCAAGGTAACCAGAATTAATGGAGTTGAACATGAACAAGCTGAATGAAAAGTTTTACGGCATCCTGGCGGCCGGTTCCGCCACGGTTTTCACCAGCAAGTCGGCTTCCGCCGCCACGATTGGTGACATCATTGAAAGCCTGACGGACAGCTTCCGTCCGGCGGCCACCCTCATTTCCGTGGTCTGCTATCTGGGCGGCGCCGCGCTGGTGGCGCAGGGCCTGCTGAAGCTGAAGAACCACATTGATCAGCCGGAGAAGGCGCCGCTGAAGGATGCTCTTGGCCGCCTCATCGTGGGTGCGGGCCTCATTGCCATCCCCTTCATCGTCGAGGCTGTGCTGGAAAGCATGGGCGGTACTCAGGGCGGTAACGTCACCGGTGGCGATGGTTTCGGCCTTTAATCAAAGAAGCTGATACCTGATGTCTCTCTTTCCGGTTGTTTTGGGTGTGCGCCGTGAGGTGAAGGGAAAGCCCGGTGAAGCTTTCCCCGCCTCTGGCCTTGACGCCTCCAGTCCCGAGCTGCGTGCCCGGGTGCTGGAGCGTGATGGAAACACATGCCAGTTTTGCGGATTTACGTCGAAAAAATACCAGAATCTGGTATTCCGCAATGGCAATGCCCTGGATACCCGGATGGAAAATCTCGCGACGGCCTGCATTTTCTGTCACCAGTGTTTCTTTCTGGAAACGGTGGCGGGCATGCGGTCGGGCGTTCTTGTCTGGTTGCCGGAAATGGATGCGGCGGCGCTTCACCACGTTTGCCGCGCCATTTATATTGCCCGGATCAGCCAGGGGCCGGTGGCCGATGCCGCCCGCATTGCCCTTGATGCGCTGATTTCGCGGCGTGATGAGGCGCGCAAGCGCCTTGGCACGGACGATCCGGCCATTCTGGCTGGTGTCCTGCAGGATTTCCTGGAGGACAAGGATTATGCGATGCGCAGTCGCAAGCTGGACGGTATCCGGCTTTTGCCGCTGGATCGGCGCATCATCCGTGACGGGGACATGGAGTTCAACCAGTTTCCCCAAATTCTTGCTTACTGGCGTTCCAAGGATGGGCCATTTGGCGGCGTGCCGCCGGCCGGATGGGAACAGCTTTTTGATCAGGTTTCATCCCTGGCCTGATTGCTGGGGAGAAGGCCCGCATGTGCGGTAGGTTGAAGGAAAAAGAGGGAGAGGATTTTTATGGCCAGGTTGATTGATGATATCCTCGGGTCCTTTTTTGCTGCCATGCATCAGCCGGTCGAATCCTATGTCCGTCTTGAAACGGCGGATGACAGCCAGACCCTTGTTGCGGGAGATGGCTCGCTCCTGACCATTCTCAAGATCCATGGGGCCCGCCAGATCATTGGCGACGAGGAATATCGCTTTATTGTGGAGCAGGCTTCGGTGAAGCTGGGGGCACGGTTTGACCGCCCCGGCCATGCCATGCAGGTGTATTTCAGCCGCGATCCTGAACGCATGGTCAGGGAAATCGGCGACATGGTGCGGCCCAGCGAACTGACGTCGCGGGCCATTGGGCTTGATCTTGCCGACCTCTTCGAGGAGCGCCGTCGCAACCTGTCGCGCTACCTCGCGTGGGAGGATATTTATTTCGTCCTGTGGACCCGCCCCGTGGCCATGACGGATGTGGAACGCAAGAATGAGGAACAGAAGCGCCGTGCCCGTCCATGGGTGGTGGCGCCCACCGCCCAGTACCCCTTTGCGGCGCTTGAATCGCTGCGGAGCCGGCACGGCAGTTATGTCTCCTCCATTGCGAGCTCTCTTGAGGAAATCGGTATCCAGTCCAGTGTTGTTGAAGTGCATGAGGCCCTTTCTGCCGTCCGCACCAGCATCTATCCCAATCTGGCCAATGATCGCTGGCGTCCCTGCCTGCCGGGCGATCCGATACCTGTGCGCGCGCTACAGAGCAGAAGTGACCTGTCCGATGTGCTGTGGCCTGCCCTGCGCCGCCAGTTGTGTGTGGGGGATGCCGAGGTCAAGACCCAGAATTCCGTGCGAATCGGCAACCAGATCTGGTCGGGCGTGGACATGACTCTGGCTCCCATGGAACCCAGCCCGTTTCCGGTGTTTCTGGGCCGGTTGGTGGAAGCCGGAATTCCGTTCCGCATTTCCTTCCTGATTGAGGCGGGGGGCGCTTCGGCTCTCGGGTTCAAGAAGGCTGTTGCCTCCATTTTGGGCTTCAGCAATGACGTGAACAAGCAGATCAAGGATTCGCTGGAAGGGATTGAAGCCCTGGCCCGTGATGAAGCCGTGGTCAAGTTGCGGATTTCCATGGCGACATGGGCGCCTCCGGACCAGCCAAAACTTCTGGAGGAACGCACATCCATGCTGGTGCAGGCCTTTGAAGGCTGGGGCTATTGCCAGGTATCACAGATTGCGGGCGACCCGCTGGATTGCGTGATGTCTTCGGCGCTCGGCATTGCCTGTGCCTCCACGGCACCTGCGGCCATTGCGCCTTTTTACGATGTTCTCAAGCTGTTGCCGTGGCAGCGGGCATCCAGCCCGTTTGACAAGGGATCGGTTCTCCTGCGCTCGCCGGACGGACGTGTGTGGCCCTATCAAACCGGGACGAATCTTACCACCACCTGGTTCGACCTGATTTTCGCCCAGCCGGGTGCAGGCAAGTCGGTGCTGATGAATGCGCTGAACCTTGGCACCTGCCTTACGCCAGGGCTTTCCCAGTTGCCTTATGTGGCCATTATCGACATTGGTCCGTCATCTGCGGGGCTTGTGTCCCTTCTCAAGGATGCCATGCCGCCGGAACGCCGCCATGAAGTGGCGCATTACCGTCTGCGCATGACGCCGGAATATGCCATCAACCCGTTTGATACCCAGCTGGGGTCGCGCTATCCACTGCCCGATGAGCGTTCCTATCTTGTGGAACTCCTCACCCTGTTGTGTACGCCGCCAGGACAGCCGGTGCCTTATGATGGCATTCCCCAGCTCTGCGGGCTGGTGGTGGATGAAATGTTCCGCTGGCGGGATGATGTGACCGCAAATGCCGAGGCGCATCCCTACCTGCAGCGGATTGATGAAGAAGTGGACAAGGCCATTTCCGACCGCAATATTCACCTGCCGACGGAAGCGACATGGTGGGATGTGGTGGATGGCCTGTTTGAGGCCGGGGATACGCATGCGGCCATGCTGGCGCAGCGTTATGCGGTTCCGACATTGACCGATGCCGTGACGGCTTCGCGTCGGCCGCAGATCCGGGCGCTTCTGGAAGAGACCAAGATCAGCGCCGGTGCGGAAAGCGTCATTGGCGCGTTTGAGCGCATGATTGCCTCCAGCATTCGTGAGTTTGCGCTGCTGGCCTCCGTCACCAAGTTTGATATTGGTGATGCCCGCGTGTGTGCGCTCGACCTTGGCGAAGTGGCTCCGCAGGGGGATGAAACATCGGATCGCCAGACGGCCATCCTCTACATGCTGGCGCGCCATGCGCTGGTGCGGCATTGGTGGCTGGGCGAAGATGCCCTCAAAAACCTCAATCCGAAATACCGCGAACATCATGAACTCCGCCTGCGATCAATCCGCGAATCGCCCAAGCGCCTGTGTTATGATGAGTTCCATCGCACCAGCAAATCGCGCTCGGTGCGCGCCCAGGTGGTGCGTGACGTGCGCGAAGGCCGCAAGTGGGGCGTGCAAATTGTTCTTGCCTCGCAGCTGCTGGAAGATTTTGACGACAACATGATTGACCTTGCCACAGGCGTGTGGATTCTGGGTGCGGCCATTTCCGAGCGTTCGGTGGATCAGGCCGCCAAGCGGTTTGGCCTGTCCGACACGGCACGCTGGTACATGCGTTATCGCCTTACCGGGCCGCGTTCCAGCGGGGCGCCTGCGCTCATGGTGCTGGGCACCAATGAGGGGCGTTATGAGCAGTTCCTCATCAACACCCTTGGCCCCATCGAGCTGTGGGCGCTTTCGACATCCTCCGAGGATGTTTCCATCCGGACACGCGTTTACCATCGTTTGGGCGCCAAGCTGGGGCGTGAAATCCTGGCCACCAACTATCCGGGGGGCAGTGCGCGCAGTGAAATTCGCCGTCGCGTCACCCAGCTTTCTGAAAAGGGTGAAGTGGAAAGCGCCGCCACGTCGGTGGTGATCGAGGATATTGTGAACGAGCTGGTGCAAGCGGCGGTGGCCGCGCAGAGATTGCAGTTGTCCTGATTTGCAAGGTTCCGGAAACCATGAAAAAAGCCCCTTCTTCACGGAAGGGGCTTTTTGCTGGAAGGGCTTATGTGGGGATCAGTCTTGTTCGATTTTTTTGGCACCATCGGGGGCCGCGGCACGGCTGTCATCCAACAGGGGGAATAGGTTGTGGTTCCAGGGATATTTCCCGGCTTTCCAAGTCAGGGAGCGGGTTTTGGCGCGGGCAGGGCGGGAGTCGGATGTTTACCATGGCGCGGCAGGCGTACAGGCAAGCCGGCGGCTTTCTGATTCATGGCGTAGGCCAGGGATTGTTGGAGTCTGGTTGCACGCGTCCGGGTTTTCGGGTGGTTTTGGGCGTGTTTGTGCAGTTTTTTCTGGGCCAGGTACACGGTTTTTTTCCACGTCTCATCCGTTGTGGTGGCGGCAACCTGTTCCAGGATGATGTTGCAAATATCCAAGCGTGCTTCTGTCGGTTTCTGCATATAGTGACGCATGGCAAGATGGAAGGTGCCTTCATTGGTGGCGGCACCATGCCCGGTCAGAAACGCGGCATGTTCGGCATCTCCATCCCGGATGGTGTAATTCAGGAGGGGAATGTCGCCAACCAATGTGTTGTCGCAAATGTTTGGGTTCAAACCGTTTTCAATCAGGATGCGGGCGATTTTCTTGTTTTTAATAATGACTTTTGTGTTCTCTGACGTGCGATAAAAATTATATGTCGATTGCACGCCTTCTGAATGGATCAAACGTTCGATTTCAAAGCTGTCTTCAGCTTGAATGGCGGAGGCAAGCTTGGTTTGCTGGTTGCACAGTCTGCCCAGGAAGGCGAGATTCGTGATGCAGGTGATGAGCAGAACCCATGGCGCTGTTGAGAGGGTGGCAAGGCTTGCGGCCCCCATGGCCCAAAATCCGCACCAGGCCAAGTTGCGGGTCTTGGTCAGGTAGGCGTGGCCCTTCCATGTTGTCCGCGCCGTGTCCTGGGCCTGTGTGCGCTTGATATCTTCCTGCTGGATGAAACTTTGCAAGACCTGTGCCGCATGGGTTTTTTCATCGGTTTCGGAATCCACATTGTAAAGCCATGCCTGTTTTTTCAGGGTTTGGCCGTGCATCTCGAAGCTTTTGCGCGCGACAATTTCCTGGTCTGGCAGGAGATCTTCCTCATATGGTTCAGCCGGAATATGTGACGGATGCCTGAATTGGGTTTCTGTCATGGGAATCCCTTATCTTCTTAAGGTTGTTTTGGCTGTGGGGCTGGCAGCTGGCGCGGCAGCCGCACAGGCAGTTTTGCCGCCCGCTGGCTCATGGCCTGCATGAGCCGTTTCCGGATATCCGGCAGGAAGGGATGGTCCTTCATGTCCGCCAGCGTTCTCTCCATGAGACGCATTTCCCGCCGCCATCCTTCATGGGATGCCTGGCTGCCGGCCTGTTCCAGCAGCATGCCAAGAATGTCGAAAAAGGGTTTGCGGGCTGCATCGGGATTCTTGCTCTTCTGCAGTTCGGTGACAAGCTGGCCGAGATCCGATCCGGTGGTGCTGAAAAGGCCGACCGTGGCCCCATGGTGCAGCAGCATGGCCACGCGGTCGCTATCCAGATCCTTCATCGCTGTTTGGAGGGGATTGAGGCGATGTCTGAAAACACTGCGGACGTTTGGGTTGAAACCATTCTCCAGCAGGAGTTTTGCGATTTTGTTGTCGGTCTCCTTGAAGGCGCCCGGCATGGGGTTTTCCACGGCGACCACCGGGCCAAACGCGCCATGTACGGGACAATTCGGGTTGACGCCTTCGGCCAGCAGGCGGCGGATTTCAAACTCCTCCCGGTTTTCCACGGCTTCGGCCAGCAAAGATTCCTGGCAGAGATGCTTGAAGAACAGGGCCGCGTTGGCGATGGCCGCCACGCCGGCCAGCCATGGCATGACCGGCAACATCGCAATGCCAGCCCCCCCGACGGCAAAAAAACCGGCCCAGGCCAATCTGCGGACGCGGCGGGCGCGGGTTTTATCGCCCCACCCCTGTTCCAGCCGTGTTTCCTCCTGCCGCAGGATGTTGTCCATGACCTGCCGGGTGCTGGTGGCCTCGTCCGCATCGGGGGAGACAGCATACATATCCGGGTTCTCCCGGATGAATTGCTCCATGAAGCGCAGGCTTTTGCGTGCCGCCAGCTCCTTGTGGGAAGGCATCTCGTCTTCGGCTTGCTCTTGCGGGAGACATGGCGGTTGTTTGAATTCCGTGGTCATGGCATGTCTGTCCTGGAAAAAGGTGAGGGCTTGGGGGCGGTTTTGCGGAGCTTCTGGATCCATGGTGCGGGTTCGAGGCCAAGCCTTTTTTCGCGTTGTCTGGCTTCGTTGAGGAGGCGGAAAGCCCTTTCATCCCACGAGGCCTTGTTGAAAAGCAGGTTTTCACCAAGTTCTTCATAAAGGCCGGAAAAATCGGCGTTCGGATCCTGGCTTGTGAAGGCGTTATTGACATCGATGATGACGGGATTCCTGGCATGAAAGAAGTTGGCCCAGATTTTCGGCTGGACAGGGAAAGGGCAATGGGCAGGGTCGATCACCAAGGGCACAATGCGCCCGTCGGGCCATGTCGTCATCAGGCACGGGGCGACATGGAGGTTGAATTCCATGGTTTCATTCCCCTCATGTTTTTTGATCAGCCAAGCTTGCCGCGTGTCGATGCCCTGCTCCACCATTTGTATGCTTTTTACATGGGCGCGACAGTCGCAGCAGGTGTTTGTCACGCCCAGGGCCAGCTCTTCGCTGCGGGCGAAATACTCGAACCATGCAACGGCTTCCGCGGGTGTCACGGTTTTTCTGGGAGTGGATGCCTGCATTATGGGGTTCCGGTCATGTTTGGCATAGGCACAAGGGCCAGGGACTTTTCCTTGCGGATCCGCGTGACCCAGCGGCGGGGTTTCAGGTGGTGTATCATAGAGAACGCATAGGCATGGGATAAGGTGTCGTTGGTCTGCTGGTCACGCATCGCGGCAGATCTTTTGTATTTTTCATTCCAATAATATCTGTCTTCCTGAGGGTTTGCGCAGTCCGTGATGAGGAACTGGGTGGCCTTCATGCCTTTTGTCCAGACCTTGGGGGAGACTGGACGGGGATAAAAGACAGGGTCGATGACCACCGGTTTGGCGGTTCCATTTTTGCCGACAACCATCAGGCAGGGGGCGACATGGAAGATGACATCCATTTTTTCCGCTTGCCGGGGCGTTTCCATATCCGAAGCCACCCAGATTTTCCGGGTGTCAAGCCCATGGGCCTGCATGACAGAACAGATGAGGTGGGCGCGGGCGAAGCAGCCGTTCCAATTAAAAGCTGGCGCCATATCCTTGCGCAGGGCGAAGTATTCAAACCACTGCTGCGCTTCTTCTGGCGTGACGGTTTTGTGTTTTTCGGACATGTTTCTCCCTCGTATCTATCATGCCGAAGATAAGGCAAGCGGGGGCAATGCAGAATTGCTGATTGTGCAACCCAGCCCTGCGCGGCGCGCATGGGTTCAGGTTTTCAGGCGGTGGAGGGCGGTTTCCAGTGTGGAAATGGCATATGCCTTGTCGGTTTCGGAGATTTTCTCCAGATCGACGGTAATGGCGAAATTGTCGCGCTGTTCATGGATGGTGGTTTGCGACATGTCGATCTCGCCATAAAAGCCGATGACGCGATACGTTTGCACGGGCTGGGCAAATCCCTTGACGCTGATGGGGTCCTGCGCTTCGCCCAGCACAAGATCCTTCACCAGGGCATAGGTTTCATACGAGAGGACAATATCGCCCGGCTGGGCGGTGGATTGCAGGCGGGAGGCCAAATTCACTTCGCTGCCGATGAGCGTGTAATCCATTCGCTCCTCGCTGCCAAAGTTCCCCACCGTGCAGTAGCCGGTATTGATGCCCACGCGCATGTGGAACGGACGTTCCATGCCTTTGTCGCGCCATTCCATGCGCATTTCCGCCAGGCGTTTTTGCATGGCGATGGCGGTATGGACGGCGGCGATGGCATCCTCGCGCGCGCCGCGGCTTTCAGGGTCGCCGTAAAACAGCATGATGGCATCGCCCATGTACTTGTCGATGGTCGCGCCATGCAGCAGGGCGATCTTGGTCATTTCCTGGAAATATGTGTTGATGATGGTGGAAAGCTCTTCGGCTTCCATGCTGTCCGAGGAGGCCGTGAAGCCAACAATGTCGCAGAACAGGATGGAGAGTTTCTTGCGCTGGGCACCTACCTTGACATCGCGGTTTCCGCTGAAAATTGAGTTGTAGATCTGTGGCGACAGGTATTTGGAAATCTTGTCGGACAGGTTTTCAAGATACCGGTTCTTTTCCTGCAGCAGGACATTGGCGGCCCGCAGTTCGCCCGTCCGTTCGCGTACCTGGAATTCCAGCGTGTGGTTGAGATGCTCAAGGTCCACCGACATGTGTTCCATTTTTTCATGGGCCTTGTTCACCTTGAGGCCGATGACCGCCGCATGGGAGAAGACAAAGATGATGAAGCCGGCATGCGCCATGTCCACGGTCTGCACAATGTGGGCGTAAAAAAGGATGTCATTGATGGTGGTAACGGCGACGAGTGCAAGGCCGCCGGCAATCCAGAAGGCGCTGTCACGCCGGTGCAGGCATGCACGCACCAGGGTTGAGACGGAAAACAGGATGGTGCCGAACACCACGGCCATGGCCGGGTCGCGCAGGCGGGTGTAAATGTGCGCCGGGAAAAGCAGCATGACGGTGGTGGCAAAAATGCCAAAGGCAAAAAGGCCTGTGCGGACCCGTGGTTCAATTTCATCCGGGAACAGCCAGCCCAGCAGCGCATAATAAAAGCCAACACCCAGGAAGGGGGCAAGATATTCCAGCGGCAGGTACCATTCGGCCGAAATGTCCGGCAGGAAGTCGAGGACAAGCTTGCTGGTGCCAAGGGTGCGCAGGCTGATGAGCAGAATGAGCAGGCCAAGATAGAGGTAGCCTTTTTCCTTGGGGCGATGCAGGAAGAGAAGGAGCTGGTAGAAGGCGATGATGAGACCGGCCCCGATGGTCAGGGCGTTGAGGAGGCGGACGTTGAGGGCCCGCTTGGCCAGAAGATGGGATCGGCCCAGCCGGATGGCGCGGGCAATGCCCCCTTCATAGTGATAGTGGTTGGATACCTGCATGACGATATCGAGAGAGCTTTCTCCCGTTGGCAGGTTGACCACCCGGGTTTGGGAAACCGGAACTTCGGTTGCCCGGCTGTCTCCCACCATGCCGATATAGTCAAGGTTGACGCCATTGACCCATAGGTTGAAGGCATAGTTGAGTTCGCCAATTTCAAGGGCCAGCGCTGGTGCGCCCTGCGGCAGGACAATCTTCAGGTGGTAGGTGGCCATGCCCGTGCCGGGCAGGTCGCGTCCGCAAGCAAACTGGCCGTTCCAGATAGCAGGAACCTGGATGAAATCCATGCATGCGGACGTGCCCTTTTCCAGGTCTTCGGGCGTGAGTTTCTGGTCCCAGTAAAAGCCCCAGTTGCCAAAAAGGTCCACCACGGGGGTTTGGGTGAAATCCCATGTCGAAAGGTCTATGACGCCTTTTTCAGCGCGCGGCATCCGGAGGGTCTTGGCCGCCGCGGCCTCTTTTCCCGCAAGGGAGAGGCTGAGCAGGAAAACGGCAAGAAGGGTGAAAATCCGCATGCGCATGTATTTTTAGTCCTCCATGGCCTTGAGGATGTCCTCGACCATCTTTTTGGCGTCACCAAACAGCATCATGGTATTAGGCCTGAAGAATAGTTCATTGTCCACCCCCGCATAGCCTGCGGCCATGGAGCGTTTGACAAACAGGACCGTCTTGGCGTTTTCCACCTCAAGGATCGGCATGCCGTAAATGGGGGAAGATGTGTCTGTTTTCGCGGCGGGGTTGGTGATGTCGTTCGCGCCAATGACGAAAGCCACATCTGTCTGGCTGAAATCGCGGTTGATTTCATCAAGTTCCAGCACATCGTCATAAGGTACATTGGCCTCTGCCAGAAGAACGTTCATGTGGCCCGGCATGCGGCCCGCCACCGGATGGATGGCATAACGCACCTTGATGCCACGGTTCTTGAGCATGTCCGACATTTCCCGCAGGGCGTGCTGCGATTGCGCCACCGCCATGCCATAGCCGGGGACAATGATGACGCTGCTGGCATTCTGCATGAGGAAGGCCGCATCGTCGGCGGAACCGGTGCGGACATTGCGGTCTCCGGTGTCCTTGTCTGCCGCGTCTGCGGTGGCTTCAGCGCCAAATCCGCCGAAAATGACGTTGAGCAGGGAACGGTTCATGCCCTTGCACATGATATAGCTCAGGATGGCACCACTGGAGCCAACCAGCGCACCGGTCACCACCAGAAGGTTGTTTTCCAGCGTGAAGCCGATGCCGCATGCCGCCCAGCCGGAATAGCTGTTGAGCATGGAAACGACCACCGGCATGTCAGCTCCGCCAATTGGCAGGATCAGCAGGATGCCAAGGGAAAGGGCCAGGATGTTGATGAGCCAGAAGGCGACCGGGGACGAGCTTTCGCACAGCCACAGGATGAGACCCACCAGAAAAATGCCCAGCACGAGGTTGAGGATGTGCTGGCCCTGGAAACGCAGGGGCTTTCCGCCAATAAGTCCCTGGAGCTTGCCAAAAGCCACCAGGGAACCGGTGAAGGTGACGGCGCCAATCGCGGTGCCAAGGCTCATTTCAATCAGGCTACCGACATGGATGTTGCCAGGAATGCCGATGCCATAGGCCGTGGGGCTGGAAAAGGCGGCGGCAGCCACAAACACGGCGGCCAGGCCGACAAGGCTGTGGAAGCCTGCCACCAGCTGCGGAAGGGCTGTCATCTTGATCTTCAGGGCAATGAAGGCGCCAATGCCGCCGCCAATGGCCATGGCGGTAAAAATGGCCGAATAGGACAGCACGTTGGGCTTGAAGACGGTGACAAGCACCGCCAGCATCATTCCGGCTGCGCCCAGGATGTTGCCGCGCCGCGCGCTTTTCGGGTGCGCAAGGCCCTTGATCGACAGGATGAAGAGGACGGCGGCGATGAGGTAAAGGATTTCAGAAACCGGGGTCATGTCGTCCTCACTTCTTTTTCCGGAACATGGCGAGCATGCGTTCAGTCACGATGAACCCGCCAAAGATGTTGATGGACGCCAGCAGGACCGCGATGAAGCCTTCGATCTTGGACAGGCCCATGCCACGGGGGCCGGCCGCCACCAGTGCGCCGACAATGATGACGGACGAAATGGCGTTGGTTACGGCCATGAGCGGGGAATGCAGCGCCGGAGTTACCGACCAGACCACATGGTAGCCCACGAAAATGGCCAGCACGAGGACGGTGAGGCCTGTCAGGAAGTAGGGATGTCCGCCCATGGCGGTCTGGTTGGCGAAATTGGTGATCTCATGGGAAAGTGTGCCGGCCTGCCCTGCAAGGGCGGTAGCGGCTTCCGAGAGCGCGGAAGCCTTTGCGGCAATGGTTGTGGAATCCATGGGTCAGCTTCCTTTCTTTTTGGATGCGTGCGGTTTTTTTGCAGCATCGGCAAAGGCGGGATGAACGATCTTGCCGCCCCGCGTTAAAGTTGTTGCGGTCAGGATCTCGTCATCGAAATCCGCCGTGATGGCGCCGCTTTCCTTGTCTTTCATCAGGCTGATGAAGGACAGCAGGTTGCGGGCGTAAAGGGCGGCGGCATCGGCGGCGATTCGGCTGGGAAGGTTTTCATGGCCAATGATGGTGACGTCATGGACAACCACATTTTGGCCAGCGCGTGACAGGGGGCAATTTCCGCCCTGTGCCACCGCCATGTCCACAATCACGGAGCCGGGTTTCATGGCTTTCACCATGTCCTCGGTGATCAAGACAGGTGCGGGTTTTCCGGGGATGAGCGCCGTGGTGATGGCGATATCTGTCTTGGCAAGGGTTTCGTGGATTTTCACGGCTTGGCGGCGCTTGTAATCCTCATCGGCTTCCTTGGCATAACCGCCCTTGGTTTCAAGGTTTCCGGCGCCTTCCACTTCCACGAAGCTGGCACCAAGGCTTTCCACCTGTTCCTTTGCGGCGGCGCGAACGTCGAACGCGCTGACAATGGCGCCCAAGCGGCGGGCGGTGGCAATGGCCTGCAATCCGGCAACACCAGCGCCAAGGATAAGGACGCGGGCCGGGGTAATGGTGCCAGCAGCGGTCATCATCATGGGAAAGGCCCGGCCAAAGGCGCAGGCGGCTTCAATGACGGCGCGGTAACCGGCCAGATTGGCCTGGCTGGAAAGGACATCCATGGCCTGGGCACGGGTAATGCGTGGAACGAATTCCATCGCCATGGCGGTGACATGCGCCTTGGCGCAGGCCGTCATGAAGTCTCCGGCACTGTGCGGGGCCAGCATGCCGATGAGAAGGGCATCCTTCTTCATGGCCTTGACAGCTTCAGCTTCCGGGCGCTGGACGCACAAGACGATATTGGCATCGGCAAGCAGGGCGTTGCGGTCTTCAGAAACCGATGCGCCGGCCTTGTCATATTCGCTGTCAGGAATGGATGCGCCGATGCCGGCGTCCGCTTCAACAAGAACTTCTGCGCCGAGAGCGATCAGTTTCTTGACGGTTTCCGGCGTTGCTGCCACGCGCATTTCGCCAGGCAGGTTTTCCTTGAGGACGGTAATTTTCATCTTGTCAAACGGATCCTTCGCGATGTCATGGAAGGCGTGCAAAATGCATCATTTTGTCGCTCTTGTGAAGGGGGTATGCATGGACTATACTGTTTTCATTCAGGAACGGAAAGGGGGGCTTGTGATAAAACCCAACAAAAACAAATCCATCTCCGGGAAAACGGAAAATCCGCAAGGCCCCGGAAAAGGGGATGTCTGTCCTGTTTGCGGAGGATATTTTGCCGCATCCTGCATCCGGGGGCTTTCCACCTGCCAGACTTGTGGTTTCGTCATGGCATCCGTCCGTCCCCAGCCGGAACAGGCTGCAGTCCTTTATGGCGAAGATTATTTCCATGGGGATGGCTATGCCGATTATGCGGCAGAGCGGCCCGCGCTGAATTTCAACTTCAAGGAACATCTCAAGCGTATCCTGCGGGAAATGGGAAATGCGACAGGGCAGAAAACCCTTTTTGAGGCAGGCTGCGGCTTTGGTTATTTTCTTGAGCTTTCCCGCGGGTTCTTCAAGGAGGTTTCCGGATGTGAGCTGTCGCCTTTTGCGGCGGGCCGTGCCCGCAAGGCTTTCGGGCTGAATGTGCAGGAGGGGGATGTGCTGACGCTGCCCCTTTCGGGCCCTTACGATGTCATGTGCATGTGGGATGTCCTGCCCAGCTTGGCTGAGCCGGACAAGGTTCTGGCCCGTGTCGCGGAAGCTCTTGCGCCGGGCGGGATACTGGCGTTGACCATGCCCAATATCGGCAGCCGGTTTGCCAGGATTTCCGGCCGGTTCTGGCCCCTCATCCATTTTCCGTGGCGGGTGGGATATTATTCTCCGGAGACAATCACGAAATTGTTGGAAAAAAGCGGGTTCAGGGTGGTTTATGTCCGCCCGTTCCACAAGACGCGGAGCCTGCGGGAAATCCTTTACCAGCTGGTTGCCCTGAAATTCCGTCGGCCTGACTGGTTCCATGCCCTTGAACGTCTTCCGTTCATGAAGGTTCTGGTTCCCATGGGTTTTGCCGATGAAATGTTTATCATGGCCCACAAGGCATGAGGAGGATGGGGGAGGTGTTTTCCTGCCCCATCGCATCCTCTGCCGTGTCAGTCCAGCTGCATGATCATGGTCTTGAGGTAGGCGCTTTCCGGCAGCTGGGGATGTACGGGATGGTCGGGGCCCGCACCACCCGTATGGATGACGCGTCCGGTGCGTCCGGATTCGGATGCGCCGCGGCAAATTTCCTGCTGGAATTCGGCAGGGCTTGCGTTGTGGCTGCAAGAGGCGGCAAGCATGAATCCACCAGGACGGACAAGGCGGGCGGCCAGCCGCGCCATTTTCCGGTAGCCCTTGAGACCTGCAAACAGGTCCTTTTTCGATTTCACGAACGCGGGGGGATCGACGATCACAATGTCAAAGCTTTCCCCGGCGGTTGCCAGGCGTTCCATTTCCGCAAAGGCTTCCCCGCGCAGGAAGGTGCATTTTTCGGAAACCCCATTGGTTTCGGCTGCGGCATTGGCTGAAGCCAGCGCCAGTTCCGAGCGGTCAATCCCGACCACTTCAGAGGCGCCCCCCATGGCGGCGGCAATGGAAAAGGCCCCTGCATAGCAAAACATGTCCAGGATGCGCCGGTCTTTCGCGATGGCCTTGATGAAGGTGCGGTTGGGGCGGTGATCAAAAAACCATCCGGTTTTCTGGCCTTCCAGCGGATCAACGGCAAAGCGCGCCCCGTTTTCGATGACTTCGATGGGGCCGGATTCCGGTCCCTTCAGAACGCGAACCTCACTGGCCATGCCCTCCATGTCGCGGGCCGAGCTGTCGCCGCGCAGGATAATGCGGCGCGGGGCAAGAACCTCTTCGAGGGCGGTGACAATGCTGTCCATGCAAAGGGAAACGCCCGCGGAATTGGCCTGGATGACACAGGTGTCGCCAAAGCGGTCAATCACGAGGCCCGGCAGGCCGTCAGCCTCGGCGTGGACAAGACGATAGTGCCCTTCCGGAAAGAAAACGTCGCGCAGCGCCTTGGCCTTGCCAAGACGTTCCGCAAAAAAGGCGGAATCAATGGCGATATCCGGTTTCCGGACAAGGATACGGGCCGCGATCAGGGAATGGGGGTTGAAAAAGGCCGTGGCAAAGGCATGTCCATGGGGATCGGTGAGTGTGACAACACTTCCGGGCGGCAGGGCCTTGGCCTCGGCATTCATGTCGATTTCATTGGAATAGACCCACGGATGTCCGGCGGAAACGCGTCGGTTGTGTCCAGACTGCAGGGTGATTTTGGGGTGGGTCATGAAGGGATGTCCTTGTGTCCAGGTTGATTGTGAAAGAAGCCATTGCAGAAAATGGTTTCCGGCGCAAGCTTTTGTGCGTGGTCATGGGCTTCTTCCGGAGAAATTTTTTCGGCAAGGATGTTCCTGATCAGGCAGGCGATGTCCGCGGGAGGGATGTTTTCCTCCGGCTGGATGCGCAAAGCGGATATGCCCATGGCGGCAATTTGCGGGACTTCACGGAGCAGATTGGTGCAGTGCGCGGAAAGGACAAGAGGGCCGCTGGCGGAAAGGAAGGGCATGCCTTCCAGGGTATGGATCACCATGGGATGGCCATTGTTCCGGGAGCAGGCCGATTGACATGTCTCACGCGTACGGCCCGCAGACCTTGCCGAAAAGCAGCGGGCGGAAATGGCCAGGGAGGCATGTCCGAATACCTGGATTTCCAGGGGGATGGGACTGTTTCTGGCCAGGTTGCTGATGACGCCGGATGGCAGGTCAAAGGGCAGGCAGGCGCTTTTTGCGCCGTTTTCCGCAAGGATACGCAGGGTATCCTCATTGGTGATGGACAGGAAGGGGCCCAGGGTATGCGGCCTGCCCTGCAACAGGGCAACTGCGGTCATGTCATTGGCTTCCACCAGCCTCTTGCCGTTTTTCATTTCCGCAATGTGCGTGCGTTCCTGTTGGCTTTTGGGGAGGGCAAGGGTAGAAAAGACCACGGTTTTTCCCGCACTTTCCATCCGGGCCACAATATCATCCAGCATGTTGGATGTGATGCGGATGCGGTGCGCGCAGGTGATTTCGCCCAGAAAGACCGTGTCAATGGCCGCCTCGTCTGCCACGCGCAAGTAAAAATCCTGACGCGTGTCGTGGGGCCAGTTGTAGGGAAGCGGGCCCAGCGTGATCTTCATGCCCAGTCCTTTCCATAAGCGCCGAGGGAGGCAGTCCCGCCTTCATAAAGCGAGGAAATTCCCGGGGAAGGCTTTCCATCCAGCAAGCTACGGAAGGCATGAACCACTTGCGCCACATAGGCCCGGCTGCGCTGGCGGCCTTCAATCTTGAGGGCTGCGATGCCTGTCTCCACAATCTGGGGAAGAATGCTGCTGATGTCGAGACTTCCGGGCTCTGCAAAGGGATGGCATGGCGTTCCCTCGACAAGGTAGCGGCCCTTGCAGACCGTTGGATAACCGGCATAACGGCTGGCAGAAAAACGATCGAGGGCAAACATGCCCAGACGGAAGGTGGTGGTGTCTCCGGTTTCCTCAAATCGGGCCGCAGAGGCGGGTGAGCAGGCGCCTCCCCGGTTGGGGGAAATGCCGCAAGCTTGGCCTGACAGGGCGCAGCGGCCTTCGGCCATGATGCAATACCCGCCAAAGGCAAAGGCTTCGCAGGGGACGTCGGATTCAGCCACCAGCGCCGTGAGGTCTTCAAGGGTGAGGACCCGTGGCAAAACCACGCGTGCGATGCCGAAGCGGTCTTTGTAAAAGGCAAGGGCTTCAGGTGTGCAGGCTGAAGCCTGAACCGACAGGTGGCGGCGCAGGCCTGGATGCTTGCGGGCAGCATGGTCGCACAGTCCGACATCCGCAAGGATGACGGCGTCCGCGCCACAGGATTCCGCGTCAGAGATCGCCTTGTGCCACGGTCCGGTGTTCCCGGCCTCAGGAAAGGTGTTGATGGCAATATAGAGTTTGGCGTGGTGGCGGTGGGCAAAATCGGCAGCCTGGACCATTTCCTCCATGGAAAAGTTGAGGCCGGGAAAATGGCGGGCGTTGGTTTCATTCCGGAAACCGGCATATACGGCATCGGCCCCTGCCATGACGGCGCTTGCAAGGGCTGCGGGCGTTCCGGCCGGGCAGACAAGTTCCGGCTTCATGGGCATGTCCCTGGCAGCAGGATGGAGAGCGGCCCCAAAAGTCCTGTGAGGTCTTCGTGCAGGTTGATGGTAGCGGCATCCAGCGCATTGCGCAGGGCAAGCACGGCTTCCATGTTGCCGGTGATGTGCAGGTCCCTGCCAAAAAACAGGGCATCGCCGTCAGCTGAGCCGGAGAGGAGGGCCATGAGTATCGCAAGAGGAGCCGTCATGGTGGCGGCAGGGGGAAAGGGGGGAGCTTTTGCGACAGGCTGCACCACAAGGCGCGCAGAAAATCCGGATGCGTGCAGGTAAAAGGCTACAGGAGCATCCTGCGGTCGGATTTCAAACCATGCGCCTTCATGCCTGCCCATGCGGGAGAACATGCCGGGATGCGCACGGCGCACGGCTTCCAGCGCAATATTGCAGAAGGGCTGGAGGAGGGGGGGCGGCAGGTGCAGGAGGCTGTGCAGGCGAGACATGGACCATCTCTTGTGTTATGTTCGTTGCGGGTAAACACTATAGGAAGAATATGCCATGGTCTATAGGTCGATGCGGGATTTCCTTGCGGAGATGGAAGCTGCAGGTGACCTGTTGCGCATTTCCGAGCCGGTTTCTTCCTATCTTGAAATGACGGAAATCAGCCAGCGGCTGGTGGCGCATGATGGCCCCGCGGTTCTTTTTGAAAAGCCGGTTCTGGCAAATGGCCAGATTTCGAGCATGCCCGCCCTGGCCAATCTGTTTGGCGCACGGCGGCGGATTGCGCGTGGGATGGGGCTTGCGGACGAGGATGGTTTTGGGGCGCTGGGAGAAAAGCTTGCCCGGTTGTCACATCCCCAGCCGGGGGATGATTTCCTCTCCATGGCGGGATCCGTGCTGGGAATGCCTCCGCGCAAGGTGCAGCGCATTCCGGCGCAGGAAGTGGTAAACAAGGGGCGGCAGGTCAATCTGGAAACCCTGCCTGTCCAAACCTGCTGGCCGGGGGATGCCGGGCCGCTTGTCACTTGGCCGCTTGTGGTCACAAAAGGGCCTGCCGGGGACATCAATGTGGGTGTGTACCGCATGCAGGTTCTGGGACGGAATCGCACCATCCTGCGCTGGCTGCCGCACCGGGGCGGCGCGCAGCATTTTGCGCAGTGGACTGCGGCTGGAAAGAAGAAAATGCCGGTGTCCGTGGTGATCGGGGCGGATCCCGCCACCATTCTTGCTGCGGCAACGCCCCTGCCGGAAGGCATTTCGGAATATGCCTATTCAGGCCTGCTGCGTGGCCGGGGCCTTGAGCTGGGCAAAAGCCTTTGCAGTGATTTGCCCATTCCGGCGCAGGCGGAGATTGTACTGGAAGGCCATGTGGCCGTGGGGGATGTGGCTGCGGAAGGACCTTTTGGCGACCATACCGGCTATTATAACGAGGTGGAGTCCTTTCCGGTTTTTCATGTGGAAGCCCTTACCCACCGGCGCGATGCCATCTATCACACAACCCATACAGGCCGTCCACCGGATGAACCCAGCGTCATTGCGCTGGCTTTCAAGGATATGCTGAAACCGATGGTGCAGCGCCAGTTTCCCGAAATCGTGGATTTGCACCTGCCGCAGGAGGCATGTTCTTACCGCATGGCGGTGGTGTCCATCAAGAAGACGTATCCGGGCCAGGCCCGCCGGGTGATGATGGGGCTCTGGTCCTATCTGCGGCAGTTCCTTTACACCAAGATCATCATCGTGGTGGATGAGGATATCGATGTGCGCAACTGGAAGGATGTCATGTGGGCGGTGGCCACCCGCATGGATCCTGTGCGTGACATCCTGCCGGTGGAGGGCACGCCCATTGATTATCTCGATTTTGCTTCGCCCGCATCGGGGCTTGGGGGAAAATTGGGATTGGATGCCACGAACAAGCTGCCGCCGGAAACCGGTCGTGTCTGGGGGCGGAAAATCGAGCGCGATGAAGCGGTGGCGGCGCGGATGGATGAACTCTTTGCCCGCCTTGGGCTGGAAGGAACAGCAAGATGAAACGGATCATTGTCGGAATCAGCGGGGCCACAGGTGCCATTTACGGCGTGCGGGCCCTCATGCAACTGCGCGGCATGCCGGATGTGGAAACCCATCTGGTTGTGACCGAAAGCGGCTTGAAAACGCTGGAGATGGAAGTGGACATGCCGCTTTCTGCCATTGCCGCGCTAGCGCATGCAAGTCATGACGCGAAGGATGTTGCCGCGCCGGTTGCCAGCGGGTCTTTTCCTGCCGATGGCATGATTGTCGCGCCCTGCTCGGTGCGCAGCCTGTCCGCCATTGCCTATGGCCAAACAGATACCCTGCTGGCGCGCGCGGCCGACTGCATCCTCAAGCAGCGGCGTCCGCTCGTGCTGATGCTGCGGGAAGCGCCGCTGCATGCCGGGCATATCCGCAGCATGCAGATGGTGACGGAGATGGGCGGGATCGTGTTTCCGGCAAGTCCCGTGTTTTACACAAAGCCGCAGGGCATTGAAGCCATGGTGGATGAAACTGTGGCCCGGGCTCTTGATCTTTTGGGAATTCAGACAAAAGCGCTCAAGCGTTGGCGCGCCTCCTGATCAATAGCTGAAGCTTCGGGTTTTCCGGCTCGATTGCAGGCGTTGCATGATGGCCATTTCCTGCGCATCGTCATCCTCGTCGCCAAGACCGCTGAGAACGGCTTCAAGGCGCTGCATGCGACGGGTATTCCCCGGGCTGAGCTGTTCGGAGAATACGCCGATGCTGCCGCACAGGATGTCCCTGTCGAGACAAGAGGCGCCATTGGGCGGCAGTGCGCACATGCCGGTGAGCATGTCCGGTGTGAGGGGGCGGAAACCGGCCGCCTTCGCTTTTTCCAGCGCATCCGTCCGGGATGAGAGACTATCAAGGGTGGCGGTGTCGTAGCGGTCGCGGCACCAGGAAAGGCTAAACCAGGCCAGGAAGGCCCGTCCTGGCTCATTCATGCTGCGTATGGCGGCAACCTGCGCGCTGTATCCCATTTGCTCGTGCACGCGCATGGGGTCGAGATAGCCTTTTTGCTCGAGCTCCCGGCACATGATGAGGCTGCCTGTTTGCGCGGTGGCCTCGATTGTCCGGTTCGCGGTGATGGCATCTTGCGGAGACAGGTTGTCATCGGGCCAGAAGCCGCTGTGCTTTTGCCATGCATGGATGATTTCATGGGCGAGGGATGCGGCCAGGGCCGCCGGTGGTGCCTTTTGGTTGGTGATGATGGCCTCATGTTCAGGCAGGAAACAGGCCAGGGCGTCGTGGCCAAGGGGTTCGGCAACAATGGAAACCCCCATGGTTTTGGCAAGCTCCAGCAACATGGCGCCATAATCGCTTTTGGCCATGAGATCCGTGGCCTTGGCGAGGTTGCTGTTCTGAACGGTTTTCCCTGTTCCATCCATGGAGGGAATGCTAACATGGATACGTATGATGACAAGAGGTTTTTGCATGGAACAGGTGGATTTTTTTGACGAGAATTATGTGCGTCAGGGGGTGACGACCCGGCCCGAAGCGTTGGAAAAGGGCTTGTGGCTGCATTCCTTTCATTGCTGGGTGGCCCGCCCCTGCGCGCGCAGCTTGCTTGTCCAGCGACGCAGCTCTGAAAAGGCCCTGTTTCCCGGCATGCTCGATATCACGGCGGCCGGTCATCTCATGGTGGGCGAATCGGTGGCCGATGGCATCCGCGAGGTGCATGAGGAGCTTGGGGTTTCCGACATAGCTTTTGATCGCCTTGTGCCGCTGGGAATCAAGCTTGACGTGGCGCGCATCGGGGATAAGCGCACCCGGCATTTTGCCCATGTGTTCCTGCTGGCGGATGACCGCCCGCCCGCGGCGTACCGTCCGCAGGAATCGGAGCTTTCCGGTCTTGTCGAAATCAGCGTTGCGGAAGGACTTTCGCTGTTTTCCGGGAGAACGGCCCAGGTGCCGGCATGGGAGTGGAATCTGGCGGGGGATGCCATGAAAACCTGTGTGTCGGCGGCCGACTTCATTCCGCGCATCGACCCTTATTATTACAAGATCTTCATTCTCGCCCACCGGCTGTTTTGCGGGGAACGCCACCTCGCTATTTGAGGAAGCCGCGTTTCCAGTTCCACAGGGTGGTGCCTTTGGGAGCCTTGCCGCGGCGGAGCAGGCGCCACACCTGCACGATTTCGGCCGGCGTTTTTCCAGACAAGGTGAAATCAGCGAGACGCAGCAATGGAGGCAGGCCCGCAAGACTTTCAATCACACAGCGTGACTGGACGGAACAGACAAAACTGCGACAGCCTTTGCGGATGAGTCGCAGGTCGTTGCCATGGCGGGAGCGCAGGTCGGATATCCCCCCCTTGCAGCCGGAAGGGCAGGATGCGCCGCTGGCTGGTACCGGGCAGGTTTCGCTGATGAACAGGGGCGGGGTCATGTAAACCGGCAGGGCGATACGGCCGGGGAAGCGGGCCAGAAGGGTTCTTGCGTTTTCCTGCGAGTCCTCCGGCGAGAGGGTGATGCGGGAAAACCCCATCTCCATGAGGCTGGAAACCGCCGCCGTGTTCAGGGCGTAAAGCGGCCAGCCGGCGGAAAGGTCAAGGCCTGCCTTTTCGTGCAGCATTTCCCAGCCCCAGAGGTTCTGGATGTCCCACCGTGTTTGCCCGGCGGCGATGAGGCTCTCCACATGCTTTTGGATGGCCTGGGTTTCCCATGCCCGGCACAGCGTGGGCAGGGAGATGCGCAATGTGGCATTGGGCCATGCGTGGGCCATGGTTTGCAGGGTTTCAGGGGTTGCGCTGTCGAGCGGCAGGAGAATTTCGGAAACGCCCTCCCGGTCGGCCTCTTCAAAATCCTGAAGATCAGCGGCATTATCCACGGACAGAAGGTATCCGGGCGATGCCGGGAGGGTTTCCGGCTGTGTGGCACCAAGCCCTGCAAGGACGGCGGCCCGCGTTTCCGCGCGGTTTTTGGCGTGGGCCTCCTCCAGCTCCGCCAGCAGCCTGCGGCGGATGTCGTTGAGCTGGGCGGCGGGTACAAAAAGTCCGTCCGGGTTTAAAAACGAGAGGGTTTCAAGAGAAAAGGGCGTGTCGCCGCATTTTTCAAACGCCTTGCGGCAGGCAGTTTCCATGCCCTCCGGAGTTTGCGCGGGCGGCAGGTCGCCAACCACTGACAGGCTGGCGGCGCTGCCATCGGCCAGCAGCGCTTCGGCATCGATTCGGCCATGGGTAAGGGACAGGCGGATGGACACAGGCATGCGGCTGCGGAAAGCGCCGGGGCGCGGGATGGGAAATGGATAGGCTTTCTGTGCCGCCTGGCTTGAGGAAACGTAAACGGGCATGCTTTCGGCAAGGGTGGGAGCGCCTGCGGGCAGTGCCAGTTCCACCACTTGTCCGGCAGGGGCGTTGAAAACGGATTTGCCTTTCAGGCGCATGTCCATGACGGCAAAACCAAACGGTTTTTCTTCGCCGGGCAAGGGGATTTGCAGCCCGTCATGGCGTTCGATGGCGTGGGTGGGAATGAAGCGGAGCCATGTCCGTCCCTGCGCGTTGACAATGGCGGCAACCCGTCCAAGTTCTCCGCCCATGGGGCCGACAACATGCGGGGAGACCACGTTTTTGGCCCGCCGGTTTTCAAGGTAAAGCCGGGTCTGGTTGCGGCTGAAGATGGTCTTGATGCGCCAAGCCTTTTCGGCCAGCTCCTTCGGGGATGCCGTGCCGTCAAGGATGTTGCGGTAATAATCGGTGACGGCGGCGGTGTAAAGCGGGCCCTTTTTGCGCCCTTCGATCTTGAGTGAGGTGATGCCGGCCTCGGCCAGCTTGGCTACGTCACCATCGAGCGCCATATCCTTCATGGAGAAGATGTGGCCGGAAGGAAGTCCTTCCCCGGAAAACTGGTCACGGCAGGGATAGGCGCAGGAGCCGCGGTTGGCGCTGCGTCCGGTGGCAAAGGAGGAGTAAAGGCACAGGCCGCTCATGCTGTAGCACAAGGCGCCATGGATGAAGGCTTCGGTTTCCACGCCGCTGTTCTGTGCGATGTCGGAAAGTTCGGGCAGGGTTAGTTCGCGGGCCAGGACCACGCGGGAGATGCCAAGGGCCATGGCCGCCATGGCGCCTTCCCGGTTGTGGATGGCCATCTGCGTGCTGGCATGGAGGGCAAGTCCGGGGAAGTGCTGGCGGATGATGCGCGCCACGCCCATGTCCTGCACGATGACGGCATCGGCCCTCAGGTCTTCGAGCATTTCCAGCATGGGGAGCAGGTCGGGCAGTTCGGCGTCCTGCACCAGGGTGTTGACGGCCACATAAACCTTGCGGGGCTTTTCCTGAGCATGGGCGAAACCGATGGACTCGGAAAGCGCCTCCCTTGTGAAATTGGTGGCATCCGCTCTTGCGGAAAAGCGCGAAAGGCCCAGATAAATGGCATCGGCGCCATGGGAAAAAGCGGCATAGGCCGATTCGGGGGAGCCTGCCGGAGCGAGAAGTTCTGGTTTTTTGTTTTTGTTCATGGCGGCATTATGGCATAGTTGGGGCCGAAAGGAATATGGATATGATCCAGATGCTGGGGATTGCCCTTTTTGTTCTCATGATGATGTCGCTGAAGCGGTGTCTTGCCTGCGCGCGGCATGCGTCAAAGGCACATGACAATCGGCGGGCGGATGCGGGGTGGCGCTACTGGGTGGATCCATTGTCCATGTTTCGCGACCGCTACTATACCAAGGAAGGCCAAAAGCACCGGCAGGCGTTTGCGGCGGATTTCAAGCGGCTCATGATCCTGCTCTGGCCCGCCCCGCTTCTTGTTGTGGCAATTTTATGGCTCGATAAGGGATAATTCTTCTTTTGGACCATTTGTTTGCAAAGGTGCCGGGTATGCTGTCCGTCAAGGTGACAAAGGATTCCTTGGCTGCCTGCATCATGGCAAGACACCCATGTTTCGTCTGTCCATAACCTGTTGAGACATGACATCTAAGCTTCAGTTTTTGGTTTTCCAGCCTGTTCCATCATGCCGGAAGGTGAGGATGTCGGCATTGCGGATGGGGCGTTCCTTGTATTGCGTCATGAAATCACGCATGGCATACGGTGTTGGTTTTTCGCTTGGGTTTTCCATCACCCAGCGCAGGGCGTTCAGGAAATAGGCGTGGCTGAAAAGGCATATCCGCGCCATGTGTTCTGCATGCAGGGCTTCCAGTTTGGTTTTGATCTGCGTGGCGTGTGCCATCAGGCGGGAAAAAGGTTCCGCTCCCTCGGCCGCAAAAACCGGGTCCGCCCTGTCCCAGTAGCTTTGTGCGATTTCCAGCCGCTCGGGCCGCAGGGCCTTGAGGCCATCCTGGCCAAGAAAGGAAAATTCCCGGATCAGCGGCCAGGTTTCATGCGGGATATTCGGCAGGGCTGCAATGGTGGGGGCTGCCGTTTGTTGCGCCCGCAGATAGGGGGAGACCGCAATCAGGTCCATGGGTCGGGCCGTGATGATGCGGCTGATGGCTCCGGCCTGGTTGTGGCCATGATCTGTCAGGGGAATATCGGCCTCATTGTCCAGCGCTCCACCGGCATTTGCCCGGCTTTCGCCATGGCGGATGCCATGGACAAGCAGTTCTGGTACGGGCCTTTTTCCCATCGTTATTTAATGCCTGTCATGTGAGGTGGGGACGAAACAACCAAGGGATCAAGTTCTGTGGCATTGTCGCGGATGAAAGAGGCTCGGAAATGGGTGGCATCCTTGAACAGTGGAGTGCCATCAGGCTCCGTGAAAAAGCACGTGTCGTCGGAGCAAATCCAGTTGGCTGGATCTATGACGGAAATGTCCAGGTTCTTTGCGATGTTTCTGATCTGGTCATTTATGGCGGCTGTGCGCTTTAGGTGTTCTTCCATCGTCACCGATTTCACTTCCGGTTTGCTGCTGAACCGCAAACGGATTGCCGCATCCATGGTTCCCGGGTCGGCACGTCCTCCGCCCGGAGGATGCAGGATGATGGAGATGTTCTTTCCAAGGGATTTCAGGCTGGCCAACGATTTTTCCAGGCGCATGAAGGTGCGGTCAAGGATGGCTGGGTCTGCAAAGTTGATGATCTTGGCATCGCGATCATCCAGTTCGTAGTAATCTCCACGGGTGATAACGCCAAGCCAGGAGCCGCCAATCACGATATTTTCGATGTCCGGCCCTGCGGCGAGGCGGAAGCCCTGGTCAGCATGCTCCCCGCATTGCGGGTTGCTTTTTCTGGAAAACCCGGGAATGGGAGCGCATCCTGATGATGTGTGGAAAATTACGGTTTTGTGGGGAATATGTTGCGCGTCGAGATATGCGATTCTCGGATAAAGCTGCTGAATGTAACTGTCACCGAAGAACAGCGTGGTGCCGGGCAGGGAGCCTGGCGTGAAAGCCTTTTCATCGCCGGGGTATTTCCAGTCCCGCCGTGCCGTGATGAGCTGGGCCCGGAGGGAATGCAGCCTTTCCCGCACCCCTCCCTTGTGGATGGTGAGACCTATGCCGAAAAAGGCCAGCATGATGAGGCTAAGGATGGTGATGATCCTGCGGGAATTTTGTGGTTTTTGGGCTGCCAGCCGCAGCGGTGTTTCCACCCAGCGATAGGTTGCCCATGCCAGAAGGGTCGCAGTTGCGGTCAGGATGATGCGTACGGTAACGGGCGGTATCTCTGGATAGAGGATGTGTGCGAAGGCATTCAGCGGCCAGTGCCACAGGTAAAGCGGATAGCTGATGAGCCCAATCCAGACCATCGCCTTGTTTGAGAGTATGTGGCGTGCAACCCATGTTTTCTGTCCCGTGCCGATCAGCAGGGTTGCGCCCAGGGTTGGCAGTAGAGCCCACCAGCCGGGGAAGCCCGCTTCCGGGGTTTTCAGGATGGCGATGGCGATGAGGGCGAGCCCAAGCGGAGCGGCGATTTCTCCTAGCTTGGCAGGAATGCGCACCGGTTTCTGTTGTGCGGCATCGGCGGCCATCCGTGTGTGGGACAGGATCACGGACGCCAGAATGCCCCCCATGATGAGTTCCCAGAACCGGGTACCGGGTAGGAAAAAGACACCGGACGGATAGGTTGCGACAAAGAGGATGTTGAAGAAGAAGGACACCACCATCAGGGTTGCGGCCATGGCGATGAAGTGGATGCGTAGCCTGAAGATGATGGCGATCAGGAGAGGCCAGATGAAATAAAACTGTTCCTCGATGCCGAGCGACCACAGGTGGCGCAGGGGTTTCAGGTTTCCTTCGACGTCAAAATATCCGGATTCCGACCAAAGCGCGATGTTGGAGATGAAGCTGGCCGCGGCTGAGGTGTGCCAGCCGAGCTTTTGGAATTCATCCTCCAGCAGAATGGCCCAGCCGACGGCAAGGGTGGTGATCAGCACCAGGATCAATGCCGGAAACAGGCGTTTGATTCTCCGGGCGTAAAAAGCCCGGATGGAAAAGGTGGATGAGGCGATTTCCCGCAGCAGGATGCCAGAGATCAGGAAGCCGGAAATGACGAAGAAGATGTCCACTCCGACGAATCCGCCCGGCAACAGGGATGGAAAGTTGTGGAAGAGGATGACGGCCAGGATCGCGATGGCGCGTAGGCCGTCAATGTCCGGCCGGTATGACATGTGTTTGTCATGCATGGGGCGAGGTCTTTTTGCCGTTGCGGAGGATGTGGCGGGGTAGGGGTTTCATGTTAGAACGCCGGGGTTGGATACGGCTGCGATGCAAGGACGGAAGGCGTCTTGATCCGCCATGCCCGTCCGTCAAAGCTTGCGGTGAAGCCGGAGGCGTTCGGGATGGGATCATGCTTGTAATAGGCGTAGAAGGCCTGCATGGCGTCTGGTGTGATGTCGTCGATCCCTTGGGTGATCAGCCAGCGCAAGGCCAGGAAAAACTGGCAGTGACCAAAGGCCAGGATGGTTTTTTCGGAGGGGAGTGTTTCCAGCTTTTCCATGGTGGTGCGTATGCGTCCGATGAAGGCCGCAAAGGATTCCGCGCCTTCTCCATCGACATAATCTGGATCGGCTTTTTGCCAGTATTCCCGCACCCACGGTTTGCGGTCCTCCATGGTCGAACCGCCCCAGCGCTCGGCCAGCAGGGTGAATTCCTCGATGGGCCAGGTTTCCACTGGCACGTCCGGCAGGAGCGCCAGCGTGGGCTCTGCGGTTTGCCGGGCGCGGGAAAATGGTGAGCAGATGACGAGGTCGGGCGCGGTGGCGGCAAGCCTGGCGCTTACGGCCCGGGCTTGCGCATGGCCAAGTTCCGTCAGCGGGATGCTGGCCGCATCGGAACTTACCCCTCCGGCATTGGCCACGCTTTGCCCATGCCGGATGCAGTGGATGACCAGTTCCTCCATCAGAACTCGGCCCAGCCGGGAACGCGCGGGAAGGGCGAGACGTCTCTAATGTTGGGAATGCCGGTCACCAGCATGAGCAGGCGCTCAAAGCCGAGTCCAAAGCCGGCATGCGGAACAGAGCCATATCTGCGCGAGTCAAGATACCAGCCATAATCATCCGGGTTGAGCCCCATTTTTTCCATGCGGGCGGTGAGCCTGTCCATGCGCTCTTCGCGCTGGCTGCCGCCGATGAGTTCGCCGATGCCGGGCACCAGCACGTCCATGGCGGCGACGGTTTCGCCGTCCTCGTTCATGCGCATGTAGAAAGCCTTGATCTGTTCAGGGTAGTCGAACACGATGACCGGCCTCTTGAAGTGCTCCTCGGTGAGGAACTGTTCATGCTCGCTCTGCATGTCGCAGCCGAAAAACACGGGAAATTCAAACTTTTTGCCCGAGTTTTGCATGATCTCGATGGCTTCGCGGTAGGGCAGGCGGACGAATTCGTTGCCTTCGATGTTTTTCAGTGTGTCCAGCAGGCCGGGGTTCACGAACTGGTTGAAAAGCGCGAGATCTTCGGCACAATGTTCCAGCGCATGGCGCACAAGATGGCGCACGAAATCTTCGGCGAGCTGCATGTCGCCCTGAAGATCGCAGAAGGCCATTTCCGGCTCGATCATCCAGAATTCGGCGGCGTGGCGGCGGGTGTTGGAGTTTTCGGCGCGGAAGGTGGGGCCGAAAGTGTAGATGTCGCCAAGGGCCAGGGCGAACATTTCGCCTTCCAGCTGCCCGGAGACGGTGAGGTTGGCCGCTTTGCCGAAGAAATCCTGGCTGAAGTCGACCTTGCCGTCCTTCATGGGCGGGGTTTCAAGGTTGAGGGTGGTGACCTTGAACATTTCGCCTGCGCCTTCGCAGTCCGATGCGGTGATGATGGGGGTGTGGACGTAGCGGAAGCCGCGCCCGTGGAAAAAGTCATGCACGGCCCAAGCCATTTCCGAGCGAATGCGGAAGGCGGCACCAAACTTGTTGGAACGCGGGCGCAGGTGGGCGATGGAACGCAGGAATTCGTCGGAATGGCGTTTTTTCTGCAAGGGGAAATCCTCGCCCGCGCCGCCCAGCAGGACGAGGTTTTCCGCGATGATTTCGAACTTCTGTCCCTGGCCTTGCGATTCCACCATTTTTCCGGTGACCTCGATGGCCGAACCGGTGGTGATTTTCTTGATGTCCTCATAATTGGGGAGGGTGTCAGAGGCAATCACCTGAATGTTGCGCAGACAGGAGCCATCATTGAGTTCAATGAAGGAAAAGTCTTTGGCATCGCGTCGGGTACGAACCCAGCCCTTGGCCAGGACCTGCGGCATCGGTGTTTCGGACGCGAGGAGATGAAGGATTTTGGTGCGCTGCATGGGAATGCCTCTTGGCTTTTGGGAAGAATAAAGACCAAAGGGCTATAGCAGATAGATGCTGTTACGGCAATATGACAATGGGGATTCCGGGCGATACCATTTTCCAGATTTCGTCCATTTCGGCATTGGTCACGGCAATGCAGCCATCGGTCCAGTCTTCATAAGGATGGCCAACATAATCGGCGGAAATGTCATTGGGCAGGCCATGGATCATGATGGCACCGCCAGGGCTTGCCCCCAGCGCCCGGGCCCGGCTGACATCGTCCGGGCGGGGATAGGAAATGTGCAGGGCCTTGTAGAAATTGCTGGCGGCCCGTCGGGCGTCAATGGTGTAAAAACCTTCGGGGGTTCGGCCATCGCCTTCAAACACCTTGTGGCCGACAGGGGTTTTCCCGAGGGCCATCCGGAAAGACCGGATGATGCCGCCATCCTTCATCAGGCTGAGCGTGCGTGCGCCCTTGCGGACCAGAACCATGTCAGCCAACTTGGGCAAGGCTGTGGTGCGGATGTGGAATTTTGGAAAGCTTGAGGGGGTGCGGCTGGCAAGCTGCAGGCTTTCCGTTTTTGCGCCGCTGTCATCAATGGCGGCGGGCTGCACCGCCTCCCGCATGCGTTGCATGCGCTGGCTGGCAAACACAAGATCGGGCGCGGCGGCATGCGCTGGCTGGCCCGCAAGGATAAATCCTGCTGCCATCACCAAAAAAAGCTTGCCGAGAAAGTGTCTCAAGGCCAATAATCCCCGTCCATGAAGAATGTTCTTTCATATAAGCGGGTTTTGGCCGTCTTGTCAAAGCTGCTGGTTGCATGGCTGTCCTGCGTCTGCGGCATGGCCATGGCGGCATCGCCTCCATCCATTGGAAAAATCCGGGTCCATGAAGCGGCGTATGAAGATACGCTGGTGGATATGGCCCGGGCGGAAAACCTGGGGTATGTGGAAATGCGGGCCGCCAATCCGGATGCGGATCCGTGGCTGCCAGGCGCAGGAACCAAACTGGTATTGCCCCAGGAACACCTGTTGCCGGATGGCGCGCGCGAAGGCATCCTCATCAACCTGCCGGACATGCGGCTGTATTATTTTCCGGAAAAGGACGGGATTCCGGTGTCGTGGCCCATCGGCATCGGGGCCGATGGCCTTTTAACGCCGATTGGCAGCACCACGGTGGTGCGCAAGATGGCAGGGCCCAGCTGGCGGCCAACGGCGGAAAAACGTGCCCGTGACCCGTCGGTTCCCGATGTGGTGGGGCCGGGGCCTGACAATCCGCTGGGGGCGTATGCGCTGTATCTGGGCTGGCCCACCTATCTCATTCATGGCACCAACAAACCCCTCGGGGTGGGGCGTCGGGTGTCCAGCGGCTGCATCCGCATGTATCCGGAAGCCATCGAGGCGTTGTTTGCCAAGGTAGCGCCCGGAACGAAGGTGATGGTGGTGAACCAGCCGGTGAAAATGGCCTTCAAGGGGGGCGAACTGTTCATGGAAGCGCATCCCAGCCTGATCCAGGCGGATGCCGTGGAGGCGCAGGGACGTTTCATTCCTGAAGTTCCGGAAGGGTTCATGAAGAGGGTGATTTCGATGGCGGGGGATGCCGCGCCCCGGCTGGACTGGCCACTTGTCCGGCAGGTGATCCGTGAACGGCGGGGGTATCCGGTGAAAATCACGCAGTCCGCATCCATTGGGCCCTGACCGCAGACCTTTCCAAGACAGCAGGGCATCATGAAAAAACCACGCCGGACCCAAAGGTTCAGCGTGGTTTTTGTCTTTTTGGAAAGATGCGGTTTCCCTTATGGGACCTGCGTCTTTCCACAGGTCATGGAAATTACTTCCGAAGGCCCTTCTGGAAAACGCGGTCAGCCTTTTCCGAGGCAGACTTGGCCATGGCAGCAGCCATGTTGGCCTTTTCGACGGCGGCGGCGGCAGACTGGGCGGCGTTTTCAGCCGACATGGCGGCCATTTCGGCAGCGGCCTTGGCGTCCTGTGACTGGGCGCTGATCTGTTCGATCATGGCGCGGTCTTCGGTGGTCAGGCCGGAGCATGCCGAAAGGGCAGCAACGGAAGCGATCATCGCAACAGTGGCAAACTTGTTCATGGGAATGGTTCCTCTTTTCAGATGTTGAAGCGAGGGCCTCCCCCCGCGAGTTCCTAATATACCTGAGTTCAACCCAGGTTGGCAAGGCGGTCTATGCGCTTTTGCGTGGGCGGGTGGGTGGAGAAGAGTGCGAGCGACATTCCCGAAAACTTTGCGTAAGGGTTGATGAAGTACATATGTTGGAAGGCTTCGCTTGATCCCATGAAGGTGCCGTTGGGCGCGTCTATTTTCTGCAGGGCACCAATGAGCCCCTTGGGATTCCGGGTCAGCTGCACGGATGTGGCGTCTGCCATGTATTCACGCTGGCGGGAAATGGCCGCCTGCAGGATCTTGGCAATGATGGGGGCCAGAATGGCAATGAAAAGATAAAGGATGATGATGACCAGCAGCGCTCCCCCGCCCTTGCCGCCGCGCCGGCTGCCGCCTCTTGGAACAAGGAGCCGGGGCGCCTGTCGCATGAGGCTGCCAAGGATCAGCAGGATGCCAACCGCCACGGCCAGCATGGTGGCATAACGGATGTCCGCATTGACGATGTGCCCGGTTTCATGCCCCACCACGCCCTGCAGTTCCTCGCGGTTCAGCTTGCGCAACAGGCCTCTTGTGACGGCAATGGCCGATTTGCTTGGCGACATGCCGGTGGCAAAGGCGTTGAGACCCTCGCTTTCAATGATGAAGACGCGGGGTTTGGAAATGCCGGCTGCCAAGGCCATTTCTGTCACCACATTGTCGAGCATGGGATGTTCATCATGGGTGATTTCGTGGGCGCCGGAAATTTTGAGCACCACCTTGTCGCCAAACAGGAATGCGTAAAAGATCCAGAGGATGCTGAGCCCGCCAAGGATGCCCGCGCCCAGGAGCTTGGGCATGGTCAGGGCCGTGAAGGGAGGTGGCGTTGCGGAAAGGTTGATGACATGCCCGGCAAAGCGGGGATCATATTGCTTTGTCAGGAAGGGGTAAAAGAAACTGTTTTCTATGATGGCGCCGATGGCATAACCAACGCTGCCCAGCAGCAGGATGAACAGGATGCCCAGCAGGAGGGTGTTGCGCCGGTTTTTGGCAATGGCACCAAAAAAGTCGGTGCGCAGGATGCGCGGGCCCGGCGGCGGATTGAGTGTGTCATTGAGGATTTGCACCTCACGCAGCTCTTCCGGGGATGCCGAAGGCTCTTTTTTGGGAAAGGTGTTTGCACCGTTTCCTTGCACAGGTCCCCACGGGCCAGCCCGCAGCCGCTGCGTTTCCAGCGTGGAAACGGCGGCCGTGGCGTTTGGCAGGGGGATGTCATCCCATGGCGAGATGCGGGTCATGGCATGATGTCCGCTTATTTAATGGAGAGATCCACCTTGGGGGCTTCGCGTTCGGCCGGGTTTTCCAGCGCGAAATACTCTTCTGGCGTGAAGCGGAACATTCCCGCAAAGATGTTGGCCGGGAACACCTGGATGCGGGTGTTGTAACGCATCACCGTGTCATTGTAGTGCTGCCGCGTGAAGGAAACCTGGTTTTCGGTGGTTGAGAGTTCTTCCATCAGGCGGGCGATATTCGCCTGCGCCTTGAGGTCGGGATAGGATTCCACCAGTGCCATGAGCTTGCTGAGCATGCCGCCCAGTTCCCCTTCCGCCTTCGAGACTTCAGCCGGGGTTTTTGCACCCATGGCGGCGCTGCGGGCGTTGATGACCTTTTCCAGCGTTTCCTGTTCATAGGTCATGCTGCCCTTGACGGCATTCACCAGGTTGGGAATGAGGTCGTAGCGGCGCTTGAGCTGGACATCCACCTGTTTCCAGGCAGCCTTGGTCATGTTGCGCAGGGTCACGAGGCTGTTGTAGATGCCGATGGCGTAAAGGACGACAAGGGCGAGGACGCCCAGCACAATCCAGGTCGGGTTCATGGGAGTTATCCTTTCGTTTTTGTTTCTTCAGGAGCTTCTGCGCGTTGCAGTACAGCGGCAAAGAAGCCATCTGTCTTGTGCAGGTGCGGAAGCATTTTGAGATGGGGCGATGTCGGGCATTCCGCCCAGACATCCTGTGTATTCACCAGCGTGAAAGCCGGGTTCTTTTCAAGGAAGGCGGTGACCTGATCCTCGTTTTCGCGCGGCAGCAGCGAACAGGTGGCGTAAACAAGACGTCCGCCGGGTTTCACAAGGCGGGCGGCGCTTTCCAGAATACGTGCCTGAATGGAGGTGATTTCATCAAGCGCCGGGCCAAGGGGTTTCCACCGGCTGTCCGGGTTGCGACGCCATGTGCCGGTGCCGGAGCAGGGGGCATCCACCAGCACGCGGTCAAACGAGAGCTTGTGGTGTTTGATCCATGGGTCTGTTTCACTCTTGAGGGGCTTGGTTTCAATATTGAAGGCGCCGGCCCGGCGGAAACGCTCCTTGGCGCGCACCAGGCGGCGATCCAGCACATCGGCGGCAATGAGTCGGCCCTTGTTGTTCATGGTGGCGGCAAGGCCAAGGGTTTTTCCGCCTGCCCCTGCGCAAACATCAGCTACCATCATGCCGGGCTTTGCATCCACCAGCAGGGCGATGAGCTGGGAGCCTTCATCCTGGATTTCCACTTGGCCATCCTCAAATTCCGGCCATGTGGCGACGGCCGGACGCCCCATGATTCGCAGGCCCCAGGGGGAATAAGGCGTGGCTTCGGCCGGAATGCCGTGCTTGCGCAGGGAAGCCAGCAGCTTTTCGCGGGTGGTTTTGAGGGTGTTGGTGCGCAGGTCGAGCGGGGCGGGTTCCGTCATGGCCGAAAGAGCCGGGACAAAATCCTTGCCAAGTGCCTGACGCATGTCGGCTTCGGCCCATGGCGGGCATTCGGCGCGCACCGAATCGGGCATGTGCCGGTCCACCAGTTTTTTGCCGGAGAGCGCCTTGAGAAGTTTCATTTCGCCATCGCCCATTTCGGCGGGGGCGAATTTTGCGCCGCTGAAAATCCCGGTCACTTCTTCGGGCGGGCGGCATTCGCCCACCAGGATGTTGGCAATGAGCAGGCTGCGCGGCAGGACGGGAACCCCGCAGGATTCAATATGCCAGGCCAGTCGCGCCTTGCGACGCAGGATGGCATAGAAGGTTCCGGCAATGTCGGTGCGGTCCTTGCTGCCGATATAGCGATGGTTGCGGAAATAGGCGCTGGCGATGGAATCAGCCGGCTTTGGCGTGGCGTCAAGGGCCGTCAGGAGTTCAATGGTGGCCTGGATGCGCGCTGCGGGTGTCATGATGGGTGCTTTCCCCGGAAACCGGTTGCGAGAACATAAACTTCCGACGATTCCTTGCGGCTGGCATCGGGTTTGACATGGCGGACCTTTTCAAAGTCGCGCTTGAGGGTGCGCAGGAGATCCTCCTCGGCGTTGCCCTGGAAAAGCTTGGCCAGAAAAATGCCGCCGGGTTTCAGGACTTCAAAGGCAAAGGCATAAGCGGCCTCTACCAGCGCCATCACGCGCAGGTGGTCGGTCTGGCGGTGGCCCATGGTGTAGGGGGCCATGTCGCTCATGACAAAATCCGCCTCGCCGCCAATGAGGGTCTTGAGCTTGTCCGGGGCATCGCCTTCCATGAAGTCGCCTTCAATGAGGATGGAGTCCGGAATGGGATCGATGGGCAGGAGGTCGATGCCTACCACACAGCCGCCGGTTTGTGCGGGTTTTGCGCGGGCAACGGCGATCTGTGTCCAGCCGCCGGGCGCGGCGCCAAGGTCAACCACCTTCATGCCGGGCTTGAGCAGGCTGTATTTGTCATCAAGCTGTTCCAGCTTGAAAGCGGCCCGGCTGCGGAAACCACGGGACTTGGCTTCCTGAACGTATGGATCATTGAGCTGGCGGGCGAGCCAGCGGGTGGAGGAAATTTTGCGCTTGGCCGCGGTTTTGACGCGGACACTCAGCATGCGGCGGGACGGGTGTGGGTTTTTTTGTGTCATTGATTTTCCAAAATCCTTGTCTTCCTTGACTTTTTAGCATTTTTGTGCTAAGAAAAACAAGTCTGAAATCCAAAAGGCCATATATGGGCCGGGAGGTTGCCATGACCGATCATAAACTTACTCCGGATCAGGAAAAGGAAGGGTTGGCCAAACTGGCTTTTCAGCTTCAGGCAGATGTCAGAAAGCTCGAGCGTGATGACAAGCAGGCAGGGCATGACAAGCTGCGCGAGAATGAAGAGCTTGCCGCCGGACGTCCGGTGGTGAACATGCCGTACAGGGCCATTGCCACCATTCTGGCAGCCGATGTCCGGTCGGACAAGGCGCTGGACCCCCAGGATACGCCCATGGCGTTTGCTGCCATGGAATTCATTACGGGCGGGCATAAACCTTCCATTCACAACCTCGCCATTTGCCAGGTGGAGCTGCGGCGCCAGCTCAGGCAGCTGAGCGGGATTGATAATGAGAAGAATGCAGTGGCCTTTGCGCAAAATCACGGGATTGATTCGGACAAGGATACCTTCCCGGTGACGCAGATGGCTCCGGAAGCCTACAAGAATCGTCTCGCTTTCCTTGAAGAAAGCCAGCCCAAGGCTCCCAAGAATGCACCGGCTGCACCCAAAAAGCACCATCAGGCCAACCTGGGCTGACATAAAAACGGGCGCATGATGCATTTTTTGGCTTGCATGACGCGTTTGTGCGCGTTATATCAAGCCCGCCTGCTGGGGGATCGTCTAACGGTAGGACAGCGGACTCTGACTCCGCCAGTCTAGGTTCGAATCCTAGTCCCCCAGCCAATTTTATGTTTGTAATCCTGCGCCCACGGCTCTGCCGTCGGGCGTTTTTTATATTGGCCATGCAAAACATATCCGCAATGTTGGTGTCAGGATCCGTCCCGCAACCCGCCTGTGTTCCCTGTTTCTGTAAACGGGTTTTCGAGGAAAGTCCGTGACTGTCCTTCATGCGGTCCGGCTATAAGAATGACAGTCAAACAGAACCCCCGCAGATGGCACGACCGCCTGCGGG
>Ga0154589_13_pt1 | contig 86149 bp, 83 predicted proteins | sample RifGroF2_FD_116018 | JGI IMG/M metagenome (GOLD analysis project Ga0154589, IMG submission 116018) | Alphaproteobacteria bacterium GWF2_58_20
GTGATCGCAGCCGTCAGCGACGTCTTCCCATGGTCAACGTGCCCAATCGTCCCTACGTTCACATGCGGCTTCGACCGCACAAATTTCTCTTTCGACATGCTCGAGCCCTTTGCAAAAGAACATTCACGCACACACCGGCAGATGCGCCGGCGAAACAAAATATGGAGCGGGTGAGGGGAATCGAACCCCCGTGACCAGCTTGGAAGGCTGGAGCTCTACCATTGAGCTACACCCGCAACCGCAACACAGACCTGACCGCCTGAAATGGTGGAGGGGGCAGGATTCGAACCTGCGTAGGCAGTCGCCGGCAGATTTACAGTCTGCTGCCATTAACCACTCGGCCACCCCTCCGTGAATCGGTCATAACCCACGTCACGGAATGCGGACTTATCTTTTTTTTTGCCTAGCTTGTCAACCGCCAAATATAAATTTTTTCCCAAAACCGTTTCCGGGCTTTCCTTAAATATGCAGTTGCGGCACAATGGATCCATGAAAAAACGTCCCTTTACCTCCCGCAAAGGCCCCGCGCATTCGCAAGCCACCCCGGGATCCCGCCCCAGAAAACCTTTCAAATCCAGCCCGGAAAATGATTCCGAAGCCAAAACCAGCCCCCAGCGCCGTCCCTTCCGGGGCATGGGCAGCACCAGCAAAGCTGGCAAGTTCCCCCCACGGTTCAACCGGGAAGGGGCACCAACGGAATCCGCATCCCCCCGTCCGGCCCGCAAGCCTTTCCGCCGCGACGAGGACGCCTCGGCCCCGACCCGCAGTTTCCGCGATGATGGCCGCAAACCCACCCGGCGCACTGATTCCCCTTATGCCGGTGCAAAACCGCGTGCCCGTTTTTCCGAAGACGCCGCGCCCCGCAAGCCTTTCCACCGCGACGAGGACACCTCGGCCCCGACCCGCAGTTTCCGCGATGGTGGCCGCAAACCCACCCGGCGCAGTGATTCCCCCTATGCCGGCGCAAAACCGCGTTCCCGTTTTTCCGAAGACGCCGCGCCCCGCAAATCCTTCCGTGATGACCGTGCGCCACGTCGCCGTTTTCCTGATGAAGCACCACCAGCACCAAGAGTCAGTGTCCCACCGGTTCACAAGCCGGCAGCACCGTCCCTGCCCGAGATTCGCCAACCCTATCTTTATGGCATTCACGCCGCCACCGCTGCCTGGCGCAACCCGCGCCGCACCTGCCGCCGCATCCTCATCACCGACAATGCCCTGCCATCCTTGCGCATCGCCCTTCAGGATGCGGAACAGGCAAACATTGCACGGCCAGAGATCGAGATTGTGACCAAGGAGATTCTTGACGCCCTCCTCCCCAAAGGCAGCGTCCACCAAGGCATCCTGCTTGAGGTGGAACCCTTGCCGGAAATCGACATCCCAACCCTGTGCAGCAAGCTGGATGCCGAAACCGATGCCACTGTCATGGTCCTCGACCAGGTAACCGATCCACACAACATTGGTGCCATCCTGCGTTCCTGTGCGGTGTTTGGCGCCAAGGCGCTGATCGTTTCCCGCCACAATGCCCCGGAAATCTCGGCCCTCATTGCCAAGACCGCGACCGGTGCCGCAGAACATGTGCCGGTAATCCGCGTTTCCAACATCACCCGCGCCCTGGAAGACCTGGCCGAAGGTGGTTTCTGGCGCGTTGGGCTTGATGAACATGCCGACAAGCCGCTTTCCGGCATTCCCCTTGCCGGGAAGATCGCCATTGTCATGGGATCGGAAGGCAATGGCATGCGCAAGCTCACACGCGAGAATTGCGACCACATTGCCCTGCTACCCTCATCCGGGCCACTCCTCAGCCTGAATGTTTCCAATGCCGCCGCCATTGCCCTTTACGAAGTGCAGCGGCAAAAATAAGTCTTGTCCATCCCATGAAAAACGGGCGTCCCCAAAAGGACGCCCGTTTTGCTTTCCCGAAACATGCCCCGTCAATCCGGATCGGCATAAATACCATCCGGCGCCACCTGTCCCGCCAGTGTCAGCGGGCCGGACGCATCAGGGCCACTACCCGCGCAGGGTTGCCCCGGCCGCTTGCGCCGCAGCCACAACCTTGACGGAGAAGCCTTCAATCTCGGCATCGGACAGGGTATGGTCCAACGGCTGGAGGACAACGGAAACCGCCAAGGATTTCCGTCCTTCTCCCACGCCCGGCCCCACATAAATGTCAAACACGGAAACGTCAGACACCAGCGTTTTGTCCACACCACGAATCGCCCTGATCAGCTTCCCGGCTTCCATTCCCGCATCCATGACGAACGCGAAATCACGCCGCACGGGCTGGAAGGAGGACAGGTGCAACATGGGGCGCGCCGTTCCCTTGCGCCTGGGCTGGGGAAGACGGGAAAGCACCACTTCAAACGCCACAATACGCCCCTTGATTCCCAGCGTTTCAAGAACCCCTGGATGCAGTTCGCCAAACCAGCCAACCACCTTGGCACCCTGACGCAAGCAGCCGGACCGCCCCGGATGGAACCAGGCCGGCGCATCCGTCGTCACCTGCACGGACTGTTCCGACATGCCTGCCGCTTCCAGAACCGCAAGCGCATCCGCCTTTGCATCAAACACATCCACCGGACGCGCCCTGGAATCCCAACTCCGGGAAACCGCAAGGCCGGCACGCACGCCAGCGGCTACGGTTTCCTGGCCCTCCGGCTCGGCACTATGAAAAATCGGCCCAACCTCGAACAGGGCCACATCCGGCCATCCGCGATCAGCATTGCGGCCGGCGGCCATGAGCAGGTTGCCAATGCCTGACGGACGCATGGTCGTCAGGTCGGAACTGATGGGATTGAGGATCTCAAGCCCCGCATCCGTATGACCAAAAAGCCCCGCCACCTTGTGGGGCTGAAAGGACCATGTCACCGATTCCATCATGCCGCGCGCTGCCAGGAGACGCTTGGCGGCCATAACCACTTTTTGCGCCTGCGAAGCCGCCGGGCGGGTGACCGATTCTTCCCGTAGCAGGGATACGGATGGAATCTTGTCATACCCATGAATGCGCAGAACTTCTTCAACAATGTCAGCCTCGCCGGCAATGTCGGGACGCCAGGCTGGAACGGCAATCTGCAGGCTGCCATCCGGATTTTCCGCCGGGCCAAACCCCAGCCCTTCCAGAATGCGTTTCTGTTCGGCCAGGGGAACGGCAAGACCGCCCAGGGTCTCCACCCGCGAGGGACGATAGGATACGCTGCGGAACAGGTCCGGCATTTCACCAGCCATCACCACATCGCTCGGCGCGCCGCCACACATCTCCAGAACCATCCGGGTGGCAATCTCCATGGCACGTCCCATGAAGGCCATGTCCACCACACGTTCAAACCGGTAACGCGCATCACTTTCAATGCCCAGCCGTCGCCCGGCCGCCGCAATGGCAATCGGGTCGAACATGGCGCATTCCAGGAACACGTCCGTTGTGGCTTCGCTGCAGCCTGTTGGCACGCCGCCCATGATGCCACCCAGGGATTGTACTCCGGCATCATCGGCAATCACAACTGCGCCGGCCCCCAGTTCATAGGTTTTTTCGTCCAGCGCCAGAAGGCTTTCCCCTTCCCGCGAAAGACGCACCTCAAGATGGCCGGAAAGCTTGCCAATATCGAACACATGCATCGGGCGGGCAAGATCGAAACACAGGTAGTTTGTAATGTCCACCAGAGCCGAGATTGGACGCAAGCCGATGGCATGCAGGCGGTCCTGCAGCCAGCGCGGGCTTGGACCATTCTTCACGCCGCGAATGGTGCGCCCCATGAAGCAGGGACAACCTTCCATCGCCTCCGGCGCAATCGAAATCGAAACCGGGCTGGAAAATGTCCCCGGAACCGGATCATCCTTCAGCGGCTTCAAATGCCCCTTCCCAGACGCCACCAGGTCACGGGCAATCCCGCGAACTCCGGCGCAATCGCCCCGGTTGGGGGTCAGGTTCACATGCAGGACGGGATCCGACAATCCGGCATATTCCGCAAACGACACACCCACGGGTGCATCCGCCGGCAGTTCGATGATGCCCTCATGGGAATCGGACAGTTGGAGTTCCCGCTCGGAACACATCATCCCCTGGGATTCAACGCCGCGGATTTCGCACGTCTTCAATGGCTGCCCCGAATCGGGAATGACCGTGCCGATATGCGCAAAAACCACGCGAATTCCCGCACGTACGTTGGGAGCGCCACAAACCACCTGGAACACGCCGACCCCCGTGGACACCTTGCACAGCGACAGCTTGTCGGCATTGGGATGCCGACCACATTCCAGGACTTCGGCAATCACGAATGGCGCCAAGGCCTTGGACTTGTCTTCAATGTCTTCGACCTCAAGCCCCGCCATGGTGAGCGTGTGGGCAATATCCTCAAGCGCCGCATCGGTTTCGATATGGTCCTTGAGCCAGGAAAGGGTGAACTTCATCGCATGTTCTCCTTACATCAACCGGATATGCCCAGCGCGACATTCGGAATGTCGAGCGGAACGAAACCATAATGTTTCAGCCAGCGCAGATCGCATTCAAAGAAGGTCCGCAGGTCAGGAATGCCATATTTCAGCATGGCCAGGCGCTCCAGCCCCATGCCCAGCGCAAAACCCTGGTAACGGTTCGGATCAATCCCGCCATATTGCAGGACTTTGGCGTTGACCATGCCACAGCCCATGACTTCCAGCCAGTCGCCACCAGCGCCAAGCTTCAACTCCCCATTCTTGCGGGAACAGCCAATATCCACCTCGGCCGAAGGTTCGGTGAACGGGAAGAAACTGGGACGGAACCGCACCGGCAAGTCGGAAATGCCAAAGAAGGCCCGCAGGAAATCCATGATGCAGCCCTTGAGCTGCGCCATGGTCACGCTTTCATCGATCCACAGCGCCTCGCACTGGCTGAACATCGGCGCGTGCGTGGCATCACTGTCATAGCGGTAGGTGCGTCCGGGACAAATCACCCGCAAGGGCGGCTGGCTCTGTTCCATGGTACGTACCTGAACTGGGGAGGTATGGGTACGCAGGACCTTGGGCTTGCCATCCGCACCCGGCGGCATGAAGAAGGTGGCCTGCATCTGGCGGGCCGGATGATCGGCCGGAATGTTGAGCGCCTCGAAATTGTGGAAATCATCCTCAATGTCTGGCCCTTCCGCCACAGAAAACCCCATCTCGGCAAAAATGGCCATGACCTCTTCCGTCGCCTGCGTCAACGGATGGATGCGGCCCGCAGTTTCCGGACGCACCGGCAGCGAGATGTCCATCTTCTCCCCCGCAAGCCGGGCGGCCATGGCAGCCTGCCGCAGGTCATCCGTCCGCATGTCCAGCGCTTCCGAAACCCTGTCCTTGGCAACATTGAGAGCCTGGCCTGCCACCTTGCGGGCCTCGCCATCCATGCCGCCCAAAGTTTTCATGAGCCCTGTGAGGCTGCCTTTCTTGCCCAGCGCCGCAACGCGGATTTCTTCAAGCGCCGCCATGTCGGCCGCGCCTGCAATCCCTTTCAGGATATCCTCGACAAGCTGTTCCAGATTGTCCATGTCATTTTCCCCAAAAAAACAAAATCAGGGGATCCGGTTCAAGCCCGTATCCCCTGATCGCTGACTTCAAGAATTTTGTGTTTTTACACAGCGCTGTCGAGAACGGCCTGAACCTTTTCCACCAGCGCCTTAAAAGCCACCGGTTCCCGCGCCGCCATTTCAGCGAGAATCTTGCGGTCGAGCAGCATGCCGGACTTCTTCATCCCCGACATGAACTCGGAATAGGTCAGTCCATATTCACGCACGCCGGCGTTGATGCGCTGGATCCACAAAGTGCGGAAGTTGCGGCGCTTGACGCGACGATCCCGATACGCATACTGCAGGCCCTTTTCGACCTTTTCAATCGCGATGCGGAATGATGTGCTACTGCGATCCCTGTAACCCTTTGCGAGCTTGAGGATCTTCTTGTGACGGGGGTGGTTGATCGTGCCCCTTTTAACGCGTGCCATGCTACTTTCTCCTTACACCGAGTACGGAAGCCAATGCTTCTTGACGCGATTGGCCTGGCCTTCCTGCAAAACAAGTTCCTTGCAAGCGTTGCGCTTGGCTTCGGTCGATTTGCTGACAAGGCGGTGACGGTGATGGCCAGCCTGGCACTTCACCTTTCCATTGGGTGTAACAGAGAAGCGCTTCTTTGCTCCGCTGTGGCTCTTGAGCTTCGGCATTTTTCATCCTTTCAATCAAAGGGTTGCAATGCAAGTGGCTGGGCAATGCCTAGTGGCCTCACCACTCCGTTCAAAACTTTGGCTGGGGCGGCTTATACCCGCTGCCATTCCCCAGCGCAAGCAAAATCATCACATTGTCATGCCTATGTCGCGCGAGGTCAAGGTAAAGAAAAGGAAGCCATAAGAAACCAGGCGGGCCAGAAGCATGGCCTTCCAGGTTTCCAGCCGCTGGCCCTTGGGCATGGCCAGCACCACGAGAGGCCATTCAAGCACCATGCCGATCAGCATGTAGAAAACAAAATAAAGCCGCGCCCAGCCCATCACAACGGCGTTGACGGAGACCACATCCATCCCAGGCACCAGCGTAAAATCCCGCAACGTATGAGACAGCCCCATGCCGGCGGCCAGTCCCGCCACTTTTGCAAACACGGGAGAGATCACACCCTCCCCCATTCCCTGCACGGAAGCGCCAAGGAAAGCGCCCGCCAGCGCCAAAACAATGAAATAACTGGCATAGCGCGCCACAATCACCAGCAGGGCCATGTTGCCGATGACCCGCTCCTTTTCACGAATGAACCGCGCAAGAAACAACACCAGAACCTCAATCCCGGCAAGATAGGCCAGGGACGCATATTCCCCAGCCAGGTAACGGGCCGCATAAGACATTCCCATAAGGTTTCTCCAATTAAAAGACATCTGGATACCCGGGATTTAGCCGATTTTTTGTTCTTGCGAAAGTCCTTTGTGGACAGGGCGCAAAGACCTCCTTATTAAAAGGGGCATGAAAAACGTCATCGCCGTTGAAAACCTGTTCAAATCCTATGGCAGCGTCCAGGCTGTCAGTGGCATCACATTTTCGGTTCCCAAAGGACAGACCGTTGGCCTGCTTGGCGGCAACGGTGCCGGGAAAACCACCACCATCGCCATGCTGCTTGGCCTGCTCCTGCCCACCTCCGGACGAATCGAAATCCTGGGCCAGGACATGTCCGACCAGCGCTGGAAAGTACTGCCACGCATGAATTTCTCCTCACCTTATGTGGATCTTCCCCATCGGCTGACCATTTATGAAAACCTGTCGGTTTATGCGCGCCTTTATGGCATCCGCAACATCCGCAAGCGTGTGGAAGACCTGGCCGAAACCCTTGAGCTGACCGACCTCCTCAAGCGCCCTGTCGGCAAACTGTCCTCCGGACAAACCACCCGCGTGGCCCTGGCAAAATCGCTCCTGAATGATCCAGACCTTTTGCTGCTGGATGAACCCACCGCCTCGCTTGACCCGGAAACCGCCGACCGCATCCGCACCCATCTGGCCGACTGGCGCAACCGAACCGGAGCCACCATCCTGCTGGCCTCGCACAACATGGGCGAGGTGGAGCGCATGTGCGATCATGTCCTGATGATGAAAAAAGGCAAAATCGTTGACAGGGGCTCCCCCGGGGAACTGATTGAAAAACACGGGCGAAAAAACATGGAAGAAGTTTTCCTCACCATCGCCCGCCAGAATGATGCCACGGAGCCTCGCCCATGATCCGCCACCTCATCACCGCCTTTTCCCCAAACCGCATCTGGGCCATGGTGCTGCGTTACTGGTACCTCATCCGCTCGTCCCTGCCCCGCATGATCGAGCTGGTTTACTGGCCTTTCATGCAAATGCTCATCTGGGGTTTCATGAGCCAGTTCCTGCGGGGACATGATTCCTTCATGGCCAAGGCCAGCTCCACCCTGCTGGCCGCCGTCATGCTCTGGGACCTGCTTTACCGTAGCCAGATCGGCATGTCCGTCTCTTTCCTTGAAGAAGTCTGGTCACGCAACCTGGCCCAGATCTTCATCAGCCCCCTGCGCCCGTTTGAATGGCTGATATCGCTCATGATCACCAGCCTTATCCGCACCCTGATCAGTGCCATCCCCATCTTCCTGCTCGCCGCCCTCTTCTTTGGTTTCCGTGTCTGGGACCTGGGCTGGCCCGTCCTTGCCTTCTGGGTCAACCTCACTCTCATGGCGTGGAGCATCTCGCTTTTAAACATTGGTATCATCCTGCGGGCAGGACAGGGCGCGGAAAGTCTTACCTGGGCGCTCACCTTCATGATTGTGCCAATTTCCGCCATCTATTACCCGGTTTCCACCCTGCCCTACTGGCTACACCCCCTGGCGTGGAGCCTGCCTTCCACTCATGTTTTTGAAGGCCTGCGCGCCCTCATGTTCGACGGCGTCTTCCGCACGGATCTGGCGATCAGCGCCCTCTTGCTCAATGTGCTTTACATGGTTCTGGGGTTTGTCTTTTTCTTCTGGTGTTTTGCCGCAGCCCGCCGCAACGGACAGCTGTTCCGGCAAGGGGAATAGCAAACCAGACCGAACGCTCAGGGCCTCATTTCAGGCCAGAAGCGCGGCGCCCGCACAGACTGCTGCAAGAATCAGCCGGACAATGGCGTTTATCCGCATGGCCCGCCGCACTTCCTTCAAACCGATTCGCGCCGTTCCAGATCCCATCCATCCGCCGCCACCAACCCGCGGCGCCCCCAGCATGATGCCCAGGGCTCCGGCCATGGCAGCCACCGGCCATCCTCCCAGCCTTGATGGGTGCTGGCGAGCATCCATCAAGGCTGTCATGAAGGATTTCCGGGGCTGTCCGCCATCGGTAAAAACCGCGGCAAACGCAAGGAATGCCACCGAAAGACGGGCCGGAATCCAGCGCAAGGCGAAATCAAGATTGGACGCCGTACCCCCAAAGGGACGCCAGCCCGGAAGATTGTGGCCAACCGCCCGATCCAGCAGAGCGACTGCCCACACAAGGAAAAGCATGGGAAAGCCGCCAAGCAAAAACCAGAACAAGGGGGTTATCAGCCGCCGTTCAACATCCCGCGCCACTTCAGCCACCACAAGGCGCGCCGCGGCATGGACGTCCGCCGGAACGGCTTCCTGCCCGGCAAGGGCTGCGGCCATCCGGCCAGCCCGCAAGGGCTGGTGCAGCAAGGTTGCCCCCATATAGCGCCTGAACAGGGCATGGCGGGCCGGTGCGGCCATGACCAAGGCAAGACCAAAAATCCCGGCAAGCCTCCCAATTTCGCCAAATCCCTCCACAAAACTCCCAACGATTCTCCCGAAAAAAAATCCGATGGCCGCGACCACCAGCGTCATGAAGACACCTCTTATGGCCCGATCGGTTTCAGAACGAATAGGACGATTGAGGCGTGCCCCAATCCGCCGCAACCCGGCAGAAAGGTCCCCCAATGGCGGAAACGGCATCCAGGCCAGGACAAAACTGGCCAAAAGCGCCACAAACATCATGACCAGACGTTCCAAAATACCTCCCGGGGTCTCCCCATATATGGCGACATTGTGGCACAGTCCCTCCATTCTTGCAAAGCTGCCATGCAGAAATGACAGGGCTCAGGGGCTTGCGCTTTGATTCCCGAAGATGATAGAACAAGAGCCATCAGGAATGCCTATCGTCCATCGGGGGCCATTCCAGAACCGGAGCAACTTACATCTAAGGTGGTAACCGTGCCGAACGGACATGCAAACGGGATGACCCGACTGGATCGCTATAGCGCAGAAAAGATGCTGCGCATCATCCGCCCCTACATCCAAAACATTTCGCTCTCCCCGGACATGACTGAAGTCTGCATGCGGAATGTTCCTTTTTATGGAACCTTCCGCCTCTATTCCTTTACGGACCGAAGCAATCATCCGCCACAGACACATTTTGCCCTTTACAAGCCCGGCCATGTCCATGTGTTCGACATGAACCACAAATCCATTTACGAGGCCAACAGCAACACGCCCTTCTCGCTCAACCGGGAAAATGTCATGGACTACGTCCGGTTTTTCTTTACCCTGGCCCGCAAGAAGATTGAAAACATCCATCTGGTGGAAAAGCTGGACGACATTCCCTTTACCGATTTCCCCTCGGAAGACAGGACCGATGAATTGGGACAGCTTGTCCAGCCGCTCCTGCATTCGCCCCAAGGCGGAAACCATCCTTTTGAGCTTATGGCGACGGTCATGTTCCGCAACGCCCTGTTCTCGGCCACCATTGGCGTGGATGAAAAAGGTATTGTGAAAATTTCTGACCACACCCTGCTGGCCGATGAACTTCCGGCCCACGCGGATCATGTGGCACATCATCAGGACAGCGGATGGCAAGATGGCGCCATGGCGGAAAACATGATGGGCGGAATGATGGGAAGCATGGCTGGCGCCTACTGATTTTCAGGATCCTGTCCGCAAGGAGACCACAATGGACAACTGCATCTTCTGCCAGATCATTTCCGGCAACATTCCCGCGCATGTCGTGTATGAGGATGATCTGGTCGTCGCCATCCTGGATCACAGGCCGGTTCATCCCGGCCACTGCATGGTCATCCCGAAACAGCATTTTTCCCAGTTCACCGACCTGCCTGACGAACTGGCCGGACACATTGCCGCCGTCGGCAACCGCCTGGGTCGGAAAATCATGTCGGTTGTCTCGCCCAAACCCATGCGTGTGGGCTTTGTCGTGCATGGATATGTCCCCCATGTGCATTACCACGTCATCCCGCAACACCATGACGACGACATCACCTCCCACGTGTATGCACGCATAGAGGAAGGCCGGATTGTGTTCGACGAACAGAATGTTCCCCTCGCCTCACCGAAAGACCAGGTCCGCATGGCAAAGCTTCTCGCCCTGTCCCCCTGTCCGGCGGATGGCAGGATGCCGCCATGGCGGAAAACATGATGGGCGGAATGATGGGAAGCATGGCTGGCGCCTACTGACGCCCCTTGCTATCCTGAAACGAGGGAGGGAACGCCGGACGGTTTTCCCTCCTTTTTTTTGCTTCCATGGCCCCATATTGTTTATCTGTGCGCAAAGTGTTATATTTTTATTGAGAAATTCAGGCATGGAGACTGCCATGACACAACAAGAAACGTCCATATCCGAAGTTGAGACCCTTCTTTGTCTCAGTTCCCATGGAGAAGAACTGCTTCATTTCGCCCGTCAACAAGGCATTGCCCTTACCTGCGATCCGGACGCGACAACCGCCTATCTTGGCAAGACAGATGACAGCCGGATGGCTGTTGTCTTTCCAACCCGGGAGACCTCCGGTGCATCCGTTTTCCATGCAGCCCACATCCTGAAATACCTCCAGCTTGAAAAGGCCGGCGTTTCCGAAACCCTTGGACGGACGCCCGGCGAAAGCCTCTGGATCAGCCGCCTGATCCAGGCGGACGCCGAAGCAACCGCTGTGGCAACCTGCATGGAAATTTCCGCAGCCGGAGAGGATGGCCCGCGCCAATACCTTGAAACTTCGGAACGACTTGACCTGGTGGAAGTGGCGGCAGAAGCCATTGAGACAAAACAGAACCCTGTTCCATCCATCCTTGCTGCCACATTCGCAAATGAAAGCCGGGTGACACGGATGGACAAGACCTTCCTGTCTTCCGCCCGCATCAACATGTCGCGGTTGGCAAAAAGCTGGGCAAACGGCCACAAACGTCCAGATCCTGGACCGGAAATGTCGGCCCGTCTGGCTCCGCATGCAGAAGGCCTGTTCCTGCGCGATCCCCTGTTCATGGGGCGCCCGGATGCCGTGGAAGAAGCCCTGGCCGACCTGCGCCAGCAGGCCGATACCCTGTCTTCCGTATCCCCATCCCTCCGCAAACCCGCCCCATGAGTTCGATTCTTGACTGGCTGACCAAAAAACTGCTGGGGGACAGCGCTGACGACCTCAATTGGGCCATCACCACCCTGCGGAAAAAATCGGGAATTGCCTGCGCCCTTCTGAAAAAAACCGAAGCGGACAAGGTGGAGATCATCGTGGATCCCTACATCGCCTGCCCGATTTATGAACCACTCCCACCTGTGACCATTCGTCTTTTAGGCCGCATTTCTCCGGAAGGCATGGCCGCAGACCTCGCGCATGAGCTGTTCCACCACCACCAGTTTTCCTGTCTGGATTTCAACCGCAACAGTTTGGACGTGGAGGACGCTGAGCGATTCTCCTGTGCCCTTGAAGCGGCAGCCGATTGCGCCTCGATGGCCATTTGTGCGGAAATTGCCCAAGCCGGGGATGAGGGGCCTTTCGATGCCATGCGGATCGATAGCCACCGAAAGAAAATCACCCATCTTTTTTACAAGCACCTAGATATTTTCAGCGATGACCCGTCCCGCTTCACAATCCCCATGAGGGAAGCTTTTTTCGCTTGGCATGGAGCCGAATCCCTCGCCAGTCATTACAAGGATACCGCACGCCAGGCCAAGAACCATACCCTCGCAACACATCCGGAAAGGATGGCCGAGTGGGGGACCCACAAACTCCGCCTTTCCGACATTCTGGCCATCGCCACCCTGCCGGGACAGAAAAAAAGCTGGCTTGACCCGAACGATCCGCGGCTTGCAGCCCTGCTGGATTCTGCCCCGGGCACGCCCCCTGTTCCGCGCAAGAAAACTGCGCCCGGTTATTGACAAAACGCCCCCCGAAGGGCACCATGAAAAAGAGCTTTTCGGTTCAATCAACCACCCTAAAGGAGGATGGAAACATGGGAAGTGTAGGACGCAAGATCATTGGTATGGACATCGAGGAATTGATTTCCCTGCTCAACCGCGCCTTCGCCGATGAATGGCTGGCCCACTACCAGTACTGGATGGGTGCCAAGCTGGCCAAAGGCCCGATGAAGGATGCAATCATCGCCGAACTCACCCTGCATGCGGCTGATGAAATGCGCCATGCAACCATGGTTGCAGCCCGCATCATCCAGCTGGGCGGCACGCCGCTCATCCGTCCGGAAGACTGGTACAAGCATGCCAACTGTTCCTATGATGCGCCGGAAGACCCCTATGTGCGCACCCTGCTGGAGCAGAACATCAAGGGAGAACAGTGCGCCATCGGTGTTTACAACAGCCTGCTAAACATCACCCGCGACAAGGACATCGTCACCTATGAGATGGTTGCCACCATCCTGAAAGACGAGGTGGAGCACGAGGAAGACCTCGAAAGCCTGCTGGAAGATCTGGACCTCATGATGAAAAAGCGGGGCTGATACAATGATCACGGATTGGCAGGACCGCGCCCTGATTGAACTTTCTCCGGATGAAGCCCGCAAGGTTCTTGCGGACGTCAACCCGGAATTCGCGCCTTTCCCCATGGGGGAAGATGCCAGGATATCAAGGCGCGCCCTGCCATTCTATGAAAAGATGTCCCTTTACGCCTTCACCGATTTTTCCACCATTCCGCCCCTGACCAAATATGCCCTTTACCAGCCAGGAACCGCCATCGCCATTGACTGGACAAACGATGCCATCTTTGACGCCAACGATGCGGCCCCCCTGCGGCTTGATCCCGCCAACGTTTCTGATTATGCGCATTTCTTCTTTTCATTGGTCCGCGGAGAACAGGGCCTCATCCGGATCGTGGAAACCCTTGACGATATTCCTTTTACCCAAACCCCAAAGCCTGCCGAAATGACCGCGCTGGCCAAATTCATTCATCCCCTGCGCCTGGAACCCTATGGCGGCACAGGCCCATTCCGGCTCCATGCCACCTTCATATTCCAGAGTGACCTGTTCAGTGCCACCATGGAAATCAGCCCCGATGGGGCCCTCGGCATGACGGATGAAAAGCTCCTCATTGAAGACATGCCCGCCCAGGCCGAAATCCTGTTGCGTTAGTCTCCATGCCATTTTTTAAAGAAAGGGCCGTGAAGCGATTCGCGGCCCTTTCTTTATGTCCTTTGCCCGATTCGCCGGATATTCGCATTTTGTTCGCAATTTTTACGTGCATGCCAAACACAAAATAAGCATTCCGACTCCTTCGCAAGTTAATAAACATTAACATCAGCAGAATCAACATCATGCCCCATGCATGCCTGATCTGCATATCAGGCATGCATGGGGGGCATACCTTTAAAAGGTTTGTTTTTTTAAGATTTTCAGGTGACAATTTGAACATCAAAAGTGCCACGGCTCCCAAATGGTCGTGTCTGCTGTCTTCCCGGGCCCAAGCCCAAAGAGCCGGGAACATCGGAAAGCCGGAAGGCGATTTTCCTTCCGGTCCACGATCAAAAAGGATCGTGACCCTGAAAAGCAGGTGTCCGGTGTTGCTTCGATTCACGGACATCCTTAAAAACAGCAGAGGGAGTGTGCCCGTGACCCGCTTAGCCCCCGAAGATTGTTTCCTCAATCCAAAAACAGAAACGTTCATAGACAATTTTGTCAGCATGGTCACAACCGCACGCAAGATGGTGCGGCGTCCAATACTGAACCAGGAAGAACGGAAAAACACCCCCGAAGACCAGGAGAAGATCAACGGCTGGATGGAGATTCTGGGTCGTCACCCAGATACCAAGGCGCTGCTCGATGAAGCCCTGGACAGCGGCACAAAAATCTATGGCGACAACACCATCAAGCCCTTGGGCTACTACTCCCCGGCGGAAAACATTCTGGTGGTCAATCCGGACCGCACGGATGGTGAAGTCGTCGCCACCATGATCCACGAACTCACCCACCGACACCAGGACAAGCTTGGCTACGGGCTTTCCCCGATGCTGAGCCCGCGTGACCTGATCCTCATGCTTTTCAATATGGAAGCCAATGCGGAAGCCAACGCCGTGGCGGAATCCTTCAAGCTGGCACAGGCAGGCTTCCCGGATGCGCTCGAAGCGCATCTGCGAACCGGGTATGGCGACATTTCCCGCGCATTCCTCGACAAGATCAAGGAAAACCCGGAAAACGCCCATAATGGTGTGGCCACCCGGGCCGCCCACGACCAATGGTTTGAACAACCCTGGCGCCGCAAGGCCTATGGTGAACAGGCGATCGGCATTGTCATCAACAACATCAAGGTCTTTGCCTCCGTATTCGTCACACAGGGCTTCACGCCACTAACCCCCGAAACCATCGCCGGCATGGCTGAAGATCCCAATGGCGACAACTACCTGAAGACAACTCTTGAAACTGGCGACAGCCTGACGGGCGACCGCTACCGCAAGGGATTGACAGCCGAGATTGAAATGGCCTTGGCCGCCATTGACAAAGCGCTCAATGATCTCAAGAACAAACTGGACGGCAAAGGTCCGGAAACCGATGACACCCGCAAGGCCCTTTTGCCCGACAGCAAAAATGACGCGCTGGAAAATGCCGTCCGAAAATTTGCGGGACGCATGGTCCTTTCGGACAAGAAGGTCAATGGTCTCCACTTGCCAATCCCGACCAAGGCCGACAGGTACCGCACCCCCCGCAAGGGTCCTGTTCCCATGCCGGTCTTCTAAACGCCTGCAATGTGCCTGCATAAAAAACAAAAAGACTATGCCCACAAAGGATGACAGACAACCCAGCCCGGAGCAGCAAAGCTCCGGGCCCCAGAAAAAAGAGGAGGTACGCCGTGACTATAAATACCCTCTTTCAGCCAGAAAAACCTAGCAAGATCCTGCACTTTCAGGCCGCCTTTTTCCAAACCGTTACCCCCAAGAAAAAGCCACGTGACCGCTCCAAACTCAAGGAACGTATTGATCACTGGCTTAACATCATCTCAAAAATCGAAGAAGGCCGGTATATCATCCAGTTCTCGCAGGAGAACAAGATCCAGATCGCTGTTGCCAAGGAAAAAGGCATTTATGGCTACTTTTCGCCATCCAAGAACATGACTGTCATCAGCAGCACGCTGAAAGACGGCGATGCCATTGGCACCCTGTTTCATGAGACCCGCCACGCCATCCAGTGCAAATCCGGATTCTGGTGCGACGCTGCATTAAGCCCGCGCGACAACATCCTGATGTCCTGCGCCATGGAAGCCGATGCCGAAGCATTCTGCGTCATGGCATCCTACAAGCTAAAACTCGCTGGTTATCCAGAGGCATTTGAAGCCCACAAAAAGAGCCCTTATGGAGACATTTCCAACCGCTTTGAAAAGATGGTGACCGAAAACCCGGCCAGCCTTGAAGATGGTTCCGCCATGCGGGCCGCCTATGACAGGTGGTTTAAAAATCCGAACCGTGTCATCAGCTATGCGGCCAACGCCCTCAAGATGGTGCATGCCAGCCTGATCGGCTTCAGTCGCCAATACAACCAGAAGGGCTTCATGCCACTGACCCATGAAATCATGGAAGGGATTGGCGAACTGCCGAACGGCACCAATTACCAGAAGGCGGAAGGTCGCGATCTGGTGGCTGATACCTACAAAAAACTGCATCATCCGGAACTGTTAGAATTTCTGGAAATCCTGGAACGCGGCATTGGTATGCCAACAACCGTCTCCAACGACAACAAGCCGGGCAAGGAACCCAAGTCGGACAAGGATATGCGGGATCAACTCCGCAACATCATCAAGACTTATTCTCCTGGCATGATGCGCTAACCACCTAGGGGAGCCGGAAATCACGGCACCGGCTCCCCCCTTTTTGAATACGGAAAACCATGCCGCCCAGGTCCAAGACAACATTGATTCCTGAAGAAATTGCCCGCTGGCTGGATGTGCTGGCAAGTGTTCCTGCGGGAAAAAGCCTGGTAGACCAGGCCTTGAACCATGGCATCCGATTCAGGCTTGCCCCCAAAAGCTGGCAATACGCCTATTACCAGCAGGATGGCGGCATCATTGGCATCAAACCCAATCGTCCAGAAAACGAAATCATTGGCAACCTTGCCCATGAATTGCGCCATGCCTTTCAGGACAAGACGGGTCAAATGACCAGCCTCACAGATTCTCCCAGGGATGTGCTCCTGCGCACCCATAGCACGGAGGCTGACGCAGAAAGCCTTGCCCTTCTTGTCTGCGCCCAACTCGCGGAGGCGGGCCATCCTGAATACCTGCAAGCCCGGCTGGATGGAGAAATGCCTGACATTGCCCGGCGTTTCGTGGCCACCCTTCCCCAAGGCCCCCTGCCCGCCATGCGCGCCGCCTATGACCAGTGGTTCGAGGATGAAGGCCGCCGCACATCCTACTTTTCCTATGCGATCGACTGGATGGACATCAACATCCGGGAACGGGCCAAGGCACAAGTCACTTCAGGCCCACTGCCCTATACGAGAAAAGACATCGTCCGCCTCGGCCTCCTGCCCGGCGGCCTCAACTACCTTTCCGCGACAGGTGGCCCGGCACTTGATTCCCCTTTCTATTGCCGCCCCATCACTCCCTCACAGGAAGAAAGCCTGCAGGACGCACAAATGTCCCTTGATCACCTGCGCAAAACCTTCAATAGTCGCAGCAGGAGCCATCCCAACAAGAAGCCGAAACCTGGAAAGGGCTGACAGCTTCTTTCCCCACAAATAAAAACCCCCGGACGTTTCCATCCGGGGGTTTTTATGTCATGGCGGGCGGCTTACGCAGAAGAACCGCAGCAATGCTTGTATTTCTTGCCGCTGCCACAGGGACATGCCGCATTGCGGGAGATTTTTTCCGATGCCTTTGCCTCCGTGCGGGAGGCCGGTTTGGTTTTCCCATCCCCATCTTCCACAGGCCGGTTGTCGCGCAGGGCGAACTCTTCCGTTGGCGGCACATCCTGTGCCGGTGGCGTATCCACCTGGATTTCCACAAAGCTAAGGTCGCGCGTGACCGTTTCGCGCAGCTGGATCAGCAGGGCCTCAAACAGTTCAAAGGCCTCGCGTTTGTACTCGTTGAGTGGATCCTTCTGGCCATAGGCGCGCAGGTTGATGCCCTGCCGCAGATGGTCAAGATTGAGGATATGCTCCCGCCAGTACTGGTCAAGCCGACGCAGGAGAATCTGCTTTTCAACATAGCGCATGACTTCAGGCTTGAAGCGGACGGCCTTTTCCGCCATGCGGGCATCTGAAGCCTTGCGGATGCGTTCCTGCAACACTTCGCTGTCCACACCATCTTCCTTGCTCCATTCGGAAAACGGAAGTTCAAGCCCAAAAACACGGCGAACCTCAATGCCAAAGCCTTCAATGTCCCATTGTTCCGCATAACTGCCCGGAGGGGCAAAACGGTGGATAATGTCTTCAACCACATCGTGCCGCATGTCGCGCACGCTTTCCGACACATCGTCCTCGGCCATCATCTCGCGGCGCTGCTCATAGACAACCTTGCGCTGGTCATTGATGACATTGTCATATTTGAGCAGGTTCTTGCGGATTTCAAAATTCTGCTCTTCCACCTTGCGCTGGGCGGTGGCAATCGCCTTGTTGACCCAGGGATGGATGATGGCCTCGCCCTCCTGGATGCCCAGGCGCAACATGATCTTGTTGAGCGTTTCCGCCCCGAAGATGCGCATCAGGTCATCTTCCAGCGACAGGAAGAACTTGGACTCGCCCGGATCCCCCTGGCGTCCTGAACGTCCGCGCAGCTGGTTGTCAATGCGGCGCGCCTCATGGCGCTCGGTGCCAAGGATGTAAAGACCGCCCGCTTCCTGGGCAACCTTTTTGGCTTCCACAGCCTCTTCCCGGATCCGCTTTTCAATGGCGGCCTTTTCTTCCGGCGTTTCCTCTCCCGTCAAGGCATGCTTGATCATCATGTCGGGATTACCACCCAGCTGGATGTCGGTCCCGCGACCTGCCATGTTGGTGGCAATGGTCACCGCACCCGGCTGGCCAGCCTGAGACACAATCTCCGCTTCCCGCTCATGGTGCTTGGCATTCAGCACATGGTGCGGAATCTTCGCATTTTCGAGAAGCTCTCCAAGAATCTGGGACTTTTCAATCGAAATGGTGCCGACAAGAACCGGCTGCTGCCGGGCATGACACTGGCGGATAAGGTCCACAATGGCCGCATATTTCTCGCGCGCCGTACGATAGATCTCATCGTCATTGTCTTTTCTGCAGGTTGGTCGGTTGGTCGGGATGGTAATCACATCCAGGTTGTAGATGTCGGCAAATTCCGACGCTTCCGTGCTGGCCGTCCCGGTCATGCCCGCCAGTTTGGCATAAAGCTTGAAATAGTTCTGGTAGGTGATGGAAGCCAGTGTCTGGTTCTCATGCTGGATCACAGCATGTTCCTTGGCTTCCAGTGCCTGATGCAGGCCTTCCGAGAAACGGCGGCCCGGCATCATTCGGCCCGTGAATTCGTCAATGATGATGACCTGGTTGTCCTTGACAATATAATGGTCGTCAAGATTGAACAGCTGGTGCGCCCGCAGGGCCTGATTCACATGGTGGACAAGGTCGATGTTGGCAATATCGTAGAGGTTGTCCCCCTCGATGAGGCCTGCCTCCGCCAGCAGCTTCTCCACATGGTCCACGCCGATTTCGGTAAGCGCCACCGTGCGCGTCTTCTCATCCTTTTCAAAATCCTCCGGAACCATCTTGCGGATGACCTTGTCAATGGAAATGTAGAGCTGCGAGGAATCCTTTGGCTCCCCTGAAATGATGAGCGGCGTGCGAGCTTCGTCAATGAGGATGGAATCCACTTCATCGACAATGGCAAAATTGAATGGCCGCTGCACCATTTCATGCGTGTGCATCTTCATGTTGTCGCGCAGGTAATCAAAGCCAAGCTCGTAATTCGTGCCATAGGTGACGTCCGAAGCATAAGACGCGCGGCGTTCGGATTCCGGCATGTCATGACCGATGGTGCCAACCGAAAGCCCCAGGAAACGGTAAACTTGACCCATCCATTCCGCATCACGGCGGGCGAGGTAATCATTCACCGTCACCACATGCACCCCCTTGCCGGAAAGGGCATTGAGGTAAACCGGAAGGGTTGCCACCAGTGTTTTGCCTTCGCCGGTCTTCATTTCCGCAATCCGGCCCTGATGCAGAACCATGCCGCCAATGAGCTGGACATCGAAATGCCGCTGCCCAAGTGTGCGTTTGGCTGCCTCACGCACAGCCGCAAAGGCTTCCGGCAAAATGTCATCGAGCATTTCGCCATTTTCAAGCCGGGCCCGGAATTTCGGTGTCAATCCACGCACCTCGTCATCCGACAGGGCCGCATAGGATTCCTCAAGAGCATTGATCTGCGCCACAACCGGCATCAATTTCCTGATCAGACGGTCGTTATGGGTTCCAACCAGCTTTCGGGCGATTTCACGGAACATGCTGCTTCCTTTTTGCACAAGACGGCCATGACAAGCCTAATGTTGTGTAAATAGGTATTGAAAGCCCGCATGTCAATGCCAGCCCTGTCTTTTAAAATCACATTTTTTGCTTGCACCCCAAAGAAGCGGGTGGCATCCTCATGCACGTTTTCACCATCGCTTTCAAAGCGCATCCTGAGGTGGATCATTCTTTTTTATAAAATTACCAACCGTCAACCCATTGGAGTTTCATCATGACGTCACGTTCAAAACGGATTCTGCCCGCCCTTGTTGCTGCCACCCTCATGGCTGGCGGTATTTTCATCTCTGCCCAAGCTGTAAGCCCCGCTCCAGCCAAGGATGCCATTGTTGCCCGCGTCAACGGCAAGGACATCCATGAATCCGACATGACCAACCTCATGGCGATGATGGGCCCACGCGTACAGGGGGTTCCGGCGGACATGCTCCGTCCCATGCTCATCCAGCAACTGGTCAACATGCAGGTGATTGACGACCAGATGAAGGATGCAAAGCTGGACAAGGATCCGGAAGTCATCTCCATCATGGAGCGTGCGCGCCAGGACATCATGCGCAGCATTTTCATCCGTCGCGCGGCTGAAACCCGCATCACCGATGCCATGCTGAAGGAAAAATACGGCCAGATGAAGGAAGAAGGCAAACAGGTTCACGCCCGCCACATCCTTGTCAAGGACGAGAAGGAAGCCAAGGACATTATCGTCGCCCTCGAAAAGGGTGAAGATTTCGCCAAGCTGGCAGCTGCCCATTCCATGGACGGCACCAAGGACCGTGGAGGCGATCTCGGCTTTTTCAGCAAGAACATGATGGTGCCGGAATTCGCCGAAGCCGCCTTCGCCCTGAAGGACAAAACCTTCACCAAGAAGCCGGTCAAGACCCAGTTCGGCTATCACGTCATTGAGGTTCTTGAGCGCAAGGAAACCGACCTTCCTTCCTTTGATGAAATCAAGGACGACCTTAAGGGTTCCCTGATCCAGGACGAAGGCGGCAAGGTTCTGGAAGACCTCAAGGCCAAGGCCAAAGTCGAAATCCTTGACCCGTCCGCCAAGGAAGATTCGTCGGACAAGAAGTAATCCGCCTGACAGCACATCCCGCCGCGCCCAAAAGTGCGGCGGGATTTTTTCTGGCAACACCCCATCAAGGCCCCATCATGCCCACCCATCTTCTCATCGTTGTCGCCATTGCCCTCTTCAATGAAAAGAACGAAATCCTCATGGCGCAACGCCTGCCCGGCAAGGTATGCGAAAACCTGTGGGAATTCCCCGGCGGCAAGGTTGATTCCGGCGAGACACCGGAAACCGCCCTTGTGCGCGAAATCCGCGAAGAACTGGGCATTACCGTATCTGAGGCAGACCTCTTCCCCATCAGCTTCATCACGCAGGACTACACGAAGGAAATCAACCGTCATGTGTTGATGCCGCTTTTCGGCTGTCACAAATGGCAGGGCGAGATGCAACCCATTGCCGTCAAGGATTTCCGGTGGGTTCCCATCCACGACATCCTGACGCTTGACTTGGTGCCTGCTGACATCGCCCTCGTGAAACACATCCAGAAACTCCATGCACTGTGACGCCTTCGACCTTGCGGCCTTTTATGCCAGCCCTCTTGGGCGCTATGCCCGGGAACGCATCGGGCAACGGCTTTCCGCATGGTGGCCCGATCTCCATGGCCAAACCCTTCTGGGCATGGGATTCGCAACGCCTTACATGGATGCCTGGCAAGACGCCAAGCTTTCCATGGCTGCCATGCCTCCGGAACAGGGCGCTATTGCATGGCCCCAACAAGGCCCGTCCCGCGTGTTCATCTGTGATGATTCCGCCTTGCCTCTGGCCGATTGTTCGGTGGACCGCATCCTCATGATCCACAGCCTCGAACACGCGGAATTTCCGCGCACCATGCTGCGGGAAGCCTGGCGGGTTCTTGCAAGCGGTGGACGCCTGACCCTTGTTGTGCCCAGCCGAACCGGAATATGGGCCCGCAGCGATCGCACGCCCTTTGGTTTTGGCAGTCCCTTCAGCGCAACACAGCTGCATGATCTTCTGCGTAGCACCCTGTTTGTGCCCGATCATGAAGACCGGGCCCTCTTCATGCCGCCTTTTCATGGCAAGATTGTCCAGGGGACTGCGCCTTTATGGGACAGGCTTGGCCCACGCTGGCTCCATCCGCTGGCCGGTGTCCTCATGGTGGAGGCCAGCAAACAGCTTTATGCCCCAACAGCCGAACCTGCTTCAAGCCAGCAGAAAAAATTACGCCTCATGCCTGCTGGAAGATAATTCCAGAAAAACAAAAACAGAAAAATTCCATCCCACCATATAAATATTTCCAACAGGACAAAAAGAAACAGATAAATGCGGGACATGGAAAAAAGTATCGCCATCCCATTTATGCACACCAAACATCAAGCAAGAGAAAAAATTAATACAAAAAATTCAAAAAAAATAGACACAAAAGAATATGAAATACATACAAAAAAAACACAACGACGATTATTGAAAAAAACAAAAAAACGTTCTATCATTTGATAGTCAAATATCACACTCCAAAGGAGGGGTTTAATGTCTTTCGGAAAATGGCTTGTCGTTCTCTGCCTGCTGGCCAGCACCGCTTTCGCCGCCACATTGACCGATACGAACACAAGCTTCCGGGCCCGTAAACGAATCTGTGAACTCGGCGACACCGCCTGCATCAACTGGATCACGAGCCAGTACGACACGGAAGAAAACCTTGATCTTCCGGAAGAGGAGGAAACCGATTCGCCCCTCGAAATCGTGGGCATGTCGGGAGACGCCCTCGAGATGAACATCACGGACGGAACATCGCCCGGCAATCCGGTCGAATTCATGATCACAAACACCGGCACCGGGGAAACTGGCACCCTTTCCGTTTCCCTTACTGGAAACACCGAAAATTTTGAAAAAATGGCTGACACCTGCCATGGCACCACACTGGCCGCCTCGGCAAGCTGCATAATCACCATCCAGCCGGTGGCCACGGAAAATGGTGTTTATTCGGCGACCCTTGTCGTTTCCGCCCCCGAAGGCACCGCGACCCAAACCCTGTTCAGCGAGGTCAGCGGTTTTCCCGGAGGCTATGCGGGCGGACTTTACGCATGGGGCAGCAACAAACGGGGAGAACTCGGCGATGGAACCTCCCAAACCCGCATCACCCCCGCCCTTGTCTTTGGAATGGACACGGAAAATATCGGCATTCCAGAAGCCGGAGGTGAACAGAGTTGCGCGCTCCAGAACGGCGCACTCAAATGCTGGGGATCTAATAATTATGGCCAGGTCGGCGACGGAAGCACCACCAACCGATTTACCCCTGTCCAGGTGGTCGGTATGGAAAGTGGTGTCACGGCGGTTGATGGCGGACAGCTCTACCACACATGCGCCATCCAGAACGGCGCTGCAAAATGTTGGGGACAAGGTTACGGCCCCACACCAAAACAGGTTGTTGGCCTTTCAAGCGGCGTTACCGCCATCGGGGTTGGACGCAACCAGACCTGTGCTATCCAGAATGGTGCTGCCAAATGCTGGGGCGGGACTTATGGCACCACGCCTGTCCAGATTTCCGGCCTGACAAGCGGTGTAACCGCCGTTGACGCCGGATACAGCTTCGCCTGCGCCATCCAGAACGGTGCTGCCAAATGCTGGGGATATAATAGCCGTGGCCAGCTCGGTAATGGAACAACAACAAACAACACCGCTGCGGTGCAGGTTACAGGGCTGACGAGCGGGGTGTCATCCATCACATTGGGCCTCGACTACGCCTGTGCAATCCATAACAATATTCCCAAATGCTGGGGAACCAACACATATGGCCAACTCGGGGACGGCACCACCACAAGCCGCACGACCCCAGTCCTGGTTTCCGGCCTGACGAGCGGTGTCAGCAGGATCGACGCCGGTTATTACCACACCTGTACCATCCAGAACGGATCGGTGAAATGCTGGGGCAATTCGGCCGCCGGCGGATCGGGGGTTGCCAGCACCACTATCCCGACCCAGGTTCCGGGCATGGAAGGCGGCGTGGTGGAAATCAGCGCCGGCAACCAGCACACCCTCGCGCTACGCGGGGCAACCTCCACCTCCTACAATTTCCTCTCCGCATCCGCAACATCCGGCGATGCACTGGCGATGGACATTGCAGATGGCGTCTCTCCGGGCTCGCCCGTCATCTTCACCATCACCAACGATGGCGATGCGGAAACCGGCGTCCTTTCGGTTTCCATCATTGGCAACGCCGGAAACTTCAGCAAGACAACGGACATCTGCACCGGAAACACCCTTTCTGTGGGCGAGAGCTGCACCATCACAGCGGTGCCTGTGGCGACGGAAAACGGCACCTATTCGGCCAGCCTCGTGGTTGGCTCCAATCCGGGCGGCAGTGTCAGCCATGCCATGCTCAGCCGGGTCAGCGGCTTCCCCGGCGAACAAACCGGAGTTCTGTTTGCATGGGGAAGAAACCTGGAAGGTACTTTCGGTAACGGAACCACAACCAGCAGCAATATCCCTGTCAGAATTCCCGGTTTCGAAGCAGGATTATCCCTTGTCAAAGCCGGAGGTTCCACCAGCTGCGCGATTCAGAACGGCGCTCTCGAATGCTGGGGAACCAACAACAATGGCCAGGTTGGGGATGGTTCATACATCAGCCGCAACACTCCGGTACAGGTTGTGGGAATGGCCAGTGGCGTAACTGCCGTGGATGGTGGTCTCTACTACACAACCTGCGCCATCCAGAACGGAGCGGCAAAATGCTGGGGAAAATATTACGGAAACACGCCACAACAGGTTCCCGGACTGACCAGCGGAATGACCGCCCTGAGCGTGGGTCGTTCCCATGCCTGTGCCATCCAGTCTGGAGCCGTCAAATGCTGGAACTATGGCTCCACCCCCGTTCAGGTAACCGATCTTGAAAGCGGTGTCTCCGCTGTTGAGGCTGGAAACTATTTCTCCTGCGCATTACAGGCAGGAGCCGTCAAATGCTGGGGATCCAACAACAGTGGCGAGCTCGGGAATGGAACTACGACAAGCAGCAACATCCCCGTTCAAGTTGTCGGGCTTGAGAGCGGTGTAACTGCCTTGACGACAACAATGACCACTGGTTGCGCCATTCAGGACGGTTCCCTCAAATGCTGGGGAAACAACAATTATGGTCAGCTCGGCGATGGCACGAAGATCGCCCACACCACCCCTATCCAGGTTCTTGGCATGGAAAGCGGCGTGACGGATGTGGAAGGCGGGTACGACTTCGTTTGTGGTCTCCAGAACGGTGGCGTGAAGTGCTGGGGATACAATTACGCAATCAATTACGGTTCCACCCCGATCACGATTATGGGCATGGAAAGCGGAGTCGCGGCGATCACCTGCGGCAACCACCACACGTTCGCCGTGATGTCCGGCTCGTGGATACTTGCGCCTGCGGGTTATTCGGTGGCGTTTGACACCTCCAGCATCAACCTCGCGAACAGGGCCGCGGCCTCCTTTACCCTTTATGGGGCACAGTTGGGTGCAACCTACACGTGGTCGATCGACGACACTGGCAATCCCGGCACATCCGCCGTTACCGGCACAGGAACGGTCACCAGCGCAACACAGCAGTTTTCCGGCCTCAACCTTTCTGGTCTTTCCGACGGCATGCTGACGCTTGCCATCATGCTGGAAGACGATGGCCATGCGGGCGCGGAGATGACCGACATCATCACTAAGGACAGCATTGTTCCGGGCGTCTCTTCGCTATCGCCCGCCGACAATGCATCGGGTGTGGCGCTAGATGCAAACCTTGTCCTCACCTTCGGCGAGGACATTACCAAGGGCACCGGCAACATCATCATCTACAACGGCGGCGGCACGGTTTTTGAAACCATTGCCGTGACGGACGCCAAGGTAACGGTTTCCGGCAACCAGGCCACCATCAACCCCATCGGCACGTTCGCTTACGGGGCTGGTTACTATATAACGGTTGCGTCCGGGGCTTTCGTGGACGAAAGCGGAAACCCGCAGGCGGTCATTTCCGGCTCTTCGGCGTGGAACTTCACGTCCGTGCTGGCTCCGGCGGTTCTGTCCATCAATCCGCTTTCCGCATCCGGCATGGATGTGGCGGGCGGCGGTGCGGAAACAGGCACCTACAAATATGGAACCGGCGTTTCCTTCACGGTTGCCAACTGCAGCGGATGCCAGACGACCACCGCGCTTTCCGTCGAGCTTTCGGGAAGCAATTTCGAGATCGTCTCGAACGGCTGTTCGTCCACGCTGGCTTCGGGTGCCACCTGCACCGTCACCGTGCGGCCCATGGCGGACCGGAATGTGGCTTCCTACACAGCCACACTCACGGCCTCGGCAACCACCGGAGGCAGCGCCTCGGCCAGCCTTTCCGGTGCAGCAACCGGTTTCGTCACCACCCTCACGGGCGGCGTCTATGCCTGGGGCGCTTTTGGCGGAACCATAACGGAACCCCTGGAAATGCCAGGCATCGGAAGCGGCGTCAGCGCCGTGGAAGCGGATGGAGAGGTCAACTGCATCATTCAGAACGGTGCCGCCAAATGCTGGGGAAACAATGCACATGGATCTCTTGGTGATGGGACATATGAGAATCGCGATGCCCCTGTACAGGTTGTCGGCCTGACCAGCGGCATCACCGCCATCAATGCCGGCAAATGCTACCATGCCTGCGCCATCCACAACGGCGCTGCCAAATGCTGGGGAAGCGGTGCCGTATGCGCCGGAAATTCGATTTTGGGAGACGATGCCGCTACCTACGAAAGCACAACGCCTGTCCAGGTGTCGGGCCTTACCAGCAACGTCACCTCCATCAGCGCCGGCAGGGCCCATACCTGCGCGGTGCAGGGAGGCGCCATCAAATGCTGGGGAAACTGGTATGGCTATGATGCGACGCCCGTTCAGATCGGCGGCCTCGCCAGCGGCGCAACTGCCGTTGATACGGGATACGGATTCTCCTGCGCCATCCAGAACGGTGCCGCCAAATGCTGGGGAATCGGCCCGCTGGGAGATGGAATCACCACATCAAGCGAAACCGCCGTGCAGGTTTCCGGTTTGACCAGCGGCGTCACCGACATCGCCACCACCATGTGGACTGCCTGCGCTGTGCAAAGCGGCGCTCTCAAATGCTGGGGCAGCAATGGTTCTGGCGAACTTGGCAATGGCACCGGAGGGAACAGCGCGGTCCCCGTGCAGGTTCCCGGGCTTGAGAGCGGCGTGACGGACGTGTCTGCTGGATACAGCCACCTGTGCGCCATCCACAACGGCGCCGCCAAGTGCTGGGGATATGACTGGGTCTCAGTGAACAGCTCCACCCCCGTGCAGGTTACCGGCCTTGAGAGTGACGTCATCGACATCAGCGCCGGCAATGTCCACACACTGGCCCTGAAACAATAAGCGCCACAAAACCGTGCCCAAAAGAAAACCCCCGCCGGATATCCTGCGGGGGTTTTTTCTGCAATGACCAGGTCAGGTATTGAACGGTGTCCATTCGCGCTTGGACCAGAAGAAAAATTCCAGCACATAAAGCAGCAGGGACGGCATGACCAGTATCAGGGCCGCCGGCCATGATACAATCATCGGATCCCATACATACTGGACACTGCCCAAAAGCTTTTCAAGCTGGGAGAGAAGTCCTGGCATCCATTCGGCAAGGAGTTCTGCCAGCGAATAAAAATGCAGGGCGCCACTATCCGCCCAGTGCCACATGTCATTAATGAGGGCAAGCCCCGGAAACATGAGCAAAAAATGGCCAAGAACACTGATTCCAGACATTGAAACACCTCCATCGTTCAATTTTCTCCATTTTAGGCCCATATCCCCTCTTGCACAAGAGCTACAATCTGGATATGGTGCTGCCCATTCCATTTCCCTAAATGGATGGATGGCCGAGTGGTTGAAGGCGCACGCCTGGAAAGCGTGTATAGGGTCTAAAGCTCTATCGAGGGTTCGAATCCCTCTCCATCCGCCAGTTATTTTATTGTTACAAAACAACGAATTAGTGCAAAACGAGAACCGCCCGCAACCGGGCGGTTTTTCGGTATTTGTGGCCGCAATCCGATGCGCCCTGCGGGTTTGGAGAATGCCGCAGCGATTCCCATCCGGAGAATAAGGCGCCCCCATTCTCCGAATGACGGAACCCCATCCTGTTACTAACGTCATATTAACCCACGGTTAATCCCTGTGAACGCATCAAAAGATACACTATGATCGCCAGCTTGCTCTTCCGGCGCATGTGATGGAACCGTCACCGCCCGATTAGGAAGCTGAAGGGATCCTTTTCGACAACACGCCTTTCGCTCAAACCCCTCCAAAGGTCATGGTTTATGCGAAATAGGCGCTTGAAACCTGGCATGTACGGGGGGGTCAGAGCAGGTCAAACCTATAAATTTTTGAACCGGTGTATCCGCCACTGATGAGATAGGTTTTACCGTTTTCGTGGAAAACCTTCCATGTAATCAGGGATGTGTCGTTGATGGTTTTGTAGGAGACAAAGGTTTCCGTGGCGCGATTGAAGCGGTAAATCGGGTGGGGGCCTATCCCCAGCGCTGCAATGGCATAAATTTCCCCATCGACGAGAAAAAGTTCCCAATCATTTCCTCCGGAATCGCCCATGGTTTGAAGATTCAGGAAACGTTCTGTGACTGGATTGAATTTGTAAATCTGGGACGAAGATCCTACATTGATGGATAGCGCATAAATGTTTCCGGAATCCACAAGGATTTCCCAGTCGGATGTGTTTGCCATACCAAGATCCTGGATCTGGGCCATGGTTCTTGTGGCGGAATTGAAGCGGTAGAGAAGGGAACTGCGCGATGAGATGCGTCCGCGGATGCCATAGGTGTTGGTTCCTGACTGGAAGAACTTCCAGTCATAACCGGATTCGCCGAAGATTCCTGTGATGCATGATCCTGTCGCAAACTGTCCCCAGGCTCCACTTCCGGGATTGAATTGGTGCAGGCATTGTCCCATGTTCGTGTAATAATAGGTGTTGGCCACCATGGCATATATGGTGCCACCATGAATGAATGTTCCTGTATCGCATGCGCCATGGCTACCGATGTTCTGGACAAGGTCAAGGTTTCGGGTGGCTGGGTTGAAGCGGTAGAGCTGGACAAAAGTTGTTGTGAAATCAGTTGAAGATGCGCAGTTGTTCTTGCACATGTTCGTGATAAGGACGTATGTTTGGCTGTTGTATTCAAAAACATCCACATCCCTTGGGCCGTATGTTTGGAAAAACTGCAGGGGTACAAATTCCTCGTTGATGGGATCGAACTCGTAAAGGGTTGAGAGCGTGTTGTATGCCGTGGAAGTGGAGTAGGCCGTGATTTCAATTCCGTAAGTGGTGTCATCTTTTGCGAAGATTTCCCAATCCACAACCCGGCCATAAGTTTTTGTGGTGAAATGCCAGGTGTCCTTTCCTGTCATGGCTTCAGACGTGAGACCTGATGTGTTGGCAAAGGCACCTTCGGGATAGGTGATGTAATAGGTTGTGTTGGATTCGAGGACGATATCGAGGTCTATGCGGACGGAGTTGCCGGAAACCAAAACGCCGTCTTCTGAAACATCCACCGACCACAGGCTGGAATCGTCGGAATACCGATAGATAGTGATTTCCCCGCTTCCTTTTGTGATGGGCTGGTCAAACGTAATCCAGAGGTCGGTGTCCGGCCATGTTTCGCCGGCGCCCGTGGCAGGGAAAAAGGATATGACCGTAGGATTTGTTCCCGAAGGGAGAGGAGGAGTAGTCCAGCTTTGGCAGAGAGGATCATCAATCAGGTTGCATATCTGCTTGCGGGCGCGATACCGGGTTGCTTGGCTGACGGATGCAGCTTGAGCGTTGCTTATGGAAAAGCATATTGTTAGTATAATTATAAAAAACCTTTGCATAAATCACCTTGAATGACTGGATTTTTATCCATAAAAATAAATGTTTTTTTGTTTTTTGTCAATTTCTCCTTCCTGCACTTTCCTGTTTTTTTTATGTAGATTCAGGACCTATTTATAGCCTGACCGAAAAATAAATTGAGTGATTTCAGCAGGTTGCGATTCAAGAAATTTGGAAACAAACTTGGAGGACAGCATGTGGACTGAAATCACCCGAAGAAAGTATGCCCGGACAGGGCTGCGGTATCCATTTTTTGCGCGGTGTGCGGCGTACGCCGTCTGTCAATATATGCGGTTGTTTTGTCCTAAACCGGCGGCAATGCGCCAGAGTTTCCCAACCTCGAAATCATCCTGGCTGGTGGGCAGGAAATTGCTCCAGCCGGATTCGTGTGCGAAGGTCATTTCCCCAAAGATGACGCTCTTGCCATCCGGGCTGTAAAGGTCAACCCTGACAAAATCAAACCCCGCACCAAGCTTTTCGGCAACCTCCACCATTTCCTCCCAGCATGGCGGCTTCGGAAGATCGCTGTCACACGGGAGATATTGCGCAAAAGGCAGCAATTTCCAGTCCCTGCTCATGGTGGTGTTGGTGATGTGGGGAGTTTTCCGGTTACAGTCAACCTCCGCGTGGTTCATATGCCCGTCAAACACAAAGCAGCGGTAATCGTCGGGCAGGGCTTTCCCCGGCTGGCTGAGGTATTTTTCCGCGATAATGCGGTGCGGGATGGAGGCATACCAGAGTTCATTGCACAGCCAGCCATAGGTGGTTGCCAGAAATTTGCGGCACTTTTCCCGTGTCGCCGCTTCGTCAAAACCCTCACGATTACACACAAGGATGTTCATCGCAGAGCCGTGCGTAGCCTTTAGCACAAAGGTTTCCGGTAATTTTGAAAAGTCGATGTCTTCAGCCCGGTCATATACGCCATAAACCTCGTTGAGGTATTTTTCTCCCACGGTTCTGGCAACCCATGCGCGCACCGCCCATTTATCGGCAAGCTGCGGAGGGACGTTTTTCCAGGCATACATTTTCCTGTATGCCGTTTTTTCATTGAAGCTGCGGGGATGCAAGATGTGCGGCCAATAACCAAGGTGCCGAAACATCAAAAGCCTTTCATAAAACTGCATCCCAAGAAAAAGGCGCAAGGCAGTTTTCGCAACGCGCTTAGCCTTTTGCACATGCGGATTTTTGGGGCGGAGGATTTTTTCGGTTTTGGGATGCAAGGTTCTGGTATCCTGCGGATGCCGGTTGCTTCTGATGCTATCCGCATTTCGTTTCTTTGCAAACATTTTTGCAAAAGAACGGTCTTGTTTTGTTTTAACAGAAACAGCCTTCCCGCTATTTTTGATCGGGTTTGGCGGAACACAAGGACAACTTAAGGTTTTGGCACAAGGCTTGTAGAGAGCCTTCTTGCTGCTGTCGGTTCAAGTTTTTGCCATATCCGTGAAGGTTCCACCTCAAATACGCAACAAAGGGAATCCGCGCACTGGTTCAGGAAGGCAATGGAATCAATGCATGTCTTGCGATCATACTCCTTCACGCGACACACGGTTGTTGTCTGCTGTTTTGTGGCTTCAGCGGCAATTTTGACGGCCACAGACAACACATTCATGCGGTGATGCAGGTCATCTGCGCTGATTTTATGCCGGTTGAACGATACGTTAATGAACTCTACCAGCCTGTTTTCACTGAAATTTCGAAAATCCGCTCCAACAGCTTCGATTTCGGTAAGGGTTTTGCGCAGAATGGACCCATGGGCATAAGCGGCATTCCCTTCCGTTAGGTGGATTCCCGCATAAAATCCTCTCAGAAGACCAAGATCGCGCTGGGCAATACGCAGGCGCGCCGCCGACACATTTCCTGTATCCCGCATGATTCCCGCAATGGCCGCCATGTCGGCGCGAAGCTCGAAATTGGCTTTCTGCTCAACCGGAGGAGATATGAACCCCTGAACACTTTTATCCTGGGTACAGTGGCCATGGACCTCATGATAAAAACGCATCAAATCGGTTTCTTCGTGAGAAAAAAGTCCCGGGCGCATTTTTTCCGGCAAGCCAAAAAAATGCCGCGCCCCGATCACATCCGCCATTGGAGGTGGAAAAACAACAGCCAGTTTATCCCTGCCATTGACATGGAGATAACTCATGCAATGCCCGCCATGGCGACCATTCCACATGGTCTGGATATCTTCGGCATCCTCGATGATTCTGGAAAAAAACGAGCGAATTTCCTCATCCTTCAGGCTGGCATACAGGAATGTTGCCAATGTTTTCTGCAGGGTTTTCCTGTCCTTGAGATCCTGTCCCCGGTCAATGATGATTATGGCGCCACCTTGGCGAAACTCCTGAACTTTTCTGCGAAACACTTCAACCATCGACGAATGCCTTTTCATGACATCTCCTTCGGAAATGCCGACGGATTCTGCAAATTGCATGATGCGTTCGTCTTCGTTGGCAGGAACAACCTTGCGCGCACCGGAAAGCATCCTCTGTGCAGCAGAGAACAGGTTGAGGTTCCCGCGCGCATTCATTGCATTGTCGTCATCCATCATTTCCATAAAACCCTCTCGCGAAAAACGGATCCGCATATCCTACGCCGGTCCATGCAAAGCACAATGCACAGAAATGCATGGCTGGCCTGTGTTTTTTGCAGGCCTTTTTTAATAAAGGAAAGAAAAAAGGCGCATGCACAAAAGGCGGGAAAAAACCGGAAATTCCTATTATATTATAAGAAAAAACAACAGACTTTTTCCCTTGGAAATATAGCGCACACCTTTCACCTTGCTTGCTTTTTATTTGAATCCGCGACAATAGAAATAAATCATATAAAAAATTTTCCTGATTTTCTTGCCTTGTTTCAGGGAGAGGTATATAGCCAAGGTTACCTCATCACCACAATCCCCTCAGGGAGCCGTTTTTCGGCTTTGGATGGTCATGCACCTTTTTGCGATCCTGTTCCTTGTCTTTCTGCTCGCGACAATTTCGGTTGCCGCGCTTGTCCCAAAATGGCAGCGCGCGATTGCGCCCTTTTCACTGGCCACATCCGCCACCGTTTTCTTCTGGATGATCGCATTCCTCATCAAGGATGCCGCTCCCCAGGAAATATCGTTTCCCTTGGGAATCCCAAGCATCGGCATGCATTTCGGCCTGGATGGCCTCTCGGCCTTTTTCCTCATGATCCTCGGTCTTTCAGGAACGGTTGTCAGCATCTACGCCCTGAGCTATTTCCCTCATGAGAAGGAACCGGGCCGTATCCTGCCTTTTTTCCCGGCCTTCATCGGCGCGATGATGCTGGTTCCTCTTGCACGGGACGCCTTCACTTTCCTTCTGGCATGGGAGGCCATGTCCATCCTGTCCTGGGCGCTTGTCATGGCACACCACAAGGAACATGGAACACAGCACGCAGGTTATGTTTACCTGCTGATGGCCTCTTTTGGCACCTTCTGCCTCATTGGTGCCTTCGCCTTGCTCACAGCCGCAAGCGGAGGACTTTCCTTCAGTGCGATGCAGGGGGCAAAGCTTTCCTTCGGTACGGCCAGCGCCGTGCTTGTCCTGGCCCTCGCCGGAGCAGGTTCCAAGGCCGGCATTGTTCCGCTGCATGTCTGGCTGCCACTGGCGCATCCTGCAGCCCCCAGCCCTGTTTCCGCACTGATGAGCGGCGTCATGACCAAAGTGGCCATTTACGGATTCCTGCGGATTGCCTTCGGTTTGCTTGGCGCATCCATCTGGCAGTGGGGCGCCCTGGTTCTGGTGATCGGCGCAATAACGGCCGTTCTCGGCGTCCTGCAGGCCATGCTACAGAACGACCTCAAAAAACTGCTTGCATACTCAACGGTGGAAAATGTGGGGCTCATTTTCGTCGGTATCGGCCTCTCCATGACATTCCACGCATCAGGCATGGAAATGGCGGCAACACTTGCCATGACGGCAGCTCTCCTGCACGCCTTCAACCACTCCCTGTTCAAAAGCCTGCTCTTCCTTGGAGCTGGGCGTGTACTGGCCGCAACCGGCACCCGCGACCTTGACAAACTAGGGGGGCTCATGCGAGGCATGCCGCTGACCGCCTGGACATTTCTCATTGGCGCCATGGCCATTTCCGCCTTGCCTCCGCTCAACGGATTCGTATCGGAATGGCTCCTGTTGCAGTCGCTGCTCATGGGCCCCGCGCTGCCACAAGCCCTCATGAAAATCCTCCTGCCCATTACCATTGTCTCCGTGGCCCTGGCCGCAGCCCTGGCCGCAGCCACTTTCATCAAAGCCTTTGGCATCACTTTTCTGGGACGGGCGCGCAGTCCGGAAGCCGCAGCAGCAAAGGAATTCAAATCACCGGAAACAACCGCCATGTTCCTTCTCGCCGGACTTTGCATTCTTATCGGCATCATTCCCCAAGCGGTCCTCAGCCTCATCTCCCCCGCCGTTTCCCATATGACGGGGGCGACCATACAGCACTTTGCAGTCTCCAACCTGCTCTTCCTTGTGCCAAAGGCAGCAGGTTCCGTTTCCTATAGCGGGATCATCCTTCTCCTGCTGCTTGGGCTTGGAGGTGTTGCTGCCTTTGCCCTCCTGAGGATACTGGCGTCAAACAAAACCCGTATCTCCCCCATATGGGACTGCGGAACACCGGATAACGACACCCTGGCCCAATACACGGCAGGCAGCTTTGCCCAGCCCATTCGCCGCGGCATCGCAGCTCCTCTTTTTGATGTCAGAGAAATGGTTGACATGCCGCCACCATCCGACATGGGGACAGCCCATTTTCATCTCCACATGCAAGACCTCATCTGGAACCGCATGTATGCGCCAATTTCCCCCTTTATTCTGGGGCTGGCTGATCGTCTCAACAAAATGCAGCATCGGCCGACCCGCCATTACCTGATGTTCATGTTCACGACCCTGATCATCCTTCTTGCGGGGATTGTCCTATGGAAATAAGCATTCTCTCCATTACCCTGAAAACATTGTTGCAAGTGCTGCAGGCTTTCCTTGTATTGGCCGTCGCGCCCCTCCTGACAGGATGGGTGCGCATGGTCAAGGCCCGGATGCTTGGACGCACGGCCCCATCGCTTTTCCAACCATGGCGTGACATCTTTCGCCTGCTGCGCAAGGAAACCATTGTCGCCCCTTCCGCATCAAGGCTGTTCACAATGGCTCCCACCATCATCTTTGTGACCACCTGGATTGCAGCATCCCTGGTGCCGACAGTCATGGTGAAGCTGCCGCTGGCCCCTGTCGCCGACATCATCGCCCTGATCGGACTTCTTGGTCTTTCAAGATTTTTTCTCGTTCTGGCAGGCCTTGACATCGGAACAAGCTTCGGTGGCCTTGGTGCCAGCCGCGAGGCCTTCATCTCATCCCTTGCCGAGCCTGCGATGATGCTGGTCATCTTCGCTCTCGCAACCCTTGCGGGCAGTACGGATCTCCCGACCATCGCCACCTATATGGCAGGCAGTGGCGGCATGAGGCTGTCGCTGCTTTTCGCCTTCATCGCCTTCCTGATGGTGGCCGTTGCTGAAAACGCCAGGATTCCCGTGGACAATCCAACAACACATCTTGAACTCACCATGGTGCATGAAGCCATGATCCTTGAATATTCCGGGCACCACCTCGCCCTCATCGAACTGGCAGCCGCGCTGAAATTGCTGCTTTACATCGGTCTTGCCGCCTGCCTGTTCCTGCCATGGGGCATGGCCCTGCCGGGCCAAGCGTTTCCTTATGGATTTGCCGCATGGGGAGCCAAACTGCTTCTTGGAGGGGCCGCATTGGCCGCACTTGAAACAGGACGGGCCAAAATGCGCGTCTTCCGTGTTCCGGAATTCCTTGGTGGCGCCCTTCTTCTTGCCTTCATCGGCCTTCTGCTGGCGGGAGTGTGATCATGAACGGATTTGAAAACGACATGGCTCATACGCTTTCGGGCGTGATGCTGCTCATGAGTTTCCTCCTGCTTTACCAGCGCCGAATCCCCGGCCTCATCCACGCCTTTGCAATCCAGGCCGCATTGCTTGGCATTGCCGTTTCATGGCAGGCGGTCATGCAAGGAGAGCCGCACCTTTTCATCACGGCGCTCATCGTCCTGCTGTTCAAGGCAGCCTTCATTCCAATCGCCCTCCTGAAACTCATCCAGCGCCTGTCTGTACCGCAAGCGGTCGAACCGGTCATGGCCATCGGCCGCACCATGCTCTTCGGCATTATCCTTTGCGGGCTTTCACTGGCCGTGATGCAGTCATCCCCGCAGGCATCCGCCCTGATCGTGAACGAGAAGCTCGCGATGGCCCTGGCTATCGTTCTTCTGGGATTCCTCATCATGATCGCGCGACAGAATGCGGTGGCACAGGTCATCGGATTCATGTCGATCGAAAACGGACTTGTCCTTGCCGCCGTAGAGGCAAAGGGCATGCCGCTCATTGTGGAAATCAGTGTGGCATTTTCTGTTCTGGTGGCTCTTGCCGTATTCGGCCTCTTCATGTTCCACATCAAGGACAGGTTCGACACACTCGATACGGCAAGCCTGGAAAACGTCCGCGGAGAGGAACTCCCATGAACATCGGCATGATCAACCTTGTCCTGCTGCTTTCCCTGCCCATTGTCGCCGGTCTTTTCCTTGCCGCCATCCACAAGCCGGGCATTGCCCTGAAACTGCATGCGGGCTTTGCATTCACCGAGTTCCTGGCAGCCCTTGGCCTTGCCTTTTCGCGTCCGGAACCAACCCGGCTGTTCATGGTTGACGGGTTTACCCTTTGCCTGGTGCCGCTAACAGCTTTCATCCTGTTCACCACAGCATGGTTCAGCCACGGCTATCTGGCGCACGACATCGACACAGGCAAGATCCAGGCACGGCACCTGCGCCTGTGGCATGTCCTGTTCCAGTCCATGGCCCTGTCCATGTATGCCGCGCTTGTGTCCAACAACATCGGCGTGATGTGGGTGGCGGTGGAAATGGCCACGCTGGCGACCGTCATCCTCGTGGGGTTTTATCGCACACATGCGGCGCTTGAGGCAGCGTGGAAATACTTCCTGCTCGGCAGCGTGGGCATTGCGCTCGCGCTTTTTGGCACCATCCTCCTTTATTTTGCTGCCGAGCCCCTTCTCGGTCAGGGAATGAATGCCATGACGTGGAGCCGTATCCGTGAAGTTTCCAGCCAGATGGATCCGCGCCTGTTGCGCCTTGCCTTTGTTTTCCTGCTGGTGGGTTATGGCACGAAAATCGGCTTCTTTCCCCTGCACGCGTGGTTGCCGGATGCCCATGCCGAAGCGCCAAGTCCCATGTCGGCAGCCTTGTCCGGCCTGCTGCTCAACATCGCATTTTTTGCCCTTCTGCGCGGAAAGATGGTGCTTGCTGGCAACGTCGCCGCAGGCATGGCTTCTTCGCTTCTCATCCTGTTTGGCCTGGTGTCCCTCATCATCGCAGCCCTCATGCTATTGCGCCGCCACGACCTCAAACGCCTGCTCGCCTGGTCGTCCATTGAGCACATGGGCATCATGGGTGTTGCTTTCGGCATTGGCGGACCGCTGGGGAGTTTTGCCGGCCTTCTGCACATGATCGTCCACAGCTTGGTAAAATCGGGACTGTTCTTTGCTGCCGGGCAGACCATCCAGACCCTTGGAACGCAAAAAATATCAAAAATCCGCGGGCTTTCCGCCAGCCATCCCCGGCTTGCCATTCTTTTCGGCCTCGCCTTCCTCGCAGCTGCGGGACTGCCCCCCTTTGGACTTTTCACGAGCGAAATCACTCTCCTGGTTGCAGCGACAGGAAAATCGGCCTGGCTGGGCCTTGCCCTTGCGGCCGGGCTCCTGATTGCCTTTGCCGCCATCATTCTCAAGCTGAGCGGCATGCTGTTCGGAGAACCTGTGGAAAACCCGCCTCCCACACATCCTGTAGCCATTTCCTCCGTTCCACTCGCCCTGCATCTGGCGATTGCGGCAATTCTTGGTCTTTTCGTGCCGGGAATGTTGTGGGGTTTCATGCGTGATGCAATAGCCATGCTGGGGTAATGTGATGACTTCATTGAAAGACATTCTTGCCAAGGGCAAAGAGGTTCAGACAGGCAGGGTTTTCCCGCGCGCCGTTTTCGGAGCAGAAAACCACGACCTGCCGGAGACGATGGCTCAGGGAGAACTCGACCTCCTGGGACTCTGGGGCGATGATGGCTGCGTGCATGCGGCCATGTTTGACCGCAGGGACAGGATGACTGGCATCGTCACGATCGAGGCCGCCAAAGGTCATTTTCCTTCCTTTGGCCTTCATTTTCCCGCAGCCGTGCGTATGGAGCGTACCATTACAGACCTTTTTGGTCTGGTTCCGGATGGCGCCCAGGACACCCGCCGCTGGCTTGATCATGGACAGTGGAATGTTTCCACGCCCCTGGGACAGCAGATCTCCGCCCCCCCTTGCGAAACCTATGCCTTCCTGCCGGTGGAAGGGGAAAGCCTGCACCGGGTTCTGGTGGGGCCTGTGCATGCAGGCATCATTGAACCTGGCTATTTCCGTTTCCATGCCAGCGGAGAAACCATTGTCCGCCTGGAAGAGCGGCTGGGATATGTCCACAAGGGCATTGAAGCCTTGTTGCAGGGCGCAGATGTGGAAACAGGGGCAAAACTTGTCGCCCGCGTCTCCGGCGACAGCACGGTGGCCTATTCCACAGCCTATGCACGTGCAATCGAGACGGCACTGGGGATCGACCTGCCGCCGCGGGCACATTTCCTGCGCGGAATCATGACGGAACTTGAACGCGTGGCCAACCATATGGGCGACATCGGAGCCATTTGCAACGATGGCGCGTTTGCCATGATGCTGGCCGAATGCAGTGTCCTGCGCGAAAAAGTTGCCCGCACGGCATTTGAATGTTTTGGCCATCGCATGATGATGGACAAGGTGGTTCCTGGCGGCGTGGCAACCAACCTTGATGCCTCAGGCATTTCCTGTCTGCGCACGCTGGTTGCCGAAATCACCCCGGAATTTGCCAGCTTGATGGAGCTTTACGACAGCGAAGCCTCGATACTCGACCGCACAGAAACGACAGGGATCCTCTCGCCGGAACTTGCAGCGGCATTTGCCGCGCCCGGCCATGTTGGCCGTGCATCCGGACGTAATTTTGATTCACGCCGCGATTGCCCGCATGAACCATATTCGATGCTTCCCGCCTTTGACATCCCGGTTCTCAAGGCAGGGGATGTGGATGCGCGCCTACGCATTCGTGCCCTTGAAATTCCCAAGAGCCTTGGATTGATCATCCGCATGCTCGACCACCTGCCGGATGGGGCACCTTTCCGTTCCATGAATGCCGCTACGGGCCAGATTTGTGAAGGATTGGGCATCACCGAATCTTTCCGCGGGAATGTGCTGGTATGGCTACGTCTTTCCGCCGAAGGAACGATTGAAAGATGTCATCCCCATGATCCGTCATGGATCCAGTGGCCTCTTCTGGAAGATGTCATCCGAGGCAACATCATCGCTGACTTTCCCTTATGTAACAAATCCTTCAACTGTTCCTATTCGGGGCATGACCTATGACCAGCAGATACCAAATCCGCAACCTCTCCCGCCGGACAAAGAGTGAAAATGGTTTTTCCGCCTCGGAAACCGCGCTTGCCGAACTGGCCGCAAGAGTAAATCAGGCCGCCAAGATGCAGCTGGGGCGCAGCCTTGCCATCCGACATGTGGACGCCGGATCGTGCAACGCCTGCGAGCTGGAAATCCATGCGCTGAACAACCCGTATTATGCACTGGAACGATTTGGCCTGCATTTTGTGGCTTCGCCACGCCATGCCGACGTGCTGCTGGTCACCGGGTCGGTAACCGCCAACATGAAGATCGCTCTGGAGCGCACCTATGCCGCCACGCCCGCGCCCAAATGGGTGGTGGCTGCGGGAGATTGTGCTTGCGGTTGCAGCCTGTTCCATGAAAACTATGCGGTTTCCGGCAGTGTGGACAAGGTGGTGCCGGTCGATCTGCACATCAAGGGATGCCCACCAAATCCAAAGGTCTTGCTCGAAGGCCTTCTTGCCCTGCTTGAGATCAATGCCCCATCCAATGCTATATAGGCTCAGGACTCATGGATTGGGCTGGAAGATGTTTATATCCGCAATGTAAATGGCGGAAAAGAAGGTGGGGATGCAGAGATGGAAGCGCTTGACCGATCCAAAGGCGGACTAACGACCAAAATCCATACTGTTATCGATGGCCTCCGCACCCCGGCACCACCACTGTAACTGCCCCGGATAAAACAGCCACGGCCAACGGAATGGGAAATGGTCGTATAGTGGTTCTGCATGTTCACGATGTGGAATTCGACCACTTCACAGACCTCTGCCCCATTTTCCCCACGCACGCCCATCGCAAAAAACACTGGTATTCAATCTCTTTATTGATTACCATATCTTTGTATTCCTATTTGTTTTCTGGTTTTTCACCGACATTGAAAGTCAGGATTTACGTCTCATGAAGCCAACCAAACCGCATCTTGCAACACTGGCCTGCCTTCTGCCCATGGTCTGCGCGCCTTTTGCAGCCCACGCCGAAACCCCGGCAGAACCTGCCGTGGAAGAAAGCCAGCCTGCAGCAACGGCCAGGCCGGCGACCCCCGGCACCATCATTCCCCTGCCGCCACCGGATTCCCTGGGATCAACCAAAACCGCCACGTCCTTTACGTTTGGCGAATTTGATCTTGGTGAAGAGGCACCAAAGGATTCCCTGACTTTCAACCTGAACAGCCAGTTTGAAAGCAACCACACCTCTGGCCCCGGCAAGGCAAGCAGTTTCCTTGACGTAGGCGATTCCTGGCTGCACGACCTTGAAGTGAACGCGCTCAACCATTTTGAAAATGGCTGGCAGACCGACCTCAATGCCGCCGTGCGCTATACCAATTCCCGCCGTTATGACCCACGGGAACTTTCCCTCCAGACCTTGCGCCTTGTGGCCTCCAAAGCCGATGACACCATCACGGCGGGGGATTATTACGCCACCTTCTCGCAATATTCGCTCAATCGCAGCATCAAGGGCCTGGGCTACCAGCACAATTTTGACGACAACACTTATGTGCGCATGGCCGCCGGCACGTTTGACCCGCGTTGGGACCATCTGCTGTCCGACACCGCAGGCGAGACGATCGACCGTTACATCACTGCCATGCGCGGCCAGACAGGCCGGGAAGATGCCAACATCGGCATGAATCTCGTCTGGGCGGCCGACCGCAACGACGACCCCTCCCGCACCACCCAGGACACCTACCGGCAGGTTCTTCCCAGCATTGACTGGGAATACAAAATGGAAAGCGGCCTGCGGCTGGATGGCGAACATGCCGTATCCTTCACCCGCCGGCAAACAGCGGCGACCCATGTCGAAAAGCACATGACGGGCACGGCCAACCGCGTCAACCTCCAAGGCAGCCTCGGCGCCCTGCGCATTCGCGGTCGCGCTGAACGCGTTGCCCCGGATTTTGTCAGCATGGGCGGTGGCGCTGCGCTTGACCGCCTGCGTTTCTATGGTCGGGCCGACTACCGCCTCGACAAGACATGGCGGGTTTTTGCAGCCTATGACTGGTTCCGCAACAACCTGGAACAGCAGCTGGCGCAAACCACCCGCACGGCCATTCCGGAAATCGGCGTGGACGCGAAGGGCTTGTTTGACCGCCGCAGCCTGACCTTCTCGACCAGCCTGCGCGAACGCAAGATATGGGAAGGCGCGCCTGTTTCCCAGAAAAACACATCAGACCGCATTTATGTGAGTTTGGGTGACCGGTTCGATCAGGTCTCCCTGCGCGGCGAGGTGGAAGCCAACCTGAATACGCGCTCGAACAGTGCCACGATGGACAATGACGACCTGCTCTATCGTTTCACGGTTGATTCCCGCCACAAGATCCTGGACGGAAAATACGACCTGCGCCCCTATTTCAGCATCCAGTGCCAGGACGCCGAAGACCCGACCACCGGTGCCACCATCCGCACTGACGGGTTCACGTTCGACCTGCAGCTCCTGACGGACAGCGACATGACTTATGGTCTCAATGTCGAAAGCACCAAGACCGATAATGACGTGGCCGGATCGGATGACACGCGCACCCGGCGGCTGGCCCTCAATTTCAGCAGTGAACCGGAAATCTTCATGGGCGGCACCCTGCGGGGCGAAGCCGGTTATGCCGACTACCGTTTCACCACCACCTCCAAGAACTACCGTGAAAACTATGTCCGGCTGATGCTGGGCATCCCCTTCTCTTTCGGGAACTAAGCCATGAACAAAACCTCCTTTTTCCTTTTCCGTCGCATGACGGCCATTGCCCTTCTCGTCGCCGGAATGTTCCTGGCCCATCCCGCGTCCGCCCAATGGTGGCGCTTTGGCTCGGATGACACGGAACCGGTTCTCGCCGACCTCCTGTTCAATAACGTGAGCGCCATGCGCGTCGAACGCACGCTGGAAATGACGGAAGCCGATCTCGACAACGGCCGCGTCCTTGTACGGGGCCGCGCCGAAGTGGGGCAAGGCACCATTGGACGCATTGAGGCAACCCTTGATGGCGGCACCAGCTGGACGGAAGTTCCGCTGAACGACAAGGGCCTGTTCGCCTTTGCCTTCCAGCCCGAAAAAGGACACACCTACGCTTTCAGCATCAGGGCCTTGTCCACCATCGGAAAATCCAGCAACGAAGCGGATCACAGCTTCAACTTCATGCTGACAACCGAAAACGGGCGGGAACTTGCCAAGGACGCCTTCAACGCGCTGATTGAAGCCTACATGAACCGTGACCGCAGCAGTTTCATGGCCCTGGTTTCAGATGATTTTTCCGGCAACATCACCGCCCTTGACAATGCCATCAGCGATGATTTCCGCTTCTTCAGCTCGATCCGCATCACCCCGACCATCCGCAGCGTCAGCGCCGCCGACGGTCGCGCCAACATCTATTTCAGCTTTACCCGCCAGGTGCGTTCCAACCGCACTGCCCAGCTGCTGCAGGACACGGCCGTGTCTTCGGTGACCCTGGTGAAGGACGGTGAAGGCTACAAGCTCTACGATCTTGCCGCGCCCGTCATTTTCGGCGTCTCGGATCCAGCCAACATCGCCTCCTACGTCACGGATGAAGCCGTGGGTGACCAGGTTCTGGTCGTGGATGCGGACGGCAATGCCTCCACGGAAACGCAGGGCCAGGATGTTGCGGACGATGGGGCTTCCTCATCTACCGTGGACGACACCACGCCATCCCTTAATCTCGACGATGCCTATTCCATCCTTTCGGATTCCATCACAAACCCGTTCCTGGCCATGGCCTTCGCCGTGGCCAGCCCCGGGATGTCCACCGAATTTTTCTTCGGTTCGGAAGCTGATGCCTATGAGGATCTCGGTATCGCCAGCATCAGCAGCATCGCCTCCATGTCCGCCAATCCGGCGGGAGATCCCACGACCGTTGTCGAGGATCCGAGCACAATCGTCGGCCGCGTTTACGGCCTCAAGCTCGTGGATGGAACCTACGCCCTGATCCGCCTTGCCAACGACAATGGCGGCATTGGCCCATGGGTCTTTGAATGCCGCCACCAGCTCAACGGCACCCCGAACTTCAATTGACATTTTCTGCCCCTTTTCCCTTCCGGCGGGCCACATTCACAGCCCTCCGGAAGGAACAGGCAAAACAAGGAGGCTCTCTCGCCATGCACCATTTCCCCGTCCGTTCCTGGATGGCCGCCATGGCCATTTTGGCTTGCCTTCCCCTGTCTGTTACGGCAAAAGCCGCCAACTACGAGGAAATCGCCGCCCTGCGCGAGCAACTGGCCACGGCAACCCTCGCCGTTGCAGAACTCACCACAAAAGCGGAAAGTCTTCAGCAGAGCCTGGACATTCTTGATCGCAAAAAGGCAACAAAACCCGACGAGACAAGCCTGTCCTCCCAAAAGGATGCCCTGCAAAAGGAACGTGAAAACATCAACAGCTCCCTGCCAGCCATTGCGTCCATCCAGAGCAAGATGGATGCCGACAAGGAAGCCGTGCGCGACAGCTACATGGAACTGAAGGGCTATATTGAACGCCTGGATCGCCTGCAAACACAAAACGTGACAAAAACCATCCTTTCCCTGGCCTTGGAAACTGCGCAGGAAATCAAGGAGGCCATCAACCCATCCGGAAAGCCGGTGGAAATCGTCAAGTGGGCCGTGGAAAAAGCAGCGGATCCTGTTGTCAAGGCCATTGTCTCCTATGGCGGGCCGGAATATTACACCCGCAAGATGCAGGGCCTTTCCACACAAGCCGCCAGCGTGACGCCGGAACTCCAGCGCCTGAAAGACCTGGCCAGCCTGTCACTGGACGGATGGCGCAGCTACATGGTGAAGTATGAGGACAAGGCCTTTGAAGGCAACAACGGCCTGATTCTCGGCAAGGTTCGCGTTTTGCTGGAACAGGCGGAAAAGGCCCGTTGGGTTCTCGTGGACCTTTACAACCAGATGGACCGCGAAATCAAGGACATGGATGTCGACCAGACCAACCTGAAAGAGCTCTTGGCTGAAATCGACAAACAGCTTGCCGATCTTGACGCCCAAGACAAGACGACAAAATCGGACATCTGGAAAAACCTGGCCTCTGAAAAAGAAAAAATCACCCAGGAACTGTCAGACATCAAGGAAAAACTGGCCACGGAAAAACAAAAACTGGCCAACATCCAGAACAAACTCAAGAGCAAGATCAATCAACAGGACACCTCTCCCATTGAAGATCAGGTTGCCAACTACAAAACCCTGCACAAGCGCTTGACAGACAGCATCCCCGGATACCAAGCCCAAGCAGACATGGTTGAGGCAAATCTGGACTCGGCCACGAATGCCTATGCCGCAATCCCCGAGATGAAGCGGGATCAACAAAAGGAAATGGATGAGGTCGTGGGCTGGACCCTTGAACACCCGACTTATCCTTATCCGACTGAAGGAATGACCGATAAGACGGCGCTGGAAAACACCCGCAAGTACCAGGAAAACTGGATGAAAACCCGGGAACGCCACCTGGCTGAAAAACGCACGACAGCAAACCAGATGGATGGTCTTGCCAACAGCCTGGAAGCGGAAATCAACGCCACCCCCAACGACCCGACATCCGAACACATCCTGCGCAATGCCCTCAGCACGGCTGGCTCAAAGGTTTACACCGCCCTCCAGGAAGCTTTGCGCGTAGCCTATGAGAACAGCCACGGATTCTCCAACAGCACCACGCAACGGCTGGAAAAACTCAGGGCGGAGATGAAGGCCCTGCTTGACACACCGTTGCCAGCAAGCCCTTATGCAAAAAGCAAGACCATTGCACAGGAAAACTTGAACCTGTCCAACGACATAGCCTATGTCGCCCAGACAACCATCCTGCATCTGCGCAATTACGCCCAGAGAGAACTTGCTGCCCTGCAAGAGGAAGGCCGTTTCCTTGATGGCCAGAAAAAAGAGCAGGCCAAAACCCTCGATAAATACCAGAAGGAAATCGCCAGCCGACAGGAAACATATCGATACGCCGCAAAGACCTTCCTGAATCAGGGCAGCGATTACCTCCGCCGCCTGGAAGACCTGCTGCAGGCCCGGCAGGCCTATTCTCAGTTTCTTGACAGTGCCAAAAAAGCTGGCATCCTCGAAAAAACAGATGCCAATGGCTACCGCATTTCCCAGGAATGGATCAACACAACGGTCAAAAACACCTCCATGACCTGCCCGGCCGTCGACCTGTTGCAGGAAAAGCTTTCTTCCCGCGCCGCCCAATCATCCCGCCTGTTTTCCCAGATGATGAGCGCTCAAAGGCTATCCAACATCGGGACATCGGGCGCACCTTTGTCCGACTGGGCAAAAACCAACGAATCCGGACTTTATTCCAGTGTCGAATCCCTGAACCGGCAACTCGAACAGGCCCGGCATGACCTGGCCCAGATTCCCCAAACGGTCATTCAGGACCCCATCACAACTTTCAGCAACAGCATCAGCAGCAACAACGCCTTCCTGATAGGCAGTTCTTCGGAACTTTTCACCCAGATGCAGAAAACCTCACGGGAACTCGAGGCCCTCGTCAAGATCGCCATCCTTGAAGCCGAGCACTACAACAAGGCGGCCCGCATGACAGAAGAAGAACAGAAAAAGATGCGGGATTGGGTGGCGCAACTCAAAAAACGCCAGCAAACCGACTTTGGCTGTTTTGATTCCGAACATGCCTTCAACAAGAATCTGACCCCCAAGATCGATGAACTTGCCGAACTTGTGAAAAAGCTGGCCAAAAAACCTCTCTATGTCGATGGCCAAAAAACGATTGCCGACCTTAAAACCCTGCTGACCGACACCCGCAACCTGTTCATCAGTTATGATGACGGTTACAAAAAGGCCGTATCCAGCCTGAGAACACGCCTGTACGAATTGGAAACTCCCTTCCTGAAAAACGAAAAAGGCTTTTCCCCAGGGGATGTCACCACCATCCGTCAGCACCTCCATGACATCGGGGAAGCCCTGCGCGCCCATGAAATCCGGGTTCTGGATATGCAAAGCCGCCCCGAAAGCATCAGTAACCCACAAATACAGGCCCTCTACCAAAGCTTCATCACCGCCTATGGCGCCAGTGACCTGCGCGGCATCCTGGCCCTGCTCGGGCCGGACTGGCAGGGAGGCGATGGGTCGGACGCACGCGATGTGGAAGAATACCTGAGCAACTCCTTCCGTGTCTTTGACCGCATCCAGTACAAGATCTCCGGCTTTACAGCCAAAACCCTCGGCGATGGTTCGGCCCAGGTTTCCTATTCCGTCAAGATCGCGGGGGAAAACCGGCGCCAGCACCTGACCCATGAGGAGGAAAGCCAGATCGTGGAGCAGGTCGGCCTGGTAGATGGCCAACCGCGCATCCTGCGCACCATCTCCGGAAACCAGTGGCTACGCTGACCAGATTCCTAGAGCCTTGAGCGTTTAGATTGAACAATTCCTGTTGATCTTGGGATGAGCCAGACCGCAAGGCGCAAACCGCGGGGCGATGCGGGCATCGTCCAAGGTTTGCACGCGCGGCGGATGGCCATCAAAAGGCAACAGGGATATTCAAGATGAACGCTCAAGGCTCTAAAATCCACCCAAGAAAAAACCCGCCGGCTTGCCGGCGGGTTTTTCTTTCATCTTTTGGAAGATGAAATATCAGTCCAGGGTCCTGAGATTATTGGCAGCCGGCTTGCCACGCTGCTCGCTCACATCAAAGGAAACCTTCTGGTCTTCACGCAAGCCCTTGAGGCCGGCCTGTTCAACCGCAGAGATGTGAACAAACACATCCTTGCCGCCATCATCGGGGGTAATGAAACCAAAGCCCTTCTGGGCATTGAACCACTTGACGGTTCCGGTAGCCATCTTGAAACACTCCATGCTTTGCCTGTAATTATTGTTTGTTGACGTTTGACAGAGCAGACCAGCAAGACAGGCATAAAACTTGCAGTTGTCATGACCAAACCAGGCTTCATTATCTCTCACCCCTTATAAAAATCAAGTCCCATTATCGGGATTAGAGACAAGAAGATAAAAACCGATGGGAATCATGACGGAAATCCAAGAAAAAACAGCACAAACCGTGCAAAGGCCACACGAACCCCAAACAACAGAAACATCTCCGTCTTTACCTCTGGTATTCTGTCCTTAAAATTTCCAGCCCCTGCCCGCTTATCCCATGAAATTCTTGAGAATCTGCCAGGCATGGTTGATCTTCTTGATGTTCTCCTCGGACTGGGGGCTTCCCCCATGACGATCCGGATGATGCTCTTTGACAAGGGCACGGAACCGGATGCGCAACGCTTCCTTTCCGGGAAAGGCTGTATACCCGAAAACCACAAGGGCATCCCGCACCTCCTTTGGCAGGGCCGCCTGTTTTCCAAAAACAGGGGCCTCCCCTTCCTGCCCCCCAAGGGAAAAATCGCGCAGGATCTTGTTGCGCCAGATCCTTTCCATTCCCGGGGGAAGATTGTAGGTCCGTGTAGGCCTGTCCCCAATGGTATCCTTCCGGATATGCTCTTCAATTTCCCCCGGGCTTTTGCCAGAAAAATAATTCCACGCCTCATTGAAGGCCCTGGCATGCTCACGACAAAACCACTGGTATTCATAAATGCGTTCGGGGGATAGGGGCGCCCGGCATTCTGCCAGTTTCAAGCATCCAGGAACCGCACAGGGCATGGGCTTTTCCTGATTCTTTTCCAGAACCTCAAGATGCGGCAGGGGAATCTCTTTTTTATGTCCCATGGTTCCAAATCACCCTCGATAAAAAATATTATGTGCGCCAACCATGGCATTTCCGCAAGATTTTCATGATTTTTTTCCGTTCCATGTCTGTGGAACGCCTCACTTTTTTATCCAAGCCCCCCTCATGAAAACATAAAATCCAGATCAACATCTTGATCTAGATACAAAAACACAATAATCAATTTTTGGTTGTATTTTTTTTAGATTGTTCTATAAATTAAATCGTTCCCCACTTGTTCCAAACCATCCGAACGGCAGGAAAGCATGGAAAAAACCGACCTGATTTGCAAAAACATCCGCATTGGCACCCATCGCACCAGCATGCGCCTTGAAAACGAAATATGGAGCGCCCTTGAGGAAATCGCCCACAGGGAACACTGTAAAATGAACGCCATCTGCGATCTTGTCAACCACAACAGGCCCAGGGAACTGTCGCTGACGGCTGCCGTCCGTCTTTTCATCATCACCTATTTCCGGAAAGCCGCCACTGAAGAAGGACATTTTCGTGCAGGCCATGGCAAACTGGCCACCCTTCTCAATACGCCCTCAAATCCATTACCTGCGACAACCCACCCGGAAATCTCCATGCAGGACGGCCCACGCGCCGAATGAGGGCCTGCCGCACCATCCGGAACCAGCAACATCCGGATGCCTGCGCAAACAAAATGGCAAAGTTTTTTTTCCGGCAGAAAGGGAAAAGTTCCCCCTCCCGGAAGGGTCAGATCCCTTTTTTGCCCATATCCAGGAATTTCTTGCGGCGACGTGACAACAGGGTTGCCCCATCTTCACGGGCCAGGATTTCCAGATGGCGGGAAATAGCTGCCCCAACCACGGAAATGGTTTCTTCCGGATGACGGTGCGCGCCCCCCAGCGGTTCGGCGACAATCTCGTCAATCACACCAAGTTTCAGCAAATCCTGCGCCGTCAGGCGGAGAGCTTCCGCGGCCTCTGCAGCCTGTGCCGCACTACGCCAGAGAATGGAAGCACACCCTTCCGGTGAAATGACGGAATAGGTGGCATGTTCCAGCATCAGGACGCGATCGGCCCCGGCAATCGCAATGGCCCCGCCGGATCCACCTTCCCCAATGATGACAGAAATAAAAGGCACCTTGACCCGGAAACAGGTTTCAATGCTGCGGGCAATGGCTTCCGCCTGCCCTCGCGCTTCTGCATCCACCCCCGGATAAGCACCTGCTGTATCCACAAAACTGACAACCGGCAAGTGAAACTGGTCTGCCAGATTCATGAGCCGCTGGGCCTTGCGGTATCCTTCCGGACGCGCCATGCCAAAATTGTGCGCAACACGGCTTTCCGTATCATGGCCCTTTTCATGCCCCATGATGACACAGGAGCGTCCATCAAACCGGGCAAGGCCACCAACAAGGGCCTGATCCTCGGCATAATTGCGATCTCCGGCCAAGGGGATGAAATCGTCCATCAGCTGGGCGATGTAATCAGAGAAATGCGGACGTTCGCCATGACGGGCGACCTGAACCTTTTGGGCCGCACTCAGGCTGGAATAGGTATCCCGCAAGAGGCGGTCAACCTTTCCCTGAAGTTTGCCAACCTCATCGGCAATATTGAGGCTGCCATCACTGGACAGGTGCCGCAATTCCTCAATCTTGGATTCAAGATCAAGAATGGGTTTTTCAAAATCGAGATAGCTTGTCATGCAAACTCCATGCGCTTCAATCTGGCTTCCCTCTACCACACCCGCAACAAAATGTCAGTGCCTTTTCCGGTCCAGCACCAGATCCCCCCGCTCCAGCAGGGGCAAAACAAGCTCTGGCTGCAAGGAAAGGGCGACACAAAGTCCCAGAAGGGGAATCGGTTTCACGGGCTGGAAAACCACTGAAACTCCATCAGGATGCGTCAGAAAGGGAATCATTTGGTCCTGCAGGATCCTGCGACTCCGGATTTCCGAATCACGCCCGCCTGAAAGGCCTGCAATATCCTTGATCAGGGTTTCGGCCTGCATCGCCATGGAAATTTCAAGCTTTTCTGCCCGGCGCTGCAAAATTCCCAACAAAAGGCCAGAATCTTCAAATGTTCCGGAAAATTTGATCAGGGTCACGCCGCCCGCAAACAAGAGACCGGGATTCCCGGCCTGGACGTCCGGAACATTGCCAAGCTTCATCTCCACATCCAGAATTCCATTAAGGGTTTCAACCCGCAAGGGGTCAAAGACCAATACCCTGGTGTTCCTGTCGTAGGCAAGACGCAGGGAAAGGTTACCTGTCATGCCATCCGGCAGAAGTTCCCGGAAAGATCCATCCGGAACCGGCATAAAAACAAGGTTTTCCCCTATCAGGTCTGCCATTCCGTCATCCCCGTGGTTCAGAAGGCTGCAATGTCCGCAAGAGAGTTTTTCCCCCTTGCTCCCTTGTGCAACAACCCCTTGAACATCCAGCTTTTTCAGGGGATATGGAGAGGACATCACGTCCAGCCCGGCCAATCCGGCCAGGACCGGCCAGGCAAGCCCTGAAAACTGCACGTCGGAAAAATTGGCAAAGGCGCCGGAAATTTTCAGAATCTGCCCATCCTCTGCACGCGCATCAACAACCTGCCCATGTTCTCCAAGAGAGATGTCCAGACGGGAAAAGGTTGCCACATCCCCCTTGCTGGAAAAACGCAGGTCTTTTCCGCGCAAAAGGGAAAACGGCTTTTGGGAAAGGAAGGATTGCCCCGTCACGGCGGTTTCAAAGGCTGCAACTTCAAGCCCCTGAACATGAACCTCGCTGGCCGTTACTGTATCCGTCCCCATGACCAGAATAAAATTCTTTACCCAGACCGTTTCCATAATGCCGCTCCCGGCATTCATCCCTGAAAGCCAGAGCATGTCGGCAGAAAAGCGGTTGGATTCATGACTCCAGGCCACATCCGAACCAATGACCGCCATTCCAATCCCCAGCGGAAAAACAATGCCGGAAATACGGGATTCTATCCCCACCTGCTCCCGGAGCATGGCCCGAACGTGCAGGGTCGCCTGTGCCACAACAACTCCATAAACCATGAGGGGAGTTCCAAGAAACAGCCCCCATTTCCATTTGCGCTTCATGGTTCCTCATTCCTGCCCAGTGGATGGATGCCAAACACGGCGTCCTTCAGGCGCGATCCCTGCACATGGGTATAAATCTGTGTTGTGGAAATATCTGCATGGCCCAGCATTTTCTGCACCGCCCGCAGGTCAGCCCCATGATCCAGCAGATGGGTGGCAAAGGCATGGCGTAGCACATGGGGGCTGACCCGGCCCGGATCGATCCCTGCAGCCAGCGCCAGTTCCTTCAGGATTTGTGCAAAACGCTGCCGCGTCATGTGGCGATCCTGCGCGTCCGGAGAAGGAAAGAGAAATGCCGCCATGCTCGGTCGCTGCTTGTAACGGGCCAGGATTTCCTTTCGCAAGGGCATCCAGGCTGCCAGCGCCTCCCGGGCGGCATCAGACAGGGGCGCAATCCGTTCCTTGTTTCCCTTTCCGCGCACGATCAGGTAACGGCCATCCCGCGCCATGGCGGAAACAGGCAATCCAACCAGTTCGGAAACCCGCAGCCCGGACGCATAAAGGACTTCAAGCATGGCCCGAAACCGTTCACGATCTCCATCCGGCCTTGCCCCAAGAGCGGCCAAAAGGGCGGACACCTCATCTTCGCTCAGGATTTTTGGCAGGCTGAGTCCTTGCCGCGGCGAATCCAGCACGGAAGATGGATCATCCTTCCTCCCGCCTTCCGAAAGCAGAAACCGGTAATATTGCCGCAACGCCGAAAGACGGCGGGAAGCTGTTTTGGGAGACACCCGGGCCGTTTCATGCAGGAATGCAAGATAACGGCGCAAATCAGGACTTTCTGCACTTTCAAGACTTTTCCGGGTACGCCCCAGAAATTCTTGCGCATCACACAAATCCCGCAGGTAAGCCACCCGTGTATTGGCTGAAGCCCCGCGTTCCCCCTGCAAGGCATCCAGAAAAGCTTCCACCATGGGTGGTAAGGGTGCCCGTGCCTTGCGTGGCCTGCCACGCCCATGCACAGCAGCCGTTTTCTTTACGGTTTTGCGCTTTTCCACAATATCCTTCCCTTCAGAGCAGGGGTGCCAGGGCTTCACGCGCCAAGGCATCCGCCCAGCGCCCAAGCCCGACTTCCCGAAGCAGGGAAAGAACCAGCTTCAAATCCGCAAGACTTGCCGCCTGCACCCCCTTGGACAAAATCCGTACGGACAAAAGGATAACACGTCCCTGCTGTCCCTTGGCGGCCGCCATTTCCAGAGCCGCCGCAAGAACAGGATCCTGTCTTTGACCTTCCTCCATCTGCATGAAACGTACCCGGACAGGAAGGGAGATGTCCTGCCCCATGGCCTCCAGAATACCAAGAACCCGGCCTCCCCTTTCAAAGACATCGCCCCGCGCCTGCTGGAAAACCCGCCAGTCTGCAAATCCATCCATATCGGCATGTCCGGCCAGAACGGCCAGCGGCCACAACCGGGCCACATCCGCATGACCAGCATCCAGAAGTGCCATGCGCCAGTTGCCCGCCAATTCATCCTGCTGGCCAAGGTAAAACAGTGCCGATGCCTCAACCGCTGCCGAAAGGGCTTTTTCGGGCGCAAGAGGCGCCAACATGTTGCGGAAAACATCCGCAACGCCACCAGACACCACGGGCATTTGGGCCATGGCACGCAACACAAGGGCCGCACGCCGGTCATCATCCTTGCCCAACCTTGGTTTTGAAGCCAGCGCCTGAAATGTCAGGGGAAGCAGGCGAACCCCATAGGTTTCTCCGGTTGCGGCATCTACATCCCGGATTTCCCGTGCATCAAAAGACACCTTGGCCAACACGCGGGACAGCATGTCGGCATCCCATATGCCAAACCCCGCAAGACCAAGCCCCGCTTCCAGCCGCGCCTGCGGCGAGGCTTCGCTCGACATGGCCAGCGCCGCCATCATCACAGGATGGCCACGGGTTTCCACACCCAGCAGGGGAACTCCGGCAACCCGCATGAGCGCAAGCAGCAAGGCATCCGGTTCATCAACCTGTGCCACGTTCCGCCCTTCTCCCTGCATGGCGTCCGCCACGGCAAGAAAGGCGTCTTCATTTCCCTGGTCTCTCAAAATCTCGACACTCAGCATTCCGGCCTGGCCTTCTCCCACAAGGAACTGGCAAACCGTTCGCGCCTTCAGCCAAAAACTTCCGGAAAAGACATTCCGCATGGCTTGAACCTCAAGACATGCGGCATCATTGTCCCCAGCCAGAAACATGGCTTCAACCAAGGTACGCGCCAAATCCTCACGCACAGGAATCTCCGGCCATGCCTGGGCCAGGCGTGAAGCTTCAACCAACATGCCCGCCCTCAAGAGAGCCCGGGTCCGCCCCAGCTGGATGGCCGCATCATCCGGCCCTGTTCCGAACGGAAGAATGGCATCGGCAAGCAGAGCATTGCGAACCATGCGCGCAAGCATGGGAGAAGGCGGCAAACGACGGATCATGTCCACCGCTTCCAGAAAACCGTCCCGGTCGTAACCCAGCCAAAGATCCTCGGAAACTCCAGCATCCTCAGGGGACAAAACCCCAACCGGCTTTCCTGCATGCGCCCCCAACGACACCTCTACAACAGCCTTTGGATCGGGTAAAACCGCATTATCCGCAAAAGCAGGCCAGGAAAACAGGGCGGCCCCCAGAAGGAAAATCGCCTTACTGGAAAAAATTTTCATTCGGGATGACTTTCTCAATCTCTACGGATTGCGGCGCTTCACGCCGGGATGCCAGCCAGAACAGCCCACCAAGGATGGCAACAAAAAACAGGAGGAAAAGAGAAGTTTTGTATTTTTTCATGACGTCCCTTGCATGTTTCATTATACTGGCTGCACAAACGGGTTTGACACAACGACAGGATACCCCAGAATATGGCAGAGGCAAAGCCCATGGAGAAGAATGATTTTTCTCCCCATAAAACCATCGTCCTTGTGGGACTGATGGGGGCTGGGAAATCTTCGGTTGGAAAACGCCTTGCCACCCACCTCAACCTGCCTTTTTACGATTCAGATGTCGAGGTTGAAAAGGCCGCCGGGCTTTCCATTTCCGACATTTACGACATTTACGGCGCAGAAGAATTTCACCGTGGTGAAAGCCAGGTAATTGCCCGCCTGCTCCGCAGCCCCCTGCATGTCCTTGCCACGGGGGGCAGTGCTTTCCTCAACCCGGAAAACCGCAAAGCCATTCGTGAAAAGGCTGTTTCCGTCTGGCTGCGCGCCGACCTTGACCTTCTCGTGGCCCGCACCACACGCCAGCATCACCGCCCCACCCTGCGCAACTGCGACCGCCGCGAGGTACTGTCAAAAATCATGGAAGACCGCGCGCACGTTTTCAAGGAAGCGGATCTTGTTGTGGATTGCGGTGAACGACCTCTGTCCAGAACTGTGGAGGATGTCATCAATGCCATCGCCGATTTCCAGAAAAACACCGGGTAAAATGCCGTGACTCCTCAAATGCCCACCACCCTGCCCGACATCCGCACCGATCATGGCCGCGCGCATCTGGACACCCATGAATGGCCTTTCATCACCGGATTCGACATCCTGCCAGAAACGGCGAATCTCCTTGAAGATTCCAGCATGCCTTCCAAAATGACCATTGTCTGCGATCGGGCCAGTCAGCACCTTTTTCTGCCCACCCTGGCCGAATCACTCCAGCACCACCACAAAGAAATCACATCGCCGCAGGACGCCGACCTTTTTCTTTTCATGGGCGGGCAAAACACCATGCTGGCCGCCCACCGTTTTGCCATGCACAACCCAACCACCCCTTACATTTTGCTGCCAACCACCCTGATGGCGCAGGTCAGCGGCGCCCTGGGGCCGCAAAACTCCACAGGCGCATGGCATCCTCCCCTGTTTTCCCTATGCGATATCGCAACCTTGTCCGCCATGGGAAAACGCCACTTCCGTTCAAATTACGCCCATATTGCCCGGCTTGCCCTATCCATGGACGAGGGGCTTTTTTCCTGGCTTGAATGGTGGGGCAGCAAAGCCATTGGCGGAGAAATTTCCGCCCGGCTTGTCATTGTCCGGAAATGCGCAATTCTAACCCAGAAAATCGCTCTTGATCCCTCCCTGGCTCCGGCCCTTCACTTGGGAGAGGATTTTGCGATTGCCCTGATGCAAGCCGGACATTTCTCCGAAAGCCTTTTCCCCGGCGAAGCCCTGGCGCTTGGCATCCGCATGGCATTTGGCTTGTCTGTCCGCATGGGATATTGCCCAACCGAGGAAGCCGCCCGCATGCGCAAACACTTGCAAATTGCCGGATTCCAGACTAGCTTGCGCAAATCTCAGGCTCCCCATGCCCTGCATGCTGCGGAAGTCATGGCCGAAATGAACATTTCTTCCCGCGGAACCCCGCCTTCCGGAATTGTTCTGGCCCGTGGCATCGGAAAGGTTTTCACCACCCATGAAATCGACCCGGATGACATGGCCGCTGTCATCGACAAGGTCCTTTGCGAATAGAAAGAAGAAAAAACCATGAGTGTCGTTTTTTCGATTGCCACCATTATCCTGTTGATTGCCCTTTCCTTTTTCTTCTCGGGGTCCGAAACGGCCTTTACCGCCGTTTCCAGGGCGCGCATGCATGCGCTTGAGCAGGACGGCAACAAGCGCGCGGCTATCATCAATCGCCTGCGGGAGCACCGGGAACAGATGATCGGCGCCCTGCTGATTGGCAACAACATTGTCAACATCACGGCTTCGGCTCTGGCCACAGGCGTCCTCATTACCTTTTTCGGAAAATCCGGCGTGGCCATTGCCACCCTGGTCATGTCTGTCCTGCTCATCATCTTCTCGGAAGTCCTTCCCAAAACCCTGGCCATCTTCCACGCCGACCGATTCTGTCTGGCGGTGGCCCCCGTTGTCCGGTTTTGCGTGGCCCTTTTTTCCCCCATAAACCGCACCGTTTCCGTTATCGTCAAACCCATGCTGCGCCTGTTTGGCATTTCCATGACCACCTCGCCTGAGGCTGACCTTGAAGAACTTCGCGGTGCCATCGAGCTTCATGGCACAACATCCGGTGAAACCGAGGAAGAAATCGAGGAAGTCCGTCACGAGCGTGCCATGCTGCGCTCCATTCTCGACCTGACAGATGTGACCGTGGGCGAAATCATGACCCATCGCCGCAACATGTCCATGATTGACGCATCCCTGCCCGCCGGCAAGATTGTCGATGAGGTGCTGGCCAGTCCTTATACCCGCCTGCCCCTGTGGCGCGACAATGCGGACAACAATATCCTGGGCGTCATCCATGCCAAGGAAATGCTGCGTCAGGTACGGACGGCCGGCGGAGACCTCGCCAAGATCCACTTTGAGGATTTTGCCGCCAAGCCCTGGTTTGTCCCCGATTCCACCACCCTGCTCGACCAGCTGGAAGCCTTCCGCGACCGACACGAGCATTTTGCTCTGGTGGTGGATGAATATGGCAGCCTCATGGGTGTGGTGACGCTTGAAGACATCCTTGAGGAAATCGTTGGCGACATCTCCGACGAACACGACATCGCCGTGGCCGGCGTTCGTCCTCAGCCGGGCGGCAGCTATGTCATCAACGGCAACGTCACCATCCGCGACCTCAACCGTGAATTTGAATGGAAACTCCCGGACGAGGACTATTCGACCATCGCCGGACTCGTTCTCCATGAGGCCCGACGCATCCCCCTGCCGGGGCAGATCTTTGTCTTTTTCGGCTTCAAGTTCGAGATCATGCGCCGGCAGCGCAACCAGATCACCCTGCTGCGCGTCACCCCGCCCAAAGGAGACTGATGCGCATGGACATCCGCATTGAACCTATCCGGGAAGAACATATTGAAGGCTTTCACGCCGCGCTCGATTCCGTAGCCCGGGAACGGCTCTACCTCACCATGCATGAGGCGCCGCCGCTGGAGGAGACCCGCAAGTTCCATCTCGGCAACATCGAAAAGGGCGTTCCCGCTTTCGTCGCGCTTGATGGCGACAAGGTGGTGGGTTGGTGCGATGCCACCTCATCCCCGCGGACGGCGCTTGCGCACCACGCAACCGTTGGCATGGGCATCATCGATGGCTACCGCCAGCAGGGCATTGGCACCCGCCTGCTTTCCGCCGTGATCGAGTCCGCACGTGCCAAGGGCCTGCACCACCTCTATCTAGGGGTTTACAGACAGAATGTTCTGGCACAAACGCTCTATAAAAAGCTTGGATTTGTGGAAACCGGCGTGGAGCCGAAGTTCTACCAGATGCCGGACGGCAGCTATGAAGACGACATCATAATGTGGTTACCGCTGGCCGTGCCAGATCCATCAAATTAAAGCCTTCAACGTTTAGATTGAACAATTCCTGTTGATCTTGGGATGCGCCAGACCGCAAGGTGCAAATCGCAGGGCGATGCGGGCATCGTCCAAGATTTGAAAACACGGCGGATGGCCATCAAAAGGCAACAGGGGTATTCAAGATGAACGCTCAAGGCTCTAAAGCCTTCAACGTTCCTTTTGTCCTCCTGTTGCCTTGCTGCGGAACCGCTCCAAGATCAACGGGAATCGCTCAATCAAAACATCCCCCACCCTGTGGCCCATATGTGTCCGGCAGGCAGGTGGCATGCGTTTGCGATTTTCGGGAAAAATGGTGCCCCTGGCCGGACTCGAACCAGCACGCCCTTGCGAACAACAGATTTTGAGTCTAATCGGGGCATTTTCACGGGTTGCCGTATTTCATCACGGAAGGCCACTTTCACTAACGAATACGCCACTCTCATGGGCTATATGTCTTCACGGCGTTTCACGTAAAACCCTTGTGATTTTGTGAATCTTGTGTCCTATATGTGTCCTAGCACGTAAAACTTGAGCACGAGGGCGGTTGATGATTCGACTGACTAAGACACTAATTCATGATGCCAAGCCACGCGAGAAGGATTGGCACATGTGGGACGCGCTCATCCCGAAATTCGGCGTCAAAATCACGCCGGCGGGAAGCAAGATTTTTATCGTCCGATACAGGACAGAAGCAGGAGCCAGTCGAAAATATACCATCGGCCCGACCAATGCAATCGGACTTGAGCCGGCCAGGGACATCGCCCGCCAGGTCCTGGCAGCTGCAGCAGCCGGACAAGACCCCAGCCGTGACAGAACCATGACGCGCGACGCGCCATCAATGATAGACCTGCGCGACCGCTACCTTGAGGAACATGCCGACCCCCATAAGAAAGCGAGCTCAGCGAAGAACGACCGAATCCTATGGAAGAAACACATCATCCCGAGGTTCGGAAATCGGCGGGTCGGAGAGATCACCCGGGCCGACATCCTCGAAATGCAGTCGGCGATGTTCGCCAAGCACCATACCGCAAACAGGGTTGTCGCCCTGCTTTCAAAGGCGTTCAACCTGTCCGAGGTATGGGGGTGGAGGACGCCAGGGAGCAACCCGTGCCGCCATGTCAAGAAATACCCGGAAGACGGCAGGGACCGGATGCTCAACCCGGAGGAGCTCGGGCGTCTCGGGCAGGCGCTCTTGCAGCTGGAGGCGCAACGGATCGACCCGCCCAGCTTCGTGCCGCTCATCCGCCTGCTCCTGTTCACGGGATGCCGCCGCTCGGAAATCTCAAACGCCCAGTGGAGCTGGGTCGATTTTGAAAACTCCCTGCTCATGTTGCCGGATTCCAAAACTGGGCGGAAGATCGTGCAGCTTTCGGAGGCCGCGATGGAGATCATCCGGGAGCTCCCTCGTGAGAAGGGCGCCATCTACATCCTGCCGGGGAGGATAAAAGGGCAACCGATCAAATCCCCGCGGGCCGCATGGGAGAGCCTCATCACAATGGCGGAGCTCCCCGACCTGCGCGTGCATGACCTTCGCCACACGGTCGGATCCATCGGCCACCGTATCGGCCTATCCCAAAAGCTCATTGCCGGGATGCTTGGTCACAAACAGATGGCGACCACGGAGCGCTACCTGCACACCTACGACAGCGACCGCAAGGATGCGACCGACCGGACCGCAAAACAGATTTCAGAATGGATGGGGGAGAAATAGGGCGCTGCCTCCCGAAAGCAGCATGCAAGCCTACAACCAAGACTTTCCGCCACTTCTTCTGCAACCTGAAATCAACTTTTGACATCTTTTTACGCATGTTGCAGAACGATAACGGCACGGGCGATGCAGAACGCAGCGTGGCGGCATGCGCTGCGTGCATAGCTTCCATGTCGTATTGCCATTGACGGCGTCTCGGCAAGAATGTATATACCTATCAGGTAAACAAGTTTGGAATATCCATGGAGCTTTCCTTCGCAAACGCAGCTATTGAAAAACTCTGCTCAAACGAGCGAGAGATGAAGCGGCGTTATGGGAATGATGGCGCAAGGAAGCTGAAGACTCGGCTGTCGGAACTTGATGCGGCCGACAGGGTCGGCGATCTGGCAGCCGGGAACCCCCATCAGCTTACCGGGGATCTGGCTGGACAATACTCCCTGCGACTGAACGGAGGCAACAGGCTGATCCTTGCGCCGGTGCCGCCGGTGCCGCGGGCGGAAGATGGAAGCATCGCGTGGGCGATGGTTGAGCATGTGATGATTATGGAGATCGGAGATTACCATGACTGAGGGGAAAAATAGCTTTGAACCAAATTGGGCATCGCCTCCGGGGGATACCATTTTGGACAGGCTGGAAGAGTTTGGCTGGAACCAACGCGAGCTTGCCACCCGTCTTGGCATGTCACCGAAGCATGTCAATCAGGTCATCAAGGGCAGAGAGCAAATCAGCGATGAGATGGCTGAAAAGCTGGCCACAGTTCTTGGATCCACGCCGAAGTTCTGGATTGTGCGTGAAGCGCAGTATCGCATCGCTTTGTCTCGCCTAGAAAAGCGCCAGGTGATTGAGGATACATACGGGGAGTGGTTGAAGGAACTCCCCGTGAAGCACATGCTTGACTGGAACTGGATCCGCCCGGCGGCGGACAAGGCAGACAAGATCGGCGAGTGCCTGCGCTTCTTTGGCGTGGCAACCCTGGACGCATGGCAGAGCCAGTATGCCAAGAAGATCGCGGCCACCGCCTTCCGTGCATCCGACAAGTGCGAGAAGAAGGTCGGAGCGATCGCGGCATGGCTGAGGCAAGGAGAAATCCTTGCCAGCAGGGTTGAATGCAGAGATTACGATAAGGAGGCATTTTCTCGCGCCCTGGACGGCGCCCGCACCCTGACGCGGGAACCGGATCCAGCCATCTTCCTGCCAAAGCTGAAGGCGATGTTTGCCTCGTGCGGGGTCGCCGTGGTCGCGGCGCCAGCTCCAACAGGCTGCCCGGCCAGCGGGGCCGCATGGTGGCAAAAGGGGAAAGGGATCATCCTGCTCAGCTTCCGGCACAAGACGGATGACCACTTCTGGTTTTCCTTCTTCCATGAGGCAGCGCACATTCTCCTGCATGGCCGGCGTGACCAGTTCATCGATGTGGGCGTGGGGACAGGATCAAAGGAGGAACAGGAGGCCGATGAGTTCGCGCGGCGGCACCTGATTCCTGATGAGGTGTTTGTTTCCCTCCGAGCGAACCCGTCGGTGGCGGCGATATCGGTGGCGGCTGACAGGCTTGGGATTGCCCCCGGCATCATCGTCGGAAGCCTGCAGCATGTTGGGTCGTTGCCCTATAGCGCCCTGAACGGGATGAAGCACAGCTACGAATGGGTTAAGCCTGCGGTTCCTGCGGCTGCGTGATAAAGAAGGATGACATAAATGGGTGTCGGTGAAGATTTTAGATCGTTCTGTGGGAACCTTGCTGTTACGGTTGCGAGGCGAAGCTGCATTTCTGATCGATGCCAAATGATCACGCGACGGCTGAATTTGGAGTTTTGGGGTTCGGATTCACCTACAAATCACAGCATATATGCTGGATCGTATGGACGTGGTACCGCAACCGGGGTAACGAGCGATGTAGATATGATCTTCTGGCTGCCACCAGCCATCTACACCAAATACAACAGCTATCTTGGAAATGGACAATCAGCACTTCTGCAGGCATTCAAGAATGCCCTGCAGAAGACATACTCTACGACACATATTGGTGCAGATGGCCAAGTTGTCGTGGTAGCATTTTGGGATGGCATCACCTTTGAGATTGTGCCGGCATTCGAGATGCTGGATAGTAGCTTCAAATATCCAGATACGAATGATGGTGGGACATGGAAGAACACCAACCCTAGACCAGAGATTGCAGAAATCAACCGGATGGATCAGGAGTGCAACGGTAATCTTAAAAACCTTTGCAAAATGGCCCGGGCATGGAAAATGGAATGGGGTGTTCCGATTGGAGGATTTCTGATTGATACGCTAGCTTATAAATTTATTATCGATTACGCACACCGTGATAAATCGTTCTTATACTATGATCTTGTGAGTAGGGATTTCTTCGATTACCTAGCCGGGCAGTCTTCAAGTCAGAATGTCTGGCTTTCCCCGGGATCCAATCAACATGTGGTGCGAGCTGGGCTATTCGAATACAAGGCGCTGCAATGTAAAAATATCGCCATTGATGCCTGTGGCTATCAAGGCGATAAGTATGGGTGGACGGCTAGACAGCTCTGGAGGAAGATATATGGAACAAAATACCCCACCTGAAGCGGGCCTGTGCGCCTTGGAATCACAGATTCGTGAGTGTTTCGGACGTGTTTCTTACTCAACGAAGACGCATGAAAAGTGTGCTGATCTCTGCATGAAGCATCTGAAATGGATAAAATGGGGACAGATTGTCCTTTCTGCCATTGTGACTGGTAGTTTGTTGACAGCTCTCTTTGGGGATGGGGCTTATGTCGCAACGGGGATATCAGCTATCGTCTCGACGATCCTGCTCATATTCAATACCTACATGAAGGAAACTGATCTGGGACAGATGGTGGAGAGGCACAAGGAAACTGCGAGTAAATTATGGGATATAAGGGAAACATATTTGTCAATCCTTGCAGATTTGCGAGATGCAGCTCCGGATATCATAGCGGCTAGGGAGAAGCGTGATGAGCTGCAGGCTAGGCTCGTCAGTATTTATACTGCTGCACCAAGAACTAATGCAGATGCCTACGAGATGGCTAGGGATGGCCTTCAAAATCATGAGGAGCTTACATTCTCTGATGCTGAAATTGATAAAATTCTTCCGCCGGCATTACGTCGCAAGGCATCCCATGCATAGGTGTATTTGGATGTGTGCGGTACGGGGTGCCATATTTCTCGTTTTTGTCACAAACGTGGTTGGCGTTTGTCACAAATCACATAGCCCATTATGGCAACCCCCGCTGCGAGTTTCGCATAACGGGATTCCTGCCCCAAAAAGTTTCGCATAAAAAAAGAGGACCAGCCGGGGATCACCCAGCTGGCCCTTATTTTACGATGTGACGGGATCCTAAAATAGCAGCGGGTGCTATTTCAAGTTGCTGATCAGCAGCTCTCCGACCGGCTTTGACTTATCCGCCCCGGCGATGGTGTAGGTTGTATCGACCTCCTCGATGGTGAAGCCCTTGAACACCCGGCGGACTTCCGGGCGGTCGTTGATGGACAGGATGAACTTGCCCTGGATGGCGCCGAGCTGGGTAGCCATGTGGTCGAAATCCAGCCGGTCGAATAACCCCTTGCCGTAATCGTTCTCGCAGCCCCAATAGGGCGGGTCGAGGTAGAACAGGGTGCCTGGGCGGTCATACCTTTTGATGAAATCCTGATAGGGCAAGCACTCGATAACGACGCCAGCAAGCCGCAGGTGCAGGTCCTCCAACATCGGGCCAAGTCTTGTGACATTGAAGCGGCCAGGGGAGGACGGTGTGATGCCAAAATTCTGCCCGGCCACCTTGCCGCCGAAAGCCGTCTTTTGCAGGTAGAGGAAGCGTGCTGCGCGCTCAAGGTCGGTGAGCGTGTTCGGATCGGTTGCCGACAGGCGCTCGAATTCATAGCGCGTGGTGAGCTGGAACTTCATCATGTCAAGGAAGGCAACGTAATGCCGCTGCAGGACGCGGAAGAAGGTCGCGACCTCGCGGTTGAGGTCGTTGATGACTTCGGCTTTTGCGGGCTCGGTTCGACGTAAGAAAATTCCGCCCATGCCAACAAATGGCTCGGCGTAGGTTTCGTGAGGGATTTGGTTGATGCGGGCGACGATGGTTTTCGCCAGACGGCTCTTGCCGCCCATCCAGGGCGCGACAGGGGCGACCGGCCCCTTGCGGTTTTGACTCGACTCCATTGCTGTTTTTCCTGATAATGTCCGGGCCGCTTGCAGTGGCACGGGATGGCCGTCATCGGCCGGTGGTGGTCATGCGGGGTTCCTCCCGCGGTTCGAGGTGTTGACGCACCTCGACCCCCGTTTATTCAACGAGGGAGTTGATCGGTATGGCTGGCATGAGGTGGAATGAATTTATTTCCCGCCACAGGAACCATTTTGAGTTCAGTTCTGTGGTGAGTAGTTCAATCGGCTGTCAATTTGACAAAGGGAAGAAGAGGCTGCCAACACCATACTCTCTGTTCACGGAGTGGCTTGACAAGACCATGACCGGGGCCTGGACGAGTGTCTCCCATCGGTTGCCAGGAAATGTGACGATATTGCGGGTGCTGATTGATTCGGACATCGATGCTGGCGCCATCAAAAAGCGGTTTGGCATTATCGCCCCCAAGAAGAACTTGCCAAAGGTCGGAAATGAGATATCGATCGGATATAAGGATTCTTCCTATGGGGAGCTTGCGGAGGAATTGGGGTATCGTGTGAACCGAAAACCACGGAATGGTTCAAAATAGGTCGATTTCCGACCCATAATCCTATCGGTCAAAATGGTGCGAATGATCGATAGGAGTGCGATAGACATGCGATAGGCTGCCGCATTATTCCGCCATGACTTCGCGCACCCGGGCTAGCCGTTCCCGGCAGGCCTCCCCCGCGGCCCACAGATCGACAATCCAGCGGGCAACGGTCGCCTGCGTCATTTCTCCCTGCGGAGGCTCCGGAGATGCCGGGCAATCCATGAGCACAGCGGGAACCTTCGGACAAACCGCGGGCGCCGCCAGCTCATTCCCCAGCCCCGGCAGGTGAGCGCAGGCCGTCAAGAGTACGCAGCAACACAGAGGCCACAGGGCCGTCTTCATCAGGTTTCGCATGATAGGTTTCCTCGCGGATTGCCTGCACTCGGCAGGCGCGGGTTTCATCGTTCTTGAGCTGGGCCGCCAGCGCAGCGGATTCCTTCGCCCGCTGTTCCTCAAGGGTTGCCAGCGCAGCATCGCGGGCGGCAATGGCATCCCTGGCGGTTTCCAGTTCGGTGGAAAGGCGGCCAGTCTCGGCCTTGGCATGGGCGGCTTGGGCACGATAGGCAGTGATCGCGAGAGCCATGCCTCCCACAACGATGCCGGCGGCCAGCGCCAGCTTCCATTTTGACGGGATGGCCAGCAGCAATTTCAGGGCGAGGCCAATCATTGCTCACCCCCACCCTGCCGGTTCTTCAGATTGAAGATTGTTTTTGCTCCGGTGTACACGGCGATGACGCCAGAAGCGACGATGCCGATGATCTCGATGGCAAGCCGGTTGAGCTCCGTATCGGCCCCCATGGCCAGAATCCACACGAAAACAACGGCGCAGAATACCAGGGTTCCGATGGTGACCTTGCGCCGCAGGCGCCAGGTGAATGGTTTTGGCTGCATGTTCATTCTCCCCTGTTGATGGCGGCATCTACCGCACGGTAGTATTCGGTCTCGGAATAAGGCTGGATGCCGTTTTCGTGGCGCACGATCGCGCTCATGAGGTCTGCCAGCCACTGTCGGTTACCCATGAGGTCGATTTGGTCATCAGGCCATTTGCCGAGGCGGGTGCAAACACTGTCGATGTAGGCGGAAAGATTATTTTCAGATGCCGGCGCAAAGCGCGTCAGGATTTTCCTCACGGTTCCAAGTTTGTGGCGCTTCTGGTAATTGAGCAACACGATCGCCAGCGCACGCAGACCGTCATGGGCGGTGATGAACTGGCAGAACTCCGGATCGGCCTGTTCCTTGGAAAGTCCCTTCCATACGTCGCGGGAGCGACGCAGGTTGCCAGGGTTGTTATTGCGGATGCCGCGGGGCATGGTCATTGCCTGGTCTCCTTCCTTGGTGCGCACCCGGAGCCGGCCACGCATGGCAGGCCGTGGATGCGGTCGTGAATGGCGGCTATTTTCTCGGCCATGGCGGCCAGCGTCTGGCCGTGGGCGGCAATCGCCTTCCTGCCGAGCACATCGTTGTTGACCTGTTTTTCCAGCTCTGTGAGTTTTTCAGAATTACGTCCCCACGCCACCGCAACCGCCAGCGCTTCAAGCGCAAGCGTTACCGTAAGGCCAGCCAGCGCGGCCCAGATTCCATCCATCGTCTGTCTCCTGTTTTATGTTGGTGTGTATTTCCCGGCCCAGAAATGCCAAGTGTCGTCATTTTCACCAGGCGTGAACGTCTCCCATGTCCAATCCGTCCCGTTCACGGTCCAGCCGTGGGCATAACCGACGTCCTCGGTGTAATCGGTTCCGTCCCATCCACGAAATCTGGCCGTGCAATGAATGGCATCTCCAATGGGACCGATGCGGAACGGATGGCCAACAGCATAACCAGTCCAGCGGTCCGGCCAGATTGGGGAATCCGGAAGCCAGAACGTACCGGCCGGAAGTTCTCCCAGCACGGTTTCAAGGTCTGGCGTTATGGTGGACCAACCGCCGCCGGATCCTCGGACAGCAAAGCGCGGATGGATCATGTTGAACGCCCCATCGCTGCGTTCTTGAAGGATGAGCACGACAACAATACCGGCATGCGGGCAGAAGGCGACGGGAATAAGCCCCTCGCCGTCCACCAGCCAGCCAGATGGCGTGATGTCAGACCACGCTCCATCACCAGACCAAAGCCGCGTGCCTGTACTGTAATCGCCGGACACCGGCCACGTAGAGGTGAGCATGACAAAGGCCTTGCCGCCATTCTCCCGCACATCCATCTGGAGGGGGGAGATTTCAACCGCGCTTTGCGGGGCGGTCAGGTGGCTCCATGTCTCGCCGATATCGGCGCTGCGCACCAGCACAAGGTCGTTATCCTCGCCAAGGTTTCGGTCTCCCAGGATATAGATGCTGCCGCCAGCGCATCCCATGGTCATGTCGATGCCGGCCGACCAGCTCATAGACCAGACAATCTCCGAGATTGAGAGGTCATCCCCGGATAGGCGATAGAGCCGCACAAGGATCCCTGCGTTTTCGAGGATAAACACGCAGCCGCGCAGGTAGCACCAGGCGAGGACGGAAGCGCCATAAACTGACCGGGTGGCCGTGTCCTGCGTCCAGTCATCCACCATGTTGGCCGTGCGCAGGTAGGCCGTGGATCCAGCACAGATCCAGATGCGATCACGTGGACAATAAACCGGAGCGCCGCCGAGGCTATAAGGCAGATACAGGCGCTCCCATGGGGCCATGCTGGGGCCGGTTCCGGCATAGTAATACCCGACATTCCCCTTGGTCAGGATGTCGCCTGGGGCCGTTGTCCAACGCCGCGCGCATTTCATGGCCCGCCGGAGAAACATCAGATGTCCCGCGCGCCACTGGACATGAGATCCCAGCTGGTGCCGTTGTTGCTGGTGTAGAGAATGAAAATCGCGCGGCGGCCGCTATCAACCCAGTCCTCAACATTGTCCATTGGATAGACGTTTGCAGGCCAGGCAATCTCATAGCCGGATGGATTATTGATGGCGAGCGTGAAACCGGCAGAAACAGGGGTGGCAGACGGGAAAGGAAACGTGGCAATGGCGATGGTTGTATCGCCTGCGAGCGTGAGGTCGTAGGTGTTACCGTAACGGATGTCGAGGGTGTATGTGCCGGAGACGCTCGCCTCCTTGGCAATCGCCTCGACATAGGGACCGAGGTTGAGAGCGATCTGCCGCAGCCAGTTCCAGAAATTCGGGCGGTCGCGAAAGGCGACCCCGCGACGGTCGGCACCGGCCGCCGCAAACTGGACATGCGAGCCGAGGCTGGCAGGCGCTTCCGGGCTTGCGGCCGCATCCCCGGAATTGACGGCGCGCGTCGGCGCTACCGTGCTCCCGGCCCCGTCTTTCAGGGCGCGGCGCAGGCGGGCGGTCAGGCTGTCGGTCATGAGCTTGCTCCGAGGTCGATCTGCTTTGGCGGGGAATAGGCATGGGTAATGGCGGCATGGATGTCATGCTGCAAGGCATCATCAGCAGCCAGGCTGCGCAGGCGCAGTGAAAGCGCCGTGGTCGCAACCGCGCTCACCGGGTCGGCAGCGCCAGCGGCAAAGGCCGTGTTTTGTGCAGCCACGTCCGGCGAGGCCGAGGCCTCCCGCACGACATAGGCAGCAGAATCCATGCTCCCAAGCGCCACCGGCTCCGGCGCCACTTGGCTTGCGTAATCGGCATAGATCATGCCAGAAAGGCCGGATACCTCCACCTCACCCGTTCCGGCCGAAGGCGTGGCGCCATCCCCAACCGCAAGCGCGATGGTGATGGTAGCAAAGCAGCCGCCAGCCCCACGCGACAGGGCGACGGCCGAGACCTTGCCGGTAACGGCATCGCCGCCCGGCAGGCGCGGGTCGGAAATGGTAGCAGAGTGCGCGGTCGTGATGTCGCGGCCGGCGTCCCATGGCACCTGCACGGTGATGGAGACGCAGCGCGCGCTCGATGTCAGCTTGGCAGCGGCCCGCGCAAGAGCGTGCTCAAAGGCTGCACGCCCCCGGTCTGTCTGGAAGAAGCTGGCCCGGCGCACATCACCGAGGGCGGACTGGTCAACCGAGAGCTGGATCCATCGCCCCTGGAACCGGTCAATACCGAAATACGCCCCGGCCGTATGGGCCAGGAGGCACCGGAACGTGAACCCGGCAAAGCGCACAATGTCATCCACCTCATACTCGATGCCCGTGCGCCAGGCCTCCGTTGTGGTGTCGAGCGTGATGTCCGCCAGGCGGAACTCCATCACCTCCACGGATCCATCGTCCGATGTGATCTCCTGAACGCCGGCAGCCACCAGTGCATCCATGCGCTCGGTGCGGGCCTGGCGGTAATCCCACGCAACCATAAGCTCCGGCGAAAACCAGGCGCGGGCAATGCGCAGGGTGCGGGTGGCGTTTGCAAGGTCGGTGGCCGGAGCCCCGGTCTGGCAATCAGCCGTGGCAACCGTAGCGGCGGAAGAGCGCAGCGGCCGCGCGCTGTCGTCCACCGTGGTCAGGCTGCCGAGCAGGCCGTTGCCGACATCGGCAGCCCAGTCCGTGGCGATGTGGGCGGCGGCGCCGGTTGCGTGCTGCACGGTGTCGCCGATGTGCACAACCACATCTCCGGATGCGATGGTGATGCCTGGCTGCCACAACCGGCAGCCAGACGGCGTGCCGGGCAGAACCTCGGTGAGGCTGGAATCCGACACGATATAGCCGGAGGCATCGCCAATTCCCTGGCCGCGCGCCGGCCAGCGGGCGGCAAAATCCGTGCCGGTCAGCGTCGAGACATAGGCCGGATCAGACCCCATGGCCGAAAGCACGGCGGAGGTGATGTCCGTCTCTCCGCTCGCCTGCTGCGTCCACTGGGCCTCAACACGCACGGCAATGCGCCGCACCGGTGCATCCGAGATTTCCATCTGCATGGATTTCCAGGCGTGCAGGCCGGTGAGGTCAATCGTGGACGTGGCCGCCGTGAGCGAGACCAGCGACAAAGCGCCGGTCGCACGGTGCCAGTGGTAATGCGCTGCGCGGCCCGCAAGCGCATCCTCCGGCTGGGGGTGGGCAGCAAGGTCAAAAAACAGGGCATCGTAATAGGGGGCGACGCGCAGGGTTGTGGCCAGCGCATCGAGCGCAGCACGCCAGCCTGGCGGCTGGGCGATCAGCTCAAGCTCCGCCGTGCCGCCGTCCGCCATATGCGGCGTTCCGGTAACCTGCCCACAGAAAATGAGGTCGGCCCCACCCGCGCCATTGCTCTCCGAGATGTAGGCCCAGCGTTTTCGGCCAGAAGCCAGCAGCCCGGAGGCAGGCGTGAGGACGCGCACCATCGCGGCCGCGAACTCTCCCTCGCGCTCGGCGATGTCCAGCTGGAAAACCACTTCATCATTCCGGGCATGTATTTCCGGATCGAACGCTTCGCCAGCAGCCGAGGCCACGGTGATGGTAAACTCATCGCCCAGCACGAAGTCCGTGCCGCCGTCCGAGATGGTGAAGGTTAGGCCACCGCCCGTGAATTCTGTTCCGACAATCGCCTGGCCGGCATAGCGCCCGCCTGGAAAGTTGATGGCGAATGTGCCGCCGTTCTCATCTGCCGCCGTGCAGGTGGCGCGGTAATCCCCGATCATGGCGGTGGACGCCACGGCAACCACGCTCATGGTGCCGGTGCCGGATCCATCGAAGGCGACGGAAGCCGACCCGGGGACCAGCGGCGGGTCAACCCAGGCAAAATAAAGATGGTCCATGTATCATATCTCCCGCGCGTCGAGCGACCAGTTATAGGTAGCGGCCCATTCGTCAAAATCGCAGGTCCAGTTTTCCACGCGGCAGGTCAGGATGGGGCGGTAATAAATCCACGCCTGGCCGGAAAGGCTGCCGTCCCCGAAGTCAACCGCAGCCGTGCGGTTGCCGGTGCCGGAGAGCGTGGCGCTCGCCTGCGCGCCCGTGGCGGCAACGGCCCGGCCAGTCCCGGCCACGGCATCGCGCGGCAGGGTGGCGGAGCCGACACCAGCCGCAAGCGTGATTGGAATGCCTCGCTCCTGGATGCACGAGATAACAATCTGCTGGCCATAGACCAGATCGCCGAACGCCGGAGCGGCCACATCTTCGCAGGAGATGGATGTGCGCAGCTTCTGGAATGAGGCCGGCAACGGAATGTCCTTGAGGCTGCCGTTGACGTCCCGCTCCATCTGCGCATCTACATCCGGCGTCAGGTTTTGCCTGGCGCCACGGCACGACCAGGGCGGGATCCCGCAACCGGAAATGACAAGAAGGGTATCGGTCATCATCGGCTCCATTCTGGCACGCGCTGCGTAATCGCGCGCCGTTCCGCATCTGTCAGTTTCCGTGTCCAGCTATCCAGCTTATCCTTTGAGGTTGCGGTCAGCAGGGGTTCTCCTGCGATATTCAGGGTGAGCATGGCATCATACGTCTGCCCTTTGCTCATGATCTCAGATGAAACTCCATAGACTGTTTGCCCTGCAGGGGCTGCCAGGATGAACTTTCGGTTGTCAACCTGCCCGCTGCTTGTGCCGGTAAGGTCCTGCCCGCCTGGCAGACGCTCCGAAAGCGTACCGCCCTTCCAGCCAGTGCCGTCGGTCGATCCGGTTTTGATCTGGTTGTAGAGCGCGCTGCCAACGTCAAAAGCCTTTTTATCCAGCTCCATCCATGCAGAAATCGGATTGACCAGCGGGGATTTCAGGACATCGCCCAACATCTTCACGCCATCCACAGCTTTACCAACCCAGTCTGCAATAGTCATCATGGCATTGGCCGTAGCCTTGAGGGCCGGACCAACACGGTCGAGCGCGCTCTTGATGTCATCCCAGCTTGGGGCGATCTCCTGGAGGCGATCGCGCATGTCGATCAGCCACTTGTTCTGGACATCCCCATCCTTACCCTGAATCATGGCCACGATGTCCTGGAACACCTGGACGAACTTGCTGGATATGCCGCCGAGGATGTCCGCGATCTTGTCGCGGTTATCAGCCAAGGAATCCGTGATGCGACCGAACAGGTCTATGAATTGCGCCACCACCTTCTCGCCGATGGCCAGCTTGACACCCTGCCAGGCTTTACCCATTGTATCGAGTGCATCATTGAACTGCTGGCCATGCCGGGCCATGTCGGCTGTTACCTCAAGACCAAGCCGCTTCACGGCGGCCTCATAAACCGCCAGCCCCTTGGATCCCTGATCAATCATCGTCAGGAACGAGTTTCCGCCGCGCTCACCGAAGATGCGCAGGGCAGCCGCTACACGACTGGGAGCATCCGGTATTTTCTTGATGGCATCGAAAACGTCCTTGAGAATATCAACCGTGCCGCGCAGCTGGCCATTCGCCGTGCGCGTGTTGACGCCGATGTCCTTGAATGGATCCGTCTTGCCAGGCCTCCCGGAAGCGGCAAGGGCCTGGTTGTATTTCTTGAGACCGACCTCGATCTCCTGAAATGAAATGTCGCTTTGCTCCGCCGCAGCGCGCAGGGCGGACAGGGCTTCCGTAGCAATGCCCGTCCGGATTGACATCTTGCCGATTTCATCGGTGTATTCCGCACTGGATTTTACGATGCGGAAAATGGCGTAGCCGGTCGCGCTCACGGCGGCCGTGAAGGCAAGCGCCATGTTGCGGGCAAAGCGGGTTACCCGCAAAACGCTGGATCCAATCTTGGTGAGACCACCCGTGATCTTTGCAATGCTGGCCTTGGCCGATGTGGCGAGGCGCGCCCAGCTGAAACGCTGCTTTCCGACAGAGGCGTCGATCCTGTCCAGCTTCTCTTGGGCGCGCGCCCATGCGCGCTGGATTTCCTCGGCCGAGTATTTTCCGGATTTCTTGATCTCGTCAAACTGGTCAACAACCTTTTTGCGGCGGTTGTCTGCTTCCTCATTACTGATCGCGCCCAGGGATTTCCAGACATTCTCCAGTTTCTTGGCGGCTTTCTTTTCTTCCTCGGCAACCTCCTGGGCGGTTTTCCCTGCCTCGGCGCCGAGCTTGTCCACATCAGCGGCCGCATCTACCGCCGCATTTCCGACCGCCTCGGTGCCCGCCGCGAACTTGCGGACAGCATCCGTTGCCTTGTCGGTATCGGCATCAACCTCGACGATAAGCGCCTTTTTCCTGGCCATATGTTATTGCTCCATGAATTTTTGGATGTCGCGTTTATCGCCGCGCGAAGCCACCAGCATCGCGGACGCCTGGTCCTTGAGGTCTGCCTTGCGGGTATTCTCGCCAGCCGCAAGCCAGGCGAGCGCCTGGCGCGGGGAATAACGCAGCGGGTCATGATGCCCCATGGATACCAGGCGCGCCGCCACCAGCGGCCACATATCCCGCGATTGCATGCGGGATGGTGCGGCAGGACGGGAAGGCATATCATCATCCACAGCATCCGGCATGGTCATGGCAAGAACATCAGCCACGGCCATGAGCAGCTTGCGCGGGCGCAGGTGCATGCGGCTGATCTTCTTCGCAGGCATGCCAGCGGCGAGCGCCAGCACCTCATGCAGCACGGGGCGGCCACCCACCACCATGCTGTCAAAAATATCATGCCCGGTAAAAATCCCGGACATGCAGGGATGCCGGGCCGCCAGCCCGCCAAGCTGCGCCAGCGAAAGCGGACACAGCGAAACGCGCCGGCCCCAGTGCCGCAGGACGGCAACGCGGGGCGACATGTCGGCGAGCTGGGGACCGGTCATCACTTAGGCTCCTGCAAATCCGTTCAGCGGCGTAACCTTGCCAAACGGATAATTGGAGCTAGTGGAATCCGACAGGCATTTCCCAGTGAGCGGAAGCTGGGCAAACTCATCCGAGATGAACGGGATACCGCCAGACGGCTTCAACTTCACGCGTGGGATCTCGATTTTCTGCTTGTTGCCAACCTCATTCTTACCAATGCACATCAGGCTGATTTCCTGGTCAGTATCCTTGAGGATGGCAATCACATTCAGATTGTCGGCAACACCGATGGCAGCAGCATCGAAGGTGATTTCAAGATCGGTTCCGGCCCCGTCTGGCTTGGCGAGGACACGCAGCATTCCGGACGCATAATCAAGCTCGAAATTGGTGCCTTCTGTGTAAGCAACAGGATCTGTTTCTGCTCCATCATCAGCCGATACGCTATCAGCTGTGATGTTGAGGTAACCGATGTCATAAGCCTTTCCAACCTCAACACCTTCCAGCAGAACAACCTTGTCGGTTTGAGCCGCCTGTGTTAGTTGCGAAGTGGAGCCGAGCAAAGACCGCGCAAGATTTTTGCTGGTAATCTCTTCCAGGGTCAGTGAAACTTCACCGCCAACCTGGGTGGTGATTTCCGCATCCTGCGATTTCACACCAGCCATGGAGCTGAAATGCTCGGCGGTCTCGACGTTAAGCGTCAGGGTAAATTCCGGCACGTTACCGAGATGATCCCAGCCGATTTCACCTTTTTTGCGGGCATAAAGCTCGCCTTTCAGGATGGAATAATTGTCAGTGGATGGAGAGACAGCTTGCGGCATGATGATTACTCCTTGTTACTTGTCATAAATCAGGGTGAGAGTGAGGCGGAATCCCGCAAGGGTTGTCCTGCCTGTGGCGTAATAAGTCTCAAACCGGACAGAGGACACGCCCTCATCCCTGGCCAGCATTCCCATCAGAATTGCATCAGCCCTGATGACATCGAGAACAGACTGGTAGGCCTTGTTGACCGACACGCCATCTGATGGATTTAGGTAGTAGACAATCTCCGGCTCCATGCGCCACCGCATGAACATGCGTCCTTGCGGCGTGTTTCCAGGCGGAGCAATCTCTTCTCCGCCATCATTCAGGACAATACGCGGAAGATCTTCCTCCGGGATTTCCAGCTGCCGGTTGCGTTCGACAGGCACGCCGATCGGAGACAGAACGTCAGCAATGCGGGAGAGTATCTCTTCCCGCTTGTCAGGTGTATCCACCATTGATCAGATTCCTTTTATGATCTCGTTTTCCAAGTCATCAACATAAGCCGGAAAATTCCGCACAACCGTATCTTCAAACCCAAGCTTGGCCTTGATCGTTACCCGCCGCATCAGCACGGCAATAGGCTTTGCCACCGCCCTGGAAATCTTGCGCATCAGGATCTTCTTCCCGTTTCGGTTGAGAATGAAGGTCTTGCCTGTGCTATCCAGTGTCTTGGCATCCTTGAAACGCACCATCAGAAACTTGGATTTTTTCGGGCCAATCGTGCCACCTTCCTCATGGATGGATGCACCGGGCGAATAATCACTGAAAACCACATGGCTTCCATGCGGCGTGATGAACGCCCGCACAGAATCCAGGCGACGCTTTCCGGCGCCTGGGTATTGCTGCTTGATGCGCCGCTTCTGGTCCCGCAGCACGGCGGTCTTGAGCTTTTTCCCAGCCCGCAGCTTGGCCTTGGTAAAACCGCGCTCGATCTCATCCCCAAGCGTCCGGTTGTATGTAACCTTTGCAGGCATCAGACGACCTCAAGCGCCATGGAGATCATGCCGCGCCCATCCCGGGACAGGGAAAGAACGCGGTACTGGATGGTGCCGCGGGTGATGGTGTCGCCGCGGGCGGCACCGTGAACATCATCCTCACGGAAGTCAGCCTTGATGGCAGCCGTAGCGATCTCGCCACCGCCGAGGTTCACCACATCGGTGGGAGCGGAGAATATCCCAGTGACGGAAGCCGGAGCCCCGCCCTGCTGCGTCCAGGTCATGCTTTCCCCGAAAGCGCCCAGGAACACGTTCGGCAGGGCAGCGAAAACTCCGCTCATTGCCACACCTGCCGGGGGGTATCGCCCCAGCCCAGGGCGCGAAGTTCAGCCACGCGTTCCTCTGTTGGGGAAAGAAGCCGGAGGAAAAATCCATCCGGCTGCTGCGTTATGGCATGGTCATGGCTGTCAGCCGCTACAATCTCATCCATTTCGGTATCAACATAGGCCACAATACCGGAAGCATTCAGATCATCGACACCAGCCTGGGCGCGATAAAGATCCACAATCCTCATTCCGAAATCCTCCGCAAGTGTTCGTCATGGAGTGGCACCTGCCAGAACCGGAACCGCTGCAAAACCATGATGCCGTTGTAGCTCCCGCCGCCCCGGACGTTGAACCTGATCATGGTGGGCGTCGGAACGGATGTCGGAGTATCAACGGCGGCTGGACGTATAAAGCCATTCACAGCGTGGACCGCACGACCAGGCCCGAATGTGACCGCATTCCTTGATATGACGCCATATTCTGCAGGATAATTCACATCTGCAGATGAGGCCTTTACAATGCCGCCAACCTGCAACTGCGCAAACCATATCGACGATGACGGAGCAAATGTTCCGACATCAAACGCATTTCCATCCGTGCCATTGGAAACAACGCACAGCTGCGGGTAGCCTTGCGGCGGGACCGGAATCATGGCGTCCACCATCAGGGAAAAGGCAGAAAGGTCGAGCCCGGTTACGTCCACGGTCAGCACATCGGCCGATCGTGTCAGGGCAGCCCCGGCCGTCATGATGGCGGATGTTGGCAAAACAACCCTGTTTCCGCCAAAATACTCAATCTGCGCGGCATCGACCGCAACCACGTCCCCACTTGTTGCCAGCCGGATCCCAACAACAGGATTTGCCCCGGTCGGCAATAAGGTAAAGCGCTGCCAGCTTGTGGTCAGTGCGCATTCCGTCCAGGTTGTGCCGCCATCTTTGGTGATGGAAACAGTGCCGGTGCCGGACACCCGGCGCAGGTAAACCGAGTAGCCCCAGGATGTGGCGCCAGACGAAAGCGAATAAATCGCGGTCGCACCATCAGCCGTGGCCGTCAGGCTGCTGGCAGCATTGGCTGCTCCATCAATTCCTGCCTGGTCCTTGGCCGCCGTGCAATTCGTTTTGGCCCAGTTCGCTTTTGTAAAATCCCGCGCCCACAAAATCAGGTTCGTGCTGCCGGCCTCAATGAGCAGACCTTGCCCAGCCACAATGCGCGGTGCATCAACCGCGACGGTCTTATAAACCCCGTCGCTGTCCATGTATCCGGCCGTGGATGCGCGCGAAAACACCAGGCGCTCATCAAGCGTTGCCTGCCGCGCGTCAATATCCAGCAGCGGGCGCGGCACCGGCGGCCTGCCGGACATCATGGGGAACGGGCGCATGGTCAGGCGACCTCTGCCGCGGGGGAGATGAAGAGGTAACCGTCAAGGCTGTCGCGCACGGCGGCAACCATCTGCCCCGGCGTGATCATGACGATGTGGGTTTCCCCGGCCGAAAGCGGGAAGGAGCCGGCCGCGTTTTCCGCCACCGGGTTATCCCCGATCTTGTAAAAGCAATCCCGCGTGGACTTGAGGAAGACCACCCCGGCAGCGACGGGGGCCGACTGCGCAGATGTGGCACCGACGGCAATGCGCTGCCCAGCGGCATGATTATGAGCAAGGACAGGAAGCGGGGAAAGGTTCGGGCCAGCGAGGGGGGCCTTGATTTGTGGGATAGGCATTCATTCCTCCATTTCAGGAAAAGGTTGGGGCGGAAGCCGTGACACTCCCGCCCCGAGGCTCAAGCGGCCCGGAGGGCTCAGGTACGCTTGGCCTTGATCAGCGTCCTCGGCTTCGTGCAGTAGCAAAGCGGGTTGGACTGAACCTCAAGCTCGACGAACTTGTTGAACCGAGTGTCCGGCGCCTGCTTGGCGTAACGCGGAATTCCGATGGTGTTGACGGTTTCCACATAATCCGCCGGAGCAAAGCTGGTCTTGAACAGGCCAGGGACGCCAACGGGGAAGAAGTGGGCTTTGTCATCGGCGATGAACTTCACGCCGTTCACCACACCGCGGTATTCCTCGAACACGATACCGAAGATCTCGAAGGTACGGCGCGCGGTGCGCGCGCCGAGGAATGCGCCGGAGTTCTGCAACTCGTATGCCTTGCGGGCGTCCGGGTGTTCCACGAGGTCATCGAAGAACTGGCTGCTGCAGAAGCAATGGATGTGGTCATAGACCGCCGCACCCAGTTCATCCTCAATGGCGCGCTGCACTTCGCTGCACTTCTTGCGCAGGGCACCGGCCTTCGGGGTGGCCGCATCGAGGTCGAAGTCGATTTCACCGATCTGGCTGACATTGAACTCGGTGAACAGATTATAGAGCGGCGTGGTTCCATCAGAATCATAGACGATGCCCTGAATGGCACCGAGGCGCATGTGCTCGATGGTGGCATCAATTTTCGGGACCATGCTCCCCATGCGGTCGGACACGACCTGCTGCGGACCGGCCAGTGCGTTATCCGAACCGAACTGCCGCACATTCTGGATTTCGTCGGCATTGACGGTATCCGTGATGCAAATGTGGGGAATGCGGAGGTTGCGCATTTTGCGCTTGTCCACCTGGTTTGGGGTGCCGGGGGCGCCGCGGGCAGTGGTCGGGACCAGGGAAAGCGTGCCGTTCTTTTCCTCGATGGCGACCGTGGTCGTTGCGACACCGGCCTCCTCGAAGATGTTCAGCGCACCGACGCGGCCTGGAACATAGGGCATGCTGTTGACGGCGGCCGTCAGGCTTGCAACGTTGAACGCGTCAGAATTGAAGATGTCTGCAATATTGTTCATGGTTTTGCTCCTTATCGGGCAATGAGGTTGATGGCGGAAAGCTGCGCCAGCGCAACCGCCTTCTGGCCGTCGGTGATGGCGTCGGGCCAGGAGATTTCGGCAGCGTTCAGCTCGGCGTTGCGGACGACGGCCACCGCAGGCGCATCGGCCAGCGAAGCGTCAACAGCATCGTAGAGAACACCGGCGGCGATCTGAGAACCATCGAACGCTGCGGGTGCCAGCTCCGAGAATTCCCCGGTGCCGGAAACTGTGACATTGATCACGGCGCCAACGGCCCAATCAGTCGAGCCATCAGCAACCGTGAGGTTGATATGGTCGCCCGTGTAAGCAGCTCCAACCGTGAGATTCGGCAGGGCGTAGCCGCTCGGGGTCTTGACAGAGAATTCGCCAGCGCCACCGGCATTAGCCACGGTGATGGCGAATTGATCGCCAGCCGCGAAATCGGTTGCACCATCGGCAATGGTGAAGGTCAGGCCGCCGCCGGTGAACTCAGTTGCCACCACGCCAGTTCCGACATTGGTGCCATCAGGCGCTTCCACCGAGAAAGTGCCAAGGTTCTCGACGGTCTCAATGAAGGTGACCTTGTAAACGCCGATCTGAGCGCCAGAGCCAACCGTGACCGAGCCGATGGTGCCGCGCGTGCCAGCCGTGCCGACAAAGGCACCGCTCGCCGTCCCGACGGCAGAGTTCGAGAGGCAGGTCAGGGCATAGACACCAACCTCGGCCAGGGCACCAAGCGGGGCTTCCGCCATGGTAATGGTGCCATTCCCGTCACCGCTTGCCTTGGCGGCCGCCACCGTGTCTTTGGTCAGCTTGCCGAGGACAGCGCCTGCGGCAAGGTCGTTGCCCGCAGCCAAAACAATGGCATCGCGAGAAAGCGAGCCGGGTGCCTCTGACTGCAGGAATTCGCCGGCGTACCGGCCTTCAGTGAGTTCATTCATAATTATTCTCCCTTGGAGGTTTTGCGCCGGCTTTCATAGATGGAAGCCGCATCGAGGCGGGGTGCCGGCGTGGCTCCCGCAGAGGGCTGTTGGGCGTTCGAGATGCTTTGGCTCGCGGCGGCCAGGACATCGACCAGCTTGCCGCGCGCAGCATCAATCGGAACTCCGGCGCCGAGCAATTCCGCGGCCATTTCGGGGCGCTTTGCCTCGATGCAGGCGCGGGCAATTTCTGCGGCTTCCGCGTGGCTGTATCCGGCGGGCCTCGGCGCTGCCGCCTGGACGGCGGCGTCTTGGGTTGCCGGGATGGTTTCTTCAGGCATGGGTTTTCCTCCCTGTGAGATGAATGTTGAAAGAGCAAGGATGGCGTCCGGCAATGTGCCGACCTCATCCGCAAGGCCGACAGCTACGGCGTTCTCGCCGTAAAAGCAGCCAGCTTCCGTTGCCTTGGTCGCCTCTGGTGAAATGCCTCGATTGCGGGCAACGGTGTCGATGAAAATCTGGTAGATGCGATCCACCTCCGACTTGATGGCGGCGGCGGCCACATCGCCCAGCGGGAAATCCAGTGAGCCGTCGGCCTTGTGTGCGCCAGCGTAGATCAGCGTGGGTTTCAACCCGGCCTGCTCATTGGCACCGCTATGGTCAACATGCCAGGCGATCACGCCGATGGATCCGGCGCCGCCGGTGCGGGTGATGAACACGCGCTCTGCGGAGGATGCCAGGGCATACGCCGCCGAGAATGCGCTATCGTTGGCCACCGCCCAGATGGGCTTGATTCCGCGCGCCATGTAGATCTCGTCGGCCAGGTCGAAACACCCGCTGCATTCGCCGCCACAGGAATCAATGTCGAGGAGGATTCCGGAAACGAGCGGGTCGGCGAGCGCTGCCTGGATATTCGCGGCGACATCGTCATAGGTTGAGAGGCCGGATGCTGCTTCCATCCAGCCACCGCGCTTGATGAGCGTTCCGACCACCGGGATGACAGCGATACCGCCAAGGTTCTGGCGGGTGGCTTCATTCCGCGTCTCCGGGGCGGAGTCGGGAGAGGAAGGTGCGGCGACCCGCAAGCGATCGGACAGCGCGGCGAGGATGACATTCCCCTTCCGGGCATCAATCATGAGCGGGGCGCCGAGAAGGCGCGCGGCAAGGTGGGGGTAATCAGGCATTGCTGCCTCCCTTCTGTTGGTTGTCCTGAGGCTGTTGATCGGATGCCGGAACGAGCCAATCCGGAGCCGTAGTGCGGCCATCGCTTTCGTAGACAAGTCCCATCGCATCAGCCCGGGCGTTGTCGGCAGCAATCTCGCGGTCAACTACATTCGCGTCGTAGCCGGTCTCGGAAACCACTTCCGTGCGCGACTTGAAGCCGGCGCGCACGCTCATGGCCTGCGCCTGCACATCCTGCACCGGATGCAGGTAGGGCCAAGCTTGCGGCGTCCATTTCACCTGCCAGAGCGCGCGGCCCCGCAGCTTGGTCTTGATTGCGCCGGAAAGCACGGCCATGTCCAGCCAGCGCCGCCACACCGGCATGCACAAGCCGAAAACCATGAGATGGTGCTGCCACATCTGGCACGACCTGCGGAACTCGTGCAGGGCAGCGCGCAGGGTGCGGTCGTTGATCTGGCTGTAATCGCCGGTGAGCTGCTCATAAAGAAGCCCAACAGAAGTCGCGATGATGCGCGCCTGCTGCCGCATGAAGGCCTCGTAGTTCCCGCCCACATCTGCGGGCTCGGTGATCTTGATCTCCTCCCCTGGATTCAGTGTCTGCAGCGTGCCAGGCTCAAGCGATGCTTCCGAGATCCCATCAGCATCGGGATCGCTCTCTCCAAAGCGTGTGCCGGTGGGGTCGGGGCGATAGACGAAGCCCACGAACATGGCGGCCAGCTTTTTGCGCAAAAGCTCGGCATCGTCATAGGCGTCCAGGTCGCGCAGCTTGATGAGAGCACGCACCAGCCACGGTTCGCCGCGCAGCTGACCGGGACGGAGCGGAATGTAAACATGCCGGATATCCTCTGCCGGAATCCGCACCAGTTCGTTCGGGCCCTTTTCTGTTCCTGTGGTATCGCCGGGGTGGTAACGCCACATCCAGTAAGCCACCCGCTTGCCGATGGCGTTGAACTCAATACCGCAGCGGATGATGTTCCCTGAGGTCAGAACCTCATTTTTATCCACCGGGCATTGTTCGCTTTCCAGCACCTGAAGCTGCAGCGGAACAGAGAGCCCATCCGACATGAAGCGCGGGCGCATCCGAATGAAGACCTCGCCGGATGCAACCACGGACCGCATGGCCAGCGCCTGCATGCCGTAGAAATCTACCAGACCATCAGCATCAGCCTCATCGACCCAATCCCACCAGAGCTGCTGGATGGCGTTTTTCAAATTCTCGTCTTGAACCATGGACTGCGGCTTGATGCCGGTGCCGATGGTATTTGCCGTAATGCGCTCAACCGCAGCTGCGGCATAGGTATTGTTGCGCACAAGACTGCGCGCGCGATTGCGCAGGGAATCAAGCGTTGAGGAAAGGGCGTTGTTCGGACCTACCATCCCCACCATCCAGCGGACCATGCGGCGGCCGATGCCTGCAGCTTCATAGGGGGCGGATGGCCCGGGTGTCGATGATCGGAAAAGGCGGTGGATAAATCCCATCGTCAAACCCCCTTGTCCGAATCAAGTCGTATCTGACGGGTCACCCGCGGTGCAGCGGCACCATCAAGATCAAGATCCATCTGGCGGAGGATGTCGCGCATCTCCTGCAGGGAGCGATACTCGACAGAGTTGCCGCCATAATTGACACGCAGGACGCCAAGCGCCACCGCCCGGCGCAGCGCTGTCCGTTCAGCTTCGGTGAAGATGGCCATGTTGCCCCTATTTGCTCAGGTAACTGCTGTGGGTTACGCGCCTCTGAAAGCGCGGCGCCGGTTTGACGATCTGGGCGGTTGCCCGTGGTTCATTCGCTTGTTCGGCTCCAAGGGCTTCCTGCATCTGCAGCCACTGCCGCTCCGACATACGCTCGATGCCGAAGATTGCGGCGGCCGCGCGGGCGTAAACCCGGCAATCCAGCGCCTCGTTCCTCGTGTTCGGATCCTTGACCCACTGGGCTTTCGGATATCCCTTTATGATCCTGGTCACCAGCCGCTCGCTTGTGAGCTGCTTGAAGTAGTCCTCGGTGTAGCGCGGGAAGTGGCAGAAACCTGCCGGACATTCCTCACCACGCTCCATTGCCTCCTCGGTCGGCGGCTCAAGTTTCAGGCGCCGGTAAAGCTCGCTTTTCCCGACAGGCCCGCCAATCGACCAGACCTTGATGCCCTTTCGCTTGCCACCGGCATCGCCGCGGGAGACGCGGAGCAGGAGCGCCGTATCATCGTCGCGGCCCTTGATGGCCACCGCCGTGCGAGGCTGCCGGGCAGCTGCGCCCGCAGGGCCCCACATGGCCTGCGGATGCTTGCGGATAAACTCGTAAACTTCTTCCGTTGCAAAGCCACTGTCCACGCACATCACGCGGATGGGAAGTGTGTTTCCTCTTGCGTGCGGCCAGTCCGTGGCCAGCACCTTTTCAAGTTGCTCCCACACCTGCGGGCGCGTCGGGTCGCCATCCAACATCCGGTAATCAATCGACCAGGATTCCTTATCGCGGCCCCAAGCCACGATCTCGACCTCGATGCGGTCCTTCTGGATGTCAACGCCCGCGGTGAGGAACAACCCGCCCTCAGGCACCGTACCGATTTCGTAGGCTTCGCGCCGGTCGTAGAGCTTGCGCCAGTCCGGAGACTCGGATTGCTCCTCGAAGGCCTCGCCCATGACTGTGTTCACAAAACCCTTCATCAGGTCTGGGTTCTTCTGCGCGGCCTCGAACATCGCAGCGGCCTCGCCCCACGAAAACCACCCCACCGGGGAATAGAGGCTGGAAAGGTGATAGCCGGCCGTGCGGCCATCGCCCTCTGAGGTTGCGCGCCACTCGCCTTTATCCAGCATTTCCGTCTTGTGCCGCTCGCCGATAAGGCTACCGCAATGCTCGCAGGCGTATTCCGCTTCCCTCGGTTTTCCTTCCGGCCACCGCAGCTGCGCGAATTTCAGCGCCTGGTATTCATGGCAATGCGGGCACGGCACGAAAAACAACCGCTTGTCGCTCGCCTCGAATTCGCGCTCGATGCGGGACAGGCCCTTGACATTTGGTGTTGACACCATAAAAACCTTCCGCCGCTGGAATGTCGCCGTTCTCCGCTCAGCCAGCAGAATCGGATCACCTTCTCCTTCAACATCGCCCGGGTAGCCGTCCACCTCGTCGAGGAACAGGTTGCGCGCCGGCATGGAGCGCAGACCCACCGCACTGTTCGCCCCAGTCATGATAAGAAGGCCGCCGCGAAATTCTTTGGACAGGACCGTGTTGCCACTATCCCGTGATCGTTTGTCCTTCACCAACTCGCGCAGTTCAGGGCATTCCTCAATCAGTGGATCAATGCGCTGCTTGCTGCCTCGCTTGGCGAGCTCGACCGTTGGCGAAACCGACATCATGGGCCCGGGCGCGTGGTGGATGACGTAACCTATCCAGTTGTTGCCGCACTCAGTGCCGCCAACCTGCGCGCCCTTCATGAACACCACCCGCTCGATGGGCGAGGTGGTGGACAGATCGTCCATGATCTCGCGCAAATAGGGCGTGCGGGATGTTCGCCAGCGCCCTGGCTCGGATGCCGCCTTGGAGGAAAGCATGCGGTGCGCATCGGCCCATTCGGATACAGTAAGCGCAGGCTCAGGCCTAAGGCCGGAACGCCACGAACGCCCGATGCCATCAAGGCCGTCGGTGGTGTCCGGCCCGATCGGGTCGGACATGAATTGATCTCCCTACTATCAGGTTACCGCTTCCACATCGGAGAGCGATGTCAGATGTTCACGAACATGTTTATCAAGCGCCGCCAACATGGATACCGTATCAACGCCAAGGTCGGCCGCCATCATAGCTGCCACCCGCGCCGGCCAGTTCATCCAGGCGTCCCGGTTCTGGCGGGCCATTGCGAAAACCTTACTCTCGACGCGGACCTTTTCCACTAGCTCCCCGCGCGCCCTGAGAAACTTCAACTTCGCGGTGTGCGCCTTGATGATCTCATTCGCCGTCTGGGCTGCGAGGAACGTCATCTCCGCACCGATCAGCGGTATGTCCTCACCGGCCTCAAGAAGAATTTCCCGCACCGTGGCTATGGCATCAGGGGAAACCGCTTGCTGTTTCCCATCAGCTGGGGCATTCAACTTTTTCGCCTTCGAATGTTTACATCCGGCTTGCCGCTTCGATGCGGATTGTCTTTTGGCGTTGGTGTTCGCCGCCAGCGCCGCATCTGCCTTGTCAGGATCGATGGATCCATCAGGTTCAACAGGGATGCGCCCGGAGGCAATCGCCTTCTGCACACCCTGCGCCGTCATATCCCCACGATAATTGGCGTAAGCCCGCCGCGACATACCCATGCTTGACCCTCGGAGCCGGAATCAAAACGGGGTGTAAACTCACAACTGGTTTACACCCCGTAGAAAACGGCGGAAATCTTGACTATTTCAGAACCTACTACCCGTAGGTGTAAACTCAAGCGAAACCCCTACCGCTAGCGAAATACCGGGGTCAGTCGCGCCCTCATTCTCCACGGGTTACAGGGACCCCGGCGTTGTTTTTATGCCATAGTGTGGTATTTCTGCAACATCTCTGCAAAATCCACAGAAAACCGCACGAAACACCCATAAACGCACCGAAAAGCGGTGGTGAACGCCTCAAAACATACGCCCGCGCCAGATTTCTCCGGGCGGGCGTATACGATATGGTATCCAATATACATCATTTCAGATTATCTGCAAGTCTTTTTGTTATGACCAGCGAGGACGGCCAGAGCTCCGATCACGAGCCCCTTGGCTACCTGCGGGTTCATGGGACGGCCAGCCCATCCTTCTTTGGAGGCAAATTCCTTAATAGTGAGGTTGAACCCAAGAACCCACCATGCAGCAAGAGCGATCGGCGTGTGACTACCTCCGAGGTTCTTGAGGTGATCCCACACACGGTTGCGTGCATCGCATATGCTGTCCGTCAGGGTTGGGCCATTCCAGTTGCTGGGGTTTGATACCTTAGCCCAGTCTACTGATCCGACAGTTTCAAAATGGGCAAGGTCGAAATCATGCTGGAAACGCCGGCCAGCATCGACTTCCTCGTCTGATATTTCCCCACGTTCATGCAAAGCAGAAATTGCATCTGTGATGCGGAAGCTTGGCGCTCCGATCCCGCCCTTGTCGTCCGGGATGGTGCCCTCGAACCTTGCCACGCATGTTGTCATACCAGGGAGCGGAACATGTTGGCCACGGAACCGCGCCCATTCCGCATCATCTGCCTGCCTCTTTGCGAGCTGTTCAGCCGCCGTCAATCCCATGGCATTATCTCCCCTTGTATGCCTGCGCGCCGCCCAATGGCGCATAGATCTCGTTCATCTCGCTTTCGGTGATCAACCACCCGCGATGGCGTTTCTTTCCCCTCGGGGCTTCGTCGTCCTCATCCTCATCGATCCCGTCGATCTCAACAGCCATGTCATCCCCGGCCTGTTCACAAGCCTCCGGAGCATCAGCGGAAGGCTGCTGTGCGGCTGGGCGGGAATGGATGACCGGGATCCGCACCTTGACGAACTTCGGTTCAGATTTTGCGGCTTCCGGTGCAGGCTGGTGCGTTTTCGTCTCGGCCTGGTGTGCATTTGTTGCAGGCTGGTGCGTTTCCGTCTCACTCTCCGGCTTCCACGCCTCGATGATCTTCAACCCGTCAAGGTCCGTCCCCAGGCAATTGGCGATGTGGCGGCGGCATTGCCCGGCCCGCAGTGCAACCCCGATAAAGTGCTGCTGGCTGGATTTCGACATCTTGTTGACGAAGGTGGCTTTCATCTGGAAAATTTCTCCCAGCTGTCGATGATTTCCACGATCGCTCGAAGCTGTGAGCGCATGGCATAAGTCGCCTCGTCCAGCTTTTCCTTCAGCTCTGCGAGCAGCGGGAAGAAGCGGTTGGCGCGCGGCCATTCGGTCAGCACATTCCGCACAGCCTCCCCGGGCCACGCCTGGAGCTCATCAGCCAGCGCCGCAAAGCGCAGCTTGTTTTCATCGGGTGAGGAATCCTTGGGCGGCAGGGTGAGGTAATGCACCCGCACCAGCCACGAAATGATGGTCCGGCCATCTGCGGGCGGGTTCATGGCGCGCACCGCGGCGATGTATTCCCGCCCGGCGGCTATTTCAACCGGAGACACAGGCTGGCAGAGAATTGCATCCCGCCTGGCTTTGTAGGTTCCGTAATCCAGCCCGCTGGCAATTTCCTTCAGGCATTTCAGCGATGAGCTCAGCAAAGGCGTCGGCTGAGGTCCGACGGCCACGACGGCTTCCCCCCGCGCTGCCGCCGCCATGCCCACCGACAACCTCGCGTCGGATCCAGTTGCGCCATGTGGCTGGCCAGTCGAGCTTGGTGCCGTCGATGCCGGGCTTGGCGAGCCAGTAATCCCGGAAGCGGTCCGCGATTGCGGGAATGTCCTGAGGTTCGATGCCTGCGGATGTTGCAAATTCGATGTCGTCATCGGTTGGGTTCCAGTCTGGTGAGATGCGGGTGGCTGTCGTGGCATGCAAGCGTTTCGGTTTTTTGTTTTCAGGTGGCCCACCATCATCGCCATTTTCATGCGCGCGCACTCTCTGACGGTTAAGTGATGGTTTACTTAAAGGTTCAGTGACGGTTATGGGTGCAGATTCTGCGGGGGTGGGGTGCAAAATCTGCGGGGGTGGTGGTGCAAAATCTGCGGGGGTGGGTGCATTTTTTGCGGGGTGCA
>Ga0154589_14_pt1 | contig 79430 bp, 74 predicted proteins | sample RifGroF2_FD_116018 | JGI IMG/M metagenome (GOLD analysis project Ga0154589, IMG submission 116018) | Alphaproteobacteria bacterium GWF2_58_20
CCTGTCGACAGCAGCACAAGCGCAGCAACAAGAAATCCAACGGTTCTCCGAAAATTATTCATGATTCCCTCTCCCTCAGACAAAAAGCGATGACTTTATTTTATTTCATGAAAACGATAGTTTTTCTTTAATAATATGTCAAGAAGCGTGCAACGCCTTCTCCCATTCCAGCAGGGCTTTTTTCAGCTTCATTCCCCACCTGTAGCCACCGACACCCTGCATGCCAACCAGCCGATGGCATGGAACCACAACCGCCAGCACATTGGCCCCCGCAGCGCGCGCCACAGCACGGGCTGCCCCCGGCCGGGCAAGCTTGCGGGCCATGGCACCATAGGTCATGACCTCGCCGGGCGCGATTTCGAGGAGTGTATTCCAAACCTGTCGCTGAAAATCTGTCCCGCCAGAAAAATCCAGGTCAGGCGAAGCGCCCTTGCGAAACAAGGCCCAGTCCATGGCCGCCTCCATCAGCGGCGCCACACGGGCAGAATCCTCTGCCACCCCCTCACCTTTTGCAAAAGCCTCCAGGGCGGCGCGCGCCACATCACGCCGAGCTTCCTGAACCGGGAAAACCCAGCAGAGGCGGACATTCCTGATCCCCACCAGGAATTCCCCGACATCCGACTTGTAAAAACCGCAGAAAATCATATACCCTCTTTCCCCACGGAAAGGATAACCGCTTCATGACACCGCAGCAAGTTTCCCGTTTTTTTGAAATCCTTGCCCAGGCGCAGCCAGATCCAAAAACGGAATTGGCCTATACCAACACCTATACGCTGCTGGTCGCGGTTGTCCTGTCGGCGCAGGCCACGGACAAGGGCGTCAACAAGGCCACAGAATCCCTGTTTGCCATGGCCGATACGCCAGAAAAAATGAAGGCCCTCGGCGAAGAGGGCCTCAAACGGCATATTCATTCCATAGGCCTTTTCAATACCAAGGCCCGCAACATCATGGCGCTGTCAGACATTCTGGTGCGGGAACACGGCGGATCTGTCCCGAATGACCGGCAGATGCTGGAACGCCTTCCCGGCGTTGGACGCAAAACGGCCAACATCATCCTCAACGTGGCGTTCGGACACGACACCATCGCCGTGGACACGCACGTCTTCCGCGTAGCCAACCGCACGGGACTGGCGCCCGGGAAAACCCCAACGGATGTGGAAACCGTCCTGGGGAAAGTCATCCCGGAACGCTTCAAGCATCATGCGCACCATTGGCTCATCCTGCACGGACGTTACATATGCAAGGCGCAAAACCCCGCCTGTCCGGTTTGCCCGGTGCGGGACCTGTGCAATTTTACGAAAAAAACGCCGGGCTGAACCCAAGCTTCAAATGCGGGCCTGCGCCTGGATACGACCAAGGCAATCATCATCAAGCGCCGGGCCACCCGCCAAACCCGTACCTTCTGCCAGGCGCGATTCCGCATGGACCACGCCTTCTTCCGGCGAATCATCATAAAACACAATGTCCATGACGCAGCCTTCCGCCTCATATTGCCAGAGGTCAGCCGGCCAGTCGCGCCGCCGCAACCGGGGTTGTCCAAGAATTTCCGCAATCCTGACGGACGAAAGCCCCATGAGGCCCTCCCGACGAAGTGCCTTGTGCCGAATGGAAAATCCAAAATTCTGTCCGGAAGCCTCGCGCGCCTCCGCAGCCTGGTAGGCAAGGTCATTCTCCGCTGATGCCCCACGTTCTGGCACATTGCTGACGCAAGAGGTCAGCAGGAGGAGAAGGCTGAAAAGGGTTGCGCCAAAAGTCGTGCGGCGACGATCCCACGGTGTGATGATCATGGTGCGTTGCTTTTGTTGTTTCAAAAAAAGCTCAGGCTTCCGCCGGGGTCGGGTCAAGACTCAGGGAAGGCTTGGAGGCCTCCACCACTTCGACCGTGCCGCGGATCTGTCCGCCGGCTTCAACCTCGAGTTCGCCATAGGTCACTTTGCCTTCAATCCGGCCCGTGGCCCGAAGCTTCAGGCGACCATGCACCAGAAGCTCTCCTTCAAAGCGGCCGGCAATGTCGGCCTGCTGGATATCCACCGTGCCACGAAACAGGCCGGACTCGGCAATCTCAATCCGATGGCCTTCACGTACCTTGGCTTCCACAGTTCCTTCCACCACAAGGTGGTCGCAGGCATTGATCTCGCCAGCCAGGGCAATATCCTTGCCAACCGTCAGCTTGCGAACATCCTGCCCGGCAGCAGACGGGCCCCGCATGGCAACGGAAGCCATGCGGCGATCCCCGGAAAATACCGGAGGCGTTGGCTGGCGAAGGGCAGTCTCGCTCCCCTTGGCAACACTGGCTGCAGGCGTTGCGGCAGTCTTGCCCTGAACCGGCTTGTGCGAATCGCGATGCTGGGGCGTGCGGTCAGCCGCTGGCTTGGAAGATGGGGTCGGACGACGAAACATGTGAAAAACTCCATGTGGTTGATTCAGCATGCTACGGACATGCGAAGCGGCAGGGCAATAGCATACCCCGGAGCCTCTTGCAAGCCCTACAGAAAAATCAGGCACATACAAAGCAATAGATGCACTCAATCCTTCATGACCATGTTTCCAGAAATGACCTCCGCAATCTGAACCATGTTCAATGCTCCACCTTTTCTTGAATTGTCGGACACAACAAACATTGCCAACCCGTTCTCCAGGGACATATCCTTGCGAATACGGCTAACAAAGACATCATCTTCGCCTGCACACTCCACCGGAGTCGCATATCCACCTTCCGCCAAACGGTCCACAACCTTGATTCCAGGAGCCCTGGACAGGTATTTGCGGGCAGAGCCTGGCGTGAGGGCCTCCCCAAACCCAACCGTCAGGGCCAGCGATTCGCCAATAAACACGGGAGCCTGGATGAAATGCGCCCCAATCTGCACCTTGTCTCCCAGAAGCCGCCGCCCCTCAACCACAAGACGATGCTCGGCATCCGACAACCCGTCCGATCCAAAACCGCCAACCTGCGGCAAAAGATTGAAAGCCACCTGGCGCGGGAAAACCTCCCCCTGCATGCGGCTGTTCATGAAAACCGTGCGGGTCTGGGCAAAAAGCTCATCCATGCCAGGCGTTCCGGCAACCGAAACGGGCACCATGCAGGTGGCCACTACCTGTTCAAGCCCCACCTCCCCAGCCAACGGTGCCAGCACCATGGCCAGGAAAATGGCCGCAGGGGATGGACTGGCCACGATATGGAAGCGGGCAAGATCCTTCATGGATTCAGGATTGATTTCCGGCACCACCAGGGGAACTTTGGAATCCTGGGCGAAATGCCCCGTTCCATCGATCACAACGGCCCCGGCAGCCACGGCGGCCCCCGCATAACGGAGCGCGAGCCGTGAATCGCCCGCAAAGAATGCCATCTGGATTCCCGAAAAATCAAAATCATCCGCAGACTGGATTTTCAGGTCCTTTTCTCCAAAAGATACGGAGCGGCCCATCTCATGACCTTCGGCAAGCGCGACAACCTTTCCAACGGGGAAATCCCTTTCCGCAAGGATCTTGAGGACTTCCCTGCCCGCCATTTCGTTGACGCCCACCACTGCGATATTCCAGCCCATGTTGTGTATCCCTGTCCTGTTGTGCCAAGATGCTTTTCTTACTATATAGGAAGGCAGGAGGAAAAACGCCATGGCTGAAAAAAGATTTTCATCATCCCGTGTCTGGGCCGAACTGGATGGCACGACCGCTACCATTGGCCTCATGCCGGATTTCCTGGATGAGGGGACAGAAATTGTCATGCTGCGGCTGCCAAAAATCGGCCAGACCCTTGCGCGTGGCGGAACCGCTGCCGAAGTCGAAACCCTCAAGGCCGCCAGCGAAGTGCCCAGCCCCCTGTCGGGAACGGTAACCGCCATCAACGAAGAAGCCGCCAAAAGCCCGAAACGGGTTTCGGAATCCCCCCTGGACAAGGGATGGCTTTTTCGCATGGATGTTTCCTCCCCATCTGAATTTCCCGATCTATCCATCATGAAATAGAAAACAAAATTGGATTGACGGGTTGACGTCCTGCCAGAAGGTGTGTTTCAATTCCACTTCCTGACATTGCCAAGCATAGGACGTCGCATGCGTATGTTGTTACATGCAATGAAGCCCTGTCTTGATCGACACATTGTCGAAGCCACAAACTCAACCCGAATGCAGCGCCCGAACCCATGGTTTCGGGCGTTTTTCATTTCATCCCTTTCCTGAATGAGGTTCAGCCATGAGCGATGACAGCATGCCGCCCGACAACAATCCAAACGGCTTCCCACCGGAAATGTTCGGAGGTCCTTTTTTTGAACCCCCGAAACCGCAGCCCCCCAAGCCGACACGCGAAGAAAAACTGCAGGCCCTTTTTGCCGAACTGAACGCCATGATCGGCATGAACCCCGTCAAGGAGGATATCGCTGCCCTCAAGAGCATGGTACGCTTCCGCAAGGCCCGCAAGGACATGGGCATCGCGGCCAACAGCGCTATCGGTCACATCGTCTTCACCGGCAATCCCGGCACCGGGAAAACCACGGTCGCCCGCCTAATCGGCAAAATCTACAAGGAAATGGGCGTCCTGCCTGAAGGGCATATGGTCGAAGTGGACCGTGGCGACCTCGTTGGTGGATATGTAGGCCAGACAGCCCTCAAGACCCAGAAGGTCATTGATGCTGCCATGGGCGGCATCCTGTTCATTGATGAAGCCTATGCCCTCTCCCCTGCCAACATGGACAAGGATTTTGGCGCGGAAAGCATTGCCACCATCCTCAAGGCCATGGAAGACAACCGCGACAATTTCGTGGTCATTTTCGCCGGCTATCCCGACCTGATGCGCCAGTTCATTGAATCCAACCCCGGCCTCAAGTCGCGTTGCAGCACCTACATCCATTTTGATGACTACAACGGCATGGAACTGTTACAGATTTTTGACAAAATGACCAAGGAAAGCGGTTTCAAAGCCTCAACCGACGTTCGGGAAGCTGTTGGGGGCATTCTGGAGCGTGCCAAAATTGCCGGCGGCAAGAACTTTGGCAATGGCCGCGATGTCCGCACCATTGTGGAAAAGCTTGAAAAGCGGATTGCCGCGCGCCTAGATACACAAGGCGCATTTGATAACGACAAGATAGACGATCTGACCGAAGAGATGCTTATGACCATCCAGCCGGAAGACTTGGCTGGCCTGGAGAATGAATATATCCCGGTGACAGAAGACATGAAGTCTTTCATCAAAAGGCCCATTGGCTTCCAGCCGCCGGCGACGGAACAGGACAATACGCCCAAAAAGTCGGTCCGGCCCAAGCGTCGGCCCATCGGGCCCCGTCCGGCTCTGGCCATCTGATCCAAGGTACAAGCCACAAAAAAGCCCGCCAGGAATGGCGGGCTTTTTTCATGGGAAATTCCCCGGAATCACTTCGGCGCTGGACGATAGGCGGGATGGAAATAGCTTCCCACCAGGTCGCGGGTGGGACGCAGAGCGCCCGACACCACATCCGGCGCGCAATCCCGCGCCCGCAGGATGGCCTGCGCCATGTCCTGCTCCATGGCTGGTGCCGCACCGACGGCACGGACGGCCGCCATCAGGTCTTCCGCCGTAAAGAAACAGCCTTGCGGCCCGCGGACAGCATCCCGTTCCGCCCGCTCATGCACCCATGCAGGCGAATGGCGGTTGAAGAACCAGGCCTTGCCAAACTGCATCCGAACCTGGCGGCACAAATGCTGGCGGAAGCGCGTCATGAATTCACCACCGGCCAGGGTTTCACCCCAGGAAGCCCGGGAAAGCTGCCCGGTCACCGCCTCGAACGACACCACACGGTCGGGAGAAAGCCCAGCTCCCTCATGGTTGCGGCGTTCCTCGGTGCGCGCGGAACAGCTCTTCCGGCGCGGTGCCGATACCTGCATGCCTGCAAAACCCATGGATTACACCGTCAGCTTGCGCGCGGCATGCGCCTGCAAGACATGCTTGGCCTTGGCGGCCGCATCAAAGTCCATATGCATCCCCGGACGCGCCACCACATTGAAGGCCCGCATCTTGTCGAGAACGTCGGCATAATTTTCGGCCCGGACAGCCGTCGATTCCATGACCTTGCGAAGATCCGCAAGGGTGGGCGGTTCATTCCGGTCGAGGGGCATGAATGTCATTTTCCTTCTCCATCTTCTGCGGGTGCGCGCTTGGCCTGCTCGTCATAAAACCGGTCGGCCAGTCTCTGGGTAATGATGTCTTTCCGTTCTTCATCAAGGGCATCAAACGTGGTCATGATGTCGCCAAAACGCAAATAGGTTCCGTCTTCAAAAAGTTCAACGTCATCATCCGTCAGCGGCATATCCTGTCCGCCAACCTGTGGCATTTTCCCGGAGCGGCTGTAAGCCTTGATTTCCCCGGATTCAATTTTTTCAAGCAAGACCTTGTAAAGGGGCTCAATGGTTTCAATCACCGGACGTCCGGGAAAACCATCCAGCCGGATGGCAAGAAAACATTTGAAATCATCCCAGTTGATGATGCGGTCTTCGCTGTTTTCCTGATCTGGAACGCTTTTGAAATTTCCTGTCATGCCGGTTTCCGTCTTGGGGCTCAGACTCAAGGCCTGCTGCCGTTTTGGCCATGACAACCACATGTGGCTGCCTGATTCGCATAAGGCAATCTAGACCAGCCATGCGGAGATGAGCATTGCAGAAAATGCAACCCTGCCATGCGCCCAGCGCATGGCTCGTCTAAGGCCTTGACTTATGGCTGTGTCAGATCGCCCCAGAGTTCCCGGACCTTGGTAAAAAACCCTTCGCTGCGGGGATTGACTTCTTCCTGTTTGCCCATCTGGCCAAACTCCCGCAGGAGTTCCTGCTGGCGCTTGCTGAGCTTGATCGGCGTTTCCACATGGATTTCACAATACATGTCACCCCGGGCCTGGCTATGCAGGAGGCTCATGCCCTTGCCACGCAGACGGAAATGCTGCCCGCTCTGCGTGCCTTCCGGAATGGACAGGCGGGTGCGCGTGCCATCAATGGCGGGAATTTCAATTTCCCCTCCAAGGGCCGCAGTCACCATGCGCACGGGAACCTGGCAATGGATATCGGCGCCATCGCGCTTGAACATGGCGTGGGGACGCACGCCAACAAAAATGTAAAGATCCCCCGGCGGTGCGCCGCGCACCCCCGCCTCGCCCTCACCCGCCAGACGAATGCGGGTTCCATCATCGACTCCCGCCGGAATGGCAACTTCAAGCGTCCGGGATGTCCGCACCCGGCCGGATCCACTACAGGCCGAACAGGGATCCTTGATGACCACGCCCGCCCCACCACACGTGGTGCAAGCCCGTTCAATATTGAAAAACCCCTGCCGGACATGAACCCTGCCGGTGCCCGCACAGGCCCGGCACACGGTTGTCCCGGATCCCTTGGCACTGCCGCTCCCCTGGCAGGTATCACAACGCCCCATGGTGGGGACCTTGACCTTGACCTTGGTGCCCCGGAAGGCATCCTCCAGCGAAACCGCCAGATTGTAATTGAGATCTCCACCACGGCCCCGGCCCGTTGCCGAACGCCCGCCGGAAAAACCGCCCCCAAACATTTCCTCGAAAATATCGGCAAAATTTCCGGTATCAAAACCGAAATCGAAACCGCCGGCCCCGCCGGGACGTCCGCCACCCATGCCTTGCTCGAAGGCCCGGTGCCCAAAGCGGTCATACGCGCTCCGCTTCTGTTCATCCTTCAGAACGTCATAGGCTTCATTAAGGTCCTTGAATTTCTGTTCGGAAGCCTTGTCTCCCGGATTGCGGTCAGGATGGCAATCCATGGCCAGCTTGCGATAGGCCTTTTTAAGTGTCTCGGCATCCGCATCCCGCGAAACGCCAAGCTCCTCATAATAGTCCTTTTTCGCCATGCAGGCCGCCTCTCCCTGAAACGCTCCTTAAAAAGGAAACCGGAAGGCCTGTCCCAAAAGGGCGCAGGGCCTTCCGTATCCAAAAGTACCTTAGTTCTTGTCTTCCTTGACCTCGGTGAAATCGGCATCCACAACACCGGCATCCGAAGCTTCCGGCTGGGTTGCTTCAGCTTCCGGCGCAGCTTCAGCGGACGCCGCCGTTTTTTCCTGGGCCGCCTTGTAAAGGTGCTCGCCAAGCTTCATGGACACCTGCGCCAGCGCCTCCGTCTTCGCCTTGAGGACATCGACGTCTTCACTTTCCATCACACCCTTAAGGTCGGCCAGCGCCGCTTCAATCGCCGTGCGGTCCTCTGCTGGAACCTTGTCGCCCAGTTCCCTGAGGGATTTTTCGGTGGAATACACCAGGGTATCGGCCTGGTTCTTTGCATCCACCTGCTCCCGCCGCTTGCGGTCTTCCCCGGCATTGGTTTCCGCGTCGCGCACCATTTTCTCGATTTCGTCCTTGGACAACCCGCCAGACGCCTGGATGCGGATCTGCTGTTCCTTGCCGGTGGCCTTGTCCTTGGCCGACACATGCACGATGCCGTTGGCGTCGATGTCAAATGTCACCTCGATCTGCGGAATGCCACGCGGCGCCGGCGGAATGCCCTCAAGGTTGAACTCACCCAGAATTTTGTTGTGCAGGGCAATTTCACGCTCGCCCTGGAACACCCGGATGGTCACCGCATGCTGGTTGTCATCCGCCGTCGAGAATACCTGGCTCTTGCGGGTCGGGACAGTGGTGTTGCGGTCAATGATGCGGGTAAACACGCCGCCCAGCGTTTCAATGCCCAGCGACAGCGGGGTCACGTCGAGCAGCAGAACGTCGCGCACATCCCCCTTCAGCACTGCACCCTGAATGGCAGCGCCTACGGCCACCACCTCGTCCGGATTCACACCCTTGTGCGGCTCGCGGCCAAAAAACTCGCGCACCTTTTCAATCACGCGGGGCATGCGGGTCATGCCGCCCACCAGCACCACCTCGTCAATGTCGGACGCCTTGACGCCAGCATCCTTGAGGGCTGCCGCGCAGGGAGGCAGGGTGCGTTCCACCAGCTCTTCCACCAGCTGCTCGAACTTGGCCCGGGTAATTTTGACATTGAGGTGCTTCGGGCCGTTCTGGTCCGCCGTGATGAACGGCAGGTTGACGTCCGTCTGCAATGCGCTGGACAGTTCGATCTTGGCCTTTTCGGCCGCTTCCTTCAAACGCTGGAGGGCCAGGCGGTCCTTGCGCAGGTCAATTCCGTTTTCCTTCTTGAATTCTTCGGCGAGAAACTCAATCACCCGCTGGTCGAAATCCTCACCACCGAGGAAGGTGTCGCCGTTGGTGGACTTCACCTCAAACACGCCATCCCCAATTTCAAGAATGGAAACATCAAAGGTGCCGCCCCCAAGGTCATAAACCGCAATGGTGCCAGCCTTCTTCTTTTCAAGGCCATACGCCAGCGCGGCGGCCGTTGGCTCATTGATGATGCGCAGGACGTTGAGACCGGCAATCTGCCCGGCGTCCTTTGTGGCCTGACGCTGGCTGTCGTTGAAATAGGCGGGGACGGTAATCACCGCATCCCGCACTTCCTCACCCAGATAGGCTTCCGCCGTTTCCTTCATCTTGCCAAGAATGAACGCGCTGATCTGGCTGGGAGCGTAGCCCTTGCCGGCTGCCTCCACCCAGGCGTCGCCATTTTCAGCCTGAATAATATGGTAGGGCACCATGCCCTTGTCCTTGGTCACCATCGGGTCATCCGACCGGCGGCCAATCAGGCGCTTGATGGCGAAAAGCGTGTTTTCCGGGTTGGTCACCGCCTGCCGCTTGGCCGACTGGCCAACCAGCCGCTCGCCATTTCCGGTGAACGCCACAATGGATGGAGTGGTGCGCACACCTTCCGCGTTTTCAATCACGCGGGGCTGCGTTCCTTCCATGATGGCCACGCAGGAATTTGTGGTGCCAAGATCAATCCCGATCACCTTGCCTGAAATTTTTCCGCTCATGTCATGCCTCTCATGTTTTGTGCCAGCAGCCTGCATGGCCGCTTCATCCTGTGATGTTTCTGGAAATAGGTACGCCCGTCACCAACTTCAAGGGTCGCAGACAGATTTTTCTTGCAAGGGGGGAGACATGCACCCAGCGCATGACAGCCATGCCAAAGAAAGCCTTTGCATTCCCCCACGCACTTTATATGATGCGCGAAACAACTTTTGCAAGGGAAGCCCCCCATGCTGAACGACCCCGCCCCCGGAAAAATCGTGTCCTGGGATGAAACATGGATTTCATGGATGCGCGCCATGCCGCGCAGTCTGAGCCGTGACTGCCGCATTACCCGTCAGGCAGGCCTGTTTTTCGGCCATCTGGCCCGCCAGGTGCGCATGGGTATCCTCCCCGTTTACCACACACCCGCCTGGCTGCCTTTCCCCACCACGCAGGACAACCTTTACGGCCCCCTTGGCTGCCACCTGCAGGCCAACAGCATCCTGGAAGGATTTGACCAGACGCTTCCAAATGCGCCCCCGGCCATGCGGCAAGCCCTGCAAACGACCCTTGCGGGCCTGCCCGACCGCAGCGCAGCCCCCGCGCAGCCCCCGAAATGGCGGCGGGGACGGTGGATCATCCGCTATCCTGCCCCTTCTCCAAGGAAGGACGACATGCCATGAGCGATCCCCAGCATCCGACAATTCCCCGCATGAAACTCCCCATCTGCGCCACGAATGATTCCCTTCATATGGATTGTCTGCTGGAAGCCTTTTGCAGCAGCAGGTACGGTCACGCCCTGCTGGAATCCGCCTACCACAAGGGTTACCGCATCAGCCTTGATCACCAGGGGGTCAAGGTTCCCTTGGCAAAATACAACGACAAGAAGAAGATCATCACCCTGCCGGCCTACATGCCGGACGGCATGATTCTCATGAGCCTGGCCATGGCCCTGCGCGGAATTGCACAGGATGACATCCACATCGAGGACAACGCCAGGCCCAATGAAAAGATTTATGTCATCAAACACAGTGATTTCTATAATCCGACATCCCAGATTCTCGTCAACCGCCTCCGCAAGGCGGATCAGGTTGTTGCGGCCTTTGACATTGCAGAAGAAATCTCGAAGTCTGGACATGCCAGCAACATGAATCCTGCAACCTCGATGAAAACCGCCCTGGATATGCATTTCATTTTCGTCAGCAATGCTTATGCCGAAAACATCAGGAACGATCCGGAAAAAGCCCGGCGGGATGCCTTCAAGGCCTTTTACAAGGAAGTCGCCTGGCTGCCGTCTTTCGATTCCCTGGTGCTGGACCGCATCGAAAAAATGGAACGCAAGGGCTTTTTCAAGGATGACAAAGCCCTCCTTCAACGTGAGCTGGCCATCAACAACATGTCGCAAACGTTGGAAAAATCCAGCATTCCCTATTTCAATTCCTCGAAAATCCACTTCGGAGTGCCGCCTTACAACACCATCAACTCCAGCACCAAAACCAGACTGAAAAACATCCTGGAGCGCCTCAAGCTTCCTGATGACAATATCCTGTACGAAGATCCGGATAATTCGGAGGAATTCGCTCATGTTGACAACGAAGATATTCGTTGCCCATCCGTCCCACGGATCGACCTGAAACCTGAATTCAGCCCGAAATGAAAGCCTACACCCTTCTCCGCCACAAAACCCTGGGCGACCATGAGGCCGTCCCGGAGGGCTGGTCATGGAACGCCTTCCTGATGGGACATCTCTGGGCGCTCTGGCACCATCTGTGGTTTTTCTTCCTGGGCCTTTCGCTGGCCAGCTGGCTCTTTGGCCTAGCCGCCACAGGCCTTTGCAACATCGTGATCCAGCGTTATGGCACCAACACCGGCATGGATGATTTTGCCCTCGCCATCCTGGCCCTCAAGGTTGACCTTGCCACCAGCACGCTGGCGCTCATTCCCGTCCTCATTCTTGCGGGGATTTTTGGCAACCGCATGCTCCTGCGCAAACGAATCCAGCAGGGATATGACATTGTTTCACGAAACATGCCCGCCCGCAGCCGAACAGCCGCCATCCTTTTTGCCGCAACCCATAAGGAAATTCCGGGAAACGCGGCCTGACCGCTTGCGGGATTAGAGCATTTAACGTTTAGATTGAACAATGCCTGTTGATCTTGGGATGAGCCAGACCGCAAGGCGCAAACCGCAGGGCGATGCGGGCATCGTCCAAGGTTTGAAAACACGGCGGATGGCCATCAAAAGGCAACAGGGGGATTCAAGATGAACGTTAAATGCTCTATTTCCCGTCCGGTCGCTGGATGGCCGCAGGATTCTCGTTAAAAACGGGAACGCCATCTGGCCCAAGCTCAACCTTGAACATATCCACCGGCTTGCCGTTCTCCATTTCCTGCAGGGCAGATGCCTGCATGGAGGCCAGGAAAGGCAACAGCTGCACCACGGGATGGGACGGATCTGAAATGACTGTCCTGGAAGCGGCCGCCACAAGATCTTCAAGCCCGGAAATCCGCAAGGTCGCAGCGCCCTCGATTCTGGCAGGCGAAACATCGCTGGTCGTTCCATGCACCGCGCCCTTGATATCGACATCTCCAAAAACGCCCGCAAGCTTGGCATCAAACGTTGTGCCCTCCTTCACCATGCGGGCATGAATGACATCTTCGGCCTTGGTCATCAACGCCTGTCGCGCCTCGCCTTGCGGCAGGATCGCCACCTGTCCAAGCATGTCCATCCATGTCTTGAGGATCATCCGGAGGGGGAGCCTGGAAGCATTGATGGTGAGGGACATTTCATGCGGAACAATGTCCGGTTCCGCCATGGGAGGATGCATGGCAACCCCTTTTTGGGCATAGGTCATGCGCAGGCCGGATTGCGGGGACGCCAGGGCTGTGGCCGCAAGGCCAAAGGCCAGATTGTCAACATCCACACCCGTGCCGGTTTCCGGATCCTGAAAAGAGATGTCCCGCACATCCATCTGCAAGGCCCCCCCGCCCACAAGGTCAGCCATCTTGCTGAAAAAGGACAGGACAACCTGCGAAATCTCCTCTTCGGTCAATGCCTTGTCCGGAGTACGGGCAAGGCTGGATTGCAATTCGCTGGAAAGGCCCCTGATTTTTTCCAGATCAAACAGATTCATGCTGGTGATCGCCTCAACATGGCCAATCCTGAGCAAGTCGGGCTTGCCACTTTCCCGAACATGAAAACCGGACATGTTCAACTTGTCCTGTCCACTCCAGAGTCCCTTCTCATCCCGTTGCATGTTGCGCACACCCTGCAGGGCCTCCAGATCCATCTGCATCCCGTCGTTTGTGGTCAACCGGATCTTGTCCACCGTCATGGCATACTGGATGAAATTCCCCACCTTTTCATGCCAGAGCCCCCCCATGGACTGTTTCCCAAGGGAAACCCTGCCAATCACCTGACGGGAAGCATCGAGAACATCCATCTTCTCAGGCAAGCGGATACCAACCCGCCAAACTCCGGTCTCATCCGGCACCAGGCCAAGCTTGATCCCGCCAACCGCCAGTTTCCTGGCCGCATCCAGCCGAAGATGCATGTCCGGCAGCACCACATTGTACTGTTCCCTGTCCTGGATCACGGACACCTTGCCAAACACTTCAAGGCCGCCATCGGTCTTCCGTACCGCCGCCACGGCATCCACCTGCGCCTGCAAGATATTCTGCAAACGTGCGGCTTCTTTGGCATTGGTTCCCGCCAAAGCGGACGATGCCTGAAGCACCAGCACGCATCCCATCATCCATCCAGAAAAACGCATTGCCATATCCTTTCCAACCATTAATCTTCCAAAAGGCCCGCAAGGGCCCCGATAACCTCTGTCGCCGCCAGATCGCTCAGGGGCACCCGGCGCAAAACCTTGACCTTGCGCCCGCGCGGGGCCGATTCTGCCGGGTCGGACTCTCCTGAAAACAGCACAAGCGATGGGGCCCCCGCCATGGCCGCCACATGCATGGGCCCGGTGTCATTGCCAATGGCCGCCACCGCCCCGCGGGCAAGGGCCGCAATATCTGCAATTCCGGTCCGGTCCACCAGACTTTCCGCCTGCGGACAGGCTGAAAGAATTTCGGCAGCGGATGCAGCCTCATGCCGGGTTCCCAGAACCACCGGCTGAATTCCCCGGGCCGCCAAAGCCACGGCCAAGCTCCCAAACTGCGACGCTGGCCATCGTTTCCCCGGACGACCGGGCGCCGCACCCGGAACCAGCAGGGCAAACGGAGGAACAACGCCAAAAGCCTTTATGTCACCGTCGAGCCACGCCATGTCAGGCTGGGGAACCTTGTCGATCCCGGCCAGGGCCAACTGGGCCACATGGCGGTCAAACGCATGCAGGCGATGGAAATCCGCCATGGGCAGCGGGTGGGAACATCCCCGTGCTATCCCGACCCATTCCGGCTTGCAAAACGGCCAGACCACATGGAAGAACAGACACGTCCGGTCATTCATCTGCAGGTCATAGACGCGGGCAAATTTTCCCTGCCTCAACCGGCGCGCCAGCTGCCACCATTTGCGTATCTGGAAAAAACGGGCGCGCGTGGTTTCCAGCACCTCATCCGCATATCCGGATTTCCGCAGCAATGGCGCAAAGGCAGGGGTGGTCAGGATCGTGATGCGCGCTCCGGGATGATGCGCCCGGATGGCAGCCATCGCAGGCAAGGCCAGAATGACATCGCCAAGAGCTCCCAGCTTGATGACAAGGACATTCATCGCAACACCTCGTCATAAACGGCAAGCGTGCCATCCACCATGCGTTCCAGCGCATAGTTTTCCCGCACATGCATCATGGCCGCCGTTCCCAGCGCTTCCCTCGCGTTAGCATCCAGCGCCAGCGCTTCTTCCAGCGCGCGGGCAAGGGCATCAGCATCATCCGGGGGAACCAGCCAACCGGTTTTCCCGTCGATGATGGTTTCGGCACACCCGCCAATTCCCGATGCAATCACGGGGCGACCCATGGCTTGCGCCTCTACCGGCACGCGACCGAAACCCTCCGGCACCAGAGAGGGAACCACCACCACCGAAGACAGCTGGTAGGCGGTTGTCATGTCATTGCAATGATCGACAAGGGAGACATGGCTGGACAGCCCCAGACTGTTTATCAGCGCAAGGAGTTCCTTTCGGTAGGCCGATCGGGTGTCATCCCCGCCCAGCATGACACAGAAAAAATCACGCCGCGACAGCTGTACCAAAGCCCGCAACAACACCTCATGGCCCTTGATCCGGGTCAGTCGGGCCGGCATCAGGATGATTTGCCGGTCATCTGGCAGGGCCCATTTTCGTGAAAGGCCCACCATGCGTTCAGCCGATACCGCCTCCGGCGAAAAGCGGGAGAGATCGACGCCGCGCGGCACCACCTGGATGATGTCCGGATTGATGGCATAATTTTCCTGGATGTAATGGGAAATGAAATGCGAGATGGCAATCACACGCACCCCTTTGGCCATTACGGCATTATAGGCGCGCTTCAGGCGGCCCTGCACCTTGTAGGCCGCATGGAAGGTGGTAACCAGCGGCACACCCGTGCGTCGGCTGGCGATCAGGCAGCTCCACGCCGGTGCCCGGCTGCGGGCATGAACGAGGGAGATGCCGTTGTCGATGATGACCCTCGCAAGCCGCGCGGCGTTGCGCCATATGGTCCACGGATTCTTGGAATCCACCGGCAGGATGATGTGGACCGCCTTGGCGCGCTCCAGCTCATGCACCATGGGACCACCGGAAGAGACAACATAAGCCCGGGCCCCCGCCTTCACCAGGGCTGCCGCCATTTCCACCGTCCCACGCTCAACGCCGCCGCCCCGCATGGCCGGCAATACCTGCAAGATGGCTGGGCCTGAACCTGAAGTCCTCTCCCCGGCCTTCATGGCTGCCTCCTGCGCAGAAAAAACACAGCGGCCGCGCCATATCGCCGCCGGTCAAGCCGTTCCCAGCCCTGCCCCACATCCAGATCCTCGCGGGCAGCCACTTCCGCCACCACCACCGCATCCGGTGCCAGCCATCCCGCCTTTTCAAGCGCGGCAAGGGCAGGCGGAATGAGTCCGGAAAGATAAGGCGGATCAAGGAACACCAGGCCACAGGCTTCAGGCGCCGCCGGAAGCTGCGGAACGGTGGAAGGGAAAAGACGCGCCCGGACTTCCTCATGCAAAAGGGAAACATTGCCCTTGCAGGCAGCCAGCGCCTGCGGGGCGCTGTCAATGAAAAAAGCCTTTTCAGCCCCGCGGGAAAGGGCTTCAAGCCCCAGTGCCCCTGTGCCACAGAACACATCGGCCACCACCGCTCCCAAAACCAGATTGCCCTCAGGCAGCCAGCCATGGTTTTCCAGGATATTGAACACCGCCTGCCGCGCACGATCGGACGTCGGGCGCACATCCATGCCGGAAGGCGCGCACAGGCTACGCCCGCGATGACGTCCGGCGACAATCCTCATGGAGCTTTATCCCCCATCTGCTCCCGCACCACGCGACGCGGCACTTCCTCAACATGGCCCCGCGTCAGATTGCCCAACTGAAACGGTCCATAGGATGTACGGATAAGCCGTCCCACCTTGAGCCCCACACTTTCCAGCAGACGGCGCACTTCGCGATTTTTGCCTTCGGTAATAGCGATGGATACCCAGACATTATCGCCCTGCTCGCGCTCCAGCGTGGCCTTGATAGGACCATAAACAACCTTGTCCACAATGCAGCCATCCGCCAGGGTGTCCAGCCGGGCCTGGGTCACCCGGCCAAAGGCGCGCGCACGGTAATGGCGCACCCAGCCGGTTGAGGGGAGTTCCATCTTGCGGGCCAGCTCCCCGTCATTGGTGAGAAGGATGAGCCCCTCGGAGCTGAGATCAAGCCGCCCAATGCTGATGGTGCGCGGAAAATCGGGCGGCAAGAGGTCGAAAATCGTTGGACGCCCCATTTCATCCCGTGCCGTGGTCACAAAACCGGCGGGCTTGTGGAAGCGCCACAGGCGGGTGGGTTCAACATCGGGAATGGCCTTGCCATCCACCGTGATGAAGTCGGCCGGCATGACCAGCGTTCCGGGTTCCACAATCACGCGGCCCCCAACGGAGATGCGCCCTTCGGCGATCATTTTCTCGGCGTCGCGACGCGAGCACACTCCGGCGCGCGACAACCTCTTGGCGATACGTTCGCCTTTTTTGCTTTCAGACGGGTTCATGCCCCCTGTATAGAGCAAAACATGGCCAAGGGGAATCCCTTCTGACAGTGACAAGGAGGTTTTCATCCGGGGCCTTTTGGGTTTATAAGGAACGGCATGACCCTCTCCGTTCCGACATCCCCCCTGCAACAGGCCTTCATTGAAGCCGAAAAAGCCGCAGAACGCGGGGAGATTCCGGTGGGCGCCGTCATTTATGACCCGGCCGGGAAAACCATTGTCGCCGCAGCCGGAAACCGGGTGATCGAAACCAGCGACCCAACCGCCCACGCCGAAATCCTGGCCATTCGCGCCGCCTGCATGGTGATGGGAGCCCCGCGGATTCCGGACCTGGAGATTTTTGTCACTCTGGAGCCCTGCGCCATGTGCGCGGCCGCCATTGCCCAGGCCCGCCTCAAAAAACTGACCTTCGCCGCCTATGACCCCAAGGGGGGCGGCGTGGAACACGGCCCACGCTTCTTCACCCAGCCCACCTGCCATCACCACCCTGAAATCATCGGCGGCATTGAGGAACGCCGTGCGGCAGAACTGCTGCGCGCATTTTTCATGGACAAGCGGGAATGACACAGCTTCCTGAAAATCCGGCCCTGTTCGAGGGCCCCCCCGCCCTTTCGGTCAGCGAACTGTCCCGCCAGCTGCGCCAGGTGGTTGAACAGTCTTTCCGCCAAGTGCGCGTGCGCGGGGAAATCTCCCAGCCCAAACTGGCATCCTCCGGACATTTCTACCTGCGCCTCAAGGACAGCGAAGCGGTGATTGATGCCGTCTGCTGGAAAAAGGTGGCCGCAGCCCTTCCCGTCCGTCCAGAAGAAGGCCTGGAAGTCATCTGCACCGGACGTCTGACCACCTATGCCGGCCGTTCCAGCTACCAGATTGTCATCGACAGCATGGAGGTGGCAGGCCAGGGCGCCCTGCTCAAGCTCATCGAGGAACGCCGCAAGCGGCTGGCCGCCGAAGGCCTGTTTGATGAAGAACGCAAGAAACCCCTGCCTTTCCTGCCAAACGTCATTGGCGTTGTTTCCTCCCCCACCGGGGCCGTTATCCGCGACATCCTGCATCGGCTGGCTGACCGTTGCCCGCGGCATGTCCTTCTCTGGCCCGTTCTGGTGCAGGGAGAACATGCGGCCATCCAGATCGCCACCGCCATCCGCGGCTTCAACGCCCTGTCACCCCATGGCGACATCCCCCGGCCAGACCTCATCATTGTGGCCCGTGGCGGCGGTTCGCTGGAAGACCTCATGGCCTTCAACGAGGAAAGCGTGGTGCGTGCAGCCGCGGCCAGCGCCATTCCGCTCATTTCTGCCATTGGCCATGAAACGGACACCACCCTTATCGACTTTGCCGCCGACCGTCGGGCCCCCACACCCACCGCCGCTGCCGAAATGGCGGTCCCCGTCATGGTGGATCTTGCGGCCCATCTCACCGACAACGGCGCACGAATGGCACGGGCCCTGCACAAAACCTTCTCCTTTTCCGCCACGAGAATCACCGACCTTTCCCGCAGCCTGTCGTCGCCCACCACAGCCATCGCCACGTTCGCCCGACGCTGCGACGATGCCGGAGCCCGGCTCCAGATGGCCCTGAAAAACGGCATGGACCGGCAACGCTCCAGCACCCATGCGCTGGCCCTGCGGCTGCCGGACATGCTCCCGCGAATCATCCAGGCAAAAACGAGCCTTGCCCTTCCCGCAAGGCGCCTGGATCCTGCCATGACGCGAATCGGCGAGCAGGCACAACAGCGTCTGACCCTGGCCGCCTCCCTGCTCGAAGGCTACTCCCCGCAACACGTTCTCAGGCGTGGCTATGCCATGGTTTCCGCAACTTCAGGAGAAATCCTCACCTCCGCATCCGATGCCGCAGCCGCTCCCCGCATGACCCTGACATTTGCGGATGGCCGAATCGACGTGCAGCCTCTCAAGGATCGGAAACGCGAATCCGGAAAGCCTGTTGAATCGCAACAGGGAATCCTGTTTTAACGACATATTAATCAAGGTTACCCATTCTTTATCAACTACCTATGAGGCGTTCTTCAGGGAGTGCATCATGCTCTTGCAGGATGAACATATCCGGTTGCTTCTCAGCGGTCTTGATTCCCTGCGCGTTGCAGTGGTCATCATCGATGCACAGGAAACCCTGCTCTACTGCAACCAGCATTACAAATATGTCTATCGCCAGAGCGAAGATCCGGCCAACTTTCTTGGCCAATCGCTGGAAAGCCTGCTGCGCCACCATATGGCGCACGCGGAAATCCTCCAGCCGCCCCCGGAAGAATGGCTGGCGGCGCGCATGGCATACCAGCGCAGCGGCACACGCTACATCTTTGAGGAACAGCTGGAAGATGGCCGCTGGATCCAGATCCGGGCGCGTCCGGTTCCCGGCCAGCTTGGAACCATCCTGCTGCTGACCGATGCCAGTGAAACAAAATCCACTCAAGCCACCATTCTTGAACAGGGCACCCGCCTTGCCGACGCGATTGCGGAACTGTCGGAAAAGGAAAGGTGCCTTTCCATCATGACACAGGACCTTGACATTGCCCGTACCGACGCCCGCAAGGCGGCCGGGGCGCGCAACCTGTTCTTCCACAACATGAACCACCAGCTCAGGACTCCCCTCAACGCCATCATAGGCTTTGCAGACATGATGAGGTCAGAAATGCTCGGACCAATTGGAAAATCCCGCTACAAGGAATATGCCGATGACATTTTCCAGAGCGGCTCAAACCTGCTCTCGGTCATCAACCAGATCCTCGATTATGCCCAGGTCGGATCCGCCGCCTATGGCCTGAACCGGAACCTGCATCCTGTCCATGCCCTCATTGACACCTGCGTAAACAATGTTTCCGAAGCGGCCGCCCATGCCGACATCGGTCTTGACGTGGTGGGTGACCTTGAAGCCCTGCCCCATGTGCATGTGGATGCCATCGCCGCAAGCCAAGCCATCACCAACCTGCTCCTGCAGGCCATTGCCGCTTCCCCGCGGGGTGGCAGCGTCTATCTTTCCGTATGGGCTGAAAATGGCCACGTCATGTTTGCCGTCAAGGATTCCGGCCATGGCATCAGCGACATTGAAATCCGCCAGCTGGATGCCATGGGCGCGGACGAGGCCATGAAAACCCTGCGCAGCCATGCCCACGAAGGCATTGCGCTGCCGCTTTCCAAGGCGCTGGTTGGCATGCATGGCGGCCATTTCCATGTGGAAAGCAACGAAACTGCAGGCACTACGGTAACCTTCAGTTTCCCGCATCCTGAAATGCAGGCCGAGGCTATCCCGGCCTGAGGCTTTTCACAACAAAAGATTTCTTCAGTCCGGCCAGCGACGATGGAGCCAGAGCCATTGCTCCGGGTGTGCCCGCACCCAGCCTTCCACCACCGCATTGACCTTGGCCATGACATGGGGGGCAACCTGCGCGCGCGGCTTGTCCGAATCCACGTGCATGGGCGCGCCAATCTGGATGCAGAAATCCGTTCCGGACGTCCGGGTGATTTCCATCGAATAGATCGGGCATTTGAACCGGTGCGCCAGGTTGGCAATGGCGGGCGCGGTCATGGCATCATGGCCAAAGAACGGCACCGGAAGACCATCATTCATTTTCTGGTCCACCAGCAGGATGGCTTTCTTGCCGGAGGCCAGCCACGCCATGAGCTGCGCCGCCCCGCGTCGCCCCTTGGCAAACCCGTAAGGCCCCCGGAAACGCCGCAGGATGCGGGCGACAAACGGGTTGTTCGGCTCGCGATATACATAGGCGACCTCCATGCCATAGCGGGCATGCAGGGTTTCCACCAGTTCCCAGTTGGCCATGTGCGCCGCAAGGATGAGCGCCGGCCCCGGTTGCTGACGCAGAGTCTTGAAATGCTCGTCCTCGATCACCTCTACCCAGCCAGCCCGGCCGGTTTCCAGCGCCTTAAGGTGCGGATATTCCCCTAAAACCCGCCCCAGGTTCTCCCACATGCCGGAAAGCGTTTCCATCCGCTGCCCTTCGCTCCAATCCGGAAAGGCCCGCCCCATGTTGCGCAGGGCCAGACGGTTGATTCCAAGGTGAGGCCCAAGGACACGGAAAATCCTCCCGCCCACGGCAGATGCCCAGCGGACGGGCAGCAGGCGGAACACCCCTGTTGCCAAAGCAAAAGCCAGTCCGCTCACACCATAAGACAGCGTTTTTCCAAAGGATTTCATGACACGCAACATCCCTTTGCCAACAGCGTCCGCACCTGATCCGGATTCTCAAACACCAACCGGACGGACAGGACGGACAACCCGACCCGCAGCTCCGGCGACAGGCGCGCCATGTCCTTGGCCGTTGTAAGAAGCCCGGCACCAAGACGCACGGCTTCCGCATGCAGGGCCGCCATTTCCTTCCCGGAATAGGCATGATGGTCGGCAAACGGGGCCACCGCCGCAAGAGCAACGCCCTGTGTGCGCAAAAACCCGAAAAACTTCTCCGGACGGCCCAGCCCGCAGAAGGCCAGCCACTGTCCCTGCCGAAGCTCCGAAACTTCCGGGCCCGGCACCAGTCGGGCACGGACAACCGGCATGCCTTGCGGCACCTGCGCCAGCACGCCGGTTTCATCTTCCCCGATGAGGATAACGGCATGACAGCGCGCAAGGGCGGCCGCAAGCGGTTCGCGCAACGGGCCCGCCGGAAGGCAAAGACCGTTCCCGATTCCCACCGCGCCATCCAGAACGCAAAAACTCAAGGACTTGGCGACAAACGGATTTTGCAACCCGTCATCCATCACCACACAGCGCGCACCGGCCAGTGCCGCCGCCAACACTGAACGCACCCGGCTTTTCCCCACCCATGTGGGCGCCTGGGCCGACAGCAACAGGGGTTCATCTCCTACCATGCGGGCGTCATGAACCACCGGATCCACCCGCAGGCTGCCTGCTGCATGCCCTTTATATCCGCGTGACACAAAATGCGCCTGCGCCCCCATTTCCGAAAGCAGCGCTTCAAGCGCCATGGCGGCCGGGGTTTTGCCGGAACCGCCTGCGGTGGCATTGCCCACACAAACCACCGGAATGGGAGACACCACCGGATGCCGCCGCAAACGCGCCGCCACCACCGCAGCCTGCAGCCATCCCAGCGGCGCAAGCCAACGGGCAAGAAGGGAAGGATGCGAACGATACCAGAAGGCCGGCGTTTTCATGCCCGCCCCCCCGGCAGCAGGGGATGCAGACGCGAAAGGATTTCCCCCAGCACATCGCGGTTGCGTTCGGCCACCCCTCCCGCCGCCCGGGCAAGAGCCGCCGCCGCTTCAGGGTGCACAAGAAGATGCTGGAGCGCTTCCGCAAGGCCCAGGCTTCCGGTCAGCGGCAAAGCCGCGCCTTCCTTTTCAAGATCGGCACAAACCGCCTTGAAATTGAACATGTGCGGGCCATAAAGAATGGCACAACCCAGCTGGGCCGGCTCGATCGGGTTGTGACCGCCATGCGGCACAAAGGAGCCCCCCATGACCACCACCGGAACCACGCGGAACAACAAGCCCATTTCTCCCATGGTATCGGCGACATATACCTCCGTGCCCGGTGCAATGGTTTCCCCGGCACTCCGAACAGCGCAGGAAAGTCCTTCCGCTCGCAACATTGCCGCCACCTCAACTCCGCGCTGGGGATGCCGGGGCGCAAGGATGGTCAGCAGGCCCGGCAATTTTTCCGCCACCACCTTGTGAACATGCGCGGCCATGTCCTCCTCGCCGGGATGGGTGCTTGCATAAAGCCAGCAGACACGTCCGCCGATGGCCGAGGATAGCGCCTCCACCGCCTCTGGTGCCGCCGGCAGGGGATCGGAAGCGTATTTGAGATTGCCCGAAAGCGCCACATCGGGCGCGCCAATGGCCGCAAGCCGGGTGGCATCGCCTTGCGTTTGCGCCAGGCAGAACCGGAAGGCCGACAGGAGGGTCCGCGCAAGGACGGGATATTTTTTCCAGCGCCGCGCCGACCGCTCCGACAGGCGTCCATTGAGAAGCACCGCAGGAATCCGGCGCATCCGGATTTCCGACAGCATGACCGGCCAGAATTCCGATTCCGTCCACAGCGCAAGGTCGGGATGCCAGGCATCAAGAAAACGCCGCACCCATGGCAGGCAGTCCAGCGGCATGAACTGGTGAATCACCCCCTTGGGCAACCTTTTGCCCATCAGGCGGGCCGACGTCAGCGTTCCTGTGGTTACCAGCACCGCGATGTCCTTGCGCTGGGCCATGAGGCTCCCGATGAGGCTGAGAATGGAGAGGGATTCCCCGACGCTTGCGGCATGAAACCACACCAGAGGCCCTGCGGGCCGAACGCAGGATGGATGGCCCATGCGTTCGGAAAGCCGCCCCGCATCTTCCTTGCCCTGACGAACGCGCAGAGCCAGGTGCAGGCGAAGGATTGGGGCCAGCAGGGCCGTCATGAACACATAAGCTTTAAGCATCATCCCATTGATTCCCGGAAAGACCTGTCCTGATATCCGGCACCTTAGCGCGTCATCCGCCTACATTTCCAGCCAGAAATGCGAAAAAAACCAGAAGGCCGAACACGACATTCGCCTTAAACCGGGACAGCGCAGACGCCGGAGAGGCCAGATCCCATGTCAAAACCTGCCATGCCGCATGGGCAAAAGCGGGCAAAAGGGCCAGCAGGACGATGGGGGAAAATCCTACGGCCGCCACCAGAAAGAACCCGCACAGGACAAAAACAACAGAAACAAAGGCGCGGACATGTCCTTCAAACCGCAGGGCGGTGGATTTGAGCCCCAGCCGGCTATCCCCTTCACGATCCTGCCAGGCATAAATGGTATCATAAGCCAGGGTCCAGCAGATCCCGGCAACATAAAGCCACAGGACGGGAAGATCCAGCCGGCCCCGGACGGCGGCCCATCCCATGGGGGCCCCCCAGTTGAAGGCCAGCCCCAGCACCAGCTGCGGCCAGAATGTCACCCGCTTCATGAGCGGATACACCAGCACAACAGGCAGGGACAGGAAGCCCAGCAGGAGGACAAGGCGGTTCATCTGGAGCAGGACAAGCAGCCCCCCCAGCATGAGCAGGGCGCAAAATCCCAACGCTGCGGGCACACCCACCCGTCCAGAGGCCAAAGGACGCTGGGCTGTCCTTTCCACCTTGCGGTCAATGTCGCGATCCAGAATGTCGTTGATGACACAGCCCGCCCCCCGCATGAGGAAAGCCCCAACCGTAAAAAGGAAATAAAGCCGCCATGCATGCAGGCCTCCACCTGCAAGGGCCACGCCCCAAAAGCAGGGAAGCAGAAGAAGCCAGGCTCCCACCGGGCGGTCAACCCGGGCGAGATACAGGAACGGGCGCACGGCGGCAGGAAATTTTTCCGGCCAGCGGGCGGTCATGTCGGTATGCATGCTTGTCATCGGGCTTCTTCATAATTATAGCTGTGGGAAAATGCAACGCGGAGGACATGAATTGATCCGTCTTTTTGTCGAAGATCCCCTTTCCCAAGGCTTCCTGCTGGGCCTTGACGCAACGCGCGCCCACTATCTCATCCATGTCATGCGCATGAATATTGGCGATTCGCTGCTGGTGTTCAACGGTCGCGATGGCGAATGGCACGCCGAGGTGGAAGGAACCGGAAAAGGCTGGTGCAGCCTGAAGATTGGCGACAAGACCCGCGACCGGGGATACCCTTCGGATCTCTGGCTGCTCATGGCCGCCATCAAGAAACCACGCATGGCCATCGCCGTGGAAAAAGCCACCGAGCTGGGCGCCGGACTCATCTGGCCTGTCATCACCCGCCACACCGTCATGGCGAACGTCAATTCCGAAAAACTGTCCCTTACCGCCATCGAGGCTGCCGAACAATGCGAACGTCTCGACGTTCCCGATGTCCGTCCCCCCACGGCCCTCATGGACATCTTGTCAAAATGGCCCGAAGGCCGCAGCCTGGTGGTGTGCGCCGAAACCGGCAACGCCCGCCCCGCCATGGACGTGTTTTCCGGCTGGGCACGGGAACCCGCGCACCCCACGGCGATCCTCGTGGGGCCGGAAGGCGGTTTTGCCAAGGAAGAGCTGGAATACTTGGCGTCCCTGCCCTTTGTGCATTTCATCGGCCTCGGCCCGCGCATCCTGCGCGCCGAAACTGCCGCCATCACTGCCCTTTCGCTGTGGCAGGCCACCTGCGGCGATTTCGGCTTGCCGCCCCGGGGCGAGCCTGACTGAACATTTTCAGGGCTTGATGGCGCAGGTATGCCATGTGCCGTTGGACAGCTGGGTTACGCCGCTGTCCATGCCAAGCACCATGGTGGGCACCGAGCGGTTTTCATAATTGCCCAACCCCAGCGCCCCCGTCGTTTCCCCTCGTCCCCAGCAATAAAGGGTTGTATCCTTGATGGCGCAATTGTGGTGGTCGCCCGCCGACACCGCCGTTACGCCGCTGTCCATGTCCACCACCGGAACCGGCGATGTCCGGTTGATGATCGTGCCATCGCCAAGCAGGCCATACTGGTTGTAGCCCCAGCAGTACAGCGCGCCAGACTTGATGGCGCAGCCGTTCAGGAGACCTGTCGAGATCGACGTCACCCCGCTCCCCATATTGAGCACCGCCACCGGCACATGGCTGTCCGATGTACCACCATTTCCGAGCGCCCCGCCGTAACCGCGGCCCCAGCAATAAGCCGCGCCCGACCGAACGGCACAGGTATCTTGTATTCCAACCATCACTGCCGTTACACCACTGTCCATGCCCACCACTGGGGTCGGCGTGGAACGGTTAATGAGTGAATTGTCTCCCAGCTTGCCGAAGCTGTTTTCTCCCCAGCAATACAGCGCCCCCGACTTGATGGCACAGGAATGGTAATATCCAATGGAAAGCACCGACACCCCGCCCCCGGCAAGGTCTCCCTGCACCTCAACCGGAAGGAGGCTGTTAATATTGGTACCATCCCCCAGCTGGCCATAAGCGTTTCCGCCCCAGCAATACAGAACCCCGGACTTGATCGCACATGTATGCGTAAACCCTGCATTCACAGCCGTCACGTCACTGTCCATGTCCACAACGGATACTGGTGGAATACTGTCCGTTGTGGCATTGTTGCCCAGCTGCCCTTGGTGATTGCGGCCCCAGCACGAAACCGCCCCGTTTTTCAGGGCACAGGTATGGTCATATCCGCCTGCGGCCAGGTCCACCCCAAGCCCCATGGCGGACACCGCCACAGCAACGGTATTGTTGTCGCCATATACATGCCCCACTTTGCCATAAGCAAAATGTCCCCAGCAGTAAAGGTCACTGGGACCAAACCCGTTTGCAGAGCCTGACAGGCCGGCAGACACCTCTCCGCCCGCATCGGCAGATACCGTCAGCATTCCCGTGTAAGACCCCACATCCGCATCTGCCGTTGGCTGAACCTCAATAACGCAGGAACCGCCCCCTGCCAGAGGTGCCGTACATCCATTTGACGCCATGGAAAAATGCGTTCCCGACAGGTTGATGGTCAAATCCGTTGTGGTTTCACAGCCATCGCAGTTGCGCACCGTAAACGGAACCACATCCCCATACAGCACAAGGCCGACCGACATTCCCGCTGCGGCAATGTCCATCCCGGCTGCGCTGGCGGGATCCATGGAAAGGACGGCCACCGGCAACCCACCGCCACCTGCAAACCCGCTCGCCACGCCCGCAACCGCCATGGACGCGGTCCCGGCCGTGGTTGCGCTGACGCGCAGTGTGCCGTCATAGCTGCCATTCCGGTCGGCACGGGGATAAAGAACAATATCGCAGGTAGCCGCCGCATCCAGCGATGCAGCGCAGGTGGTCAGAACCAGATCTGTCACAAAATTGGCGCCCGCATCGTTTTCAACCTGGAAGACAATGCTTCCAGACGCCACCGTTCCCGTATTTGTCACCTCAAAGGTAACGGAGCTTCCGTCTGTCCAGACACCATCAGCAGCTCCCAGACCGTTGACATCCATGGCCAGGGGATCGCTGCCACCGGCACTGATGGCAAGGGTTGCAGCCCCTTCCTCATCTTCATTGTGGGATGCCACCCAATGGGAACAGGAGGCATCATCCATCATGTTGCAGATGTTTTTCCGGATGCGGTACTTTTGCTGTGCAAGCCCCTCCGCCCCGGCACCGACGGAAACCAGTGCAACCATACCAAAAACCAGCAGCCATTTCATGCAACGCATCCGATCCTCCAGCCCATACCCTTCCCGGCAACCAAAACCGGAACAAAACCATGATAAGATAAACAAACGAATTATAATATAAAAAAAGAGGGGCACGCTTTCCAGCCTCCTTGCAGGATCCTCTTCCCACCCCGTTGTCCATACTTGCGCACGGCTTGCAAATCCTCTACATACGCCCCCATGGAAAACCGGGATATCAATATTACCACTCTGGCCAATGGCATGCGCGTTGTCACCGACCGCACGCCGTGGGTTGAAACTGCTTCTGTCGGCATCTGGGTTGGCGCGGGCGCGCGCGACGAGGAGAAGGGGGCCAGCGGCATCGCCCATTTCCTTGAACACATGGCCTTCAAGGGCACCACCACCCGTTCAGCCCGGGACATCGCCCACGAGATCGAGGCGGTGGGTGGCCACCTCAACGCCTATACCTCGCGCGAAAGCACAGCCTATTACGCCCGCATCCTGAAAGAGCATGTTCCGCTGGCCATGGACATCCTGTCCGACATCCTGCGCAACTCCACCTTTGCCGAAGAGGAACTGGCCAAGGAACGGACGGTGGTGCTGCAGGAAATCGGCATGACCGAGGACACACCGGACGATATCGTGTTTGACCTGTTTCAGGAAACCGCCTATCCCGACCAGCGTCTGGGACGACCGGTTCTGGGCACGACAGAATCCGTTTCCCGCCTCACCCGTGACGACCTCACCGGTTTCATCCGCCAGCATTACCATCCCGGCCGCATGGTGGTTTCCGCCACCGGGAACCTCCGGCACGAAGACATCTGCGCACTGGCGGAAAAGCATTTCGGCGACCTGCCCGCCGGTGATCCCGTCCCCGCCCATGAACCCGCTTGCTACAAAGGCGGCGACCTGCGCCAGGTGCGTGACCTCGAACAGGTACATGTCGTCCTCGGTTTCCGCGGCATCAGCGCCCACGACCCCGATTATTATGCCATGGCGGTTTTCGGTACCCTGCTGGGAGGCGGCATGTCCTCGCGCCTGTTTCAGGAGATGCGGGAAAAGCGCGGCCTTGTCTATTCCATCCACAGTTTTTCAGCCTCTTTCCGCGACGACGGGCTTTTTGGCATCTACGCCGGTTGCACCCCCAGCCACGTTCCGGAAGTGCTGCCCGTCATCTGCGCCGAACTGGTGGCCGTTTCCAGCCAGGTAACAGATGCGGAAATCGCTTCTGCCAAAGCACAGATCAAGGCCGCCTTCCTGATGGCCCTGGAAAGCACATCCTCCCGCTGCGAACAGCTGGGGCAGCAGATGCTGGTGTTCGGACGGCCTGTCCCCCTCACCGAAACCCTTGCGCGGATTGATGCGGTGGACAAGGACAAGATCCACGCCCTGGTGGCGCGCCTGCTGCAAAGCACGCCTACCCTCACCGCCATCGGCGATGTCTCGCACCTTGAAGCCTACGAGAACGTGCGCAAGCAACTCGCGCTTTAAAAACAAGAAGAACAAGAAGCCTCCGCAAAAATGCCGGGTGGCCATGCGGTTTTTGCATACCTTGTGCGCAAACCCGCATGTTACGTTTCGGAATCCCGACCGTTCCCCAAACAAAGGATCGCAACATGACAAACGCCAAAGCCCCGCAGGTGACAACCCTCCCCAACGGCCTCAGGATCGTTGTGGACGAAAGGCCGGGAAGCGGTTTTGTCAACATGGGCCTCTACCTCATGTATGGCAACATGGATGATCCGCAGGGGCTTGAAGGACTTTCCTGCATGGTGGGCGACATGCTGATGTGGGGCTCGCCCAGCTACAGCCGCAAGAACATCCTGGATTTTTGCAAAAACGGCAACGAAATCTTCGTTGTCACGGAGACGGAACATACCCACTTCATGGCCACGGTCTTTCCGGAAAATCTCGAAAACGCCCTTTCCATTTTCACCAGCGTCATCCAGAACCCGCTCCTTCTGCAGGAAAGCCTGGCCTATGAAAAGCACATGGCCATGCAAAACATCAAACGCAGCCGGGAAAATCCGAAAGCCGTCCTGGCTGGCCTGCTGAAAGCCATTGCCTTCAAGGATCAGTCCGTCGGCCGCACCGCCAGCGAGGAAAGCATCAGCCGCATTACGCGTGAACATCTTGCAGCGCAGCTTGAGGCGTTTTACGTTCCCTCCGCCATGGTCCTGGCCATCTCCGGCGATAAGGACAAGGAATCAGCCATTGCCCTGGCCACGAAGACCCTGGGCACGCTCCCAACCAAGGCGGCACCCGTCCGCACCGCCCCCATCTTTGTCGGCGGAGACAGCCGCCTTGCACAGGACCGCAGCCAGACGGGCATCCGCCTGGCCTTCCCCTCCCCCGGCATCAACGACAGCGACCGCCATGCGGCCATCATGCTGGGCCAGATCCTGGGCGGCAGCATGGACTCCCGCCTGTTCCTGGAAGTCCGGGAAAAGCGCGGCCTGGTTTATGGCATTTCCGCCAGCAACCTCGCCATGCAGCACGGCGGCCTGTTTGTGGTAGCCGCAGGCACCGGCGACGACGCCAAGGCGGAAAGCAAAAACATCGAGACCATGATTCCCGTCATCTGCCACGAACTTCTCGACACCACCCGCAACATCACCCCGGAAGAACTGCAACGAGCCCAAAACAGCATCCGGATGAGTTTCGCGCAAGCCAATTGTTCCTCCGCGAGCATGTGCGCCTTCATGGGGACGACAACCCTGCTTGCGGGCCAGCCTCGCGAACGCTCGGAATCCCTGCGCATTTACCAGACGGTAACCCCGGAGGACATCAATCGGGTGGCCCAGCGCATTTTCTCCGCCAAGCCTGCCTTTGCCGCCGTCGGCCCACTCGAAGGCCTTCCATCCTATGAGGAAATCCTGCGCCTGATGCAAAAGGAACCCCAAAAGAAAACCCCGGACAGCCCGGCCCCTTCCATGGCCCCCCGTTCCTGATCCCGCACAGCCATTCCCGAGGAATTCCCATCATGACAAAATCCACACCCTTCAAGACCGCCACCCTGAAAAACGGCTTCCGCATCGTGGTGGACGAGCGCCCGGGCATCGGGTTCGTGAAAACCGGCATCTGGGTCAAGTGCGGTTCCGTCGACGAGCACCGCTCCATCGCCGGGATCTCCCATTTCATCGAACACATGGTGTTCAAGGGAACGGAAAACTTCTCGCAGGCCAACATCAAGGAAATCGAGAAGCAGGGCGGGGAGTCCAACGCCTACACCTCCTATGACATGACGGCCTACCATGCCACGGTGTTTCCGGAGCATTTCGCAAAGACCCTTGACCTGATTTCCGACATGGTGCTGTTCCCGACCCTCGCCCACGACATCGACCAGGAACGCGGCGCCGTGCTGCAGGAAATCAAGGAATACGCCGACAAGAGCAGCAGCGTCCTTATCAACGCCATGATCAGGAATAGCTTCCGTGACCAGGCCATCAGCTGGCCCATCCTTGGCACACAGGAAACGGTGTCGGCATGACATCCTCGACCCTCATCGCCTACCACGCCGCCCATTACACGCCAAACAACATGGTTCTGGCCGTTTCCGGCGACGTCACGTTTGAAGAGGTGATGGCCCTCGCCACAAGGAAACTGGAAGATGTTCCGGCTTTCGAGCAACGCCCCCGGCCGGTTTTCCGGCATACCGGCGGAGAAACCGTCCACCTCCCCTACAGCGGGGAAGACATGAAGGGCTGGATCTGTTTTCCCGGCATCTCCAGGAATGACCCGGATCACGCGGCCGTCAACATCATGAGCCATATCCTCAACCACCGGTTCAATGATGAAATCCAGGAAAACCGGAAAATCGCCTGCAGCACAACCGTTGGACACATGAACCACGCCGATGCCGATGGTTTCGTTGCCGGCACTTTTGGATCCCCGGAAACCATCGCGCAGGCCCTGCCCGTCCTCTTCCAGGAAATCCGGAACATCCAGAAAAGTGTCCGGCCTGAGGAAATTGCCCTGGCCCGGGACAGCCTGCGCATGGAATTTGTCCAGGGACTCGAAAAACCGGAGGACATGTGCATGGCCATCGGCAGCCACATGATTGTGTCCGGCACCATGTTTGACCCACAGGCCGAACTGAGGGCCAGCGCCAAGGTGACCGCACAGGATGTCCAGCGGGTGGCGCGCCGCATCTTCTCCGGCCTGCCCAGCATGACCTTCATGGGCGCGACCCTGCCCCTGCCCACCCCGCAGGAAATCCGCGCCATGGTGCGCACGCATCCCCAAAATCCCTGCGCCCTGCCTGCCCCCGGCCTCCGCCCCTGCATGTAACCCCCGCCAAGGATACAGGAACATGACAACGCAGCCCAAGACCCTCACCCTTCCCAACGGCCTCACCATCGTGGTGGACGAACGCCCGGACGCCGGACGCGTCACCTGCGCCATCGGCATCCGCAGCGGCAGCGATCATGAACCCGCGGAACTCTGCGGCATTTCCCACTTGATTGAACACATGGTTTTCAAGGGATCCGCCAAATACACCCGGCAGGAGATTGCCGCCATCGAGGATCTTGGCGGAGATACCGGAGCCTCGACCTGCGGGGATTGCACCCTTTACTCAAGCAACTGCTTCCCGGAAGATTTCCCCCATGTTTTCGACATCCTGTCCGACATGGTCTTGCACCCCACATTTCCCGAGAATGAATTCTCCAAGGAACGCAAGGTTATCCTGGGAGAAATCGGGGAAAGCGAGGACGATCCGGACGACACAGCCACCGTCCTGACCCTCCGGCACATTTTCCAGGATTCCCCTGCGGGGAGGCCCACCCTCGGTTTCCGGAAAACCCTTAGAAAAATGACTCCGGACATTCTCAGGGCCTACCATGCCAGCCACTACACGGCCAGCAACATGGTGGTTTCTGTCTGTGGCAACATCACCGTGGAAAACGTCAGAAACCTTGTCCAAAACAAAATGCAAAACCTGCCGGCAGGACAGGAGAACACCTGCCCGCCTCCCAGCTATACCCCCGTCGATGTCCGGATCAATGCCAAATTGAGCCAGACGCAAATCCGTCTGGCTTTTCCGGGAATCCGGAAAACCGATCCGGATTATCCCGCAGCCATCACGCTACAGAACATCCTGAGTGGCGGAATTTCCTCCCGCCTGCATGAATGCGTACGCGAACGGAACGGACTCGCCTATTCCATTGCTTGCTCGCACGAGCTCATTGCCGGCGAAGGCGTCTTCATGGTCTTCACTTCCACCGGTATTGGCCAGGCCGGCGCCATGACCGAAACCCTTTGCAAAGCCCTCGTTGAGGCAACCCGGACCGTCTCACAGGGAGAAATCCGCAAAACGGTCGCGAGCATCCGCATGGGACTTGTCATGGAAATGGAGGGCATGGGTGGCCTGGATACATGCCATGCAGAGGACGTCCTTGCCAAACGCCACCTCGGCACATCCATGGATACCCTGGAAAAATACAAGACCGTGACACCGGAAGACGTGATGCGGGTAGCCAAGCGGATTTTCTCTGCCAAGCCATCGCTCGTGGCCTACGGCCCCCTCAAGGGCCTTCCCGGCATGCCGGAGATCGAAGAGATGCTGCGGGGCAAAGCGCCAAAACCGCAGGCCGCGCGCAAAAAGCGCCCGCCGGCCCCGGCGCCCAAGCCGCCCGGAACCCCCTGAGCCGCACACAAAACGCGAAAACGCCCGCAGCGATGCGGGCGTTTTTCATGAAAAGCTTGGCAAGATGTTCTGGCAGGACCCCGAAGGCCCCAAAAAGCGTCAGGCGTGCCCGGATTCCGCCGACAGGGACGGCAGGTCAATCCCCATCTTCTGCAGTGCCCTTTCCCACTTGATGGCCACTTCCACATCAAAAATGAGTTCCGGCGAAGCGGGCGCGCTGATCCATGAATTGGCCTGCATTTCCTCCTCGAGCTGGCCCGGGGTCCAACCTGCATACCCCAGCAGCAGCATATGCTTCCTGGGCCCCTCCCCCTTGGCAATGGCCTGCAGGATGTCCAGCGTGCCTGTCAGGGCAATGCCGTCCTCAATCACCATGCTGCCTTCCTGGAGAAAATCGGTTGTATGCAAGACAAAACCGCGACCGGCTTCCATCGGGCCGCCGAAATGCACCTTTTGGTCTTCCTTCGGTTGAATCGTCTTGATTCCCACCTGGTCCAGAAGATCCGAAAACATGACCGACCCAAAAATCCGGTTGATGACAAGACCCATGGCTCCATGTTCATTATGGGAACAGATGTAAATGACCGAGCGGATAAAGCGCGGATCCACCATGGCAGGCATGGCCAGGAGAACATGCCCTTTAAGGTATTGCTTCTCGAGTGTGTTCTGGCCCATTATTCCTCCCCGATGAAACCATTGTAAGTCATTCTGATGAAAAAAGCTATCCTCACTCTCGCCCTGATTGTTTCTTTTCAAACGGCACGCGCGGAAATTGCATCCTCATGGCAAACGGACGGCGCGCTTTCCGCACGCCTTTTGTCCTCGGAAACCGCCACCGGAACTCTGCCGGAAATTGGGGCAGGGCTTGAAATTTCCCTTCAGGAGGGCACCAAGCTTTACTGGCGCAGCCCCGGCGATGCGGGCATTGCGCCTACCTTTGACTGGACAGGTTCCGAAAACCTGAAAAACACCGAAATCCACTGGCCGGCGCCTGTCCGCCATTCTGAATTCGGATTTGAAAGCCATGTGTATGAAGGGCATGTCCTGCTGCCCATCAGCCTGGTTCCGGAAACCGCCGGGAAGCCACTCCGGGCCACCCTGGAACTGGAAGCCCTGCTCTGCAGCGAACTCTGCACCCCCACCCACCTGAACCTGAATCTGGAAATTCCTGCCGGAACTGCCGGCCTCACCCCGGATGCCAACCGCCTGGCCGAAGCCATCGCCAGCCTGCCCGCCCCGGAAGGCCCGGAAACCGGCACCATCCGCGAGGCAACCTTTGCAGACGGCATTCTTTCCGTGACCGTTGCAACGCCCTCCCCCCTTTCCCATCCGGATATTTTCGTGGAAACGGATGCCGTTGCCTCCTTTGATGCCCCACAGGTGGAAACCCGTGCGGACGGACGAACCACCACCTTCCACCTGCGCATGCGGCCTTCGGCCATTGCGCCGGAAACCCTGGTCGGCCTTGCCATGACCTTTACCATGACCGGTGGCGCAAGGGCCCTGGAAACAACGGCCATCGTCACGCCGCCCACCCTTGCGCGTCCTGCCGAAAGTGCCCCGGCTATCCCTGAGACATCCGCCCTGGCCACAAGGCAGGAAAATGCCGTTCCCAGCCCGGCCATGACAGGGCCGACTCTCGCAGCCAAACAGGCCCTCCCGACACTTTCAGCCGCCACCATCATCCTCATGGCCCTTCTGGGCGGACTGATCCTGAATGTCATGCCCTGCGTCCTGCCCATCCTCTCGCTCAAGCTGCTTGCCGTCCTGCGTCACGGCGGCGCAGAGCGTCGGGCCATCCGCACGGGTTTCCTTGCTTCGTCTGCGGGAATCCTCACCTTTTTTGCAGGCCTTGCGGGGATGGTCATCCTGCTGAGATCCATGGGCATTTCCGTAGGCTGGGGCTTCCATTTCCAGCAACCGGCCTTCATCGCCTTCCTCATGCTGCTCATGCTGGTCTTCGCGGCCAACATGGCCGGGCTTTTTGAAATTCCCGTACCGGCACGCCTTGTCCGTTCCGGTGGCGGCCATTTCCTGGAAGGGCTGCTGGCCGCCGTCATGGCCACCCCCTGTTCGGCTCCCTTCCTGGGCGTCACCGTTGGTTACGCGCTTTCGCGGGGGCCCACGGAAATCCTCATGGTTTTCATGGCTTTGGGCTTCGGCCTTGCTGCGCCCTTCCTTCTGGTGGCGCTTGTCCCTGGTCTGGTGAAAACCCTGCCAAAACCCGGCGCATGGATGGTTCACCTCAAGCGGGGCCTGGCTTTGGCCCTGGTTGCCACCGCCCTCTGGCTTGGCAGCGTTCTGGCTGGACAGCTGCTTCCTGCACCGGAACAGGCGGGGGCATCCCTGTGGCGCCCCTTTGCCCCAGAAACCATTCCCTCCGCCCTCGCAGACGGAAAAACCGTCCTGGTTTCGGCCACCGCCGACTGGTGCCTCACCTGCAAGGCCAACGAAGCCCTGGTTTATGAAAATGAAAAAATCCGCAAGGCGCTTTCCGCCCCACAGATCGTGGCCATGCGCGCCAACTGGACCCGCCGGGATGAAGCCGTGGCCACTTTCATGGCCAGCCATGGACGCCGCGGCGTCCCCTTCACCATTGTTTTTTCAGGAAAACATCCACAAGGCCAGGTTTTGCCGGAAATCCTCACACCGGACACCCTGGCCGATGCCCTGGCCATTCCTCACCTGCCCTGACGTGGAACCGCCGCGCGCGCGAGGACATCGACCCGCTCGTTCTCCGGATGGCCGGCATGCCCCTCCACCCAGATCCATTCCACGTCATGCGCGGCCATGGCGGTATCAAGCGCCTGCCACAAATCCTGATTCTTCACCGGCTTGCGGTCCGAGGTTTTCCAACCATTGCGCTTCCAGCCGTGCATCCACCGCATCACGCCATCCCGAACATAGCGGCTGTCGGTGTGCAGGCGCACCCGACAGGGCCGCTTGAGGGCCGACAAGGCTTCAATCGCCGCCATCAGTTCCATCCGGTTGTTGGTGGTTTCCCTTTCGCCACCGGAAATTTCGCGTTCCACACCGCCATAACGCAGCAACGCTCCCCAGCCTCCAGGGCCAGGATTCCCGCTGCATGCACCGTCGGTGAATATCTCCACATCCTTGCTCATGACATTTTCTCTACAGGAAACCCTTGCAGCATGGCAAAGCTTTTTCTACTATCCGCCGTCTTTTACTCCATGAGGTTTTCATGCGCATCCTGCTCCCCCTGTCCTTCGCCCTGCTTCTGGCCGCCTGCCAGTCCGCCCCAATCCCGGCGCCCAAAGCCTGCCCGCGCATTGCTTTCGTGCCGGATGCGGAAACCGTTTTCCATTACCTGCCCGGCCGTTCAGGCGAGGATGAAGCCCTTGTTTCCCGTGCCGCGCTCGCCAACTACGGCGGCCAGTGCAGCCAGACGGAAGATGGCAAGATCGATGTGGAGATGTTCCTTGCCATCGCCGCCCAACCAGGCCCGGCCCTGGCGGGAAAGGAAGAGGGATACGATTATTTCGTGGCCGTCCTCGCGCCCGACGGAACGCCCCTGGCCAAAAAGGTCTTCCACCGCAGCATCCTTTTTGAAAAAAACGCCAAGGACAATACAACGTGGGTCGAAGAAAACCTGCACCAGCGCATTCCCCTTGCCTCCTGCGGTGATGGCGGCGCCTGCCAGATTGTCATTGGCTTCCAGCTCACTCCGGACGAACTCACCTTCAACCGCACACGGAAATGACAAAAACCTCCCTTTCCCGCGATAGTGTTTTTTACGCCCTGCTGGCGCTTGTCTTCATGGCCCCCCTGCCCTTTGGCGGCATCCTGCCTTCGGCATGGCTCCCCATGGCCATGGCGTCCGGCCTGCTTCTGGCAGCCTTCGCCCTGACCCGGCTGAAGGCCGGTGAAACGCCCCCCGTCTCCCTCCGCGCCTGGCGCATTCCCCTTGGCCTGCTGGCCCTCGCCATGGCCTGGGGATTCCTGCAAACCCTGCCCGCATTTTCCCCCGGAATGGCCCATCCGGCATGGCAAATGGCCTCCGAGGCCACAGGGGTTCCCCTGACGGGACGCATTTCCATCAATCCTGGTGCGGGCCGCGACATCCTGCTGCGCTGGATGGCCAATCTTGCCGTTTTCTGGCTGGCCCTCAATTATGGCCGGAAATCCGGCAACACCCGCGCCTTCCTGCGCACCTTCCTGCTGAGCGCCACAGCATGCGCCGTCTATGGCCTCTGGGTGGAAGGCAATGGCAGCGCCATGGTTCTGGGCATTGCCAAAATCCAATACAAGGAAAGCCTGACCGGAATCTTCATCAACAAAAACCATGCGGCAACCTTCCTTGGCCTTGGCATCCTTTGCGGCCTTTCCCTGCTGGCCTCCACACTGGCATCCATCCCATCCACCCTTGGCCGCCGCGAAAAAATCCACATGATCGGACATGCCCTCTCTGGATGGAATGCCCTGCCCGCCGCTTGCCTGGCCCTGCTTGTCCCCGCCCTGTTCCTGACCGATTCCCGGGCCGGTGTCGCCCTGACCCTCCTGGCATCGCTGTTCCTCATCGTGGCCGCACGCCTGACCAAGAGCATCAGCCGCACCACTTTTCTCATGCTTCTTGGACTGGCCCTGCTGCCCGTTCTTGGCTTCCTGCTTCTGGGCAACCATACCAACCTGGCCCAACGTTTTGGCTTTTTCGGACAGGACTGGGCCATCCGCATGAACATTTATGAAATCACCCTCCAGGCCCTCGGCCATACGCCTTTTGCCGGAACAGGCCTCGGTACCTTCCCGGACATCTTCCGCATGTACCATAACGGCCTCATGGACGGAGCCGTCACCCAGGCCCACAACACCTATCTCGAACTTGCGCTTGAACTGGGAATTCCGGCCACCCTTCTCCTGCTGGCCGCCGGTGCCTGGCCCCTTGCCATTTGCGCCTGCGGCATGGCTGTCCGGCAGAAAAACCGGATCCTGCCCGCCACCGGCATGGCTCTGGCCTTGCTCGCCGGCCTGCATTCCGCCTTGGATTTCAGCCTGCAGATGCCCGGCCTGGCCCTGGCCTTCTGGGCGCTGATGGGTGCCTGCACGGCACAAGGCTGGAGCATGAGAAAGAGCATTTGAAAAGGTAGGGGGAAGTTGTTATGCTGCGCACCATGCTTTTCGTTGCGGACACTTTGCGAATTACGAACCCGGCACCCTGACAGGGATTGCCGGGCCGCTTTTCCTTTTGCAAAATCCATCCGCTTCCATAAGGGGTTTTCCCATGTCTTCAAACGACAATGCCAACAGCAAACCACCGGTTTTTCTGCCCAGGACCGATTTCCCGATGCGCGCCGGACTGCCCGCGAAGGAACCCGAAATCATCGCCCACTGGGAAAAGCTTGGCCTTTACAATCACCTGCGCAAATCCCGCAAGGATGCGCCCCTGTTCATCCTGCATGACGGCCCTCCGTATGCCAACGGCGCCATCCATAACGGCCATGCGCTGAACAAGACCCTCAAGGATTTTGTCATCCGCAACCGCAACATGCTGGGCGACAATGCCCCCTTCGTTCCGGGATGGGATTGCCATGGCCTGCCGGTGGAATGGAAAATCGAGGAAAAATACCGCAAGGAAGGCAAGGACAAGAGCGAAATCTCCATCCTTGATTTCCGCAAGGAATGCCGGGAATTCGCCCAGCACTGGGTTGATGTCCAGTCAGCCGACTTCCAGCGCCTCGGCATCATGGGGGATTGGCAAAGCCCCTACCTCACCATGACCAACCGCGCCGAAGCCATCATCGCCTCGGAGATCCACAAATTCGTGCGCAACGGAAGCCTGTTCCGCGGCCACAAACCCGTCATGTGGTCGGTGGTGGAAAAAACCGCCCTGGCCGAAGCGGAGGTAGAATACCAGGACCACAAGTCAACCACCATCTGGATCCGTTTCCCCATCACTTCGCCCTCCCATGCCGATCTGGAAGGCGCTGACATCGTCATCTGGACCACCACGCCGTGGACCATGCCCGGCAACCGCGCGCTCGCTTTCGGCCCCGACATGGAATACGGCATTTATGAAGTGGATGCCGTGGGCGAAAACGCCACGGCAAAACCGGGCGATCGTCTGGTTGTGGCCCTCTGCCGCGCCGATGACGTACGCGAAAATGCCAACATCACGGGATGGAGCATCAAGGCCCGACTCAAGGGCTTTGACATTGACGGCACCGTCTGCGCGCATCCGCTCCGCCATCTCGGCTATACCTTCGATGTGCGCGTCCTGCCTGCCGATTTTGTCACCACTGACACCGGCACCGGCTTTGTTCACATTGCCCCCGGCCATGGCGCGGATGACTTTGTGCTGGGCCGAAAATTTGACGTTGAGGTTCCTGAAACCGTGGATGCCGCCGGCGTCCTCATGCCACATGTTCCCGCCTTTGCAGGCCTTACCGTCTATACCGACGAAGGCAAAACCGGAACAGCAGAAGCGGCCATTCTCGATGCAATGCGGGCAGCCGGCAAGTTGCTTGCTTCCGGAAAGATCACCCACAGCTACCCTCATTCGTGGCGTTCGAAAACGCCCCTTATCTTCCGCACCACGCCACAGTGGTTCATTTCCATGGGAAAAACCGGACTGCGCGCAAGTGCGCTGACCGCCATCGAAAGTGTCCGCTGGGTTCCCGCACAAAAAATCAACCGCATCAGCTCCATGGTGGAAACCCGCCCCGACTGGTGCATCAGCCGCCAGCGCGCCTGGGGTGTTCCCATTGCCATTTTTGTCAAGCCGGCCACAGGCGAAATCCTGCATGACGAAGCCGTGTTTGACCGCACCATCAAGCTCTTCGAGGCAGAGGGCGCGGACGCCTGGTTCACACGGCCAGCGACCGATTTCCTCGGGCCTGACCACAATCCCGCCGAATGGGACATGGTCAAGGACATTGTGGATGTCTGGTTTGAAAGTGGTGCCAGCCATGCCTTCGTGCTGGAAGACCGCGAAGACCTGCGCAGCCCGGCCGACCTCTATTTTGAAGGCGATGACCAGCATCGCGGCTGGTTCCAGTCCTCCATGCTGGAGAGCTGCGGCACGCGCGGCGTTGCCCCTTTCAAGACCTGCGTCTCCCATGGGTTCATTCTGGACGAAAAGGGTGACAAGCTGTCCAAGTCGGCCGGCAACGGGGTCAGTCCGCAAGTGGCCATTGCCAAATACGGCGCCGACATCCTGCGCCTGTGGGTGGCCAATGTCGATTATTCGGAAGACGTCCGCCTGGGAGAAGGCATCCTGGTCCATGTCGCGGAACAGTATCGCCGCATCCGCAACACGCTGCGTTACATCCTCGGCAACCTCGATGGTTTCACCGAAGCTGAACGCATCCCTTCCCTGCAAGACCTGCCGGAACTGGAACGCTTCATCCTGCACCGTCTCTGGCAGCTCGATGAATTGCGCAAGGAATGCATCGAAAATTACGCCTTCCAGAAATTCTTCACCGCCCTGCACAATTTCTGCACGGTAGAGCTTTCGGCCTTCTATTTCGACATCCGCAAGGACAGCTTGTATTGCGATGCCAAGGATTCGCTGCGTCGGCGTTCGGCCCGCACGGTGCTTGACCACCTGTTCACCTGCCTGGTGACTTGGCTTGCGCCCTACCTCGCCTTCACCGCCGAGGAAGCCTGGATCGCCCGAAACGGCACCGACAGCAGCGTGCATTTGCAGACCTTCCCGGCCATCCCCGCCTCCTGGCGCGAAGACAAGCTGGCCACAAAATGGGAAGCCGTCCGCAATGTTCGCCGCGTGGTCACCGGAGCACTGGAAGTCGAACGCGCCGAAAAGCGCATCGGTTCCTCGCTCCAGGCACATCCCCATGTCTTTATCTCCGACCCGGCCCTCAAAGCCGCGGCAGCCGGATGCGACATGGCGGAAGTATGCATCACCTCCACCTGCACAATTGATGACGGCAGCGCCCCGGAAAGTGCCTTCACCCTGCCCGATGTTGCGGGCGTTTTGGTGGCGCCGGGCCTCGCGGAAGGCCAGAAGTGCAGCCGTTGCTGGAACATTCTGCCCGATGTCGGCAGCCATGCCGATCATCCGGACATGTGCGCCCGGTGCGATGCGGCCATGAAGGATTTCACATGATGATGCGGTTACCGGGAAAACCCTTGCGGGCTCCGACGCTCGGCCTCATGGTCGCGCTCGGAATCCTCCTGATTGACCAGGCATCCAAATGGATGCTGCTCGAAATGGCGGGATTTGCCGAAACACCACGCATCATTCCGGTCCTTCCCTTCTGCAACATCGTGCTGGTGTGGAACCGGGGCGTAAGCTTTGGCATGTTTTCCGGAGCCGAGCAGGCCATGCCCTATGCCCTGTCCATCCTTGCGCTCATCATCATGACCATCCTGATGCGCTGGCTGCTCAGAACCATTCGTCCCTATCTGGGTGTCCTGCTGGGGCTGGTTCTGGGCGGAGCCATCGGCAACGTGATTGACCGCCTGCGCTTCGGCGCAGTTGTGGATTTTGCCGATTTCCATGTCGCAGGCTGGCACTGGCCCGCTTTCAACGTGGCCGATGCCGCCATCAGCATTGGCGTAGCCCTGCTCCTCATTGATTCCCTGATCCCTGCAAAGGACAAGACCCCATGACTTCCTTCCCGCGGATTCTTTCCCTCATCGCCCTGACCGTCCTTGTGGCCGGATGCAGCAATGCCCGCCAGACCCTGGGCCTTGGCCGCCAGTCACCCGACGAATTCTCCGTGGTCCGGCAAGCGCCGCTATCCATGCCGCCCGCCTGGGGCCTTACCGCGCCACAGCCCGGCCTTTCCCGTCCACAGGACATTGAACCCACCAAGAGTGCCCGCAACCTGGTCATGGGGGAAACGCCTGCGCCCGCAGGGTCTTCCTCCGGAGAACGCGCATTCCTTTCCTTGGCAGGCGCAAACCAGGCGGACGACAATATCCGTGCGCTCGTGGACCGCGAAACCACCGGCCTTGTCCTTGCCGACAAAAATGCCATCGACAAGCTCATCTTCTGGCAGCAGCAGGATCCTCCCGACCCAATCGTGGACGCAAAGAAGGAAGCCCTGCGCCTGAAGGAAAATGCCGAAAGCGGTACCCCTGTCACCCACGGGGAAACCCCTGTCATCGAACGTCGCCGCAAGGCTCTTTTCGAAGGTGTTTTCAAATAAGTTCCCGGTTGTGTAGGCTTTGACCTTCCTCCCATGATCTGTTAGAATTCTGTCCGGTCAACGCATATGGGGAGGATATCATGGGAACCCTGACGCAAAGCCCGGCCTGGCAAAGGCTTCTGGCACACAAGGCATCCCTCGGCAGTCACTTGCGTGACCTGTTTGAGCGCGATACCCAACGGTTTGAGCATTTTTCCGCCTCCGGAGCCGGGATTTTTCTCGACTATTCAAAAAACCGCATCACCCGCGAAACGCTGGATTGCCTGATTGCGCTCGCCCGCCAGCAGGACGTGGAAGCCTGGCGCGATGCCATGCTGCGCGGCGACCGGATCAACACCACTGAAAACCGCGCCGTCCTCCACACCGCCCTGCGCAACCGCAGCAATACCCCTGTCATGATGGAGGGCCTCGACGTCATGCCCATGGTCAATGAAGGCCTTGCCAAAATGCGCGCTTTCTCTGAAGCCGTGCGCGAAGGCCAGTGGACCGGATTCTCCGGCAAACCCATCAAGGACATCGTCAACATTGGCATCGGAGGATCCGACCTCGGCCCCTGCATGGCCGCCGAGGCACTGAAGCCCTATGGCCATCCCGACCTTTCCGTCCATTTTGTTTCCAACGTGGACGCCACCCACATTTATGAAACCCTGCGCCACCTTGATCCGGCCACCACGCTGTTCATCGTCTCATCCAAAACCTTCACCACCGATGAAACCCTGACCAACGCCGCATCCGCCCGCACATGGCTCATCGGCGCTTCAGAAGATCCTGGAGCCTTGGCCAAGCATTTTGTCGCCGTATCCACAAACCTTTCCGAAGTGGAACGCTTCGGCATCCCGGCCGAAAACATGTTTCCCTTTGAGGACTGGGTGGGCGGACGCTACAGCCTGTGGTCACCCATCGGCCTGTCGCTGGCCGTTTTCATCGGCATGGACGCCTTCGAGGAAATGTTGTCCGGCGCACATGAAATGGACATTCATTTCCGCGACACGCCCCTGGCCAAAAACCTGCCTGTCCTGCTGGCCCTCATGGGCATATGGAACATCAATTTTGAAGGCATGTCCGCCCATGCCATCCTGCCCTATGACCAGTACCTTGCCCACCTGCCCGCCTATCTCCAGCAGCTCGACATGGAAAGCAACGGCAAAACGGTAGACCGCCAGGGCCGCCCGGTGAATTATGCCACCGGCCCGGTCATCTTCGGCGAACCCGGAACCAATGGCCAGCATGCCTTCTACCAGCTCATCCACCAGGGATGGCCCCGCATCTCGGCCGACATCCTTTTCCCGGCCTTGTCCCTCCATCCCCTGGCGGACCACCACATCAAGCTGCTGGCCAACGCGCTGGCACAGGGCGAAGCGCTCATGCGCGGCAAGACCGCTGAAGAAGCAAGAGCCGAACTGGTGGCCGCCGGACTGCCGCCCGAAACCATTGGCCGCCTTCTTCCCCACAAGATCTTTGCCGGGAACCACCCCACCAACACCCTCATGGTTGACCGGATGACGCCACGCCGTCTTGGCGCACTGCTCGCCCTTTATGAGCACAAGATCTTCGTGCAGGGCATCATCTGGAACATCAACAGTTTTGACCAGTGGGGCGTAGAGCTGGGCAAACAGCTGGCCAAGCCCTTGCTCGCCGAACTGCGGGGCAGCCAGCCGCAGCCGCATGACAGTTCCACCGCCGGCCTGTTCCGCGAAATTGCCAAGGTCCGGAGCCGCGCCATATGACCATCCGCCGCCTGCCGGACACCCTTGTCAACCGCATCGCCGCAGGCGAGGTGGTCGAGCGCCCGGCAGCCGCCGTCAAGGAACTGGTGGAAAACGCCATTGATGCCGGAGCTTCCCGCATCGAAGTGGCCATCCGCGATGGCGGACGCAGCTTCATCCTCGTCTCCGATGACGGCTGCGGGATGAATGCCGAAGACCTCGCCCTTGCCATTGAGCGTCACGCCACGTCCAAACTCCCGGACGACGATCTTACCCACATCATGACCCTGGGATTTCGGGGAGAAGCCCTGCCTTCCATCGCGGCCGTCAGCCGCATGGCCATTTCCACCCGGAAACGCGGTGAGGATTCCGGATGGCGCATGACCATTGAAGGCGGCGCCGCCGGGAACGTCGCGCCCGCCGGACACCCGCAAGGCACCCGCATCGAGGTGCGCGACCTTTTTTTTGCCACGCCCGCCCGGCTCAAGTTCCTCAAGACGGTCCGCACGGAAGCGCTGCATGTGCGGGATACCCTTGAACGGCTGGCCATGGCCTATCCGGATGTGGGATTTACCTTTACCGATGATGACCGCACCGTGCTGCGCCTGGATCCAGGCCCGGATGCCAATCCGGCTTCACGGCTCCTGCGTCTGGGCGCCATCATGGGGCAGGATTTTCAGGCCGCCGCCCTGCCTGTCTCCGTCGAACGGGAAGATGCCCGCATGGGAGGCTATATCGGGCTGCCCACCCTCAACCGCCCCACGGGGCAGCACCAGTTCCTGTTCGTGAATGGCAGGCCGGTCCGCGACCGCCTGCTCATGGGTGCCCTGCGCGCCGGATACGCCGATGTGCTGGCCCATGACCGTTACCCCATGGTTGCCCTGTTCATCGACCTGCCTGCGGAAGATGTGGATGTCAACGTCCACCCCGCAAAAACCGAAGTGCGTTTCCGCGACAGCGCAGGCATCCGTTCCCTGCTGGTCTCCGGCATCCGCAAGACCCTGGCCGACGCTGGACACCGCACCGCACCCGCCCTTGCAACCCATGTCCTGTCCGCATTCCATCCCCATGCGGGCGCAGGGGCAAGACCTTTCATGCCCCACGGCGAAATGGCCGATTCCGCCATGACCCAGGCAGCCTTTGCGCCCTTTCCTGGCGAATCCCTGCCACAGGCGCGCACGGAAATGCCGCAGGAAATGGATACCCTGCAAAAGCATCCACTGGGCGCGGCGGTGGCGCAAGTCCACAACACCTTCATTGTCTCGCAGACGGAAGACGGCCTCGTCATCACCGACCAGCATGCCGCCCATGAACGCCTCACTTACGAAAAAATCAAGACAGCCCTTGAGGGAACCGGCATTGCCCGCCAAGCCCTTTTGCTGCCGGAAGTGGTGGACATGCCGGAGGTCGATGCCGAACGCCTTGCCACCCGGCAGGAGGAACTCCTGAAACTGGGCCTCATGATTGAACCTTTTGGCCCGGCCAGCGTTCTTGTGCGCGAAATTCCCGCCCTGCTCGGACAATCCGACATCCAGGGCCTGATAAGGGACATAGCCGACGAACTTTCCGAAAATCCGCAGGAAAGCCTGCTTGCGGGCCGCCTGATGGCCATCTGCTCGCGCATGTCGTGCCACGGTTCCGTGCGCGCCGGACGCACACTTGCCATCGCGGAAATGAATGCCTTGCTGCGCCAGATGGAAGACGCTGCCTTCTCTGGTCAATGCAACCATGGACGCCCAACCCACATTGCGCTAAAGTTATCTGACATTGAACGGCTTTTTGGCCGCCGTAAATAACAAAAACAGGGAATCGCCCACATGAAAATTGTCGCCCACACCGCCCTTGCCCTTGCCCTTTTGACCAGCACATCCGCCATGGCTGCCGATGCGTCCAAAAACCTTCCGCTCAAGCGGGTCATCCTGTCCACCAGCGGACTGGGGCATTTTGAGCATGAGGGCCCCGTCAGTGGCAACAGCACCGTTGACCTGCCCGTCCGACTCGACCAGGTGGACGACATCCTCAAGAGCCTTGTGGTCCTGGATGCCACCGGACGCGTGAGCAACGTTACCCTGCCAGGCCGCGAACCCCTGCAGCAGGCCTTTCGTGACCTGCCCTTTACCGAAACGGATCTCTCCTCCCCGGTCGCCCTGCTCAACGCCCTGCAAGGCGCTGAAGTGAAGATCGACGGGTCCAGCAAGATTGCGGGGCGCCTCCTGCGCGTGGTGGCAGAAGACTCCCGCATGGGCGAGGAAACCGTGACCCGCCACCGTGTCAGCGTGATGACCGATTCCGGCCTTCAACAGGCCGTTCTGGAAAATATCGACAACATCCAGTTCACTTCGGAAAAGCTGCGCACCCAGATTCGCGAAGCCCTGGATGCCATGATGGATGCCAGAACCCGTGACATGCGCACCCTGTCCGTCAACCTGCGCGGCGATGGCAAACGCAATGTCGGCCTCGCCTATGTGGTGGAAACCCCCTTGTGGAAATCCGCCTACCGGATGGTATTGCCCCCCGCTGGCAAGGAAAGCCTTGTACAGGGCTGGGCCGTGGTCGAAAACATGACAGGCGGCGACTGGAACGATGTGGAAATGACCCTGATTTCCGGCAATCCCGTCACCTATCGCCAGCCTCTCTACACGTCCTATTATGTCAGCCGTCCCGAACTGCCCGTCTCGGTCCTCGGCCGCATCATGCCCCGCAAGGATGCGGGCGCTGTCGGCATGGCAGAGGACATGGAAATGATGGACATGTCTTCAGAGTCCTATGGTGGGGGCTCCATGCTCAAGTCCCTGCGCCGCATGGACATGGCGGAAAGCATCATGCCACAGATGGCCATGGCGCCGGCATCCGCCAATTTCTCCAGCATTGCCACCGCCAACAAGGCCACCGAAAGCACCGAAGCGGCAACCCAGGTTCTGTTCCGTTTCCCCGGCACCATTTCGCTCAAGGCCGGCTATTCCATGATGCTGCCTTTCGTGAGTCGCAAAATGCCCGCGGAACGCCTCTGGCTTTACCAGCCCGATGTCAATGCAGACCATCCCCTTGCCGCCCTGCGCCTGAAGAATGACGGCGACTCCAGCCTGCCTTCCGGCATCCTGACCCTTTATGAACAATCCGGCAAAGGCAATGCCACAACCTTTGTGGGCGATGCCGACATGCCCATCCTGGCCAAGGGCGAGGAACGCATGGTGAGCTTTGCGCTGGATTCCAAGACCACCATTCTGCGCGACAGCCGTCAGGACAGCCTGACCGGCGACATCCGCATCAGCGGCGGCGTGGCGCAGATTGCCATCACCAGCCGCGCCGAAACCACCTATACCGTCAAGGCGCCGGAAGGCGAAGACCGCGCCATCCTCATCGAACATCCGAAACGTTCGGGATGGAATCTTGTCGCCCCGGATCCCAAGAGTGCCGAGGTTACAGACGGTTTCTACCGCATTCCGCTCAAGGCCCCGGCGGGCAAGAGCGTGAACCTCAAGGTGGTTCTGGAAAAGCCGGAAATGCGGAGCCTCCAGCTTCTCAACCTGTCCTCCAGCGACATTTCCACCTATCTTGCCAGTTTTGGCAAGGAAAGCCCCAAGGCCCGCAAGGCTTTTGAAACCATGGCATCGCTGCGCCGCGATGTGGATGCGGTGGATGCCGAAATCCGGGCACTCTCCAATGAGCGTGACGGCATCACGAGAGACCAGGAGCGTCTGCGCGACAACCTCGAAAGTGTGCCGGAAGACAGTGATCTGGCCCGCCGCTACCTCGCAACCATGGACAGCCAGGAGACCCGGCTTGAAACCATTGCCAAGGCCATCACCGAACAGGAAAAGGCCAAGGCCAAGGCGGTGGCAAAACTCAAGGCTGCCATCATGGACATGAGCATCTGACAGCGGAGGCAGGATCCTTGCATACACAGCCTGCAGAAATCCTTGTGCGACTGGCACGAATCCTGCCCCTTGTCCTCATCACTTGTGGCGTTTTCATCTCTGTCTTCATGTCCTCCTGCGGACCATCGCAGGAGCGGCAGGAAGTGCTTGTCCATTTTTCGGGACATTCGGAAAACAACACACAAACCATCAACCATGATGTCTTCAATGAAATCCTGCGCACCTATGTGCAACCCGACCGCGACGGAATTTCCCGTTTTGCCTATGGCGAAATTGCTCCGGCCGATCGCGAAACCTTGCGCACCTATATCTTCAACCAGATGGTCCTCATCCCGATTGCCCAGTATTCACGGAACGAGCAACTGGCCTACTGGATCAACCTCTATAATGCCCTGACCCTCCAGCTGGTCCTTGACCATTACCCGGTACGAAGCCTTGAGGACATCAACATTTCCCCGGGCCTGTTCCAGAAAGGTCCCTTTTACAAAAAACTGCTCAAGGTGGATGATATTGCCCTGTCGCTCGACGATATCCGCAACGGCATCCTCCTTCCCGTCTTCAAGGATGCCCGCATCCATTACGCCCTGACCCTCGCATCCCTGGATTCCCCCAACCTGCTGCCACGCAGCTTTACCGCTGCAACAGCGGATGCGCTGCTGGATCAGGCCGCCATCAGCTTCATCAACCATCCCCGTGCGCTGCATTTTGAGGAAGACCACCTGGTTGCCAATGCCCTGTTCCTTTGGTACCGCGACGATTTCGGCTCGGGGGGGGAATTCATCAACCACCTGCTCCGCTATGCCAATTTCGACCTCGCCAAATACCTCATAGAAAATCCGCCTGTTGGCCAATACCATTTTGACTGGACAATCAACGCCATTGATTGAAAGAAACCCCTATGTTATCTATCAGGACATGAGGGGGATGCTCGGACATATCGCAAAAAAATTCCTGTTCATCGTGCTGATGGCACTGGCCGGGATTTCTTCCGCATCGGCCAGGGATATTGCCGAATACTTTGCCAGGCACAATGAATCCGCGCAGGATACTCCCATGGATTTCGCCCCCTGGAGCCATTTCCTGACCACTTATGTTGAACCCGGCATCAATGGCGTCAACCGCATCGACTACAAGCGGGTTTCCGATGAAGACCATGAAGCCCTCGTCCGTTTCATCGACATCACCCTGGCCACCATTCCTGTCAGCCGCCTGCGCCGGCAGGAACAGCTCGCTTACTGGATCAACCTTTACAACGCCCTGATTGTTCGCGTGGCGCTGGATCATTATCCGGTTTCAAGCATCCGCGACATCAACATTTCCGGCCTGTTTTCCAGGGGCCCCTTCAAACGTCGGCTGGCCAAGGTCGAAAATCGTGAAATTTCATTGTCCGACATCCGGGACATCATCCTGATGCCTCCCATCTTCAATGACTCCCGCATTCCCTATGCCCTTTGTGACGGCACCATGGGCGGGCCGCAGATCTGGCCGGAAGCTTTCCAGCCCGCAACCATTGATTTCCAGCTCAACCGGGCCGCCACAAATTTCGTCAACCACCCGCGGGCCTTCAGCATTGAAGATACCCGCCTTACGGCCTCCATGCTTTACAAATGGCAAAAGACTGCATTTGGCAAACAGGATGTCGATATCCTGCTGCACGCCATCCGTTTTGCCGATCCGGGGCTTGTCCCGACCCTGTCGAGTCACAGCCAGATTGATGATTATTTTTATGATTGGCGCCTGAATGAGCCTGATATTTTCAGGCCATAAGTTCCGCGCTTACAAAACCCCGTCTTCAATATAGGAAAGCAAGGGTTCCCAGTCCGCCCTGAAAACCTCTGTCCGCTTGTCCTTGAGGTCAAACAGGCCCAGCCCCACATTGGCAACCTCGGAATAGAGCTGGCTGTCACGCAAGCGGGTCAGGACATTGAGCCCCGCCCCATTCAGGAAAAGGTCCAGCCGCGCTGCCGCACGCGTGTTGGCACGCACGCGGTTTCCCACCAGCGCAAGGATCTTCCGGTTGCGGCGCACCGCCTTGATGTCTGAAAGTTTTTTGAGGAACTGCCGCGACCCGTCCTCATCAAACACGGAAGGCAGCACCGGGATGACAATGATGTCGGCCATGTCCACCAGTTCCTCAATCTGACCACGCCGCATGGCGGCCGGCGCATCCATGATGAGCCTGTCCACCCCACGGGGCACCTTGAGGGCCTCCCCGCGCGACCAGCTGCATGTGGCAATGGCCGCAAGATGGCTTGGCCGCCTGGCCGCCCACAACAGGCTGGAATGCTGTTTGTCCGCATCGGCCAACAGAACCTGTCGCCCGGCAGAAGCCATGGCGACCGCAAGATTCGTGGCCATGGTCGTCTTGCCACATCCGCCCTTGGTATTGCCAACCAGGATTGAAATCATCGTGCATCCCCAGGAAATGAGATCATCACTTTCTTACTTACCCGACTGGGCCCCAAATGTCGATAACCCGCATCACTTGATTTTTGGCCAGCTTTCTGGCAGTCTCTACAGCAGTATGTTTTCATGCTCGAAAGGGGCAATGCCATGACAAAGTCGGAACTGATCCTGCGCCTTGCGCAACGCAACCCGGAACTCTATCAGCGCGACGCCGAGAAAATCGTTGATGTCGTTTTCGAGGAAATCGCCCAGGCCCTCAGCCGCGGTGAACGCGTTGAACTGCGCGGATTTGGTGCCTTTTCCGTCAAGGATCGCAAACCCCGCATTGGCCGGAATCCCCGTACGGGCACATCCGTTTCGGTCCCCGGCAAGCGCGTTCCGTTCTTCAAGACCGGAAAATTCCTGCGGGATCGCCTGAACGGCAAAGTCTGAGTTTTTTCATCCGTCCAAGGAGTTCACGCCATGCGCCTGTTATCCTGGCTCATCACGATCCCGCTGGCTGGCATCATGGTGGTATTCGCCATTGCGAACCGCCACCTTGTTGACATCTCCACCGGCCCCCTTGGGGATTCCATCCGCATGCCGCTGTTCATTCCCGTTCTGCTGGCGCTGCTCATCGGTTTTCTGCTGGGCAGCCTGTCCACCTGGCTTTCCTGCATGATTCGCACCAGCCTTCCCAAAAACAGGAACCGTTCCCGCACGGCACGCGACCTTGCAGTCCTTCGTGATGACATCATCCGCGATGACCACAAGGCCAACGCTCCCAAGGAGTAATTCCACATGAACTGGATCACCAACATTGTCCGCCCAAAAATTCGGGCGCTGGTTCCCGGACGCCAGCATGACCTGCCAGACAACATGTGGATCAAGTGTCCCAATTGCGGCGCCATGCTGTTTCACCGCGATCTTGAGCAGAACCACAAGGTCTGTCCGCATTGCAACCACCACATGCGCCTTGAGGTGGACAAACGTCTGGACCTGATTTTTGACAATGCTTCATGGCGCACCATCGAATTGCCGAAGGTGCCGTCGGACCCGCTCAAGTTCCGTGACCAGAAGAAATACACCGAACGGCTCAAGGATTACCGCAGCAAGACGGGCCGCGAGGATGCCATTGTTGTTGCTTATGGCGAAATTTCGGGCATTGAAGCCGTGGTGGCCGCCTTTGATTTCAACTTCATGGGAGGATCCATGGGGATTTCCGTGGGAGAAGGCATTGTTGCCGCCGCCCGCCTGGCCATCCTCCAGCAAAGCCCCCTGATCATCATTCCGGCCTCCGGAGGCGCCCGCATGCAGGAAGGCATGCTGTCCCTGATGCAGATGCCTCGCACCACCATTGCGGTCACCCAGGTCAAGGAAGCCGGCCTTCCCTTCATTGTCCTGCTCACCGACCCAACCACGGGCGGTGTCAGCGCATCCTTTGCCATGCTCGGCGATATCCATATTGCCGAACCCGGTACGCAAATCGGCTTTGCCGGGGCGCGCGTCATCCAGGAAACCATAAGGGAAACCCTGCCCAGCGGATTCCAGCGTGCCGAATACCTCAAGGACCATGGCATGGTGGACATGGTGGTGGCCCGCAAGGACCTGCCGGAAACCTTGGGACGAATCCTCTCCATCCTGCGCCAGCCCCTTGAAAAGGCCAAGGTCATCCGGCTTCCCCTGGGTGTCGCCAAACCTGCCTTGCGCAGCATTGGGGGCCGCAAGGCGGACAGCAGCGACAATGCCAAGGATTCCCGCAAGCGCACAATCAAGCGTGCCCGGAAGGATGACTCTGGTGACGAACCCATCTGACGGGCCTCGCCGCATCATCCTTGTCGATGATGACCGCAATATCCTCGCTTCGGTATCCATCGCCCTTGAAACCGAAGGATTCTCGGTGGAGTCCTTTACCGATGGCGAACAAGGCCTGCGCGCCATCCTTGCACATCCCCCCGGCCTGGTGGTGCTGGACATCAAAATGCCCCGCATGGATGGCATGGAAGTTCTCACCCGGCTGCGCCGGACCTCCCAGATCCCCGTCATTTTCCTGACGTCAAAGGATGATGAAAGCGACCAGATTGAAGGCCTGCGCATGGGGGCAGACGACTACATTACGAAACCCTTTTCCGTCAATTTGCTGATCCAGCGCATCCTGACCATCCTGAGACGACAGCAGATCCGCGGAAACCCTGTGGCAGACAGCAAAACCATCCAGCGCGGCCCCCTGACCATGGACGCCAACCGGCAGACCTGTTCCTGGAAAGACAAGGACGTGGATCTTACCGTGACCGAATTCCTGCTGGTCTGGCTGCTGGCCGAATACCCCGGACATGTCAAGACCCGCAACCAGATGATGGACGCGGCCTATGGCGAAAACCTCTATGTCGATGACCGCACCATCGACAGCCACATCAAACGCATCCGCAAGAAATTCCGCGATCTTGACCCGGATTTTTCCCACATAGAAACCCTTTACGGGGCAGGATACCGCTTTGTGGAACCCTGACCGCATCCGCGCCTTTGCAGGACGCATGCGCAACCGTTTCCTGCCAGCCTGTGGCCCTGAACAAAACAGCTCGATCAAACTGATCTGGCTGACCTTTTACTGCACGCCACGCCCGCGCGCCGACATCTGGGGCGTATCCCGGCTGACCTTGCGCATTCTTGCGGTCAATGTCCTGTCGCTCGCCACCCTTGTTGGCGGTTCGCTCTACCTCGTGACCTACCAGGAAAAGCTGGTCGCCACGGAAATCAATGCCCTTCAGCGTGAAGCCAGCATCTTCGCAACGGCCCTTGGAGAAGGGGCCGTATTCCGCTCCCCTGCCGGACACTATAGCGTATCGGGAAACCTGGCCCGCCAGATGGTCTCCCGTCTGGTGGACAAGACCAATATCCACACCCAGCTCCTTAATCCGCAAGCCCGGGTCATCACTGAACAGAAGCAGGAACCGCCCCCCCCGGAACAGGATCCCCTGGACACCTCCATGTCCCGGAAAAAATTCTTCGGAACGCTTGACCGCATGGTTGCCTATTTTTCATCCCTGCTGGAAAACATCCTTTTCCAGCATCAGGACCTGCCCGGCATTTCCGACGCGCTCGCCTTCACACCCAACACCCCGGACACGGCAGCCGCCCTGTCCGGAAAATCCTCGTCCACCGCATGGCGCCTTGAAAATGGCCACATCGCCTTTTCCGCCGCCGTTCCCATCACCCGCAGCGGCGTCATCCTGGGCGTTGTCCACCTCTGGCGCGACAGTTCCCGCATTGATGAAACCATGCGGTCGGTCCGCTGGGACTTCCTGCGCGTTTTCCTTGGCGCCTTGTCCATCACCATCCTGCTCTCGCTTTACCTGGCCAGCGCCATAGCACATCCCATCAGGCGTCTCGCCATCGCGGCCGAAAACATCCGGAAAGGCCATTCCGATGCCGGCGGCCTTCCGGATTTCTCCCGTCGCCATGATGAAATCGGCGACCTTTCCCTTGCCTTGCGGGCCATGACGGCAACTCTGGAATCCCGCCTGAACAGCATGGAAAAATTTGCCGCCGATGTCTCCCACGAAATCAAGAACCCCCTGACATCCCTGCGCAGCGCGGTGGAAACCCTCGCCCGTGTCAAGACACCTGAACAGCAGCAGAAACTGCTGTCCATCATCAGCCATGACGTTCTGCGGATTGACCGCCTGATCACCGACATCTCCAAAGCATCACGGCTGGATGTTGAACTCTCGCGCACGGAGGCCGTGGCCATTGACATGCGCACCCTGCTGGGCAACCTGGCAGATGCCCATGCCACCACCGCAGCCGGCCAGGAGGCATCCCCCCACATCCAGCTGGACCTGCCGCCACAGGAAGTCCCCCTCATGGTTACCGGAAACCACGACCGGTTGATGCAGGTGCTGGAAAACATTCTGGCCAATGCCCTGTCCTTCACCCCCCCCAACAGCCAGATCCACATGGAAGCCCGGCACAAGGATGCCCATCTTCTGGAAATCCGCATCCGCGACGAAGGGCCCGGCATTCCACCCCACAAGCTGGAAACCGTGTTTGAACGTTTTTATTCGGAACGCCCCTCAAATGAGGAATATGGCTATCATTCCGGCCTGGGACTGAGCATTTCCCAACAGATTGTCAAAGCCCATGGCGGGCAGCTCCTGGCAGACAATCATATCGACAATCAGGGCAACATCCGGGGAGCTGTATTCACCCTTTTGCTGCCTCTGCGCAACAGCGCCTGACCCCTGTCTCTCCCAAGACGGAAGCCTTCCGCTACATCCGGCCTTCCTGGCGTGTCGGCCCAAAATACAGCTTGCATAGCCTGGAAGGATCGAGGCCCTGGTAATCCGGCGCGCCATTATTCCAGTGGGTGCCATAACATCCGGTTCCCTGCTGTACGGTCTGGACATACCCGAACTGGCTGCGGCCATCGTCAATCTTGCGGTCAATCAGCGCAATGACGCGAATGGGCAGGATATCCCCTCCCGCCTGCTGGCCGATGCTGCCGGAATCCACATTGTTGATGCCGGGGCCATGAATGCGAAACCAGAACCCGTAAGGGTTGAGGTTGATGGCGTCAATGATCGCGCCCCGGAAATGCCCGGAAGGAAAGGGCACTCCGGACTGGCCATCATGGTTGGCGGTACAGGCGGGACAGGGAGATATCCCGGAAACACGCCCCGTGGAGGCCAGATCGTTCCAGACATGCACAACTTCCGCATTGCCGGAAATCTCGGAATCTCCATTGTCATCCCCCGGCAAACGACGGTGTTCAGACTTGAAAACTTCCCAGCCGCCCTGAATTTCGGAAATGGAAATGAAAATCCGGTTGACCCTTGCGGATTCAACAAGATCCAGTCCCTTCAGGATACCGCCAACCAAAATCCCTATGACAATAAGGACGATTGCCAGCTCAACCAGGGAGAAACCCGCCTTTGCATGTCCGGTTCCGTTCATGAGAAAAACTCATGGGGTCCGATCTTTTGATTGTCAACCCAAAAGTGGCGGCTTTCCGCTTTTTTTGCGATTGACAGGAAGCGCGGGGAGCCGCAACATATCCTCATGCTCATCCTCCACGGAACATGCATTGACATTGATGGCGCGGCCGTCCTCCTGCGGGGGGAATCCGGCAGCGGAAAATCCGACCTTGCCTTGCGCCTGATTGAGGATGGCGCCCGGCTCATCGCCGATGACCAGACCTGTTTCATCCGACAGGATACCCAATTGCTTGCTTCCCCGCCCGACTCCATCCAGGGCCTTCTGGAAGTCCGGGGCGTGGGCATCGTCCGCGTTCCCTTTTCCCGGAAGGTTCCCCTGCGGCTTGTGGTGGATCTCCTGCCGGACGCCGGCATTGAACGCATGCCGGAGAAAACCGCAGTCATCCTGATGGACCTCCATTTTCCCAGCGTTTCCCTCCCGGCCTTCCATGCCGCCAGCGCCGCCAAGGTGCGCATGGCCCTGGCCTGCAGCCTCCATCCGGACATGGTTTCCTCATGACCCCTCCTGCCGACCTTTTCCCCGAAAGTCCTTCAGGTCTGGCCTCGCGGCATCCCAAACTGCCGCCGCGCCGTGTCATCCTCGTGACGGGCATGTCCGGCGCCGGATTGTCCACCACCATCAAGGCCCTTGAAGACCTGGGATATGAAACGGTGGACAACCCCCCTCTTTTCCTCATCAGCGGGCTGCTGGAACAAGGCGACATGCTGGGCCGACCTCTGGCCATTGGTCTGGATTCCCGTACCCGCGGCTTTTCCGCCGAAGCTTTCCTGGGGCAGATGCGGGAGCTGGCGGCCCGCCCCGGCCTGCAGGTCCAGACTGTTTTCATTGAATGCGGCGACGACATCCTGCTGCGAAGATACACGGAAACCCGGCGCAAGCATCCCTTGGCCCTTGACCGCCCGGTAATTGACGGCATCCTGCGTGAACGCCGCCTGCTGTCAGGCCTGCGCGATGAGGCTTCCCTCGTCATTGACACCTCGGACATGACCCTGCATGACCTGCGGCGTCTGGTAGGGGGACATTTCCATGTAGATATCAAGCCAAAACTGAGCCTGTTTGTCATGTCTTTTGGTTTCCCGCATGGCGTTCCCCGCGAGGCCGACATTGTTCTGGACGCCCGTTTCCTGCGCAATCCCCATTATGATCCGATCCTGCGCCCCCTCACCGGCAAGGATGCCGCCGTGGGGGAATATGTGGCGCGCGACCCGGATTACCCGGCGTTCATCAACAATATCACTCAACTCATTGATCCCCTGTTGCCTCGTTTCCAGCAAGAGGGTAAAAGCTACCTGACCATTGCCATTGGCTGCACGGGAGGACGGCACCGTTCCGTCTTCATTGCCGAAACGCTGGCGGAATGGATCAGGGACAAGGGATATCCCGTAGGCACCAACCATCGGGAACTGTCACGGCAGAAAGGATAAGCTATGATTGGTTTAGTTCTTGTCACCCATGGACAATTGGGACGCGAATTCATCGCGGCCCTCGAACATGTTGTCGGCCCGCAGGAACAGGTGCAGGCTGTCTGCATCGGCGCTGACGACGACATGGAAACCCGCAGGGCGGAAATCATCCAGGCGGTGGCGAATGTCAACAGTGGGAACGGCGTTGTCGTTCTAACCGACATGTTTGGCGGCACCCCGTCCAACCTTGCCATCTCCGTCATGAACCCGCCGGACATCGAAGTCATCGCAGGGGTCAACCTGCCGCTGCTCGTCAAGCTAGCCAGCCTCCGGAATGAACCCATGGCCAAGGCTGTTGCCACCAGCCGCGACGCCGGGCGCAAATACATCAATGTTGCCTCGGCCCTTCTGGCGGAGGGCGGCTGATGGAAAATCCAACCCGCCACAAGGCTGTTGTCACCATTGCCAACACCCGCGGCATGCACGCCCGGGCAGCCGCGCGATTTGTCAAGATTGCCCAGGGGTTTTCTGCGAACATCGAAGTGGAACGCAACGACATCAGTGTCAGCGGACGTTCCATCATGGGCCTCATGATGCTGGCCGCCGGACAAGGGACACGCATTACCATCCGCGCCAATGGCCAAGACGCCCCGCAGGCCATCGAACATCTTGTAAACCTCGTGGAACGCCGCTTCGACGAGGCATGATCTCCGCATGAAGAAGGGAGCTGCCATGGCAGATTTCAAGGTCAAGGATATGGAACTTGCCGCCTGGGGCCGCAAGGAAATCACCATTGCCGAAAGTGAAATGCCAGGCCTCATGGCCCTGCGCGCCGAATATGCCGGACAGAACCCGCTGGCAGGCGCCCGGATTGCCGGTTCCCTGCACATGACCACCCCCACCGCCGTGCTGATTGAAACCCTGCGCAGCCTTGGCGCCGATGTCCGATGGGCGTCCTGCAACATCTTCTCCACCCAGGATCAGGCCGCCGCTGCCATTGCCGCAACCGGTGTCCCGGTTTTTGCCTGGAAAGGCATGTCGGATGAAAACTTCTGGTGGTGTCTTGAGCAAACCATCATCGGTCCGGATGGATGGCGCCCCAACATGATTCTCGATGATGGCGGCGACCTCACCAACGTCCTGCATGACAAATTCCCGGAGCTGCTGGAAGGCGTGCGCGGCATTTCCGAGGAAACCACAACGGGCGTCCATCGCCTTTATGACCGCGCCCGTACCGGAACCCTCAAGGTCCCCGCCTTCAATGTGAACGACAGTGTCACAAAATCCAAGTTTGACAACCTTTACGGCTGCCGGGAAAGCCTGGTGGACGGTATCAAGCGCGCCACCGGCGTCATGCTGGCAGGCAAGGTTGCCGTCGTGTGCGGCTATGGCGATGTCGGCAAGGGGTCGGCGGCCAGCCTACGCGGACAGGGCGCACGCGTTCTCATCACCGAAATCGATCCCATCTGTGCCCTTCAGGCCGCCATGGAAGGTTATGAGGTCGTTCGCATGGCCGAGGCTGCACCGCTGGGAGACATTTTTGTCACCGCCACCGGCAACGTCTCCGTCATTACCCGTACCCACATGGAACGGATGAAAGACCGCGCCATTGTCTGCAACATTGGTCATTTTGACAGCGAAATCGACATCGCAGCCCTGTCAGACCTGGCCTGGACGGAAATCAAGCCGCAAGTGGATGAAGTGACCTTCCCGGATGGCCACCACCTCATCATCCTTGCCAAGGGGCGTCTTGTGAACCTGGGCTGCGCCATCGGCCATCCCTCCTTCGTCATGAGCGCATCCTTCACCAACCAGGTGCTGGCCCAGATCGAGCTCTGGCAAAATCCTGGCAAATACGCGCCCGGCGTACATATTCTGCCGAAACAGCTTGACGAAAAAGTGGCCCGCCTGCATCTGGGCCGCCTTGGCGTGAAACTGGAAACCCTGACGCCACAACAAACAGAGTACCTGGGCCTTCCTGCAGAAGGGCCCTTCAAACCCGACCATTACCGCTACTGACCGGAAGGACTGATCCACCGCATGCCCTTTTCCCGGAAACATGGCCCGCTTGCAAGATTCCTGGATTGCCTCTACGGGAGGGCCTCCAGGGAAACTGAAGTCCTCATCAAGCAGATGCTTGTGGGAACGGCTTCAACCGGCTGTTTCTGGACGGCAACCGGCGATGAAATCCTCGCTGACAATTTCGGGGTATTCTTTGGCCATCCCGACCTGCCGGAATTTGGTGCCATCCGGGAAACCCTTCTCCATGAAGGAGAAGACCTCTGGCACAACCTGGAAGGCCTTATCCGCACCGGAAACGCCTTTGAAACCACCCTCACCACCCATGATGGCCGCATTCTGGCCTGCGAGGGACGCCCCGCCGCAGGCGGGTGCATGATCCGCCTGCGCGACCTCACGGAAAGCATCCTGGCCAGCAACCAGCTGGCCGAACGCAAGAACCTGCTCGACAGCCTGCCCGTCCCTGTCTGGCGGCGCGACCAGGCACTGGGGATCGAATGGTGCAACCGCGCCTATGCCCATGCCGTGGGCGTGGACCAGTCTGAAGCCATTTCGAGCCAGATGGAACTGGGATCCAGCCGGGAATCCTTTGGCCGCAACATGGCGCGCAGGGCCATGGAAAAAGGTCTTGTCCAGACGGAACGCCTGCATACGGTCATCCGCGGCCAGCGCCGCCTCCTGCAAATCAGCGAAAAGCCGCTGACCGGAGAATCCGAAGCCCCCGGAACCATTGGTTTCGCCCTTGACCTGACCGATGTTGAGCAAACCCGGAGCGAACTTGAACGCCATATTGCCGCGCATGAGGATGTGCTGGAACATCTCAGCACCGCCGTGGCGATTTACGGACCGGACAAGCACCTGCAATTCTACAACAGCGCCTTTTCCCAACTCTGGCAGCTGGAGGATTCCTGGCTGGAAACCAAGCCGTCCTTTGCCGACATCCTCGAAATCCTGCGCGACCAGCGCCGCCTGCCGGAATCCGTGGATTTCCGGGCCTACAAGAACCAGTGGCTGGCCAAATTCACCGACCTCCTCCAGCCGGAGGAAAGCCTTCTCCACCTGCCAGACGGCACCACCCTGCGCGTTCTCATTGCCCCGCATCCGCTGGGCGGCCTGCTGCACATCTACGAGGATGTCACCAGCCGCATCCAGCTGGAAACCTCCTACAACACCCTGATGGCCGTGCAGCACGAAACCATCAACAACCTGGCCGAAGGCATCGCGGTGTTTGGCAGTGATGGCCGCCTCAAGCTTTCCAATTCCGCCTTTCTCCACATCTGGGAACTGACCCCGGAAGACCTGGCCGAAGAACCGCACGTCACCCAGCTCATCACCCGGATGGGAGAAGCCTTCGAAAATGGCGGCGCCTGGAACACCTTCCGGGAAACCTTCCTGAACAATGCCCTGGGACGCGGACAGGAAAGCGGACGCGCCACACTGTCCAGCGGCACGGTCCTGGAATATGCCTTCCTGCCCCTGCCGGATGGCGCCATGCTGTGCAGCTGCCTCGACATCACCGCCGGCGCACGCGCCGAACAGGCCTTGCGCGAACGCAATGCCGCGCTCAAGGCCGCCGAACGGCTCAAGGTCGATTTTCTCGCCAACGTTTCCTACCAGCTGCGCACCCCCCTCAACGCCATCATCGGCTTTGCGGAAATCCTGGCCAAGGCCTATTTCGGCCAACTCAATCCCCGCCAGCAGGAGTATGCGGAAGGCATCCTTGAAGGCGGACAGAAACTCTTCTCCCTCGTCAACGACATCCTGGACCTTTCTGCCATTGAAGCCGGCTACATGCGCCTCAACCTGTCGATGGTCGATGTGGAATATGTCCTGTCCACCGTGGTCAGCCTTACCGAGGAATGGGCGCGCAAGCACAACCTCATCCTTGAAATGCACTGCGCCCCGGATGTGGGCTCCATCATTGCGGACGAACAGCGCATCAAGCAGGTTTTGCTCAACCTGGTGAGCAACGCCATCCGATTCAACCGTCCCGGCGGCCAGATCATGGTCTCCGCATGGCGCGAAGGCAATGAAGCCCTGCTCAGCGTTTCCGACAATGGCTGCGGAATCGCAGAATTCCTGCACGGACAAGTCTTCGAGCCCTTTGAACGCGCCGATGGGGGCCCACAGCAGGGGGCCGGACTGGGGCTCGCCCTTGTCCACAGCTTCATTGATCTCCATGGGGGAAAGGTGGAGCTTTCCAGCCAGGTGGATGTCGGAACCACCATCATCTGTCGCCTGCCTTTCCAAGCCATTGCCACCGGTTTCCGGGAGGATTGATCCATGACGACAAACCTGCCCCTTCCCTTTTGCCACGATCTGGCAGACGAAGCTGCGACCATTGCCTTTGGCCGTGGTATCGCAGCGCTTCTCCGGCCCGGCGATGTTGTGGCCTTGTGGGGAGATCTTGGCGCCGGGAAAAGCTGTCTGGCCCGCGCCATCATCATGGCACGAAAGCCCGAAGAAAACGAAGCGCCCAGCCCAACCTTCACACTGGTGCAGACCTATGGCGACATCTGGCATTTCGACCTCTACCGCATCCGGGAAGCCGATGAGATCTATGAGCTGGGCTGGGATGAAGCCCGCGAAGACGGCATCCTCCTCATTGAATGGCCCGACCGGCTGGGAACCCTCCTGCCGGAAAACCGGCTCGATATCACCCTGACCTTTCCGTCACCCGACCGGCCCGACCGTCGCATGATCTGCCTCACCGCCTCCCCTGCATGGCTTGACCGCTGGAGCGCCTTCCGGGCCCTTGTCCCATGATGTCCATCACCACTGGCATGCTGCTGGCCGCCGGACGTGGAGAGCGCATGCGTCCACTCACCGACACCTGCCCCAAACCGCTGCTGGAAATCTCTGGACGTTCCATGCTGGACCGGGCGCTTGACCAGATGGAGGCGGCGGGCCTCACGCGGATTGTCGTCAATGCCTGCTACCGGGCCGGTCAGGTGGAACAGGCGCTTGCCACCCGAAACGGCCCCTGCCTTTTTTCCCGTGAAAGCGAAGCCTTGGAAACCGGGGGCGGCATTTGCAATGCCCTGCCCCTGCTGGGAGACAAACCCTTTTTTGTCATGAATGGCGACGGCGTGCTGGAAAATACCGATCCTTCCCCTTTCGCCCGGCTGGCTGCCGCATGGAATAGCGCCCGCATGGATGCCCTGCTGCTGGTGCTCCCGGTGGCAAAGGCCCATTTCTTCGGCAGCCCCGGCAATTTCCGCCTCCTGCCGGATGGACGGCTTGTCCATGGCACACAGGAACAGCCCGCCGACATGGCCTATATCGGGCTGCAAATCCTCCACCCCCGCTTGTTCCACGGCATCGCGCCCCATGCGTTCCCCTTGCGGGAACTCTATGCCAAGGCCGCAGGCGCGGGCCGCCTTTTTGGCCTGACGCACACCGGAACATGGCTGCATGTCGGTACACCAAAGGCTTATGCCGAGGCTCCCGCCCTCATGGAACACCTCGGAATTCCATAAAAAAAGGGGCGGGAAAATCCCGCCTTCGATGTCCATCATACCGGAATCCCCGGACGTGACATCCAGCATCATTTGTGGCGCGTCACATCGACAACAGGCATTCCGGGCACCACGTTCATCGTCGAAGGATTGCCGGAAACCACCGACATCGAAAGCCCCGTCGAACTCCCCCCGTCACGCTCCGAAACCCACGAGGCACGGGAGTATCCCCGGTATCGTAAGTGATCTTGCGAATCCTGTACCCCTGCGCAGCCGCAGCAGCGCCTGCACCACAAAAAAGCAACTGGCATTCCCGGTGTCTTTCCCTCCCGTTTTCCCGAAGCGTCCGCCTTTCGCGGGAGCGGCGGCAGCGCACACGGGGAACGCTTTTCCTCTCCCGTGGCACGCCACGATCACCTGTGGCATTTTCCCGAAAAATCGGGCATCATTTCCCCATGAAGGGCGTGTTCAACATTCCTGCCGGTTGCGCGTTCGTGGACGACCTTGCCCGCGGCGTGCTGGCCCACGCCCGGGAGACAGGAATTCCCCTGCCGCAACACCTCATCCTGCTACCCACCCGCCGGGCCGCGCGCGCCCTGCGGGAAGCCTTCCTGCGACAGTCGGACGGCCTGCCTGTCCTCCTGCCCCGCATGATGCCTGTCGGCGATGCCGATGATGCCGATATTGCCCTGTCCCCTGGCGGCGCAGGCATTCTTACCCTGCCACCCGCCATCACCCCACTGCGTCGCCAGCTCCTGCTGGCCCGCCTCGTCATGGCCCGCGAAGCCATGTCCGCCGACCAGGCCGCCCTGCTGGCACAGGCTTTGGGCGACTTTCTGGACGAGGTGCAAACCGAAGGCGCCGATCTTTCCCGCCTGAAAGAGCTTGTTCCGGAACGTTTTGCCCTGCACTGGCAAAAAACCCTCGACTTCCTCTCCATCCTGACCAGCCACTGGCCCAGGATCCTGGAACAGGAAGGTGTCATGGACATTGCTGCGCGCCGAATGCAGCTCCTGCGCATGCAGGCAGAGGCATGGCGCACCACTGCCCCCTCCCATCCGGTCATTGCCGCCGGTATCACAGGCTCCATTCCGGATGCCGCAGCCTTGCTGGGGGTCATCGCCACCCTGCCGCAGGGAATGGTGGTTCTCCCCGGACTGGATGCCGGGATGGATGAAGACAGCTGGCAGGCTTTGGGAGACAGCCACCCGCAGCATCCCCTGCGCACCCTGATGGAACGCCTTGGCCTTGACCGCAAAAATGTCCAGCCATGGCCAACCACCACCGCAGCCATCCCTGACCGGACACGTCTCTTGCGGGAAGTCATGCGCCCTGCCGAAACCACCGACCTCTGGCGCGCCCTGCCACAAAACCTGTCGGAAAGCCTTGGCGGCCTGCACCGCATCATTGCCGGAAATCCGCGCGAAGAAGCAGAAAACATTGCCGTCATCCTGCGCAAATGCCTTGAAACACCAGGGAAAACAGCCGCCCTCATCACGCCGGACCGTGCCTTGGCTCGGCGGGTTTCCGCCGCCCTTGGACGATGGGCCATTACCGTCAATGATTCGGCGGGCACCCCCCTTTCCCACACCCCGGTTGGCAGCTGGTTGCGCCTGACCGCCGCCATGGCCGCCAGTCCACACGACCTGCCCACCCTGTTTGCCGGACTGAAGCATCCCCTCATGGCAGCGGGCCTTGCCCCTGCCAGTGCCCGGAAACATGTTCGTGCGCTCGAAAAAACCGTACGTTCCACACTTCTGGACCATGACGATCCCCTGTCGCCCTGTGCGGATACGGAACAGGGCCTGTGGCTGGCCAATGCCCGAAGTCGCCTCGCCCCTCTGGCCAACCTTCTGGAAAATCCGGACGTCCCCGTTTCCCTCCACACGCTTCTTGCAACCCACATTTCCGTTGCCGAAGCCTTGGCCGAAGACGGCGAAAACCCTGGCTCTGCCCGCATCTGGCACCATGATGATGGCGAGGCGGCGGCCCGCTTCCTGGCTGAGCTGGATGCCGCAGCCCATGACTTTCCAGACATTCCCGCCAGCGATTACGCCGGCCTCATGGAAGGGCTCATGGCGAATGTCCCGGTGCGTCCACGCTATGACTTCCACCCGCGCCTGTTCATCTGGGGCCTCATGGAAGCCCGGTTGCAACAGGCGGACATCCTCATCCTTGGTGGGCTCAATGAAGGCACCTGGCCAGGCGCCACCGCCACTGACCCATGGATGTCGCGCCCTTTGCGCCAGGATTTTGGCCTCCCGCCGCCCGACATCGCCATCGCTCAGGCGGCCCTGGATTTCAGCCAGGGGTTCACGGCACCGGACGTCTGGCTCTCCCGCTCCCTGCGCGCAGAAGGCTCCCCCACCCAGCCTGCCCGCTGGCTGCTCAGGCTTGATGCCGTGCTTGAAGGAACAGGTCTTCCTCCCAACTGCATTGACGATGCCGTCATCGCCAGCTGGGCCAAGGCCATGAACCAGCCGGATCATTTTGCTCCCGGAGAACGTCCCGCCCCCTGTCCGCCGGTTTCCGCCCGGCCCCGCCGCCTTTCCGTGACAGCCATTGAAACATGGATACGCGACCCTTATGGCCTCTATGCCCGCCATGTCCTCGGCCTGCGCAAGCTTGAACCCATCAATGCCACACCTGGCGCTGCCCAGCAGGGGTCTGCCCTGCATGAGGCCCTGCACCGCTTCCTCACCCAGTACCCCGACCGCCTGCCGGATCATGCCCTGGAAGACCTGTTGGCCTTTGGACGTGAAGCCTTTGGCCCAACCCTTGCCCGCGAGGATGTCTGGGCCTTCTGGTGGCCACGCTTTGTCGAAAACGCCAAATGGTTCCTCGCCAAACAGGACAAACGCCTGAACCAGGGCATAAAACCCTGCGCTGCGGAAGTTTCCGCCAGCATGGTGCTGGATGCGCCCGCCGGGCCTTTCACCCTGACGGCCAAGGCTGACCGCATCGACCGGGATTCTGATGGAAACCTCATCATCATCGACTACAAGACAGGCGTGCCGCCACAGAAAAAAGCCATGGAATCCGGCCTTGCCCCCCAGCTTCCCCTTGAAGCGGCCCTGGCAGAGGCAGGGGCCTTTTCCGACATTCCCGCAGCGCCCGTGGCGCGCATGGAAATCTGGCACATGAATGGCCGCCCCAAAGACCTGGACATCAAAACCTTCGCGGCCAGCCTTGTTGCCCCGGAAATGGAACGCCTGCAAACCCGCATTGCCCACTATGATGATCCATCCACCCCCTATGACGCCATTCCCCTGCCCGGCCGCGCACCACGCTTCAATGATTACGCCCATCTTGAGCGCACGGATGAATGGTCGGTCACGGAAAATGACGGCGGGGAGGACAGCCCATGACCTCCGGGACGCCCAAACAATATGCGGCCGCTGATCCGCAAAGCTCTGTCTGGGTTGGAGCTTCGGCAGGCACCGGGAAAACCAAGGTCCTGACCGACCGTGTCCTGCGCCTGCTGCTCTCGGGCGTTTCCCCCGAACGCATCCTCTGCATCACCTTCACCAAGGCCGGAGCCATGGAAATGGCCTCGCGCATCAACAGGCGGCTGGCCCGCTGGGCCATCCTTGATGACCTGGCCCTTGCCGAAGAGGTTGCGGATCTTGGCGACATCCCCCCCTATGAGGCAGACATCCGCACGGCCCGCAAGCTTTTTGCCCGCGTTCTTGACACGCCTGAAGCCCTGCGCATTGAAACCATCCATGCCTTCTGCCAGTCGGTGCTGCGGCGTTTCCCGCTGGAAGCCGGAATATCGCCCCACTTCGAGGTCCTTGACGACCTTTCAGCCGACGAAATCCTCGACAAGGCCCAGCGCGCCATGATTGCCCGCATCCGCAACGGCGGGGCTACGCCTTCCTCCACCTCCGGCTTGGCCGCCGTCAGCGCCTTTACCAACGAGGAAGGATTTTCGGACATCCTGCGCGCCTTGCTGGCCGACCGCGGACGCCTGTCGGAAACCAAGGCAAAACATGGCGGCATTGCCCACATGCGCCGCACCATGGCCAAGACCCTTGGCCTTGAGCCTTCTGCCACTCTTGAACATGTCTCCGCCTGTCTCTGCGCAAGCGTGGATGATGCCGCCCTGAAAGCCGCCTGCACCCTTCTGGATGGCGGCTCCGATGCCGACCAGAAACGTGCGAACGCCATCCGGGCTTGGCTGGCGGAAAAAGACCGCAGTACAAGCCTCGACGCCTATATTGCCCTTTTCCTGACCATGGAAGGCGCCGCGCGCAAAACACTGGCGACCAAGACCTGCGCTGCGGCGCTCCCTGCCCTGCAACAAGAACAGGAGCGCCTGCGCCAAGGCCTGCAGGCCCTCAAGGCGGCCCGCTGCCTGGAGGCCAGTTGCGGCCTCCTGCATCTGGCAGATGAAATCCTGCACGACTATGCCCGAACCAAAAAAGCCCGGGCATTGCTGGATTATGACGACCTCATTCTTGCCACCCGCACCCTGCTCACCCGTTCCGGCAGCGCGGACTGGGTTCTGTTCAAGCTTGATGGCGGGTTTGACCACATCCTGGTGGATGAAGCACAGGACACCAACCCCGACCAGTGGGAAGTCATCCGGAATCTCGCTGGCGAATATTTTGCAGGTCTGGGAGCCCGCGACAAGCCCCGTACCCTTTTTGTGGTGGGCGACATCAAGCAATCCATTTTCAGCTTCCAGAAAGCTGATCCCACCTGTTTCAACCACATGCGTGACCATTTTCGCACCCGCGCCTGCGCTGCGGAAAAACCCTGGCGGGAAATTCCCCTTGAAGAGTCCTTCCGTTCCGTTCCCGCCGTTCTGGCGGCCGTGGATGCCGTTTTTGCACAACCAGACGCCGCCAAGGGGGTTGCTGGAGACGCCCTTATCCACCACACATCCCGCCGCATGGGACAGGCCGGAAGCGCTGAGATCTGGCCGCTCCTCACCCAGAACCCGGACGAAGACCCGGACCACCCCGGCCCGCCGCCCGCCGAACAGCTGGCCATCCGCATCGCCCAGACCATCAGGACATGGCTGGATGACGGGACTTCCCTCCCGGCCCGCGGCCGCCCCATTCTGCCCGGCGACATCCTCATCCTCGTGCGCCATCGCGGCCCCTTCTTCACCCGTGTCATCCGCGCCCTGCGCCATGCCGGTGTTCCGGTCGCCGGGGCAGACCGCATGCTGCTGGGCAGCCAGCTCCCGGTCATGGACATGCTGTCCATCATCAAGGTTCTGTTGCTGCCCGAAGACGACCTGACCCTTGCGGCCGTCCTGAAATCCGCGCCCATGGGCCTGTCCGAAGAAACCCTGTTTTCCCTCGCCCACAACCGCCAGAACAGCTCTCTCTGGGAACGCCTGGGAGCCAGCCGGTCCCCCGATGCCATGGCCGCCCGGAGCTGGCTGGAATCCCTGCGTGCCCGCGCCGATTTCATCCCGCCCTATGAAGTCCTTGAAAGCATCCTGTCCAGCCCCTGCCCCGCCGATCCTAGCGGCTGCGGACGACGTGCCTTCCTCCGCCGACTGGGATCTGAAAGCACCGATGCCCTTGATGAACTCCTTGAAAAGGCGCTGGCGTTTGAACGGTTGAACCCGCCCTCCCTGGAAGAATTCGTGCTGTGGATGGAAGGGGGGCCGTGCGAAATCAAGCGCGACATGGACGAAGGCCGGCTGAACGAAGTCCGCATCATGACCGTGCATGGATCCAAAGGCTTGCAGGCTCCCATTGTTTTCCTGCCGGACACCACCAGCCAGCCCCGTTTCACCAACCAGCTCATCTGGACGGAAGACGGACTGCCCCTCTGGGTTCCCCCGGCCCTGCGCGACCAGGAAACCCTTGCCCCGTATATCGCTTCCCTCAAGAGCAAGGCGGACGATGAATACCGCCGCCTGCTTTATGTCGCCATGACACGCGCCGCAGACCGACTCATCATCTGCGGGGCCTCCCGCCGCGATGCAGCACCCGGATGCTGGCACAGCCTTGTCCATACGGGATTGGCAGCCATCGCTTCCCCCTTCCCCTGCGGCGATGGCCTGGAAGGCCTGCGGCTGGAAACCCCGCAAACCGCCGCCCCAAAAACAGAATCGCCCCCACAACCGGCCGCGCCCCCTGTTCCATTGCCGGACTTCTTCAGCCAGCCTGCCCCTGAAGAACCCCGCCCGGCCCGGCCCATCGCTCCCTCCAGGCCTGCCGAGGAAGAACCCGCCTGCCTGTCGCCTCTGGCCACGGGCGAAGATGACAGCGCCAAATTCCAGCGGGGGCTCATCATCCACAAGCTCCTGCAAACCCTGCCCGATGTGCCTCCAGAAAAGCGGAAAGACCTGTGCCGCACCTTTCTGGCAAGCCCGGCCCACGGTTTTTCTCCCGCCCGGGCACAGGCCATTGGCGATGAGGTTCTTGCCCTCATGGCCCGGCCCGACCTTGCCTTCCTGTTCGGAAAGGACTCCATGGCCGAAGTCCCCATTTCCGGCCGGATTTCCGACAGCCTCGTCATCAGTGGCCAGATTGACCGCATTGCCATCACGCCAGATGCCATCTTTATTGTTGATTACAAAACCAACCGTCCCCCCGCCCGCGATCCTTCCGAAACCCCGGCGGCCTACCTGCGCCAGATGGCCGCCTATCGCGCCGCCCTGCGCAGGATTCATCCCGGCAGGCGCATCACATGCGCCCTGCTCTGGACCAATACCTGCCACCTGATGCCCCTGCCCGATGACCTTCTGGATTCCCATGCCCCTTGAACTTGGGCGCAAGGCATCCTACATTTAACATATCTGCAACGTTCGGTCCCAATGGAAAGGAATTCCCCCATGACCTGCATCCACGCAAATGACACCACCTTTGAAGCTGAAGTCCTCAAGGCTTCAGGCCCGGTCCTGGTTGATTTCTGGGCGGAATGGTGCGGCCCCTGCCGCATGGTTGGCCCCATCCTTGAAGAAATTGCCACGGAAAAGGCCGGCAAGCTCAAGGTGGTCAAGATCAACATTGATGAAAGCCCGCTCACGCCAGACAAGTATGGGGTGCGCGGCATTCCCACCCTGATGGTGTTCAAGGACGGCAAAATTGTGGAAACCAAGGTGGGGGCCATGGCCAAAAGCGCCCTCTCCGCATGGATTGATGGCATCACCGGCTGATACTGGAGCCTTTGTCCACACATGAAAACGCCCGCCGGAACACCTTCTGGCGGGCGTTTTTTCATGAATGGCTTCTTCCCTTACAACGCAAAAAGCGCCGCAAGTTCCATATGCGGGGAATACAGGAACTGGTCCACAGGCCAGATTTTTTCCATGCGATAGCCGGCCGCAGCCAGAACGGCAGCATCCCGCGCAAAGGTTGCCGGATTGCAGGAGACCATCATGACCCGTGAGATCCCGGCTTTCACCACTTCGTCCATTTGCGCTGCGGCTCCCGCGCGGGGAGGATCCAGCACCACACCCTCCATCCCGGCCAGCTCTTTCGCCAGCATGGGATGCTGCATGAGGTTGCGCCGGAGAATCCTGAGACGCTCTCCCAACACATTCCGGCGACCTGCATCTTCCAGCGCCGCCATGGCTTCAGGATCTGCATCCACCGCAAGAACCCTCTTGCCTTCTGCCACCAAAGGCAGGGCAAAAGTGCCAATGCCGGCATAAAGGTCTGCGACCTTCTGGCAATTTGCCATGCCTTCCAGAACCGCCGCCACCAGCGCTTGCTCACTGGCAGCGCTGACCTGCAAAAACCCGCCGGCAGGCGGACGCACCACAAACCCGCCCATGCGGATTTCCGGCACCTGCCGCACCAGCAGTGGCTCAACCGGCGCACGTTCATTCCGTCGCCAGGACAGCCGGGCAATTCCCAACATTTCCGCTGGACCTGCAAAAGCCGAAACATCAAAGGCGGACAGCGGGCGCGCCCGCACCAGCAAAACATCCAGAGCATTTCCAAGCACCGCAACCTGCAGGTCTGCCGTTTCCCCCGGCTTCAGGATTTCCGCCAGAGCAGCCCGCAATCCGGGGAGGGCGGACACAATCCTCTGGTCAAGGACAAGGCAGGTTTCCATGTTGCAGATGGTGTGGCTGCCCGCCTGATTGAACCCAAGGCAAACGGAAGAGCCGGAACGCTGAACAGCAAAACAGGCCCGCCGACGCTGGCCTTCCCCTGTCCAGGAGGGAGCTGCCCACGTCACCGGCGACAACCCAGCCCGGGACACGGCCGTTTCCAGCACGCCAAGCTTGAAGGCCCGGTAAGCCTCCTGCCGCACCTGCTGGAGGCTGCATCCCCCACAACCATCCTTCCCGATTGCGGCATGATGCGGGCATCCAGGAACCTGGCGCTGGGTTCCGGATTCCAGCAATTCCAAAGCCTGTCCAAGACAGACCCCGCCCGGCCCATTGCCACGCACGGCCACCCTGACCCGGTCGCCCGGCACGGTCAGCGGAACATAAAGCCGTCCTTCCGGCAGGAGGGCCATGCCATCCCCGGAAGCGCCCAACGCCTCAATCACAATGTCCTGACATTTTTGTGTCACAGCATGCTTTCCAGCTTGGCGCGCAGGGATGCAGGCAGAGGGCACATGCGTTTGGTGCTGCGGTCAAAAAAAGCCAGCACCGCTTCTTCTGTTGCCGTACAGACATCCCCGCAAAACAGGGCGCTGCCCAACGTGATGAACCCTCGCCCCATCTCCAGCAGGGCCACACCAATGCGCACCTCGTCTCCCAGGAACATCTCCGCCCGGTAGGAAATGCTGTTGCGGATCATCGCCCGCCCCATTTCCCCCGGATCAAGGGCCATGCCACAGGCTTCGGCAAAGGCGATCCGTCCCTCTTCAAAAAAGGTGGCAAACGCCTTGTTGTTGCAATGTCCGAACATGTCCATGTCGGCAAAACGCACATGATCCCGCGCCCAGATCCGGTAGTATTCTGGCCGGACAAGGCTTGCGGGATCGTGCGCTGTTTTTTTCAAGGCAGATCGTCTTACTTGGCGGACATCACCATGATCATCAGCTGCCCCTCAAGCTTGGGGGCCTGCTCGACCTTGGCAATATCATCGAGGTCCTGCTGGAGACGGGCGATCAGCTTGACACCCAGATCCTGGTGAACCATTTCGCGCCCACGGAATCGCAGGGAAACCTTTACCTTGTCTCCCTCCTCAAGGAACTTGCGTGCGCGCTTCATCTTCACCGTATAGTCGTTGTCATCAATATTGGGGCGGAACTTCAGCTCCTTGATGTCAATGATCTTCTGGTTCTTCCGCGCCTCGTTGCGCCGCTTTTGCTGCTCATACTTGTATTTCCCGTAATCCAGGATCTTGCAAACCGGTGGATCCGACTGCGGGGAAATCTCGACAAGATCCAGCCCCGCTTCTTCGGCGGCGCGCAGGCCGTCCCGCGTGGTCATGATTCCCATGACCTCACCTTCGGGACCGACAACACGGACAGACTGGGACCTGATCAGGCCGTTGACGCGCAGCTCGTCACGCGAGGGGGCGTCATTCTGAAACTGCTTAGCGATGGTCATGCTCCTTAAATAATATTGCGATACGTATCGCCCGCAACCCGTGCGAGCGGGGAAGTTGCTTCCTCAACAAGATTACGGATAGCGTCGTCAAGTGCAAGTGTTTCTTGCGCCTGGGACCCCAAACGGCGTAACGCGACCTGCCGTCCTTCCGCTTCGCGCTTGCCCAGCGCAAGGATGATGGGCGCCTTTTTCACGCTGTGTTCACGAACCTTGTAGCCAATCTTTTCGTTGCGCCGATCCAGCTCAACCCGCAGGCCAGCGCACGAAAGCGCACGTGCCACTTCCTCGGCATAATCGTCGGCATCGCTGGTGATGGTGGCCACCACCGCCTGCACAGGCGCCAGCCAAAGCGGCAGGTGCCCGGCATAATGCTCAATGAGGATGCCGGCAAACCGTTCCAGCGAACCAAACAGGGCGCGGTGCAACATCACGGGGCGCTGCTTCTGTCCCGATTCGTCGATATAGCTGCTGCCGAATCGCTCCGGCAGGTTGAGATCCACCTGCAGCGTGCCGCACTGCCAGTCGCGGCCAATGGCGTCGCGCAAGACGAATTCCAGCTTCGGGCCATAGAAAGCGCCTTCACCGGGATTGAGCTCATAGGCCAGGCCCATGTGGTCCAGCGCACCCTTGAGCGATGCTTCCAGCTTGTCCCAGGTTTCATCCGTCCCGATACGCTTTTCCGGACGGTCGGAGAACTTGATGCGCACGTTGTCGAAACCGAAATCCTTGTAGATGTCCATGATGAGGTCGATCACCTTGCGGCATTCATCCTCCATCTGGGCTTCCGTGCAGAAAATGTGGGCGTCATCCTGCGTGAAAGCGCGCACCCGCATGATCCCATGCAGGGAACCCGAAGGCTCGTAGCGCAGCACCTTGCCGAACTCGGCAATGCGGAGCGGCAGGTCGCGGTAGCTCACGATGCCCTTGTTGTAAACCTGAATGCCGCCGGGGCAATTCATCGGCTTGATGCAATAGGTGCGGTCTTCAACCACGGTTGTGTACATGTGTTCACGGAAGGTGAACCAGTGGCCCGAGGTTTCCCACATCACCTTGTCCATGACTTCCGGCGTGTTGATTTCCACATAGCCGGCCTTGTCCTGACGGCCGCGCATGTAGGCAATCAGGCCCTGGAACATGCTCCAACCCTTGGGATGCCAGAACACGGAACCCGGGGCTTCCTCCTGGAAGTGGAACAGGTCCATGTCCTTCCCAAGCCGGCGGTGGTCGCGCTTTTCCGCTTCTTCCATCTGGAGCAGGTAGGCATCCAGCTCGGCCTTGGTGCGCCACGCCGTACCATAAAGGCGCTGAAGCATGGCATTCCGGGAATCCCCGCGCCAGTAGGCCCCCGCCACTTTCATGACCTTGAAAGCCGTTCCCACCTTGCCGGTGGAGGGCAGATGCGGGCCACGGCAGAGGTCGAGCCAGTCGCCCTGCCGGTAGATGGAAATCTCGGCGTCTTCCGGCAGATCCTCGATGATTTCCGCCTTGTAGGCTTCGCCCTTGAAGCGGAAATGCTCGATGGCATTCGTGCGGCTCCACACCTCACGCACCAGCGGCTTGTCTGCCGCGATGATCTCGCGCATTTTGGCCTCAATGCGGGCGAAATCCTCCGGCGTGAAGGGTTCGGCACGGGCAAAATCGTAATAGAAACCGTTTTCAATGGCCGGGCCGATGGTCACCTGCGTGCCGGGAAACAATTCCTGCACAGCTTCCGCCATGACATGCGCGGCATCATGCCGGATGAGCTCAAGGGCTTCCGGCGAATCACGGGTAATGATGGAAACCGACGCATCCGAATCCAGCGAATGGGACAGATCCACCAAAATGCCGTCCACCTTGGCTGCGACGGCTTCCTTCGCCAATCGTGGGCTGATGGTGGCCGCGATTCCGGCACTCGTCGTGCCCACGGGAAATTCCCGCTTCGCGCCGTCCGGAAATGTAATCGCGATCATCTGGCCGCTCATGGCTGCAATTCTCCTGTTGCATAAGTTCAAAAGACGTCTTGCGGGCATACCCCCGCCCCTTCAAATTGTCAAGCGTTTCCAAGCATTTTACGAAAATGCATAGCAGGGTTGCGTTCATGGTGATTGACAGCGGCTGCGGCTTTCTATAGCTTCCGTGAAACATTATGAAAAAGAAAGAGAGAGCCAATATGCGAGAAATCCGTCTCGCGGTGTTTGATTTTGATAACACCCTTTGGGAAAACATGCGCACCAGCGAAATTGCGGTCCGCGGTTTCATCACCCGCCTCAGCAGGGACAGCGGCCTGTCGGAAGACAGCATTAAGGCCGGAACCCGCAAGGCTTTTGAAAACAACTTCATCTTTGAATATCCGGACAGCATCCGGCACAATCCCGTTCTCCAGGACGCCTTCCCTGGCGAAGACCTGAACACACGGTTTGCCGGAGCCATTCATGCCTTCCATGATGCCATCCGTGAACAAACCCGGCCCTATGCAGGCATCCGCAACATGCTGCGGCGTCTCAAGCTCTCCGGCATCAAGCTGGTTTGCTACTCCGAATCCAGTGCCCGTGTTCTGGCCAACCTGATGAAGCCCATGGGCATCGACAGCCTGTTTGACATTGTCTGCAGCACGCCCAGCGCTCCGCAGTATGCCAAATCGGCCGACGAACGCATGACCCTGCGCGACGTCAGCCACGGCCTGTCCACCCGCCAGATGGAAGTGGCTGGCATGCCGGAAGGCACCAGCCCGAAGGATCATCCTGAAATCCTCAGCATGCTCCTGGACGCCATGAATGTGCAGCCACATGAAGCGGTGATGGTGGGTGACCACCTGGTCCGTGACGTGGATATGGCGCAGAAAATCGGTGTGCGGGGCTTCTGGGCCAAATATGGCCGCGACAGTGTGCCAACCCTGACCATGAGCGCCGCCCTGCGGCCCTATGTCCAGCATCTGTGTGAACAGCATGTCCAGGGCACCCACAACCATGTGGTTCCCCATGCCGTGCTGCACCAGCCGGAAGACCTGCTCCGCCACATCGGACGTCCGATGGAACGGAAAGTCCTGCCTTTTCCACGGCCTGCGCCCAAACAGGCGGCCTCCATTCAGGTCATGGCGGACAACGGCAACCTCCGGTAAAGATCACGGTACTTCACCGCAGATTTTGACCAACTGAAATCCCTGGCCATGGCGCGCTGTTGCAGCGCGGCCCAGAGCCGGGGGTTTTTGTATGCGGAAAACGCCCGATGCAAGGCCTCAAGAAGCCCTTCCGCATCCGGCCGCTCAAACACGAAACCCACCCCATCCGGATCGGCGGCGTCCACCACCGAATCGGCGAGGCCCCCGACCCGCCGGACAACCGGCAGCGCACCGCAGCGCATGGCATAAAACTGCGTGAGGCCGCAGGGTTCAAACCGCGACGGCACAAGAATCATGTCGCAGCCCGCCTGGAAACGATGGGAAAGCCCTTCATCAAAGCCAATCCTTGCGGCAACCTGCGCCGGATGCTGCGCCGCAGCCGCACGTACCCGCGCTTCCAGATCCGGATCACCAGATCCCAAAACCACCAGCTGTGCCCCTGCCGCAAGAAGGTCGGGCAAGGCGTCCAGAATGAGGTCGATCCCCTTTTGCCCGGCAAAGCGGGAAACAACCCCCAGCAAAGGAATGGATACATCCTGGGGCAGGCCCATTTCCGCCTGCAGCGAGGCCTTCCCGGATGCCCGGAGAGAAAGATCCCTTACGGAAAAGCGCGCCACAAGATGCGAATCGGTGGCAGGATTCCAGACCGTGTAATCCACCCCGTTGAGAATTCCGGACAGATGCCCGGAACGGGCCCGCATCAAGCCATCAAACCCTTCCCCGCCTTCCTTCGTGGTGATTTCCTGCGCATAGGTCGGGCTGACCGCCGTGATGTGGTCGGCATAAAAAAGGCCCGCCTTGAGGAAGGAAAGCTGCCCATAAAACTCTGCGCCATCCACGCCCAGCATGGCTGGCGGCAGGCCCAGCTGCGGCGCAAGATTCATGGGAAACCCGCCCCCAAAGCTCATGTTGTGGATGGTCATGACGGTGGGGGGCCGGTTTTTGCCAAGCTGGTGCGCCAGCGCCGGAACCAGGCCGGCCTGCCAGTCATGCGCATGCAGGATATCCGGCCGCCAACCCAGGGCCCTGCCAGAATCGGACATCCATACCGCCGTTTGGCACAGGGCACCAAACCGCAGGGCGTTGTCAGGCCAGTCACGACCATCCGGCGCCTGGTAAGGCCCGCCATCGCGTTCATAAAGGGCCGGACAGGTGAGCAGGTAAAGCGGTACGCCCGAATCGGGCATCACGGCCGGAACAAGGGCCAGTTCAAAGCCATTCCAGTGCCCAAGACGCACAGGTTTCCCCGGTGTTTTGACTTTTCCCAACGCTTCGGGATAGCCCGGCAGGAGCAGGCGCACATCTTCCCCAAGCTGCCGAAGAGCCGCGGGAAGGGCACCCACAACATCTGCCAAACCTCCTGTCTTTACGAGTGGGTAAGCTTCAGATGCGATAAAGAGTATCTTCATACCTTCCATTCCTGCAGACTACTGGTTAATATCCACTCAAGGAGACCGAAATACATGCACAGGTTTTCCGGAAAGAACATAGCCGACCTGAACCGTTCACTCAAGAACACACTGGCGATCGTACTGGCGGGGGGACGTGGATCACGTCTCCTGCACCTCACCGAAAGCGAGGCCAAACCGGGGATCCTGTTTGGCGGCAAATACCGCATCATTGATTTTCCGCTTTCCAACTGCATCAATTCCGGCCTGCGGCGAATCAGCGTCATCACGCAGTACCGCGCCCATACCCTCATCCACCATGTCCAGCGGGCCTGGGGCTTCCTGCGCGCCGAACTCAACGAATTTGTGGAAATCTGGCCCGCCCAGCAGCAAACCTCCGCCGGAAACTGGTACCAGGGCACCGCCGATGCCGTGTTCCAGAACCTTGACACCATCATGGGCCACCACCCCGAATATGTGCTCATCCTCGCTGGCGATCATGTGTACAAGCAGGATTACAGCGTCATGCTGGCAGACCACATCGCCCATGATGCCGATTGCACCGTGTCCTGCATTGAAGTGCCCAAGCAGGACGCCACGGGGTTTGGCGTCATCGGCGTGGATGAACATGACAACATCATAAGCTTTGTGGAAAAACCGAAGGATCCGCCCACCCTCCCCGGACGGCCCGACATATCCTTTGCCAGCATGGGCATCTACATTTTCAAGGCCCGGTTCCTCGCAGACCTTCTGAAATCGGATGCGAACCTTGCACATTCCTCGCATGATTTCGGCAAGGACATCCTGCCCTCCCTGATAGGCCACTGCAAGATCATCGCCCACAGGTTCACCGAAAGCTGCGTGCGCAACCATCGCCTGGCCACCGCCTACTGGCGCGATGTCGGTACCGTGGATTCCTATTGGGCCGCCAACATCGACCTCACCAACATCACCCCGGAACTCGACCTTTACGACATGAAATGGCCCATCTGGACCCATCAGGAACAGTGGCCTGCCGCCAAATTCATCTTCAACGATGACAACCGCCGCGGACAGGCGTTTGATTCGGTCATCAGCGCGGGATGCATCATTTCCGGCGCCACGGTCAACCGTTCCCTCATGTCCTGCAACACAAGGGCCAACTCTTTCAGCCGCATCGAAGAATGCGTGCTGTTGCCCGGCACTGTCATCGGACGCCATTGCAACCTGCGCAAGGCCATCATCGATTCCAACTGCGCCATCCCGGAAGGACTTGTTGTTGGCCAGGACCCGGACCTTGATGCCAAACGCTTCCACCGGACGAAAGGGGGCGTTGTCCTCATCACCCAGGAAATGCTCGAAAAACTATGATGCCGCCTGTCTGCCCGCCCGCCATCGTCACGCCCACCATCGAAGTCGTGCGCGCGGATCCATCCGTGGCCATGGATACCGGTCTTTCCATTGCCGCGCTCACCCACAAGGCCGGGCATGATGGCGAACATGTCGAAGTGCGCGGGCTGACGGTCAACAACCTCCAGCGCCAGATCCGCCTGCACATGGAAGGCAGGCCCTTGCCCGAGAATCCGGACCTCGCCTGTTACCGGCTCACAGGCATTGAAGTGACCATCCTGCCCATCACCACCGTTTATGTGGCCAGCGAATATCCGGCAGGCAGCTGTGCCTACAAAGCCGTCCTGCAACACGAAAACCGCCATGTCGTCAGTTTCCTGGATGCCCTCTGGCGGTATCGCGCCCAAGTTCGGGATACCGTATGGGCCACCGTCTGGCGCATAGGCGTGCAGGGGCCGTTTGACGAGGCGGACGCAAACCAGTTCATGACAACCCTGCGACAGGCCCTTGACGCCGCCTTGCTGCCCTATGATGAAAACCTGCTCGCCCGGGATCGGGGGCTGCAGGAAAAAATTGACAATTCCGGGGAATATGCCAATGTCGCGCGCCAGATCGAGAAATGCCTCAGGAGGGGCAGATGACCACCGACAATTTTCCGGTCCTTGTACAAAAGGGCCACGACGCGCGGGAAAGCGGCGACCTTGAAGGCGCCGCCGATTTTTTTGCGGAAGCCCTGGCGCTGGAGCCTGATGACCTTTCCCTGCGCCTGTTCCTGGCCGACACCCTGATGGCCCTGCGGAATTTCCCGGCCACCATTGCCCTGCTCGAAAAACCGGCGGAAAACCATCCCATGCTGGTTCCCCTGCTGGCGGAGGCCCTGGAAGCAGAAGGAAAGCATGCGCAGGCCGCATCATGGCTCGAACACCAACTCATCCGCCGCCCGTCCGGCCACCTGCACCACCACCTCGCCCGCATCCACACCGCCCTCGGAAACATCGGCGACGCCCGCGAGCATTACGCACAGGCCCTGTTCCTCACCCCTTACGATGCCGTCCTGCTTTTCCATGCCGCCGCCTTCCATCTCACCCACGGCTGGCTGGGCCCCGCGCTTGACCTCGCCCAGCGCGCCCTGCGCTGTGCCAATCCTCCCGACGGCATCCACCTTCTCATGGGCGACATCTGGACCCGGATGGCCGAAGCGGACAAGGCCATGCGCCATTACCAGATGCACCGCACCCAATGCCCGCAGGATGGGGACATCATCACCCTGCGCATCATGGCTCTGGCCGACAGCCCCAACCTTTCCCCCGATTTTGTGCGTGGCGTGTTTGACCAGTATGCCGACCGCTTCGATGCTGATCTGGTGAACAAGCTGCAATATCATGGCCCGCTGGTTATCAGCCAGGCCCTCGCACCTTTCCTTGTCGGCTGCGCACCCAAAAGCCTGGCCATCCTGGATCTTGGCTGCGGCACCGGGCTATCCGGCGAACCTTTTGCCCCGCTGGCCGCCCGCATGGACGGGTGCGACCTGTCTCCAAAAATGCTGGAAAAAGCCGAGGGCCGGCACATTTACACCCAGCTTTCCACAGAGGATTTCATTCCGGCCATGCGCCACGGCACATGGGACTTGGTGCTGGCGGTGGATGCTTTCGTTTATGTGGGGGCCCTGTCCGACATTTTCGCCGTTGCCGCCGAAACCTTGCGGCCCGGGGGATTTTTGGCCGCCACCTTTGAGGCAGGCCCGGACACCGGTTTTATCCGCAAGCCCTGCAAGCGGTTTGGCCATGCCGAAACCTACCTGCGCGAAACCGCTCTGGCCAGTGGATTTGACATCCTAGTTCTGGAAACGGCCTCCAGCCGCATGGAAAAACGTGAACCGGTATCCGGTTTTGTGATGGTGTGCCAAAAGCGCCTTTAGAGCCTTGAGCGTTTGGATGGGACAATTCCTGTTGATCTTGGGACGCCCCCCTGCAAGGCAACAGGGGTATTCAAGATGAACGCTCAAGGCTCTAGCCGAGGCATTGATGGCCCCATGACCACAGAGGGGTAATGGGGCCGACAACATGGAAAAAGCAAGAGGCGTGGCAAGTCTCTCCCTACTTGTTGTTTAATGATTGACTTCCATAGGGAAAGATTGAAAACTATTATAGTTTTTGGTGAGATGTCCATCATATGGAAATGGAGTTTTTCATGACGCGTGCGCATCGTTTTTTCTGGAGCTGCATTGTCCTTGCCGTTATATCGGTGCAGGCCATGGCTGCGAATAATAAATACATGATCCGCAAACAAATCTGCCAGATGGATGACAGTTGCTTTAGCGGCAGCGATGGAGGAAGTCCCTCCGGTGGTAGTGCGCAACTCGGTGCGTTCTCCCTTTCGGGAGATCCGGCTGCCATGGATATCACAGGCGGCAGT